>TARA_B110000977_G_scaffold72155_1_pt1 | contig 102442 bp, 103 predicted proteins | sample TARA_B110000977 | Tara Oceans TARA_B110000977 (sample SAMEA4397798) | marine metagenome | biome: Polar Biome; feature: [SRF] surface water layer (ENVO:00010504); material: water (ENVO:00002006), including particulate matter (ENVO:01000060) such as... | depth 5 m | reverse complement strand
AATAGTCGTGGAAGTCTGCGGCTGTCAAAACGCAATCAGCAAGGAGTGCCGATTAAGGCTAGGCAGCCTATTAAGCACTGTTTGCTGGAATGAAAAATTTTATACCTCATGGGTCTGATTCAGGTTTTAGCCTCATTGAAATAAGTTTAAGTCTACTCTTGCTGAGTTATTCATCTGTATTAATACTACGTTCACAAATGGCAAGCCTTGAACTAATGACAGGCTTAGCCTATCAACAAGATGCCCTCTTACTGAGTGCGTCAGTGCTAGAAATTCTGATGCAAAATAAACACAAGCAGTCGTTAACTAATGATCACTCTTATGTAAACGATAGGCAGGATTTAATAAGCGCAGAGTTAGAAAGGCTTACATGGTTGCCACAGGCTGAGCTGGAAATTGAATACAGCAATGATCCTGGTGTGAGTGCGATGAAGGTTGTTATACGCTGGTATAGTCGGTCTCAACAACATCAGCATGTCACTCTTACTCGGCAATGGTAGTCATAGAATGAATGCTGATGCAGTAGGAAGAAAAATACAGGCTTATGGTTTACTTGAGCTGATGTTTGCAACTGCAGCCGCGAGTCTTTTATTTATATTATTAATGCAGCTCTTTATGCAGCTGACACAGTCAACTTTTTTCTTAGAGAAGCAGGCATTAAGAAATGATGTCGTGTATTTTGCTTTAACCGAATTGAAGCGCGATATTAGAATGTCACGCTATCTACCCTGTGGCAGTACAGCAATACAAGTGTCGTTATTAGATGAAGTTAATTGGTGGCATAACCCATTCATCAATCAGCTGCGTGGTTATGATGCGAAAAAATTGCCCAAAGCAATAGCAAACGATGCGCTCGAAGGTAATGATACCTTAATGATTTTACGCGCTGGCGGAAACAGACAGTCGATTAAATCATTTGAATCGCATCGATTTACTTTATCGGCTAATAGTGATTTAAGCTGGCTACGTAAGGGAGCCTTATTAATTGCCTGTGATTCTAAGCACACATTGTTATTTAAAGCAGGAGAGGTGAGTCATAAGGATCTTACTATTGATATGAGTGTGCATGGTAGACAGCGCTTAGATAAATGTAATGAAGGATTAGATCCTCTGAATAATGACCTAGCCGAAGACACTCAATGTCTGGAGGCGTCTTTTGCGCAACACAGCCCAAGCTATATCACTGACTATTATGCTGTGATCTATTACGTATCAAAGGCAGTTTCTGCTGCAAGCAATGCGATTTATCGAGAACAGCTGACACTGAGTAAAAAGGAGGGTCGGGTGTCTAGCCGGCGTCATGAATTAAACCCGGGGGTTAATCGTGTTGATTTCAAATACCAACTAGATATAAACCAGGATGGCTATGCTGAGACTCAGCTAACAGCAGGAGAAATAAAACGGCAGCAACTAGCATGGTCTAGTGTCAGTGCTGTAGATATATTACTGCATTATCCCATTGCTGATGAGTCTGACATGCCGCTTAAGATGAGTGAAAATTCTGATCACAGTCGTATCGCTATTCGATGAGAACAAATCCATCAGGTTTTGTACTACCTTTGGTGCTTGTTTTTTTAATTCTTTATGCAGGTCTACTGCTTCGAGCGCATCAGACAGTAAGTACTGAATTACTACTCAATCGTTACTTAGAAGATGAGATAGAGGCATTGATAGCAGCGGAGTCTGCCTTGTCCGCTGGGCTTAGATATCTCAAATCTGAAGATTATAGTGAAACAGCCTTTGATGAAAATAGAAGTGATGGCTTATTTATAGCGAGAGATGAGATTTCATCAGCGCAGATTAACTGGTCAACAGAGGTGCATAGGTTAAAGACCTATGCTGGTGTTAAGTCTTTGCCGCAAGCTCCCGCCTATAGCATCCAGCAATTAGCTAAGGCTGATACTTTGTCTGTGTCATCTAGGGGGAATCAGATTCATTGGTTTCGTTTGATTAGCCGAGGTGTTGCTAGTTCTAACAGACAAGTAGTCATCTTAGAAATGTTAGTCAGACTGAGTTATGCCGATGACCTTGCCTATATCAATAAGCAAAAAACATTATTCGCCTGTTGCTGGCGACAAATCACATTATGAAATTGAATCCACTGTTACCTGTAGATAATACTTTTGAATGGCAAGGCTTTAGTCTACTTGAGCTGATGCTTGTAGTTGCCATCACCGCACTGCTGAGTACTGCAGCTTTGCCACATTTTCGGGAGTATTGGGCAAGGAGTCAGCAGCTTGATGCACAGCAGGGTCTGCTTGATTTGATGCAACAGCAGCAGCATTATTATAGCCAGTATCGTCGCTATAACGTTCTATCTAAGCAAGACCAAGATTTATATGGCGCTGACATGCGAGAGGGCACTACAACAAGTTTTACTTCAAAGGCGGGTTACTATTTTATAACGAGTAGCACCTGTGAGGATGATCATAGCGATCAATGTGTGTTACTGACAGCAACACCGAAGGCAATCAATTCTAGCCTGATGCCTTTCAGTTTGGATTCAAAGAACCGCAGACGTCCAGAAGCTAGCTGGTAAGGTCACTCATCTTTTTTTATACGTAATTCACGCGGCAAAGAAAAAGCAATATCTTCCTTTACGCCATCAACTTCATGCACATCAGCATTGCTCAGTTGAGATACTTTCTTCATCACCTGCTGAACTAAAACTTCGGGTGCTGAAGCACCCGCTGTAATGCCAATGACATGACAGTCTGTGAGCCATTGTTCAGAAATTTGACTGGCATCATCTATAAGATAAGCGGCGATACCTTTTTTGCTGGCGATCTCTTTAAGGCGGTTTGAGTTGGAACTGTTGTTTGAGCCAACAACCAGTAAAAGGTCACAATCATCTACAATACTCTTAACTGCGTCCTGCCGATTCTGTGTGGCATAGCAAATATCATCGCGCTTTGGCGCCTGAATTTTTGGGAAGCGATTTTGTAAGGCTTGAATTATGTCTTTGGTGTCATCAACTGATAATGTGGTTTGAGTGACATAGGCTAGCTCATCATCATTACCCAAGCCTAGTCGGGTGACATCTTCCACGGTTTCAACTAAATAGATATTGCCGCCATTAGTTTCATCATGCTGGCCCATAGTGCCTTCAACTTCTGGGTGTCCACGATGACCGATCAGGATGGTGTCGAAGCCCTGTCGACAATTACGAATCACTTCCATATGTACCTTGGTGACTAAAGGGCAGGTTGCATCAAAAACAGTTAGGCCACGTTGTTTAGCTTCTTCTCTGACAGACTGTGCTACACCATGGGCACTGAAGATGACGGTTGAACTATCAGGCACCTGTTCTAGCTCATCAATGAAAATGGCACCTTTTTCTCGTAGGTTATTCACTACAAAGCGATTATGTACAACTTCATGACGCACATAAATAGGCGCGCCAAATTGTTCTAGAGCGCGTTCTACAATCTCGATTGCACGCTCAACACCGGCGCAAAATCCACGAGGATTAGCTAGTTTTATCTGTACTTTTTTCATCACTACTAGCCTCAAAAAACATATCTAATAATAAAATGATCGCACCAAGACTGATGCATATATCTGCTAGGTTAAAGCTTGGCCAGTGACAATTATAGCCACCGAAATAATCAGACAAGGGATAGAAAAATGGCATGCAGCTGCTGCTGCTGGAGTAATAGAAATCAACAAAGTCAGTTACTTTGCCCTGTGCTATACGGTCGATCAAATTACCTAAAGCACCAGAAATAATTAAGCTGATAGCACAGGCCAAGCGTTTTTGTGATTGCTCTAAGCTACGTAACCAGAATATAAGGTAGCCACTAACGCCTATGGCAATGAGACTTAAAAACCAGCGTTGCCAACCTCCTGCATCACCTAAGAAACCAAAGGCAGCCCCCTCATTATAAACTAGCGTCATATTTAGGCCGGGTAACAGTGCAATACTTTGAGCAAACTCAAGATTGCTAACAACAAAATATTTACTGATTTGGTCAGCAGCGGTTAAGCCACTGATCAATAGTAGCCAGCTACGCATAGAGACGTTGTTCGCCATCACCATCAACATTACTAATGCAGCGACTACAGAGTTCAGGATGATCTGTGTGACTGCCAACATCTTCGCGCTGATGCCAGCAACGCACACATTTTTCATGGGCTGAAGCTTTAGCCACTACTTTTATCTCAATGTCATCTGCCAGCATTAATGTCTCACAAGCCGTGGGTGCTTTGTCCAAGCATGCCACTGTTGCTTCAGAGGTAATAAAGATAAATCTAAGTTCCTCGCCAAGTTTGGTCAGTGATTGCTCAATTTCAGCAGGTACAAAGAGTGTGATATCCGCATTCAGGTTAGCGCCAATAACGCCTGCCTCACGTTTACCTTCTAAGACCTTGAGGGCTGCTTGGCGCACATTAAAGATGTTAGTCCAGTCCTGCTCATTTATGCTATCGCCGCGATTGAGTTGCGGTAGCGCTTGATACCAATGTTGCAAGAACACCGAGTCACTACGTTCACCAGGTAGCTGTGCATAGGCCTCTTCTGCGGTAAAGCTAAGAATGGGTGCTAACCAGCGCAGCAGGGCTTGGCTAATATGGTAGACCGCTGTTTGTGCAGAACGGCGTGGCAAACTATCACTGACTGTGGTGTATACACGGTCTTTAATAATATCAAGATAGAGACCGCCAAGTTCAACGCTACAAAATTTATGCAGTAGTTGATATAGCTGATGGAATTCATAAGCCTCATAGTGAGCGCGTACCTGCTCTTGCAGCTGAGCCGTATGGTCTAAAATCCAACGGTCTAAGGCAAGCAAGTCTTGATCGGCTACCAAGTCAGTCGTTGGATCGAAGGAGTCTAAATTAGAGAGCAGGTAACGCACTGTATTTCGCATGCGACGATAGGAGTCTGCCGTTCTTTTTAGGATTTCATCTGAGACTGTCATTTCTGAGCTAAAGTCACTGGAGGCAACCCATAAGCGCAAGACATCTGCACCCAATGATTTAAATATTTTCTGTGGTGCAATAACATTGCCCTGCGATTTCGACATCTTGTGTCCCTGCGCATCCACCGTAAAGCCATGAGTTAAAACAGTCTTGTAGGGTGCACAGTCATTCATTGCAATACTTGTCTTCAATGATGATTGGAACCAACCGCGATGTTGATCTGAGCCTTCTAAGTAAAGATCGGCAGGGAAAGAAAGTTTTGAGTTAGCTCGCACTACAGATTCATGTGTGACACCAGAATCAAACCAAACATCCAATGTGTCACTGACCTTACTATAGTCTGCGGCTTCCTCACCGAGGACATCACTCGGTTCCAAATCAAACCAAGCCTGAATGCCTTCTTTCTCAATGCGTAAGGCTATCTGTTCAATCAAGGCGTTACTGTCGGGGTGTAACTCTTGTGTTTCTTTATGCACAAACAATGGAATCGGTACGCCCCAGGTACGTTGACGTGAAACACACCAATCGGGACTGTTACCAAGCATGCTTGTGATGCGTGCCTTACCCCAGCTAGGCAGCCAGCTGACATTGTCTAATTCTTGCTGACAGCGTTGCAGTAAATTATTCTTCGTCATGCTCACAAACCACTGTGGCGTGGCACGGAAAATCAAAGGCGTTTTTGTACGCCAGCAATGTGGGAAGCTATGTTGAATCTTACTTTGGAAGACGAGCTTTGCAGAGGCTTCTAGTGTCTCGATGATGGCCGCTTCCACTTTATGCACATGCTGACCGGCAAACAATTCAACGTGTTCGCGATAGACACCATTATCATTAACAAGATTGAGGGTTTCTAAACCATAGGCTTGACCAACAATAAAATCATCTACGCCATGGTCAGGGGCGGTATGAACAGCACCGGTTCCGGCTTCAGTGGTGACATGCTCACCTAAAACAACGGGAACACTGCGTGCATAAAAAGGATGCTGTAGGGCACAGTTTTCCATTGCGGCACCGCTGCAACTGGAGACGACGCGATAATCTTCAATGGCATAACGTTGCATTGAAGATTCAACCAAGGCTTCGGCCATGACCAGATATTCTCGTGACTCAACTTCAACCAAAGCATATTGCAGCTCAGGGTGTAGGCTGACCGCTTGGTTGGCTGGCAGGGTCCATGGTGTTGTTGTCCAAATAACGAGGTGTGCATCTAGCTCGGCCTTGGCGCCCGTGAAAAGTTTTTTGAATGCACTTTGATCGACTGCGGTGAAACGCACATCGATGGTATATGAGGTCTTATCGCGATACTCAACTTCTGCTTCTGCGAGAGCCGAGCCACTAGCGACACTCCAGTAAACGGGTTTGAAACCTTTCTCTAAATGACCGTTGTCGATAATCTTGGCCAATGAACGCGCAATATTAGCTTCCACCTGATAATTCATCGTTAGATAAGGATTTTTCCAGTCAGCAAAGACACCGAGACGAATAAAGTCATCTCGTTGTTTATCGACCTGTTGCTGGGCGTATTCACGGCACGCTTGACGAAATTCCTTGGCGCTAATCTTATGCCCTGGTTTTCCTTTTTTCTTTTCGACCATGACTTCAATTGGCAGACCATGACAATCCCAACCCGGAACGAGTGGCGCGTGATAGCCCTCGAAGGTACGACTTTTGACGATAAAGTCTTTTAAGATTTTATTCACAGCATGGCCGATATGGATGTCACCATTGGCATAGGGAGGGCCGTCATGGAGAATGAAAGTCTTTTCAGAGTCGGCGCTGAATTCTTGGATGCGCTGATAAATATCCATCTCCTGCCACTGTTTGAGTAACTCAGGCTCTCGATTGGCCAGATTTCCTTTCATTGGAAAACTAGTCTTAGGCAGGTTTAAGGTCTTCTTGTATTGCTCGGTCACAGCAGTTTTATTCCTAGGATAGATAGCAGTGTTATTGATTGAAGTAGGCCTCTGCGGCCTCTACATCCAATGATATTTGATGTTTAAGCGCTTCGAAAGAAGAGAATTTCTTTTCGTCTCGAAGTTTATGTAAGAAAGTGACCTCTAAGCTTTGCCCATAGAGGTCTTGAGTGCAATTAAAACAGTGCACCTCAAGTTGATTACGCAGACCATTAACGGTTGGACGGTGGCCGATATTAGCCACGCCTTGCCAGTCATGCTCAGCGTTACTAGCGCGCACAACAAAGACACCCTGAAGCGGCAAGACTTTGCGCCGTAGACAAATATTAGCGGTTGGAAAACCAATGGTACGGCCCTGTTTGTCACCATGAAAAACCTTGCCACTGATACTGAAGGCGCGGCCTAACAGTGCTTCAACGAGCTTAAAATCGCCCCTCTGTAACGTGTCTCGGATGACCGAGCTGCTAACACGAGATTCGCCATGCAGTAGTGTGCGACAGTCTTGCACAGTAAAACCAAGCTCTTCACCCATTTTCTGTAACAACGCTAAATCACCACTGCGTTGATGGCCAAAACAAAAGTCATCACCGACAACAAGATGTCTGATATTAAGTCCCTTGAACAAAATCTCACGGACAAAGTCAGTAGCTGGCATATTAGCCAGTTGCTGGTTAAAACGCAGGCAAAGAAAGTAGTCAACAGCATACGCCTCTGCAAGCGCTAACTTTTGTCGCAGAGTATAGAGTCGTGCCGGTGCACGATCAGCCATGAAAAACTCTTTGGCAGTCGGCTCAAAACTTAATAAGGCTACCTTAGCCTGATACTTTTGGGCCTGTTCATGGGCATAGCGCAGAATAGCCTGATGTCCAAGATGGAAGCCATCGAAATTGCCGATAGTCGCAACCGTTTGTGATTTCAGCTCAGGCAGGTGGTTTGAACTTCTTATCAAGCGCATAGCAGATTAGGGTGCGGGGTATTTAAATTGTGCTGGGCGTAGGCCGAGCAAGAATAAAGAGGCTGCATACGCTAGCACAGCTACGGCAATCAGGGCAGTTAAAAGCAGCACACGGATGAACACGCCCGATTCGATCCACTGGCTGGGTTCGGGCAGAATGCTGACTAAGAGACCACTGAGGATGAGTGTTGCCAGAATAATCTTGGCGAGTAATGAAAAGTAGCGCGTATCACGTTTCAATACCTGTTCTCGGCGCAAGCCGCGATACAGTAAGAAGGCGTTTAAGTAACCGGCAAGGCTGGTCGCCAGTGCCAAGCCTGCATGTGCAGCAAGCCACTGCTGTTGATGCCAGAGCCAGAGTAATGACAGGCTTAAAGCAATATTGAAGGCTATCGCAGCGACACCAATCAACATCGGTGTGCGTGTGTTCTCGCGTGCAAAAAATCCAGGGGCAAGTATTTTTATGGCGATAAAGGCAGGTAGACCTGAACCATAAGCGATCAGACTGAAAGCTGACATCTGTGTATCCAAAGCCGTGAAGGCACGATACTGCATGAGGCTGATAATAATCGGTTCTGCTAATAAAATGAGTCCAGCTGTGGCTGGGATAGCAAACAAACAGGTCAGGCGCAGCGCCCAATGCAGGCTGTTATTAAAGTCATCATCATTGGCTGCAACAAATTGGCGCGATAGCATTGGTAAGAGAACGGTGGCGATAGCGACACCAAAGAGAGCTAAAGGAAGCTCTACGAAACGGTCAGAGACATACAGCCAGCTAATACTGCCAACGGTTAGGAAAGAGGCAATAATGGTATTAATAAGTAGGTTCAACTGCACGATGGAAGAACCAAAAATGGCCGGCAACATCAGCTTGGCAATACGTTTAACGCCATCCTTAGCGCCACTTAGTCGAGGCCGTGGTAAGCAGTTTTCTTTGAGTAGAAAAGGAATTTGTAAGGCCAGCTGCGCGGCACCACCAATGAACACACCCCAAGCGAGTGCAGTAATCGGCTGTGCCATTCTCGGCGCTAAGAAAATCGCCGCTAGAATTAAAGCGACATTGAGTAAGACCGGCGTCAGCGCTGGAATGGCAAAGCGCTGCTTGACGTTGAGTAGGCTAGCCGCCATTGCAGTCAGTGATATAAAGAATAAGTAGGGGAAAACGATCCGCAGCATGTCGCTAGCCAACTGCTGCTGTGTCGGGTCATTAAAGCCGGGGGCAAATAAAGTGATTAACCAAGGGGCGCTGAGCATGCCTAGCGCCGTAATAAAGAGTAAAGAGAGGCTAAGTAGTCCACAACTGTGGTCAATAAGACGACGAAACGAAGGTTTATCTTGCTTTAAATGTGAGGTCATCACGGGCACAAAAGCCTGTGAAAACGCGCCTTCAGCAAAGATTCGGCGTAAAAAATTAGGGATGCGAAAAGCCACGAAGAAGGCATCGGTGCCGGCATTGGCGCCAAATAAAATAAAAATAACGGCATCGCGCACATAACCGAAGATACGTGAGATGAAAGTAGCACCGCCGACCGTTAAGGTCGCCTTTAATGGGGGTTTATTCACAAGCTATCAAGTTGATTTATCAGCAAAAACTTTAAACCATCACCCGCTAAATAGCACCCTTAGCATCGTCTTCTGCGGCGATTGCGTGCGCTGCTCTTCGTGGTTGACATTTAAACAGGGAGATCGCATAGTACGCGACCCTACAAGTTAGTACTGTATTTAAAAGGATAATACGTGGCCAATAGCGCATCTGCACGTAAACGAGCCCGCACTGCGGAAGTATCTCGTCAACATAACGTGAACATAAAATCGAATCTTCGCACGCACATCAAAAACGTTGTTAAAGCGATTGATGCTGGTGATGCTGAAACAGCACAAAAGAACTACACGGTGGCTGCCCCAATTATCGACGCATCGGTAAGCAAGGGTATCATTCACCGCAACAAGGCTGCTCGTCATAAGAGTCGCTTAAATGCACGTATTCGTGCGCTCAGTGCTTAATATTAGTTCACTGAGCTAGTCAATTTAGGTCTGCTTTAATTAAGACGCTTGCATTAGCGTCTTGGCACGCTAGCGTAGCGTGCTAAAGCAAGGCTAAATTATCACGATGAATTAACTCAGGTTCATCAATATAACCAAGTAAGCTTTCTATCTCTGCTGACGAATGGCCAGCAATCTTTGTGCTTTCCTGACTACTGTAATTGCTCAGCCCACGAGCGACTTCTTTTCCTGTGGGATCAATTAAACGCACCAAATCACCGCGTTTGAACTCGCCATCAACGGCGGTGATGCCGACGGCAAGCAGACTAGCCCCATCAGAAAGTAAGACGCGTGTTGCACCAGCATCGAGATGTAAACTGCCTTCAGCCTGTAATTGATTCGCGATCCATTGTTTACGCGCGGTCAGGGCTTCAATGGTTGGGTGTATCAAAGTCCCTTCATAATCACCACTAGCCACAGCTAACAGGGCGCCTTCAACGCGGCCGGAAGTAATAATAGTGGCTGTTCCTGAGCGTTCAGCGCGCCTTGCGGCAGAAACCTTAGTCATCATGCCGCCACGACCAAGACTGTGGTGTGAGGGGCCTGCTACGGCGTCTAGACGGCTTTCTTGGGCGCTACATTCGCGAATCAGCTGTGCATCTGCAAATTGACTAGGATTGCGGTCAAAGATACCGCTTTGATCAGTAAGGATGACTAAATGCTCGGCATCGATCAGGTTGGCGACTAATGCCGCTAGATTATCGTTATCCCCAAAGCGGATTTCTTCGGTGGCGACGGTGTCATTCTCGTTGACCACAGGGATCACGCCAAGCTCTAAAAGGGTCTGTAAGGTTGAACGAGCGTTGATGTAGCGCTGTCGATCACGCAGATCTTCATGCGTCAGTAAAATCTGAGCACTCTGCAGATCACGTTTTTGTAGGGCTTGTTCGTAGGCTTGAATTAAGCCCATTTGGCCAACGGCAGCAGCAGCTTGGAGCTCATGTAGCGCATGGGGCCGTTCTTGCCACTGTAATCGCGCCATGCCTTCAGCAACCGCACCTGAGGATACAAGAATAATCTCATAACCCTGTTGATGTAACTGAGTGATGTCAGCACACCAGCGATCAATCGCTGCTAGGTTGAGTCCTTGGCCATCATTAGTGACCAAGGAACTCCCAATTTTTACGACCCAGCGGCGTTTGTTCTCGCTACTCTTTTGTTGTTTCTTCATGCTGATTCATCTGTGTAATGACGTCTAAGCAAAGCTTTTTGAGGCCGTCTCTGGTGCTCGATGAAACGGTATATAGGGGGCCGTCCCATGCTAGGTCTTTGACCAGTTGTTGCACACGTTCTTCGGCTTCTTCTGGCAATAGTAGATCAGATTTCGTACACACCAGCCAGCGTTCTAGAGTGGAGACCGACTCACCGTAGCTCTGCAGTTCTTTTTCGATGACCTGATATTGCTCTAAAGGTGGACCATTCGAGTCTAAATCACCGATATCAACTAAATGTAATAGCAAACGACAGCGCGATAGGTGCTTTAGAAATTGAATACCTAAGCCTTGACCCTGTGCCGCGCCAGCGATTAAGCCGGGTAAGTCAGCCATAACAAAACTTTGAAGTGGGCCAACGCGAACCACACCCAGATTGGGGTGGAGGGTGGTAAAAGGGTAGTCAGCTATCTTTGGTTTAGCGTCTGATACGGCGGTAATCATCGATGACTTGCCGACACTTGGCATGCCTAATAAGCCGACATCAGCTAAGAGTTTCAGCTCCAGGCGCAGGGCGCGAATATCGCCTTCACTGCCTTGGCTGATCTTACGTGGCGCGCGGTTAGTCGAGCTTTTAAAGCGTGTATTACCGAGGCCATGGAAGCCACCATGGGCAACCAATAGTTCTTGTTCTGATCGGCTCAGGTCACCAATTAACTCACCGCTGTCGTCATCATAGACTTCAGTACCCGTAGGCACGCTAATGTAAAGGTTATCTCCAGAACGACCAGTGCAATTGCGACCGCCGCCGGGACGTCCAACATCGGCCTTAAAACTGCGAGTGTAGCGAAAATCTGCGAGTGTATTGATGTTATCGCTGGCACGTAAATAGACGCTACCACCGTCACCACCATCACCACCATCCGGGCCACCTTTGGCGACAAAGCGCTCGCGACGGAAACTCATGCAGCCTGGACCGCCATTTCCACCAAAAACGTTTATCGTTGCTTCGTCTACAAATTTCATTTTATTAGGCTGCCTACTGAACGTTGGGTATCATACCGCAAAGCAAAAAAAAGCCCCGTAATGACGGGGCTTTTTTTCGTAATTCATGTGTTTGGCGATTAGGCCGATACGACACTCACGAATTTACGATTTTTTGGCCCTTTCACTTCAAACTTAACGACTCCTTCGGTTTTAGCGAAGATCGTGTGGTCTTTACCAAGACCTACGTTTGTTCCGGCGTGGAATTTAGTACCGCGCTGACGAAGGATAATGTTACCGGGGATAACGTGCTGACCACCGAAACACTTAACACCTAGGCGTTTAGATTCCGAATCGCGACCGTTACGGGTACTACCACCTGCTTTCTTATGTGCCATTGTATTGCTCTACTTGCTAATGTTCTTAATCAATAATTCAGTATAGGACTGACGGTGTCCCATCTGCTTGCGATGGTGCTTACGGCGTTTGAACTTGATGATTTCGATCTTTTTGCCGCGACCATGAGCGCGAATCTCTGCGCTGACTGTTCTGCCATCAATGTAGGGTGCGCCTACAGCGAGGTCTTCGTCAGAAGCGACTAATAGGACTTTATCGAAGTCGATAGTGCTACCTTCGTCCGCGTCAAGCTTCTCAACACGAAGGACTTCACCCTCGCGAACTTTATATTGTTTACCGCCGGTGGCGATTACTGCGTACATCTGCATAAACCTTTAAAAATGAGCGCCAGATTCTATCTAGATAAACCCGCTAGGTCAAACATCTTGCCTCGCGCTACGTGAACATTCATTATGTGCCCACTTACCGATTTGATACAACTATGAACCTGAATGCAATTTTGGCCCTGGTTGCCGATGATATGGCTGGCGTTAATAAGCATATTCGTGAAAATATGCGCTCAGAAGTCGGTCTGATCGAGCAGATGGGCGAGTATATCATCGCTGGTGGCGGTAAAAGATTACGTCCTGTTGTTGCTATTTTAGCCGCAAAAGCAGCGGGTTACTCCGAAGATAGACACCAAGTCGCCGCATCGATTATAGAAATTTTACACACAGCGACACTCTTACATGATGATGTCGTGGATGCCTCAGATCTGCGTCGAGGCCAGGAAACCGCTAATTCGATCTGGGGCAATGAGTCGGCAGTTCTAGTGGGTGATTTTTTATTCTCGCGCGCCTTTGAGATGGCGATTGCGATGAATGATGTCCGTATCATGCAAATTTTAGCTTCAACCATTAATCGAATTACTGAAGGTGAGGTCATGCAGCTGCTCTATTGTAATGAGCCTGACACCACTGAACAGCAATATATGACAGTGATTGAGTGTAAAACTGCCAAGTTATTTGAGGCGGCGGCTGGAATTGGCGCAGTGTTAGCGCAAAAAGACGCTCAGATGGCATCTAGTTTTGCAGCCTATGGCATTCATTTAGGCACTGCCTTTCAGGTTGCTGATGATCTTTTGGATTATCGTGCAGACAGTGAAACCTTAGGCAAGAATGTTGGTGATGACCTCGCTGAGGGCAAGCCAACACTACCGATCATCTACGCAATGCAACACGGTTCGGCAACGCAGGTCGCGTTGTTACGTGAGGTGATTGAAAATGGTGATAGAGAAAAGCTGGCGCAGGTCGTAGAGATTATTGAAGACACCAAGGCATTAGATTACGCCCAAAAAATTATGTTAGAAGAGTCAGAAAAAGCGAGGGCAACGCTTGTCACTATTCCAGACAGTGAATATAAAGCCGCATTATTGGGGCTGATCGAATTTTCGGTTGCTCGCCTGTATTAACTCCTCGATCGATAATAGATCGACTATTAGAAGCCACACCATGTCTATTTATCTACACAACACACTCAAAAAACAGAAACAAAAGTTCATACCGCAAGATTCAAAGCGGGTGAGCATGTATGTCTGTGGGCCTACCGTGTATAGCTATGCACATATCGGTAATGCCCGTCCGGCGGTGGTCTTTGACGTGCTCGTTAGACTCCTTAGAAAACATTTTGAAGAGGTCGTCTATGTCCGCAACCTAACCGATGTCGATGACAAGATTAATGCGGCAGCAGCGAAGGAAGGGGTGGCGATCAATGTCATCACTGAGCGTTACACCGAGATCTATCATCAGGATATGGCTGCCTTGAATGTTGCCTTACCTGATATCGAACCAAAGGCCACTGAGCATATGGCTGAGATCATCATCATGATTGAAAGCTTGATTGCCAAAGGTTTTGCCTATGAAGCCGAAGGCCATGTTTTATTCGATGTTGCGAAGTTTAGCGACTATGGCGAGCTATCCGGCCGGAAGATAGAAGATATGTTGGCTGGTGCACGCGTAGAAGTGGCAGCGTTTAAGCGCGAGGCTGCAGACTTTGTGCTATGGAAGCCATCGACACCGGAACAACCAGCCTGGCCTAGCCCCTGGGGTGAGGGTCGCCCGGGTTGGCATATAGAATGTTCAGCAATGATTGAACGTCATCTGGGGCAATCGATCGATATTCATGGCGGTGGTCAGGATCTTATCTTCCCACACCATGAAAACGAGATTGCACAGAGTATCTGCGCGCATGATGGTGCCCCTTATTGTAATTACTGGCTACATAATGGCTTCGTAAACGTCAATCATGAAAAGATGTCGAAATCTATTGGTAACGTATTGCTGCTGAAAGAGTTGTTAGAGTCAGCACCCGGTGAGGCTGTGCGTTATGCCTTACTCAGTACACATTATCGTAGTCCATTAGATTGGACAGACGAATTGTTATCGTCTTCGAAAAAAAGTTTGGACCGACTCTATCGCGCACTCGATGAATTAGATGATGTTGAAACTGTCGAGGGTAAGGCCGTGAATGCTGAGCTTGTTGCGAAGTTTGAACAGGCACTCTGTGATGATATGAATACGCCGCTGGCTATGAGTGAATTACACGTACTCGCTAAGCAATCAAATATTGAAACCGATGCAGAACGTCGTGCCGAATTAAAGACCGCCTTAATCGAATGCAGTGAGCAACTGGGTTTGTTGCAAGTGAAACCAGCAGAATGGTTTGGTGCAAGTATTGATGATGCCGCTATGATTGATGACCTGTTGCTGCAAAGACAGCAGGCACGACTTGATAAAAACTATGCGCGTGCTGATGAAATTCGCGACCAACTGCTTGCGATGAATATAGAGATCATTGATAAGGCTGAGGGTACGAGTTGGCGCAAGCGTTAATTGCTTGGCTGACTTATTATTCAGTATTAAGTCTTTTGTTTTTATAGCGTGGCTATTTTTATAAAAGGCTTAAGTCTGTTACTGCAAAATATGAGCTTAGCACTGAAAAAAAACGGCAGCCTATGATCTAGCGGCCAATAGCTTTTGAAGGCTAGAGTGGCCAATGACAGTTGCTGTCTTAAGTGCCCAGCTCTAGTTATGCGTCACAAAAAACTTTACTCTCAAATACACGGCTGACTCTATCATCAGTAGGCCACCATCTCTCCATTCCAAGTTATCCATGCAAGCGGACTAAGTCCATAGTTTGCCCAAGCCTCTTAAAAAAATCTATCACTGATCTCGCTCATACAAAATGTCTTCATTAGATAATACTTTTACTAAGGCTACTTTTTTGCTTGAGATAAAAATATTGTTTTTTTAATACATTTGTAATATTTGGTCGATAACATCCCTCTCGAGTTGTAATAAATCCAGGTGTAGTTCACTTAAGAAACTGACGCCTTGATCCACACCTACTTTTTATGAGAGAGATAATAATGAAGATTAAAGTTCTACGCTCAGCGCTTGCTGGCGTACTAATTAGTGGCCTTACGGCATTTTCTAGTCAGTCATTTGCAGCAAACGACGCAATGCTTCAGTTGATTGATGTGTTGCATGCCAACGGCACCATCGATGCAGATGCATACAGTGTTCTCAAGAACTATGTGGCTGCTGACAAGGAAAGAACGCTAGCACATATTGATAAGGTGGCTTCAGAAAAGGTCTCTGATGTTAAGGAAGTAACCGATAAAATGGCATGGGCTTCACGGATAAAACTTCAAGGGGATCTTCGCCTTCGCCGTCAATGGCAGAATGTAGATGATTCAGCAGAGCCATCACGCACTCGCTATCGTTACCGTGCTCGTTTTGGTGCAGAAGGACAGGTTGTAGATGATGTCAGCGTTGCCATTGGTTTTGCTTCAGGTGGCGTTGATCCACGTTCAACAAATGAAACCATGGATGATAATTTTGAATCTAAAGGGCTGGTCATGGATTACGCCTACGCTAAATGGGAGGCTAATGATTTTGCCACTCTGTATGGCGGTAAGATGAAACGTAAGCCAATCCTTTGGGCACCTACTGACCTACTATGGGACGGTGACATTAACCCTGAAGGTTTTGCAGCACACCTGCAGACTAAAAATGGCATCGGTAAGATCTATGCAAACATCGGTCATTTTTTCCTAGAAGAAGAGAAGGCTGACGGCGATGATCAAAATTTAACTTTTTTGCAAATAGGTCAAAAGTTCACATCGGGTGATGTCTTCGGTAACCTCGCTGCAACTTACTATGCATTTGATAATCAAGAGGGTGCAGGCTATGAGTCTGGCGTATCTGCCGGCACTAACTCGTTAACTGATGGTAAAGCAACTTATGAATATGATTCCTATAGTTTAGCGGCTGAGTTAGGTATGAAGCTATCTGCTACAAAGATGGCGGCGGTGTTTGCTGAATACATCCAAGCCGATGATCCGAGTGATGACGAAACAGGTTATGCGCTAGGCTTCAAGTTTGGTGATAGCAAAGTTAAGAAGTTGGGTCAGTGGCAAGTGAAGTACATTCATGCCGATTTAGAGCGCGATGCATGGGCTGATATCTTCCCAGATTCAGATCGCTGTGATGGTGGTACCGGTTTCAAATCTGATGAAGTCAGCTTTAAGCTGGGTCTAGCAAAGAACATTAATTTTGGCCTAGATTATTATGATTCAGAATGTGAAAACTACAGCGGTGGTGCAAACGAAGACTCGAAGATCTTGCAGGCTGATCTGCAGTTTAAATTCAAATAGATCATCTGTACTTCAAGCAGTCATCGGTGGGGCAGTTTTAACTGCCCCATTTTTTTGCTTCAATTTTCTTCAAGATGAGCATGATTGACTGATTTTTTTGGTATTTTTATATTATAAATTAGGAGCTTAGGAGTGATGAATCTTAATCTCGCGAACAGCACAAATAAGGGTTATCCTGCGCCTATGGCTAAACATACAATTCTTTTAGTAGAAGATGAAAAGCCAATCCGAGAGATGGTTTTTTTTGCTCTTGATGGCAATGAATATAAAGTAGTCAATGCCGTTAATGGGCGGCAAGCCTCGGAGTATTTAAATACCCACACGCCTGATCTGATTTTGATGGACTGGATGTTGCCAGATGTCTCAGGCTTAGAGATGGTAAGACGCATAAAACGTGATGAAGTATTATCGAGTATTCCTGTGATTATGTTGACAGCTAAAACAGAGGAGCAGAATAAGGTCGAAGGCCTAGATGCTGGTGCGGATGACTACATAACTAAACCGTTTTCGGTGAAAGAGTTATCAGCACGTATCCGTGCAGCGATTAGGCGTTCGGGGAGCAATGACAAAAACTGTTTATCCAATGGTGTGCTGATATTAGATCTGGACAAACATACTATTCTTATTAACGATAATGAATTAGATGCTGGCCCCACTGAGTTTAAGTTACTTGAGTTTTTCATGAGCCATCCAGAAAAAGTATACAGTCGAGCGCAACTACTTGATTTTGTTTGGGGCCGAAGTAAATTTGTTGAGGAACGGACGGTTGACGTGCATATCCTACGACTGCGTAAACTCTTAAAGCCACATGGCTGTGACAAGATGATTCAGACTGTACGTGGTTATGGCTACCTGTTCTTGGTGGCATAAAGAGTGAGACTTTCACTGAGCTGGGCTGATATTCAATATGCCGTGCTAGCGTTGCTAGCTGGCTTACTGCTGGGCCTGATTTCCGGTTATTGGGCGCTCTCTATTGGCGCGGTTCTATTTTTTCATATCTTACGACTTCTCTCTAAGTTGGCGCGTATTCGTGAATGGCTAGTAGAGGGTGTCATCGCTGAGGCAACGCCTAATATTCCTGGTTCTGCAGGTGATATTGTGAAGGCAGTTGTTGCCGTCAAGCGAGGCAGTGATCGCCAGCGGAAAAGATTGGAAGAGCTGCTCAATCGCTTTGATGCTGCAACTGATGCCATGCCTGATGCGATGTTGATCATTGATAGGCAGCACCGCGTGGAATGGTCAAACCCTGCGGCAAAACTACTCCTAGGAATCGACCCCCTGCAAGACGTCGGTCAGCCGGTTGGTAATATCGTTCGTGATCCATTGATTGCACACTACCTGCAGGCGGCTGATTACACAGAACCTTTAGAGTTTTCTTCGCCGGGCAGTGTTGAGCGTGACCTCATGCTCAAAATCATCCCCTATTCTCAGCAAAGGCATTTATTTTACGTCCAAGATCATAAGGATATACTCCGACTGGAGCGCGTACGTAAAGCATTTGTAACCAATGCTTCGCACGAGATGCGAACGCCGTTAACCGTAATTATTGGCTATCTAGAGTCACTTACAAGTGAAGACAGTATGCCGGCACGAGTTCGGCATGGTGTTGATGGTGCACTTGATCAATCACTACGCTTGAAGAATTTACTTGAAGATTTATTAGCACTGTCAAAATTAGAGAGTACCTTGAGTTCACAGAGCGTAGTCGAGGCAGTGGATATGGTGGTCTTGTTAGAGGAAACCAAAGCGCTGGTTGAGGCCTCTCCACATTACTGCGGGCAACCACTGACGCTCCGCTGTGAAACTGAAGTGAAGCTGGTAGGTAATATCACTGAACTACAAAGTGTGATCCGCAATGTCGTTGATAATGCGGTTAAATATACTGAATCTGAGACAGCGATCAATATTGTCTGGAAACAATTATCAGATGGCAGTACCAAGCTCAGCGTGCAAGACCATGGCGAGGGTATTGCCGCCAGACATCTGCCACATATTACAGAACGCTTTTATCGTGTCGATAAAGGCCGTTCTCGAGATACCGGTGGTACCGGTTTGGGATTATCCATTGTTAAACATGTCATAGAGCGGCACTCAGGAAAGCTACAGATCAGTAGTGAAATTGGTGTTGGCACCTATGTCGAGATGATCTTCCCGCAAGAGCAATGTAAGTAAATTAGAAGATATTTAGCGATTGTAATATTGCTGTAAGAATTGAGTACTAGTATGGATCGTAGCTGAGGCATTAGTAACTGCTTCACAGTATTGTAATATGACCTAAGCAACTGATTTATATGGAGATATCATGAATTTTAAGTGTCTTATTCGAGTAATGGCGGTATTACTAGCCTCTAGTAGCACTGCAATCGCGGAACCTAAAATAGATGAGGCTATTGCTGACTATGCGGTGGCTAGTGGCGTATCGGGTAATTTATCGTCTGTAGGCTCTGATACCTTGGCCAACTTGATGACTCTTTGGGCAGAAGAGTACAAGCGTTTCTATCCTAATGTGAACATTCAAATCCAAGCTGCAGGTTCTTCAACGGCACCGCCGGCGCTAACCGAAGCAACGTCAAACCTGGGCCCAATGAGCCGCAAGATGAAGAGCAAAGAAATTGCTGCTTTTGAGTCAAAATATGGCTACAAGCCAACAGCCATTCCAGTGGCTATTGATGCATTGGCTGTCTTCATTAATAAAGATAACCCAATTAAGGGTCTCTCTATTGATCAGGTTGATGCCATATTCTCGAGTACACGTAAATGTGGCGCGAAAACTAACGTCGTTAACTGGGGTGATTTGGGTCTCAGTGGTGAGTGGGCTCGAAAAGACGTGCAGTTGTTTGGCCGTAACTCAGTTTCAGGCACTTATGGTTACTTTAAAAAGAAAGCACTGTGTAAGGGTGACTTCAAATCAGGTGTGAATGAGCAGCCGGGCTCAGCTTCTGTTGTGCAGTCGGTTACTGCGTCATTAAATGGGATTGGTTATTCAGGTATCGGTTATCGCACAACCGGTGTGCGTGCATTGCCTTTAGCTAAGTCGGGTAAGACTAAATTTGTTGCACCGACCGCCGAGTCAGCGGTGGCAGGAACCTATCCACTAGCGCGTTTCCTCTATGTTTACGTCAATAAGCACCCAAACAAGGCATTATCTCCTCTAGAAGCGGAGTTTGTTAAACTCGTGTTATCACGTGTTGGCCAGAAAGTAGTGGTAAAAGATGGTTACATTCCTCTGCCGGCTAGCGTAATTAAAAAATCCCTGTCGGGCTTGGGTCTGTAAATAGTCCTCGATTCAATTTATGCTAGATAAAGAGAGGCTCAGGTACTATCCTGAGCCTCTCTTTTTTTATGCGCTTGTGGCTTATAACTTAGGTTCACAAAAGTACTTAATTAATTCTGGTTTGGCAAATGGATAAAGCGACTTCAACGATCGAAACACAGGCGAAGGTCAACTGGCGCTGGCGTAAAATCAAAGATGAAATGATGATGCGAGTGGTGCAGGTGGGTGGTGCCGCTGTGATCGGTGCGATTGCGCTGATCTTCATTTTTCTATTGAGCGTGGTTTACCCCTTGTTTGAGGCGCCAGAAGTCCATGAAAGTGCGCGCTATGAATTGCCGAGCGTTACTCTGGGGCCGTCATTAATACTCGGAGTTGAAGAGCAGGCAGAGATTGCATTCCGTGTCACTAAAGATGGCAGTGTGCTGTTTTTTGACGTCACTAACGGCCAATCGGTCGTAAATTATAAACTCCCTATAAGCGACGATGATGCAGTGCTCAGTGTGCGCAATGTCAGTGAAGCCAGTCGTTTATTAGCCGCTAATCTGAAGTCCGGTGGCCTGCTGTTTTTCACGCATGAATATAATCTCGAATTCACCGAGACAGAGCGTATTATCCATCCGAAAGTGGTTTACCCCTTTGGTCAGGAAGTCATCGCTTTAAGTGAGTCTGCCCTCACCCAGTTTGCGGTTGGTGAGAATGAAGAGACTCTGACAGTTTTCTTTCAAAACCAAGAGGGGCAACTAGGCCTCACAGGATTTGAAAAAGTGAGCTCCTTCATTAATGATGATGTTGTCCTTGAGGAAATCGATAACAGCTTCCTTAATAGTAGCCATGAGCCGGTTGCCTTATTGGTAGATCCTGAGCAGCAGTGGGCCTATGTACTTGATGATAGGGGCACTCTTGCGCTCTATGATATTCGAGATGTTGCTAGTCCAGATCTTCAAGAAGTGATCGACGTTACCAATAAAAGTAGTAAGCCAACCAGCATAGAGTGGTTGATTGGTGGTATCTCAGTATTGGTCGGTGATGACAGTGGCGTGGTCAGTCAGTGGTTTAAAGTTAGAGCTGTTGGTGATGTTCCTTATACCCTGAAAAAGATTCGTGAATTTAAAGTTGATTCCAGCGCGGTCAATAAAATGGCTAGTGAGCAACTGCGCAAAGGTGTGGTTGCAGCAGCTAAATCAGGCAAGGTTAACTTTTTCTACACCACCAGCGAACGTGATCTGATGACGATCAGCGCAACCGAGGGTGAGGTGCAACACATCGCTATTGCACCACGTTCAGATATCTTATTAATCGAGGATTCACTAGGCCAGATAAGCAGCTGGGATCTCGATAACCATCATCCAGAATCTTCGGCATCTGGTCTTTGGGGTAAGGTCTGGTATGAGGATTATCAAAAGCCAGATTATATTTGGCAGTCGTCATCAGCAAGCAGCGACTTTGAGCCTAAGTACAGTCTAATTCCATTGACCTTTGGTACCATCAAAGCCGCCTTTTATGCAATGTTATTTGCAATGCCATTGGCCATTTGTGGTGCAATCTTTACGGCATATTTCATGCGTCCAAAGATGCGTACTTTGGTCAAGCCATCGATTGAAATCATGGAGGCCTTGCCTACCGTGATTCTCGGTTTCCTAGCGGGTTTATGGCTAGCCCCTTATATTGAGCAGCACCTGCCGGGTGTTGTTTTTGTCCTCATCTTTGTGCCACTAGGCATTATCTTGGCGGCATTGATTTGGTGGCGCCTACCCTTTGAGATCAAGAGTAAGATTCCAGAAGGATGGGAAGCCGCTATTTTAGCCTTGCCTATCATTAGCATTGTGATGTTATGCATGAGTGCCTCCACTGCGGTTGAAGCTGCCTTGTTTGAAGGTAACATCCGGATATGGATGAGTGAGAGTCTGGGGATAGGGTTTGATCAACGTAATGCATTAATTATCGGTATTGCGATGGGTTTTGCTGTTATCCCAACGATTTTCTCAATCGCAGAAGATGCCATCTTTAGTGTGCCAAAACATCTAACCTCAGGATCACTGGCGCTGGGTGCAACACCATGGCAGACCTTGGTTCGAGTTGTTCTGCCATCAGCCAGTCCGGGTATCTTTTCAGCCGTTATGATTGGTTTTGGCCGTGCAGTTGGTGAAACCATGATTGTCTTAATGGCGACAGGTAATACACCGGTAATGGACTTCGGTATTTTTGAAGGTATGCGCACGCTGTCAGCAAATGTTGCTGTAGAGTTGCCGGAGTCAGAAGTGGATAGCACGCATTACCGCATCTTATTCTTAGCCGCTTTCGTCTTGTTTATGTTTACCTTCTTCTTTAACACCATTGCTGAGATTGTTCGCCAACGCTTGCGCAGGAAATACGCGACCTTATAGGTTTACTAGTTATGAAAGATAATAAAAAAATTGGATTTTTCCAAAGCGGAACACCCTGGGTTTGGTTGAATGCGGGTGCCGTGTCCATCAGTATGATTATGGTGATCGGCTTACTGGTATTGATTGCAGTTCGTGGCTTAGGTCACTTCTGGCCAAAAGCCATTTGGCAGATTGAATATGCGGAGAATGGTGGCATAACAAAGCTGATTGGTGAGCGCGCAAAAACAGAGAGTGTCTCGGCAAGGCAGCTGCGTGAAGCGGGCGTTAAGCATAACTTTGAAGAAGAGTTTGTAGAGCGTACATTACTCAAGATTGGTAATCGTGATGTTTATGGTTTTGATTTTCGTCTGACTCTTTCACCCTTAGAAAGCAGTGCTAGTCTGCCGCAAGATTTGATCGTCCTTGAGCGTACAGAATGGGGAAACTTTTATGGTGAACTCGTTGCGATAGAAGAGAATGGCGTCAGCGTACAAACAAGTATGGAAGACCTTTGGGATGAACTAAGCCCACGAGTTAAACGCGTAGACGAATTACGCGATCGCATTAGTAAAATCGAAAAAAGTGAAATTGGTGCAATCAATTTCAAGATGGAAAAACTACGACTGCAAACTCGCGCGATGGAACTAGCAGGGCGTGATGAGGCTGACGAAAAAGCTGAGATGGCGACAAAGAAAGCAGCGCTAGATAAAGATTATGAGGCCTTGAAATCGCGCTTAGATATTCTCTATGCTGAGATTCGACGTGATGCCGTAACGCTGCGTGTAATGACTGGTGAAGAAGTCAGCATTAATCTTTCTAAGGTCGTCAAGGCGACTCGTCCTAATGCCATGTCCACTTTGACCAAGGTGGGACACTACTTTGGTAATCTGATTGATTTTGTTAGTGATGATCCAAGAGAGGCTAATACGGAAGGCGGTATTTTCCCAGCAATTTTTGGTACTGTAATGATGGTCTTATTGATGTCCATTATTGTCACACCTTTCGGTGTTATTGCTGCAATCTATTTGCGTGAGTACGCAAAGCAAGGGTTTGTTACTCGTCTAGTTCGCATCTCTGTTAATAATCTCGCAGGTGTGCCATCTATTGTCTACGGCGTATTTGGTCTAGGCTTTTTTGTCTATGTACTTGGTGGGAATATAGATCAGCTATTCTACCCAGAGGCTTTGCCATCACCCACCTTTGGTTCGGGTGGTTTGATGTGGGCCTCGCTTACTCTAGCGTTATTAACAGTGCCGGTGGTGATTGTTGCTACTGAAGAAGGCTTGGCACGAATTCCAAGGTCAGTTAGAGAAGGCTCCTTAGCCTTGGGTGCTACCAAAGCAGAAACACTCTGGCGTATTGTTATTCCGATGGCCAGTCCAGCAATGATGACAGGATTAATTTTAGCTGTAGCTCGAGCTGCGGGTGAGGTTGCACCGCTAATGTTAGTTGGAGCGGTGAAGTTAGCGCCCTCTTTACCACTGGATATGAACGCACCATTCCTCCATCTAGAGCGAAAGTTCATGCATCTTGGTTTTCATATTTATGATGTTGGCTTTCAGAGTCCTAATGTCGAGGCAGCAAGACCCTTGGTTTATGCGACAGCATTAATACTGGTAGCGGTGATTATTTTACTGAATCTAACCGCAATTTATATTCGCAATCATCTCCGCGAAAAATATCGCACACTAGAACAATAGAAAGGTCACGTTATGGCAACACCCAGCATTTCATCAGACTTGTTTCAGAATCAACCGTCTCGATCCATTGATCAGGAAGATATCTGCATAACCTGCGAAGATTTTTCATTGAGCTATGGTACGAAACAAGCACTCTTTGATATTAATTTAAAGATTCCAACTAATCGTGCAACCGCTTTTATTGGTCCTAGTGGTTGCGGTAAGTCGACTCTGTTACGTTGTATGAACCGCATGAATGATCTGATCGATGGTATTAACATCAGTGGCCAAATGAAACTACATGGTCAAGACATTAATACACGAGACGTTAATGTCACTGAATTACGTCAACAGGTAGGCATGGTTTTTCAGAAACCTAATCCATTTCCAAAAACAATTTTTGAGAATGTGGCTTATGGTTTGCGCTTACAAGGTATTACCAATCGAACTGAAATTGAAGATCGGGTTGAGTGGTCATTAGTAAACTCTGCCTTATGGGGTGAGGTCGGTGACCGTCTACAAGACAATGCCTTTAGTTTGTCAGGTGGTCAGCAACAGCGTCTAGTCATTGCTAGAGCAATTGCAGTGCGGCCACAGGTGCTCTTATTAGATGAGCCAGCCTCGGCATTAGACCCAATCTCGACATTGAAAATTGAAGAGTTGATTGCTGAATTGAAGTCTCAATATACAGTGGTCATTGTTACGCACAATATGCAGCAAGCAGCACGAGTATCCGATTACACCGCATTTTTATATCTGGGTAAGTTGATTGAGTTCGGTCCTACTAATGTGCTTTTCACAGCACCGGGGGAACGTCAAACTGAAGACTATATTACCGGTCGTTACGGTTAACTAGGTTCTTAAGTTATCGATTCAATGTGTTTTATAGAGTAGGTGTAGAATAGTTAATAGTAGAATTTAACGGAGGAAGTTTCATGGGTGAACGTATAGCAGGCGACCATATTTCCCATCTTTTTGATAAGGATCTTGAAGCCATTAAGCATCAAGTACTGAAGATGGGTGGATTGGTTGAAATGCAGGTAGAAAATAGTCTACTGGCATTACTGAATGCCGATAGTGTCCTCGCGCAACAGGTGGCTGGCAATGACCATCAGATTAATGCCATTGAAGTGGCCATCGATGAAGAATGTAATCGTATTATTGCCCTACGTCAGCCAGCTGCCAATGATCTACGCCTAGTGCTTTCTATGATGAAAACCATTACTGATCTTGAACGGATCGGAGATGAGGCGGAAAAGATTGGCCGCTATGCGATTAAGTTAGCTACCTGCGCACCAAAGAAAAATCACCTTAATGCACTGCAATTACTAGGTGAGCAAGTGCGCTTTATGTTGCGTAGTGCTCTTGATGCTCTAGCTCGCATGGATAGCCTTGCTGCTTATAAAACGGCAGTTCTAGATAAGCAGGTGAATAACGATTACGACACGTTGGTGCAATCTCTAAGTGAATCTTTAGGTCGTGACCCTGAGTTAGTCGAGCCAACACTAGGTATATTATGGTGTGCGAGATCGATAGAAAGAATTGGTGATCATACAAAAAATCTCTGCGAGCATATTATTTTTGCTGAAGAGGGTCGTGATGTACGCCACGGTTTACTTGCCAAGGTATTAGAAGATAACGAAGAAGATTAGCAGTAGAGCTTATTGCGTTTAAGAAAGTAACGAATTGGTTGAGCCAGAACTTCTTATAGAAAGCAGGCTTAGGAATTTGATGGCCTGAAAAGGCAACTGCATAGAAAGCACTACGGATTGTAGTGCTTTCTGCACAGGAATATCTTTATGGAAAAACGAAAGCCATCACCAAGGCAGCGGTGATGATCACGATTCCAACGAGTAATGCGGAAATATCGTACTTCATCTGGACTCCAGCAATATATAGTTGTGGTAACCGGTTTTTAAAATCGGCATTATTATAAGCACTGAAGTATAGAGTCTCAGCGCCATGCAGACAATAATTAATATCTAGCTAACCCAAAGTCTTTATTAGTCATTATTTGAAAACCTCTAGTGTTACTACTTAGAGTGGCCACTGGCAGCGACAGTAGATGGGCAAAAAGTAATGCTGAAAATCCCTCAAGAGCCTGATCAATGAAAAATGGAACCCTTTTTATACTCTCTGCACCTTCTGGTGGAGGCAAGAGTAGTTTACTCAAAGCAGCGCGTGAAAAGATGCCTCATCTGGCCGCTGCGGTATCACATACCAGTCGTCTTCCGCGGCCTGGCGAACTGGATGGCCAGCACTATTATTTTGTGGATGAAGTCGGCTTTATGCGAATGGTCGAAAATGATGAGTTTATTGAGCATGCACGTGTTTTTGATCATGCATATGGGACCTCGAAAAAAGCCCTTACTGAGCTATTAACTGCCGGTTTTGATGCGGTTTTGGATATTGATTGGCAGGGTGCACGGCAGATTCGTCAATATGACGCCAATTGTGTCACTATCTTCATTCTACCGCCGAGTCTCAGTATACTAGAAGAGCGTCTGCGGGCTCGTGGGCAGGACAGTGAAGAGGTTATTGCAGGGCGTATGCAGCAGGCTGTAGCCGAAATGAGCCATTACAATGAGTTTGATCATGTTTTGATCAATGATGATTTTGAGAACAGTTTACAGGGTCTAATGGGTCTGTTTTCTGCTTCAAATTCAGTAAAAGAGCCGACTATTGAGCAAATTGAGCAGATTATAAGCTCATAAACGATGTATTTAGCGCAGGAAAACTAGAGCCGGAGGCGGAAATCGTCTACTATTCACTGCCTTCGCGTGAAGAAATCTAATTGGAGTATGACGTGGCCCGAGTTACGGTAGAAGATTGTTTAGAAAAGCTAGATAACCGATTTAAGCTGATCCTAGTTGCAAGCAAGCGTGCACGTGAGATCGCAATGGGTTCAGAGCCTCTAGTTGAGTGGGAAAATGACAAGCCAACAGTGGTTGCTTTACGTGAAATAGCTGAAGAGTTAATCACCGTAGAATACCTAGAAGAAAAGGTAAGACCGGATGCAGAAGAATTATTCCTCCAAGAAGCTGAAGAATTAGATGCTGCAACAGCCGCATTACGTGCCGAAATCGGTGCGGAGCTAAGTCAATTAGAAGATGACCCCGAAGCAGAAGCAAGCATAGCCCCAGTTACGGTTACTGCAGTTGCTACTGATCCGGCGGCTGAAGATAACGTTTAGGGTATTCAGAGAACGAAATGGTAAGTGCGGCATCTGACCAACCTGGCGCCGCGCTCAACCAAAGCAGTCCCTCGCGCTTTCTTGTCAGCGAGTTATTAGAGTTACTAGAATCCTATCTAGAGTCCGCTCAAGTAAAAGAAATCTATAGAGCCTATCTTTTTAGCGCCGAGGCGCATGATGGACAGAAACGCCTTTCCGGCGAACCCTACATTTATCATCCTTTAGCAGTCGCCAAAATTATGGCCGAAATGCGCATGGATGGACAAAGTATCACTGCCGCGATTTTGCATGATGTAATCGAAGATACGCCGACTGCAAAAGAACAGATCCTTGAGATGTTTGGTAAAGACGTCGCCCATCTTGTCGATGGTGTTAGTAAGCTGACGCACCTCAAATTTCCGACGCGAGTTGAAGCGCAGGCCGAAAATTTTAGAAAGATGATGTTGGCCATGGTGCATGATATTCGCATCATCGTAATCAAGCTGGCTGATCGAACACATAACCTTCGTACCATTGGTGTGATGCCAGCAGACAAGCGCAGGCGCATTGCGAAAGAGACAATCGATATATACATCCCAATCGCACAGCGTCTGGGTATGCATAAACTACGTTTAGAGCTAGAACGCTTAGCCTTTGAAGCGATGCATCCCATGCGATACCAAGTATTGAGTGATGTTGTAAGAAAGAATCGCGGCAATCGTAAAGAAGTGATGCGCGGTGTCGAAGCGTCTATCTGTGCGCAACTAGAAAATGCAGATATAGAATCACGCATATTTGGCCGTGAGAAAAACATCTACAGTATCTACAAAAAGATGAAGGCAAAGCATATCTCCTTCTCTGAAGTCTATGACGTCTACGCAACCCGGCTTTTAGTTAAGGATTTAGATACCTGCTATCGCGCTTTAGGGATGATGCATAACTTATATAAACCAGTGCCCGGTCGCTTTAAGGACTATATCGCGATTCCTAAAAAGAATGGCTATCAATCTTTACACACAACCTTGTTTGGACCGCATGGGATTCTTATTGAGGTGCAGATCCGTACAGAAGATATGGACGTCATTGCAGAGTCAGGCATAGCGGCTCATTTCATGTATAAGTCGAAGCAGGGTGGAAAAAGTATCAATGACTCGAACACCTATACGAGTTCATGGTTAAAGGAAATTATAGATATTCAACAGAGCACAGGTAACTCGATTGAATTTCTAGAGCATGTGAAAGTAGATCTTTTCCCTGAGGAGATCTATGCCTTCACACCTGCAGGTGACATTATCGTTTTACCAAAGGGAAGCTCAGCAGTCGACTTTGCGTATGCTGTTCATTCAGATTTAGGTAACACCTGTGTCTCGGTAACACTGGAGCGTAAATTACTTCCATTGAGCGTTAAGTTAGAAAGTGGGCAAACGGTCAGAGTGCACACCTCGCCGCAAGCAAGACCAAAGCCAGCATGGTTGAATTTTGTTGTTACCAATAAAGCGCGTAATAATATTCGACACTATCTAAAGAACCTGCACACTGGAGAAGCCGTATTACTCGGTAAACGTTTATTAGACTCAGCACTTGCGCATCACTCCAGTTCATTAAAGGAAGTAGGTGACCTCGCGTTAAACACCTACTGCAAAGAATTAAAAATAGAAAACATAGATGTGTTGTTTGAACAGATTGGTCTTGGTGAAAGTGTTGCTGAGTTAACGGCTGGGTCATTATTAAAAGGCAAGGCTGCAGCAAAGAAACAAAGCAGCAAGCAAAAGAAGATGGCATTGCCAATAGCGATTGATGGTACTGAAGGTGTCGTTGTTAACTATGCAAAATGCTGTCATCCCATACCCGGTGATGCCATATTTGGTGTTATTAGTAGTGGTAAGGGATTAGTCATACATAGAGAAACATGCCACAACATCAATCATAAGAAAGCGGCAACGCATAACGTAATTGCACTGACATGGTCATCAGCATCACAACAGGTATTTGTTGTTGAGGTTAGAGTGCTGACGGTAAATGAACGTGGCGTACTAGCAACACTTGCAGCAAGGATCGCCAGTGCAGACTCAAACATTGAAAATATTGTTTTTGAAGAAAAAGACGGGGCAAGTTCAACCATAACCATTTCATTTGATGTGCGTAATCGTAAACACTTGGCAGATATTATTCGTACACTGCGCAGTGTGCCTAGTGTCTATAAGGTCACACGCACACGTGGTTAAGTAAAAACTCTAGCACCTATATTAAAACCTCTACACGAATCGGAGTTATTCATGTCAAGAACCATCATCACTACTGATAAAGCACCACAAGCCATAGGCACTTATTCACAGGCAGTTAAAGTGAATCAAACAGTTTATATGTCAGGCCAAATACCCCTGGTGCCAGAAACAATGGAGTTAGTGGAAGGTGATATGTCAGTACAGATTCGCAGAGTCTTTGATAACCTCTCAGCGGTTGCTGGTGCTGCCGGTGGCAGTTTGCAAGACATTGCAAAATTGAATATATTTCTTACTGACCTAAGCCACTTCGCAACGGTTAATGAAATCATGGCTGAATACTTTCAACAGCCTTACCCTGCGCGTGCTGCAATTGGTGTGGCATCATTACCGAAAAATGCCGGCGTTGAAATGGACGCTATCTTAGAGCTATAAGTATTTCGTGATAGCGTTATCTGATCTGCCGAGAGTTACTGATAAAGGCTTGGAGCTGCTGGCGAAGCTGAATATTAATACAGTCTTTGACTTATTATTTCACCTGCCACTACGCTATCAAGATAGAACTAAGATCGATCAGATTAATCAGATACAAGCGCCCTGTGACGCACAGATTATTGCACAGGTAATTTCCGCGAGAGTTGTCTTTGGCCGGCGCCGAATGTTAACTGTCTCGCTGCGAGATGATAGCGGTGAGTTGCAGCTACGTTTTTTCTATTTCAATAAAAGTCAGGTGGAAGCATTTACTGAAGGCCAAAGAGTTCTCTGCTCAGGTGAAGCTAGGCTTGTCGCGCGTAAACTTGAAATGGTTCACCCAAAATATAGGTTGTTAGCTGATGCCGAAGAAGTCATCTTGCAACAACATCTTGAACCGGTCTATCAACTGACCAAAGGTCTACAGCAACGTAGACTGCAATCAATGATTCAAGCGGCCTTATCTTGGGCGCAAAAGAATTCTGAACACTTTGATGATCTGCTAAAAGAATATTCAGCTGATCGCAGTCCTACCTTAGTGGCTGACTTGATCAGCCTACATCAGCCTAGTAACAGTCATGAGTCTGAGTTGTTGTTGAATCAAAAACATCCGGCTCAGCAACGATTAGTTTTTGATGAATTAGTTGCTCATCATCTAGCCTTTCTACAAATACGGGAAACAGCACATCAACGTAAAGCAACGCCAATACAGACTGATGGTCAACTAGCGCAGGTCTTTGAGCGCGATCTTGAATATCAGTTAACAGCTGCGCAACAGCGTGTATTAGCAGAGATACGAGATGACCTGAAAGCGGGCAGGCCGATGATGAGACTGCTGCAAGGCGATGTCGGTAGTGGCAAGACAGTGGTTGCCTTATTGAGTAGCTTAGAGGCCGCTGAAAAAGGCTTGCAAACAGCATTAATGGCACCTACTGAATTACTTGCTGAGCAACACTATCGCTATTTTAGTGAGGAATTATTAGCCTTAGGTATAAGTGTGGTTTGGTTAACATCAAGCCTCAAACGCAAACAACGTAATGAGACCCTAGCGTTGATTGCCTCAGGCACAGCACAGATTATTGTTGGCACACATGCCTTGTTTCAAGATGAGGTGGAATTCAAAAATCTTGCTTTATGCATCACTGATGAACAACATCGATTTGGTGTGCATCAACGGATGACACTGAGTGACAAGGGCCTGCAAGAGCAATGCCATCCTCATCAACTAATCATGACAGCAACACCTATTCCAAGAACCTTAGCCATGAGTATGTATGCACACCTCGATCACTCAATCATCGATGAGATGCCGCCAGGGCGTCAGCCAATTAAGACAGTAGCGATAGCAGATACTCGCAGAGCTGAGGTCATTGACCGTATTCGGCAAGCCTGTGCTGAAGGTGCACAGGTTTATTGGGTTTGTAGTCTGATTGAAGAGTCTGAAACATTACTTTGCCAAACAGCAATAGAGACCTATGACAATCTTTGCCAACAACTCCATGGAGTTACGGTTGGTCTAGTCCATGGAAAACTAGCATCACCAGAAAAGAATCAAACCATGCAGGATTTTGCGCAGCAAAAGGTACAGGTGCTGGTAGCAACCACGGTGATTGAAGTGGGCGTTAACGTACCCAATGCAACATTGATGGTGATTGAGAATGCCGAACGTTTTGGTTTGGCGCAGCTGCATCAACTACGTGGTCGAGTTGGGCGAGGACGACAACAGAGTAGCTGTGTTTTAATGTATAGCAGTCCCTTAGGTGATTATGCAAGAAAACGTATTGATGCCTTAAGAAAATCCACAGATGGTTTTAAGTTGGCAGCCATTGATTTGGAATTACGTGGTCCCGGCGAAGTCTTGGGTACCAAGCAGTCTGGTGATGTCAGATTACGCATGGCTGACTTAGTCAGAGATGCCGCTTTATTGCCAGAGGTACAGCGTTGCGCGCAATGGCTGATGCGTGAACATCCGCAGCGTATCCCTTTATTGGCTCAGCGCTGGCTCGGTAAGGCGGCAGACTATGCGCGAGCCTGATGTGTGTACCTAAAATTAAATGCAGAAGTGTGCTTAATTTCTTTTAGGTACCTAATGCTGCAATCAGCATGATACTAAATAGAATTGAAATTAGACCAAAGCCTAATAATAAGTTTGCCTTTGCTAGCAGTGAGTCTCTTGACTGCAAGACATTATAGATGGCCAGCAAGGTGCCTGGTAGAGCAAAACCAATAGCACTCCAATAGAGAGTTTCTCGACAATCTGTCTGACAACTCATCTCGCTGTTAAAGTTGCCAGCAAATAAGTTGTTAGCAAGGTATAGGGTCAGTGCCCATGCGCTTAATATTAAAACACTAGAAATAACGTTTTTCATTTAGTCTCATCTTTACTTGGTTGATTCCCTGCGAGCCCAATATGAGGCTAGCAAAGATCCGCTTAGATTATGAATGATGGAAAACAATACCGCAGGTACCGCAACCATTCCACCAAAGAATTTTACTGCCAGTACAACCGCCAGTCCAGAATTTTGCATACCTGTTTCAAAAGCTAAGGTACGTGCTATGCGATGATCTTTAGTCAGTAAAAGACCGAGTATAAAGCCTAGGCTTAATCCAAGTAGATTGTGGCATAGTACAAGCGCAAGCAGTAAGCCACTTAACTGCCCAAGTCGATCATGATTAAGCGCCACGATAATGGCAACGATGATCGCAATCAAGACTGTGGAAAGCGCTGCTGAGATACGTTTAAATGGCTCTAGAAAGCGCCCTGTCAGCTGGTTTAGCAGCAAGCCGATAAATACCGGTATTATCACGATTTGAAGGATGTTAGTTGCCAGTGCCAGCGCTGGCACGTAAACGATCTGGTCGAGATAATAGGCCGCAAGCAGCGGTGTTAAGAGCACGGATAAAAGGGTTGAAATGGCTGTCAGGCTTATCGATAAAGCGACGTCACCCCGTGCTAAAAAGCACATCAGGTTAGAGGCAGTTCCTCCAGCAACACAGCCAACAAGAATCAATCCAGTAGAAAAGTCCAAGCCAAGTTCAAAGTAAGCAGCCAGCTGCCAAGCAATCAGCGGCATGCAGCCAAATTGCAAAATCATAGCAAGCAATAAGACGCGAAATCTTTTCAATGCGCGACTAAAATCAGCAAAACGTAAACTACTGCCCATCGCAAACATGATGGCTGCCAAGAGCCCGCTAATATAGCCCTGATAGGGTGTTAAATGCTGCGGTTGCCAGAGACCGATGGCGCTCGCCATGAGCAGTAGAGGGGGTAATAAAAACGGATTAGAAAGCATTCTGGTTAAACAGCCTATACGAGACGAATGAATAGATCATCGCCGACAGTTTCTAGGCTCACAGCCTCAAGTTTTTCACCAAGACAGGGCCCATAAACACAATGACCCTCAGTTAAGGTGAACAGGGCACCATGATTCACGCATTGTAAATACTCTTCACCGTGATCAAGGAATTGATGCTCATTCCAATTCAAAGGCATCTGATTATGTGGGCACTGATTCTCATAGGCATAGATCTGGCCAGCATGAAAAAGGGCGAAGATATGGCGCTCAGCAGACTCTGTTTGAATGAAATATTCCAGAGTTTTTGCTTTGCGCAGCTCCGCTAAGGAGCCAATTCGTTGATTTGGCATAATCTGTCCGCTATTTCATGGTGCTAGACTGCACCATACGCAATTCATGGCACCTTTCAATCCCTAGCTGTATAAACGATAAGTGTAAGCTAATATAGGAAGCGATTGTGGTCCATAAGAATGACCGCAATAAACATCTTAAATCAGATTGGCTTAAACATTGGCAACACAATGAAGCCATAATTATGGAGAGTAGAATGCAACAAGAACTAAAGTTATTAAAAATAGCATTGGTATTAATTGGCGTCACCTTTATTGCCGGTGTGCCTTTATTAATGAACTTCTTTTGGGTATCAGGTTGGAGTTGGACACCCTCACAGCATGAGTACGAGCAAATGATTATGGGTGTTTATGCGACGCTGGGTTTGTTCTTAATCTTGGCGGCGAAAGACCCTATGCAACATGCCAGCCTAATTTGGTTTACTGTTTGGTCTAGTGTCGTGCACGGAGGCATTATGCTTGTGCAGGCCTTGGTTGATGAGACCGAGCATGCTCATTTAATGGGTGATGTGCCAGCCTTGTTTATTGTTGCCTTAGTGCTTGCTTACTTGATGCCAAAAAAAGCATAAGCAAATAAACTTTACAGCCGATAAAAAAACGGGGCGCATATAGCGCCCCGTTTTCGTTCTAGGTACAAATAACTTAGCTAGTTAAATTACCAGCCAGCTTTTCAGAGATTAAGCCAAAGACTGCGCCTACGACCATAGACAACGCCATAGGTAGCAGCAGACCGTTACCTGTTAGTGTGAAGACAGCTGGGTCAGCTTGAGTCATTAAACCAAACGCGGCGCCTGCAGCATAACCATAAACACCCGCAGGGATTGATGAGAGCATGCCAATATTTGCGCCAAGGATTAAGATCAGTACAGTCACACCGACAACAACTGGTACACCGACCATGGCACCCACTCCGGTGCCAGCTACAGTTAAGGCAACCGTTGCCATAATTAATCCCCAGATATTTCCAGCAAGGCCAGATTTCAAGCCGTCCATACCGCCACCGCAATGGTAGAAGCAGGCCCAGGCAATGAAGATTGCCCATATCTGAAGGTTAAGAGTTCCTGTTGTGCTTAGGGCAACCCATGTTGCTATGCCACCCATAATACCGATTACAACTGCAAGGCTATTTACCAAGTTCATAAGCGTATCTCCAACTGTAGATTAATTTTTTTATAATTAAATTATAGATCAATAAATGTATTTATTAATCACATAATTAGTGTAACGCATGATGAAGGATGGTGGGGGAAAACTTTACAGGGCTTGTTAGTAACAAACTTTATAAGAACGACGTGTTAAATGCAGGCTCGACCTAAGGTGCACGGCGAATGCATCTCAGGCCTAAGCTATCGGGAATGGTTAAACAGTCGTGCAGAATAGAAAAAATGTGGCTACAGGTAGTAAAAAACCAAGGTAAACGTAAGCAAGAGAGAGACAATTAAGACCATGCTGCTGACGGTAATGCCACGTGCTAGCTGACTGCGAGGACCATTACTATGATAAGCCAGATCAATCAGCTTGGTTGTTGTGACGCTACGCAGTTTTTGCCAGCTGTTGATGCTGCTATTAAACGCCTTAAGGCTGATGCCAGCGAGCTTATATAAGGGTTTTCTGTAGAACCAATCGCTATCCAGATTGATCGCACGTAGTTCTGCTGGATACCAGCCATTAACATAAAGCAAGACAAAGCCTAAGCCAGCAAAGAATAGGAGTTGTAGCTGAGTGATGGTGTGATCCCAGGTATAGGGATGAAACTCCATGCTATTCGGTAGTAATGCATAAAGTAAGTCTGGTGCCACGCCAATAGTAATACAAGCCGCTGCGGTAATCGCCATAGCAAGTAGCATGTTTTTAGGCGCCTCTTTACAGCGTAGGCCTTGATCATGAGCAAAGAAACTAAAGAACGGCACCTTAATCCCCGAATGATCCAAGACACCGGCAGAGGCAAATAGCAGAACCAACCAGAGTAGCCAGTAACCCTCTTCAGCAACAGCGAATAAAATAATGCCTTTTGATACAAAACCACTGAATAAAGGCACAGCAGATATAGAGGCAGCTCCAATCAAACAAAACGCAGCCGTCCATGGCATCGACTTAGCTAAACCACCCAACTCGCTCGCTTTAGTGGTACCGATGCGATGCAGTACGGCACCCATGCTCATAAAGAGTAAGGCCTTATAAAGAATATGACAGAAGGCATGAGCTGCTGTGCCATTCAGCGCCAGTGGTGTACCAATACCAATGCCAACCACCATGAAACCCAGTTGGTTATTCAGGCTGTATGAGAGCACACGCCTGAGGTCATTTTCAATGACTGCAAAAAATATAGGGAAGGCGGTCATTACAGCACCAATCCAGAGCAGATACTCAGTACCAGCGAAGGCACGTGCTAAGCAATACACCGCCAACTTTGTGGTGAAAGCAGAGAGTGCCACAGTTCCACTGGCACTGGCGTGAGGATAGGCATCCTGTAACCAGTTATGCAGTAACGGGAAGGCACATTTAATGCCAAAGGCAAAAAATATCAGCCAATGCGCGAGACTATCAAGAGCGAAAGCGGTGAATAATAGCGATTGTGTTTCTTGGTAATGTAATAAGGTGCCGAGTAATAGTAATAAGCCAGATAGCACCTGAATAAATAGGTAACGCATACCAGCACTGCGAGAATAACGTGAGCGATTAGCCCAGATAATCAGTGTTGAGGATAAGGCACTAATCTCCCAGCAAATGAACAGGGTTAATAAGTCCCCCGCCATCACGGCTGCAATGGCTGAACCAGCATAGAGAGGAATACTTATCTGTTCTAGGCGATTGTTACCATGCCATGAGTAAATCGCAACCAAGACAGCTGCAATAAGAAAAATCAGACTAAAGATCCAGCTCAGGCCATCAATAAATAGGGGCCGTAACTCATAGGCAAATAATGAATAGTTGAGGCTCAGTTCACGTGGCAGCTGTAAAAATACAAGCAATGCAACCAAGGGCAAAAGTACCGCAGCTGAGGCACGCAGCCTATCGGATAATAGTCCTAAAAAGGGGGCGCCTAATACAAGGATTAGTCCGGGATGTTGAAGGATCTCAATCATAATAATCTTCAGAGCGTTTTAGCCATTTACGCAACTGAGTTGCACTTAAGACAATAAATAAATAAGCCAATAAACCAAAGCCGGCATAAAAGCCAAACCAAAGCTCAAAATCAAAATGGCCGTGGCGATGATAAAAGAATTCGACCAGCAATAAAGCGGCACAAATAATATAGAGACTAATAATAATCATCTTTACTGATTTAGATTTCACTGGCATGAGTCAGTCTCTCCCACTAACTAAATAGGGGCTGTAAAAAGTGATGAAGTTCTTGCAGTAAAAAGAACAACACAAAACACGATATTGCGGTGACACTCAATGGCAGTAAGCACATCCATGGGGCTTCCTGTATACCAGAAAGGTTATCCTTAGCCGGTGCAAAAAAGCCACGTGCTACCACTGGAAGTAAGTAGGCCATATTCAATAGAGTACTAATAATGAAAGCGATGGCCACCCAAAAATATTCGGCCTGTAATGCACCATCAAGCAAAAACCATTTACTCCAAGACCCCGCCATAGGCGGCAGGCCAATAATGCTTAAGGCGGCGACGGTGTAGGCGATGAAGGTGATTGGCATCACTTTAGCAAGGCCATCAAGTTCACTGACCTTGGTCTTTTTTGCTGCAGTATAAATAGCACCTGCGCAAAAGAATAAAGTAATCTTACCAACCGCATGGGTTGCCATATGCATGCTTGCACCAGTAACACTGCTGGCAGTTGCTAGGGCTGCACCAACAACAATATAAGAGAGCTGACTGACTGTTGAGTAGGCTAAACGGGCTTTTAAATTATCTTGGCTTAACGCAACTAAAGAGGCTAGAAGCATGGTCGCTGTTGCTACCCAAATAATGATGCTGCTTGCAGAGCCCTCACTGAGTAGATCGAGCCCAAAGACATAGACAGTGATTTTGAGTACACAGAAAACCCCTGCCTTAACAACGGCAACAGCATGCAACAAGGCGCTGACTGGAGTGGGGGCCACCATGGCAGACGGCAGCCAGCGATGAAAAGGCATCAATCCAGCCTTGCCAACACCAAATGCAAATAGAGTATAAAGGATGATTAAAGCCTCTTTTGGCATCTGCTCTTGTAAGAAACCATTTCGAACAAAATCGAGTTCACCGGTGCTCGACCAGACCCATAGGATGGCAATCAAAAAGAAACCAATAGACGTGCTTAAGAGCAAGCCTAAGTAAACTCTACCGCCATTACGGGCTGCTTCATTACCCTTATGCGTAACCAAGGGATAGGTGCTAAAGCTCAAGATTTCATAAAAGATGAATAGAGTGAGTAAGTTAGCTGCAAAGGCAATGCCCATGACGGCAAAGATTGCGATACAAAAACAAAAATAAAAGCGCGCCAAATGTTTTTCATTATTGGCATTCATATAGCCAATCGCATACAACGTTGTTACTAAAAATAAACTGGAGGCGATAGCAGAAAAGAGTAAGCCTAAGGGTTCTAGATGGAAGGCTAATGGAATTGAATCAATCAGGGAGAATGGGCTGACATTAATAAAATAGGCTGCTTCACCAAGATCAAATAAACGCAGCGTGTTCCAGAGTAGAACAGCAGCCGTGCCGATAAAGACTAATTCAACTGTGCGTCGCCGCTGATGCAATAAAGCGATCAGGCAGGCGCCAATGACAGGTATAGCGAAATTTAGATAGAGGCTGTTAGCTAAGATCATATCGACTTACTGTAAGGCTTTGGCTGCAGCTTTGGCCGCTTGCACAGGGAAATCTGAGTTAATGCCAAAATAGAGCGTACTGAGTAAGACCACCCAAGTGAAGGGCAATAGTGCGCCAATCGGTTGTTTGTTAGCAACCAATGCAGCGCTGGCCTCTCGAAAGAAGAGATGTTCTACCACACGCCAAACATAGATCAGAGCGAGTAGTGAACTGAAGACAATAATAGCAACCAGCCACCAATGACCCTGTTCGATTACAGCAGATACCAATAACCACTTACTGATAAAACCAGAGGTTAAAGGGACACCAATCAAGCCCAGTCCACCAACGACAAAGGCAAAGCCAACCCAAGGCATGGCACGACCAGCACCATTAAGGTCGTCTAAACGAAGTGAGGGTGTTCTAAACAAGAAACAAGCTAGGGTCATAAATAAGGCGCCTTTAATAAAGGCATGGTTAAACAGATGTAGGATGCTGGCGACGAGTCCAGCATCACTAAATAAGGCAATGCCTAAAGTCATATAACCAATTTGGCCGAGACTGGAGTAAGCCAGCATCTTTCTGACGTCTTGCTGAAAAATAGCATTCAACGAGCTGATGACAATTGCCAATATCGATAATGGCATGAGGATGTAATGTAGCTGTAACACCTCGAATGAAAACTCAGAACCGAAAATGGTATAGAACACACGATAGAGCAAATACAGTGCAACTTTGGTTGCGGTTGCGGCAAGAAACGTACTGACTGCAGATGGGGCGTAGGCATAGGCTCCCGGTAACCAATGATGTAAAGGAAACAAGGCAAGCTTTAGGAAGATGCCGATAGTGAAAAAGGCAAAGGCAGCATGCACACTATGAAGATGGCTTATTGCAGGGATGCGAGTTTGTAAGTCGGCAATATTTAAGGTGCCTGTTTGCATATATAGCAAACCAATGCCGATCAATATAAAAGTGGCGCCAATGGTACCCATGATCAGGTATTCAAAGGAAGCAGTCAGCGCTCTACGATCTTCGCCTAACGCAATTAAAGCATAAGCAGAGAGTGAGCTAATCTCCAAGAAAACAAAAATATTAAAGGCATCACCGGTGGCAACAATGCCGAGCAGACCAGTTAAGCAGAGTAAAAAAGCGGTATAGAAAAGTCCTTGCTTATGTTTTGGTATCTCAATTGTTATGCGCCGCTGAAAGGCACTGAGTGTTATTGCAGCCATCGCACTGACTAACAACAAAACAAAAGCAGCTAAGGCATCGATATGATATTCGATACCCCAAGGTGGTTGCCAGCCACCAATCTCATAACGAATACTGCCGCCTGTCTGCACCTCGATAAATAAAGACAATGAGATAGCAAACACCAGCCAGCTTATAGTCGTGGCAAAAAGCCAACAGGCTTTAGCCTGATTAATAAGGCTGCAGAGTGGTGCTGCGATCAGTGGCAATACAACCTGTAGTATGGCGAGATGATTAGTCATTACTCTTGCTCTAGCTCTTGCTGTTCAATTTCATGTTCATCTAAGGTTTTATAGCGACGGTTGATGCTGACAATAAGCGCTAATCCGACTGCCGTGGTCGCTACACTGACAACAATCGCAGTTAGAATAAGAACGTGTGGCAATGGATTAGAGTAGACCGTATAGGCCTCACTTAAGATGGGTGCCGTGCCACCATCAACTTTCCCCATCGAAATAAACAAAATGAAAACCGAGGTCTGAAATATATTGAGACCAATCATTTTTGTAAACAGGTTGCTATGTGCAATGACGATATAGAAGCCAATCGCCATGAGTAAGATTGCAATCCAATAATTATATAAACCGCTGAGCATACTTAAGCGCTACTTAAAGTTAGTAAAGGCATAAAAGATAGAGAGCATAACTGAGGTGACGGTAAGGCCAACACCTAGTTCGACCCAAAAGATACCCCAATGCTGACCCTGTAGGGGGTCATCGGCGAGGACGTTATAGTCAAGAAAGTTTGCGCCTAAGAACATGCTGGCAACACCGATGCCGGCATATAATAATAAACCAGAGGCAGCGAGTATGCGTGCCAAGCGCATTGAGAAAACTTGTTCCGCTTTGGCCTGTCCCTCGATTAAGGCATATAAGATGAGGCCGCTGGCAAAGATGACACCGGCTTGAAAGCCACCACCGGGGCTATAGTCTCCATGGAACTGCACATAGAGACCGAATAATAGGATAACTGGGATTAAGAGAAAGCTAGTTTGCTTGATGACCGGATTATTTTTCACGATCAAGCTCCTCTTCTTCTCGTCTTAGTAGTAGCAGTAATACAGCGATCATAGCGGTAAATACCACGGCCACTTCACCTAAGGTATCGAAGCCTCGATAGCTAGCGAGTACTGCGGTAACCATATTAGGGATGCCGACCTCACTGCCACTCTGCTCTATATAGCGTTCTGCAACATGTGTTTGAACTGGGGCATTAGGATCCCCGACATAAGGCATGTCTGAAGTCGCATAAAGCAAGGCTGCAGCGGTAAGGCTGACAGTAACAAAGGCAATCAATTTATTTTTTTGTTTAAGTACCTGACGCTTACCGGTGACGGCAAATGCACTGAGGAATAACACACTGGAAATTCCAGCACCGACAGCAGCCTCAGTGAAGGCGACATCAACAGCATCGAGTACCACAAATATGACGGCGGACAAGAGGCTATAGATTGACCCCAGCATAATCACTGAGAGCATATTGCGCATAAAAATAATCGCAATGGCCGTGATCGCGAGCAGACTGAGCAGGAAAATAATAATGATATCTTCCATTATTTATTAGTCTCAGAGATTTCATTTGGATCTTCAGTGATGACAGTGTTGACTAGTGCGTGAATTGCAGTCGGTCCAGTTAGTAATAAGAAGGCCAAAATGAACAGTAGTTTAATCGTGATTAAACTGAGGCCCGCTTCTAGAATTAACCCAGACAATATTAGGATGGTGCCTAATGAATCAATCAAGCTAGCAGCATGTGTGCGTGTAATGAAGCTAGGCATACGTAATAAGCCAAGAGCTCCAATAAGACAAAAGCCAGAACCTAAACCAATTAATATCATGCTGAGCATACCTATTAGCATCTCACTCATGGTTCATCCCCATCATGTCCAAGGTCATCAAAGCGATGTAACTTTAATAAGGCAACTGTGCCAATAAAATTAATCATGGCGTAGACAATAGCGATATCTAAAAATTCTGGGCGTTGATTGAAAAATCCATAGAGTGAAATCATCAAGACAGTGGCTGTGCTAAAGGTATTGATGGCTAGAATCCGATCAAATAATGTCGGGCCGATACAGGTGCGTATCAGAGCAATTAACATCACAATCATTATTGCAATAAGAGCGGCGGCAATCATGACTTCCCCTCTAACTTGCAAACCTGTTTATCTATACTTCCTGACTTTACGCCTGCAGCAGTGGTATCACTGATGGCGTGCACCAAGATTTCGTTGTTATTAATATCAACACTGATGGTGCCTGGCGTCAGCGTAATGCTATTCGCATGAACAGCTAAGCCACTATCTGTTTTTTGATGTGCTTGATAACGTAAAGTTTGTGGTTGAATAGGTAACTTGGGATGCAGTATCAAAGCGGCTACATGTAAATTAGACTGCCAGATCTCTTTAAACAAAAAGGGCAGGTAGCGCGGCAGGCGCAGATTTATCTGCAAACGCTGGCCGTTTTGGCTAAATAAGCCAAGCTTGACTGCTAATAAGCTGACTAAGCCACTCGATAAGAGACCTAGGACTATAAGATTGGTCTTCAGAAATCCAGATAACAATAGCCAAACTAGAAACAATAGGCTGGTGCTTAGGCAGAACTTTATAAACATAATGTGTGTGGGGTAAGGCAAGGTAAAAGTATTTCTCCAGAGTACCCAAGCGTTGACTTGGGTTCAAGCCGGAGGCTCAATTTTTAAGCTGAAGTTGGTCAAAACAGTGATCTAAACCAGCTTGTAAATCGGGATAATACAGCTTTGGTTGTAACAGTTGCTGCATCTTGCTGATATCTAGTCGCCGTGCCTCATTAATAAATGACAACATAGCCGAGGAAAGTTCCGCCTTAGCAGCCTCTAAAGAGACGGCCTGTGGTCGTTCTAGCTTGGCACGGTCTGCTATAGAAAAATAAAAGTCTGTCATGCTGCTAGGGCTGCCATCAGCAACGTTAAATATCTCATTGCAAACGTTAGCTGACATCGCTGCGTGGCAGACGCAGGCTAAATCATCAACATGGATGCGATTGCTATAAGGGGCTTGCTGTGGATGAATCACTTTAATTGCAGATAAGCGATGTAGTGGTAAGCGCTCTGCACCATAGATTCCGCCGACACGTAGGATCTGGTATTCGCAGTTATTTTTTTTAGAAAAGGCTAATAGACTGCTTTCAGCCGATACACGACGCTTTGCTCTTGAAGTTAATGGTTTGAGCTCAGCATCCTCATTTACCCAGTCGCCGTTACAGTCACCATACACACCCGAGGTACTAATATAGACAATGCGGCGGGGAATGGCTGATTCGCAGTGCAGTAAAAAGTTGAGCATGCGTTGATCATTGTCGTCAGTTTTAGGCGGCGGCGCAAAATAATAAATATCTTTAGCCTGAGTATCAAGCACTTCAAATTCATCGGCCTGATCAAAATTAAGTCGTTGAGTTGGCATGTTTAAAGCCAGCACTAAGTCTTCACTCTGTTTGCTTTGCATCAGGCAGAGTGCATCTTCTTGTTGCGATATTAACAGTGGAATCAAAGCGCGACCTAGAAAGCCACAGCCAGCAATAATAGTATTCGACATAATTTTTAAGGTAACTCTTGGTTGGCTAATCTCAGGCCGAGTTTGGCGTACTCACGCGACTGCACCGGTTGCTCTAACTGTTCATGTGCAGTCACTAGGTCAGCATAGCTGGCAATGCTAGGTTTTATCTCTAAGCTTTTTTTCAAGGTGTGAATGGCAGTTTTCGCATCACCTTGGGCAAGCTGCAAATGACCAATCAGTTGTAACAGGAATTCCTTATGAGGTTGTTGGCGAAGCCATTGCTCTAGTTGTTTAATACGCTGCCGATGATTGTCTAGATTTAAGCGGGCATAGCTGTGGAATAATCCATCATTCCACTGAGTATTCAACGCCTGACTAATTAGCTGTTCTGCCTGTAGATCATTACCAACGTCTATCAAAGAGTTACAATAAAGTTGGAATAAAGAGTGCTTAGATCTGATGGCGCTGGAATATTTTTTCCAAAGTGCTGCTAATTTTTCTTTATCATTATTGCGTACAAAATCAGCCAGCAGCCAAGTGAGTGAAGCGATTAAGCAGTGCTCAACCTGCTCATGGCTTTTAGCCTGTTGCTGTAGTTTCAGCAGCAGTGATTGCAGGGCAACACTGTCATGATTCTGCATAAACCCCTGTGCCTTAGTAATCAAAATATTTGGTGAGTCTGGGTTGCTATCTTCTAATAGATTGAGCGCCTTAGCCGGTTGTTGCTGGACAACGAGCTGTGCTTCTAATGCATTTGCAATTGAGCGGCCATTATCGGTGTTGCGTAAGAGATCTAAATGTTTTTCAGCGGCCTGAGTGTTTCCGGCTAGCTGCGCATAATGCCAAGCGAGAACATGTTGTAAGCGTTGCACAGGGCTAGTAGTGCTGTGCTTGGTAACAATGCGTAGGGCTGACTTCCATTGTTTTTGTTCTGCTGCCAGTTGTGCATTTTCCAGCGACTGCAAGATCTCAAAAAGACGTTTGGTTTTTATCCGTGCCTGTAATCTCGCTGGCAACTGCGTGAGGGTGGTGATGATGCGCAGCATGACATGCAAGACTGAAAAGAAAGCGATACTAGCAAAATAGAAATAAACCAGTTCAATCTCAACAGACCAAGCGCCATGACTGATGACTGCACTGCCCGCTTCACCCATGATGAAGAGGCCGCCTGCTGCAATTACTAAGCTAAGCAGTAAGAGTATGATAAAAAATTGTTTCATAAGGCACCTTCAGCGCTCATAGCATTTTCTTTTGGTAATGTACTGTCGGGCATGGATAGTTTTTCTAACATCTTATAGGGCGCTGAAATATCAGGTAAGGAGGGTTCCAGATTAATGGCAAGTAGTTTTTTTATGGCTTCAACCAGCTTTGGGTTTGAAGCTAATTGTGACTCATTGGTTAACCAGGCGATAGCACTTTCAAGTTGTTGTTTATAAGCGGCATCATTGCGACGACTGACAGCTCGTTTTGCAGCTGCCAACTTGCCTTGAATAACCTGTAAAGAAAAAAGTAGTTCCTGTTCAGCTAAGGCGTTTGTGCTTAGCTCTGCCTGCTGGTGAAGTGTTACATTTTCATTCAGCATGTGTTTTGCACGAGTCAGAGTTTTTTCAAGGAAACTATGTTTTGGATCTTTGCTGCCTTCGGCTTTGTTTGTTTTGTTTTCTGTCTCTTCGGCTAATAAGATTTTCTTTGGAAGATGACGGGCTTGAATTCTATAAGCATTTTGAAAATCAATAATGAGCTGGTCTAGTTTTAATTGTAGGCCAACATAGTCAGGTGTTGGGTAACTCGCTAGTTTTTCTAATTGCGAGGCAATGACTTTTCGTAAGGGTAAAAAGTCAATCTGATTAATTTCACTTAGGCGTTTATCGCTGGCTTCAAGTGCTGCTCTAGCACTCTCAATATCACGGTCTAATATTAATCGTTGCTGTGCAATACGCAGAATGTATTGTAGTTCTTTCAGTTGCCAACTGCGTTGGTCTTGATGTAAGGCATGGCTATTACTGTGTATCTGCTTTTCTAAGATGGCATTGTATTTTTCGAGTGCAACTAGCTTGATGTTGAGTGCTTTATTTTGCTCATCGCTTCGTCTTAACTGGCTCTGTATCTGTTCTTTAAGAGCAGCGAATAATTCACCTTGTGAGCTAGCAAATGATTCTTGCTCCTGCTTAGCCTTGAGCTCGATGGAGTCATTACCAAGCCTTATATCCTGCCAAAAAAGATAGCTGACGATTAACGCGCTTAAGCTAATTAGCCCTGTGAGTATTAAGCCAAATCTAACAAGGCTGGTTTTCTGACGAGTCTCTTTAACGGCGTGCTGTTCTTTTTTCTTTGAGGAATCGATAGCGATATTATTTTCTTCTGGTTTATTAGAGTCAGTCATTTGCGTTCACCCAGTTGAGTAAGGTGTTTAGCATGCTGTCATCCCGTGGGTTGGCTGCTACTAACGGCGTTTTACTAAAGCCAAGAGTTTTTATATGAGTTGCAATATGTTCATGACCAACAATGGTTTGCATCTGTAGTAATTTTTGCTTTTCTTCAGCGCTGGTCAGCTGTAATAAGTTGTCAGCAACTTCATTGCTGGTAATGAAAATAATATCGCCTTCGGCAGGGTATTGGCATTCAGGCAGGCTGCGACGATAGACTTCTAAGTAATTCACTATGGCACCGCGCGACTGTAATGTATCAAACAATAACTCACGACCTCCTTGGCCGCGTACAATGACGATCTGTTTGCCAGCCACAGATTGTAAATCGGCTAATTGTAAAAGTCCTTCACTACTGAAGTTTTGTTCCGGGAAAAGTACTGAGGTGACCCCTTGCTGATGCAGGGCTTTAGCGGTTGCACTGCCGACACAAAAAAACTGCTGGGGTGTAGTCAGTGTGCGTAATCGTGTGTAACCATAACGCACCGCATTCGCACTAATAAATATAGCCGCATCACAGCGCTGCAAGTCTAGGCTGGCTTTACTCTGATCATTGTAGGTCTGCAATGCAATGCAGGGGTGTTTAATGACGCTCGCGCCATGGGCAATCAAGGCCTCACTAAGATCCTGATTTTGACCATCTGGACGTGTTACCACGACCTTTAATTTTGCGAGCGACTTAGTATTTTGCATGCGTTAACAGGCGTGGAAAAATGCAGCGTTAACGTAAGCGTGCGAGCAAAGACTCGCCGCCATTTTCAAGCAGTTGAGTGACTACCTGTTGACAGCTGTCTTGCCAGTCAGCTGCTGCTGACTGTTGTTGCGCAGAAATTAATTGACCCGTTTCAGGGTCGCCAATTAAGGCGCGTAAGGTCATCTGCTCCTGAGCTATTGTTGCATGTGCGGCGATAGGCAAATGGCAGCTTGCTTCTAAGGCGGTACTGATCATGCGTTCAGCATTCACACACAGCGCCGTCTCTGGGTGATGCAGGCTGGCGAGATAGTCGCGGGTTGTCTGGTCCTGATTACGACATTCAATACCAATTGCACCTTGACCAATCGCTGGTAGACTCCGCTCAATTGATAAAAATTCACGAATGCGTTCAGCAAAACCCAAGCGTTTGAGACCTGCGCTAGCAAGAATGATGGCGGCATACTGTCCGTCATCTAATTTCTTTAGGCGTGTGTTTACATTGCCTCGCAGAGGGATGATTTTCAGGTCATTACGGATGGCTCGAAGTTGGCATTCGCGACGGGCACTAGAGGTGCCGACGACCGCACCAAGGGGTAGCTCATCTAAGCTGGCGAAGTCATTTGAGACAAAGGCATCACGTGGGTCTTCTCGTTCTAAAATGGCGTGTATACCTAAGTGCTCAGGCAGCTTATAAGGCACATCTTTCATTGAGTGAACGGCGATATCAGTTTTATTTGCCAATAGACTGGTTTCTAGCTCCTTAACAAAGAGACCCTTGCCGCCTTCAGTGGCAAGTGAGGCATTTAGGAAACGGTCACCTTCAGTGGTCATTCCAACCAAGCCGACGTTGAGTTGACTGTGATTTTCACGAAGTAAGCGTGACACTTCATTGGCCTGCCATAAGGCAAGCTGGCTTTCGCGGGTAGCTATTTGGATTTTAGGCATCAGATTTTGTAAGGTCTTAGTCAGGTTTTGTATTCTTAGATAAAGCATAGTTTAACTGATAGAAGGCAAAACCTAGAAGGTTTTAAGCTGATTACTAAGGATTGCTACGTGCTGAATGCTGCCACTTGGCTGCGGATATTGGTTACAGCCTAATAGCGCGCCCTGATTGAGCCGTGTCGAGCCTATATAATGAGTGCAAGGCCAGTCGGCGTTAAAGAGAGATGCTGAGAGGCTATGCTGCAACACATGCTCGCCTTAAACTTTTATCCAGCCCCACTTTGTTATCGGCTGGGTGCTATAATTTGCCCAAATTAATAGAGGAACTCCGATGTCCGAAAAAGCCAGCAAGCCCTGGGGCGGCCGTTTTCAAGAATCCACCGATGCCTTTGTAGAGGCCTTTACCGCTTCGGTGCAGTTCGATCAGCGCATGTATGCGCAGGATATCGAGGGTTCGCAAGCGCACGCGCATATGCTGCAGAGTATTGGTGTGCTTAGCGAAGATGAGTGTCAGCAGATTATCGCGGGCTTGGATGAGATTCGAGCAGAGATTGAAGCCGGTCAATTTGATTGGCGAGTCGATCTTGAAGATGTTCACATGAACATCGAGGCCGCCTTGGTTGCGAAGATTGGTGAGCCCGGTAAGAAGTTACATACTGGGCGTTCTAGGAATGATCAAGTAGCGACTGATATCCGTCTCTATTTACGTGCTCAAGCCATCCAAATCGATGCCGAGTTGAAGCGTTTGCAGGAAGGTATCTTGCAGCTGGCTGAGGTCGAATACGCGACTTTAATGCCGGGATTCACGCATTTACAGGTGGCTCAGGTGATTACCGTAGGGCACCATCTGATGGCCTGGTTTGAAATGCTGCGACGCGATCGACAGCGTCTAGATGATTGCGTGCAGCGCATGAATAGCCTGCCATTGGGTTCAGCGGCCTTGGCGGGTACACCATTCCCGCTGGATCGTGAGATGGTTGCAGATGCCTTAGGTTTTACTGCGATCAGCCGTAACTCACTGGATGCAGTGAGTGATCGTGACTTTGCCATCGAATTTTGTTCTTTTGCCTCAATCCTATTGATGCATCTCTCGCGGTTTTCTGAAGAGTTGGTGTTGTGGGCTTCGCAACAGTTTGAATTTATTGAGTTACCAGATCGATTCTGTACCGGCTCATCGATCATGCCACAAAAGAAAAACCCTGATGTGCCAGAGCTGGTGCGCGGTAAGAGTGGCCGTGTCTTTGGTAATTTGATGTCGTTGTTGACGCTGATGAAATCTCAGGTTTTGGCTTACAACAAAGACAATCAGGAAGATAAAGAGCCGTTGTTCGATACCATTGATACGGTTTTGGGCTGTCTGCGTGCCTATGCGGACATGCTGCCTAATATTCAATTTCAACGCGAGAACTTAGCTGCTGCCTTGAGTCGGGGCTATGCAACAGCCACTGATCTGGCGGATTACTTGGTGGCTAAGGGCGTCGCTTTCCGTGATGCGCATGAAATTGTTGGCCGCGCGGTGCGTATTGCGATTGATGCTGATGTTGATCTCTCTGAGTTAACTTTAGCCCAATTCAATGAGATTTCACCGATTATAGCCGATGATGTCTACAAAGTTTTACAGGCTGAGGGCTCGGTGGCCTCTAAGAACGTCTTTGGTGGCAGCAGTCCTGCCCAGGTTATGGCGCAGATTAAGCGCGCCCGTGAAGAATTAGGCGAGTAGCTCCAAGCCTTAGCCTTGTCTGCCGGCAGAGATTTAAGATCACTGCCAGCAGGCTTTAATCAAACGCAGCTGTGAACGTGGCTTAAACACCCATACGTTTAAGTATCCAGCTTCGAATATCTGCTAACTCCTGTACACAGAGATTGTGTGCAATCGGATAGTTACGCCACTCAACCTGAGCGCCGAGAGCAGCCAATTCATCACGCAGTATCTCCCCAGCCTGTGGTTTCAATACGTCGTCTAAATCACCATGGCCAACAAAGATATGTTGCTCACTTAAATCAGGCTTTGGCCCCGCCTGTAGCTGTTTACGCAGGGGTAGATAGGTCGATAAGGCAATCACACCGGCATAGTGATGTTGGCTATGTAGCAGGGTATGAACGGCCAAGGCGCCACCTTGAGAAAATCCAGCGAGGAGGATGCGGTTGCGCGGCAGTAATGGAAATTTACGTGCAATTAAAGCCTCTATCGCCTGCATGCCTGCCTCAATACCGGCCTTATCTTCCTTCGCATCGAGGCTTAAGTCATAGATGTCATACCAGGCTGGCATCGCAAAACCTTGATTGATGGTGACCTTCTGTGTCGCCGCATGAGGAAAGCAGAAGTGGGCTCGCAAGCCCTCTGGCAGATTTAAATGTTCAGGGATGTTTTGAAAGTCATGCCCATTAGCACCTAGGCCATGTAGCCAGACCACGGCCATATTGGGGTCATCCGCCATAATGCGGTCTAGACTTTCGAGTTCTTGCATTGATTACTGTCCTACTGGAAGGTTCTAAGGCTATATTATCTACTAGCGCAGATCGTTATAATCGAAATAATTATCACATTATAAAGAAAAAGGATGCCGATCTTGAAGCTGAATTTATGCGCCGTACTGATTTGTTTGTGCACACTGCTTGCAGGATGTGGGCAGATGGGTGAACTTTATCTGCCAAGTGAAGAGCCTGTTGAGGCCGAAGCGGAGTAAGACCGCTATATGTGAGACCTCATTTAATAAGATGAGGTCTGATAAACCCAGACTATTAAACCCAGCTTACACCTAGGACAAACCGTGTCTCAGTTTCCTGAATTTGAATATCGACAGCAGCAGCTGATGATCGAAGACTCTGCCATTAAAGATCTGGCAGATGAATTTGGTACGCCGCTATATATCTACTCAAAGAAAGCGTTACAGCAACGCTGGCAAGAGCTGCAAAATGCCTTTTCTGCGACATCATTTTTGCCATGCTTTGCGGTCAAGGCAAACTCAAACCTTGCCATCTTACAATTGCTCGCATCATGGGGAGCAGGCTTTGATATTGTCTCAATTGGTGAGCTTGAGCGCGTGCTGAAAGCCGGGGGTGATGCCTCGAAAGTAATGTTTTCTGGTGTCGCAAAACGCGAGGACGAAATTCGTCGAGCAATACTTGCTGGCATAGGCTGCATCAATGTCGAGTCGGCTTATGAGTTGCAACAAATCAGAACGATTGCTGCAGAATTACAGATGCAGGCACGGGTTTCATTGCGCATTAATCCTGATGTTGATCCCAACACCCATCCTTATATTTCGACGGGTCTAAAAGAAAGTAAATTCGGTATAGCGGTAGATCGAGCCTTACCATTGTACTTGGAGCTGCGTGATGATGCGTGGGTGCAAGCGGTAGGTGTTGATTGTCATATCGGTTCACAGATCATTGAGAAAGAGCCATTCTTGGATGCAGCCTCGCATGTTTTTGCCTTGGTTGCGGAATTAGAAAAGGCTGGCATAAGCTTGAAACATATTGATCTGGGGGGTGGCTTTGGGATTTGCTACGACGATGAGCAGGCGCCACCTTTCAGTGATTACGCTGAAGCGATACAACCCTTCTTTGACGGCACCGACTATCAGTTGGTGTTAGAGCCAGGCCGATCAATCGTGGCTAATGCTGGTGCATTAATCACTCGGGTTGAACATATCAAGCCGACTGAGTCGACAACCTTTGCTTTGATTGATGCCGCAATGAACGATTTGATTCGTCCGGCCTTATATAAGGGTTGGCATAAATTGTTAGCAGTGACCGAGCAGCCGCAGCGTGCGCATAAAACCTATGATGTGGTTGGGCCGGTCTGTGAGAGTGGTGACTTTTTTGCTAAAGGACGTGAAATGTCAGAACTGATGCCGGGTGATTTATTGGCGGTTATGTCTGCGGGTGCTTATGCTATGAGCATGGCGAGTAACTACAACTCACGCCAACGCCCCTGTGAATTATTGGTCGATGGTGATCAGGTGCATATGATTCGTAAGCGAGATAGCCTTGAGCAGTTGTGGGAAAACGAGATTAAGTTAGACCTCTAGCAGTTTAAACTTGGCCTCTGACAGTTGGTGATGGCAGGTAAAGCAGATCAGGTGGGTATTCAAGTGATCATCGTAAGATGCGTCTTGAAGAAAATTCAGTCATTGATCGCATAGTTTTGCGAGGAGCACCATGAAGATCGATTTTGTAAAGATGCATGGCCTTGGCAATGACTTTGTCATGCTGGATGCGACACGCAATAAATTTAATCTCAGCAAGAAACAGATCATTGCTTTAGCACATCGCCATACAGGTGTTGGTTTTGACCAGCTACTCATTGTTGAGCCTGCAGCTAATGCTGAAGTAGATTTTTCCTATCGCATTTTTAATAGTGATGGTAATGAGGTTGAGCAATGCGGGAATGGTGCTCGTTGTTTTGCGCAGTTTGTTCGTAAGATAGGCCTAACAGATAAGCGTGAAATTAAAGTGCAAACACTGGCGGCGATCATGCACTTAAAAGTATTGAATGAGACTGATGTCGAAGTTGATATGGGTAAGGCCGTATTTACGCCTGCGGAAATCCCTTTTCTCACAGAAGAAACTAAAGCGCCCTATCATCTCAAGTTGAACCGTACTGATGTCGAGTTTGAAGTGGTGAATATCGGCAATCCGCATGCCGTAATATTTGTAGATGATGTCGACGCAGTCGATATTCAATCGATTGGTGCAGAGTTAGAAATTCATCCTGCATTTCCGAAACGTTGTAATGTGCAATTTGTGCAGGTTATGGCGCGTGATCAGATTAAACAGCGTATCTTTGAACGCGGTGCAGGTGAGACAATGGCCAGCGGTTCTGGTGCCTGTGCAGGTGCTGCCGCTGCCATGCACACTGGGCAGGTTGCTAATCAGTTGCGCGTGAGTATGCCTGGTGGTGAGTTGAGTCTGAGTTTTGATTTACAGACAGAGCATATTTTAATGACAGGGCCGACTGCCTTTAGCTTCTATGGGAGTGTAGAGTTATGACAAAAGATATTGATGCTGAGGAAGTTATGCTGGCTGAAGAAAACACGCAGCAAAAAAATCCAGTAATACTGGATGCAAAAGCCGTTGTAGACTATCTGCAACAGACACCTGATTTCTTTGAGCAACACGCGGCCTTATTGAGTGATATGAAACTCCAGCATAGCGCAGGGGGTGCGATTTCATTGATTGAGCGGCAGGTTGCTGTGCTCAGAGAAAAAAACCAAGCGCTGGAAAGTAATATTTTACAACTAGTGCAAATTGCACAAGATAATGAGATCTTGCAAGAGCAGCTGCATCGTATCGCACAGCGAATGATTGAGGCAGAGAATAATAATAATATTTTTGCCGTGGTCGCAGATTTATTAAGTAATGAGTTTCCAGTTTTAGAAGTAGGCCTGCGTCTAACCGCGATTGATGAGCAGTGGGCATTACCAGCAGAGCAATTGGTGACTGAGGCAGAACTAGAGCAAGCGGTACTGCGTAGAATATTTGTCGATAATGAGCGTGAGTGTCAGTTCCTTATGAATGACGATTTGAATACCTTCTTTCCCCAACATTTAAATGTACGCTCGGGTGTTGCAATACCTCTGCGAGCCAATCAAAATTTCGGTGTGCTTTTATTAGCGAGCACCAATGATGAACGTTTTCGTGAGGGCATGGGCACTTTATTCTTAGATAACTTGGCTGATTTACTTGGGCGTAAGTTTAAAAAAATGCTAAAAGACTAACGGCATATAAATGATGGACGCTGCTGTGACATTGCGCGAATATTTAGCTTATTTGCATGCTATTAAGCACTACTCTAAGGCAACCTTGGATGCCTATAATCGTGATATTGCTAGCTTTGTCAGCTTTCTAGAAACGGCAAGAGCACATGATTATTTGGCTGTGGATGCCGATGATGTGCGTGCTTTCGTGAGTCTACGAAGACGTCAGGGTTTAGCCAGTAGCAGTAGTCAACGATTACTCTCTTCGCTACGTGGATTCTACCGATACCTACTCAAAGATAAACTTATTGAAGTTAATCCAGTCACCGATATTCGTGCGCCAAAAAAAGAAAAAAAATTGCCACAGATGTTGGATGTCGATCAGCTCGATCAATTGTTGGCGGATGAAGGTCAGCAGGCTTTAGAGATTCGTGATCATGCGATGCTTGAGTTGATGTATTCCTCAGGCCTCAGATTAGCGGAGCTGGTGGCCTTAAATAGCAATGATATTGATCGCCGTGCTGGACAGGTCATGGTTACCGGTAAGGGCAACAAAACACGCTATCTTCCGGTGGGTGCTGCCGCTCTTAAAGCGGTTGGGCGATGGCTTAAGGAGCGTCAATTGTTGCTATCGACTGACGAACTAGCGCTTTTCATCAGTCGACGGGGCACTCGCTTATCACACCGTGCAGTTCAATTGAGGCTGAAAAGTCGTGCACAGAGCGTGCTTTCTGGCGTCAAATTGCATCCACACATGCTGCGTCATTCCTTTGCCAGTCATTTACTGGAATCCAGTGGTGATTTACGTGCTGTACAAGAGCTACTAGGGCATTCGAATATCAGCACCACACAAATTTATACACAACTTAATTTTCAACACCTGTCTAAGGTTTATGATCAAGCTCATCCACGGGCGCGAAAGACAACTAAAGACTAGATTTACCGCCAGTCACAGACGCTTGGTGTACAATTGGCACCGCAGGTTAGCCAGCACTAACAGTGTTTGCGTGCAGGCTTTGCAGCTAATAAAGGAAGAGACATCAAAATAACCTTATCCGGCCTATTTTTCGATGGATTACTAATTAAGCGCTTAACTGCGTTTAGACCCAATAGTTAACTTGAGTGTGACTCGATAGAGTTAGGAATAAACAAAAATGGAACAATTTATTGGTACCACCATTGTCTCTGTGCGAAGGGGTAATCAAGTTATTTTGGGTGGTGATGGTCAAGTAACGCTTGGCAATACGATCATGAAGGCCAATGCAAATAAAGTCAGACGATTATATCAGGATCGCGTTTTAGCAGGCTTTGCTGGGGGTACGGCAGATGCCTTCACTCTTTTTGAGCGCTTTGAAGGGAAGTTAGAGAAGCATGGTGGACATCTGACGCGCGCCGCTGTTGAATTGGCCAAAGATTGGCGCAGTGATCGTATGTTACGCCGCTTAGAGGCCTTATTAGTTGTGGCTGATGTGACCACGTCTCTAGTGATCTCGGGTAATGGTGATGTCATTGAACCAGAAGGAGACCTTATTTCGATAGGCTCTGGTGGTCCATTTGCTCAAGCAGCCGGACAAGCCTTACTTGAGCATACCGAACTGGATGCGCGATCGATTGTTGAAAACTCACTCAATATTGCTGCCTCTATCTGTATTTATACTAATCAGCACTTAACCATAGAAGCGCTAACTATCGCTGAGGAGGCTTGATTATGTCTGACATGACTCCACGTGAAATTGTAGAAGAATTAAATCGACATATTGTTGGTCAGGATGAGGCAAAACGCGCGGTTGCGATTGCGTTGAGAAATCGCTGGCGGCGTATGCAGCTAGAAGAGTCGCTTCAGGTGGAAGTGACGCCTAAGAATATTCTGATGATAGGGCCAACCGGTGTTGGTAAGACCGAGATTGCACGACGTTTGGCACGTCTTGCGCGCGCACCCTTCATTAAGATTGAGGCGACAAAATTTACAGAAGTGGGTTATGTCGGTAGAGATGTCGAGTCGATTATTCGTGATCTGATGGAAAGCGCGATTAAGATGGTGCGTGAGATAGAAATGGAAAAAGTTCAATACCGAGCAGAAGAGGCGGTAGAGGAACGTATCTTGGATTGCCTACTACCACCACCAAAAAGTGATGTTGCGAGTCCAGAGGATGGCTTTGCAAGCGAGACCCGGCAGAAATTCCGTAAGAAATTACGTGAAGGTGATTTAGATAATACAGAGATCGAGATTGATGTGCGTAGCGCACCGGTTGGTATCGAGATCATGACGCCACCTGGCATGGAAGAAATGGCCAGTCAGATGCAAGGCTTATTTCAAAACATGAATGATGAGCAGACACAAAAACGTAAGCTTGCGATTAAACAGGCACAGAAAGTCCTACATAATGAAGAAGCGCAGAAGCTGATTAATGAAGATGATGTGAAAGCTCTGGCGGTTACTTTAGTAGAGCAAAATGGCATCGTCTTTTTAGATGAGATCGACAAGGTCGCCAAGCGTGGTGAATATGAAGGGGCTGATGTTTCACGTGAAGGCGTACAGCGTGATTTATTACCCCTCATAGAGGGCTGCACAGTATCGACCAAATACGGCATGATTAAGACAGATCACATACTGTTTATTGCATCGGGTGCCTTCCATTTAACCAAGCCAACCGATCTTATTCCTGAGTTACAGGGTCGTATGCCCATTCGTGTTGAATTAGATGCCTTATCAGCAGAAGACTTTACGCGAATTCTAACAGAACCCAAGGCCTGTTTAATTGAGCAATACGTTGCCTTATTAGCGACTGAAGGCGTCAGTTTAGAATTTAGTGATGAGGCAATAAAGTGTATTGCGCAAACAGCATTTGATGTTAATGAACGCACTGAGAATATTGGTGCGCGACGTTTACATACCGTTATGGAGCGCCTCTTAGAGAAAATCTCTTTTGAAGCCCCTGATAAAGATGGGCAAACTTTTATGATCGACGAGACATATGTTGATCAACACGTTTCAGAACTTAGCAAAGACGAAGATCTGAGCCGTTACATACTCTAATAAGGAAAGACCATGGCAAAAATAAATCTAACTGAAATCCAGTTACATCAAAAATCACGAGTACTGGAAGTAGGCTTTGATAATGGCCAACGCTTTCAGCTCTCCTGTGAGTTCCTGCGTGTACATTCACCTTCTGCTGAAGTAACCGGACATGGTCCAGGACAAGAAGTCCTTCAAGTAGGCAAGGAAGACGTTAACATCACCGCTATCGACCCAGTAGGAAATTATGCGGTTAGATTAGTGTTTGATGATAATCATGATTCAGGTTTCTACACCTTCGAATACCTATACGAGCTGGGCGCAGAACATGATAGGCGCTGGCAGGATTACCTCAATCGATTGGCCGCAGCAGGTCATAAGCACAGCACTCACTAGAAATCAGCGATGAAAGATAACGAACAAACCGATTTTGGCTATAGCAAGGTTAGCGCCAGTGAGAAGACTGAGCGGGTGCGTGAAGTATTTGAATCAGTAGCCAGTAAATATGATGTTATGAATGACTTGATGTCATTTGGACTGCATCGACTGTGGAAAAAATTTACCTTACAGCTTGCCGGCATAAGACCGGGTCAATGTGTTCTTGATCTTGCCGGTGGCACCGGTGATCTGGCCTATGCGATTCGTAATAAGATGGGCGCAGAAGGGCGTGTCATTTGCTCCGATATTAATGCTGAAATGCTTGCAGAAGGCCGCGCCAAGATTATTAATAAGGGCAGTATTGGTGAGATAGAGTATGTCTTGGCTGATGCAGAAGCCCTGCCGTTCCCAGACAATAGTTTTGATCTAATTACGATGGCATTTGGTTTACGTAATGTTACCGTTAAGGAACGTTGTCTTGCCTCTGCTTATGCCAAGCTCAAGCCCGGCGGCAAGTTTATTGTTCTAGAGTTTTCAAAGCCACATGCCTTTCTAAAGCCAGCCTATGATCTTTACTCATTTTCAATTCTGCCACGTATGGGGCAGTTGGTTGCTAATGACGCTGATAGTTACCGCTATCTGGCTGAATCAATTCGTATGCATCCGGATCAGGAAAGCTTACAAACGATGTTTAATGATGCAGGTTTTGATCGCTGTAAATTCATCAACATGACCGGTGGCATCGTCGCTGCGCATATCGGATACAAATACTAGGTGTCTGATGTCAGCAAATGAATTCTTAGTAACCGCCTTAAATCGCTATCTAGATTGTGATTCAGAGCGAGCACAAGCGATCGCCCAAATTGATGGTCGTATCATCGCCCTGCGCATTAAAGAATTAGAATTATTGCTACGCATGCAAGTTAAGGGTGAGCGAATACAGCAACCTTTAGACGACAGCGAGACTGATGTTGTCATTGAAGTCTCGATGACAGTATTACCTGATTTATTTTTTCGAGTAGACAGTAATCAATTAATGCAGTCTGGGGCTATCACAATTGAAGGCGATAGCCATGTTGCGAGTACATTTCAACATGCATTAAAACAGATAGAGATTGATTGGGAAGAGCTTTTAGCTGAGTACACAGGTGAAGCTGTGGCGCATAGGGTGGGTCAGGGGTTTATGGCTTTAAGTCGCTTTGTACGCAGACAGCATGAAAACTTTAAGCAAGATATACGAGACCACTTGCATGATAGCCTGCAGATCTCAGCCACAGACTCTGAGGTGCAAGAGTTCACCGAAGAGGTGGATCAACTGCGAGCAGATGCCGACAGGCTGGAAGCACGCATTAAACGCCATGAACGCGATCGTTAACCGAGACACTATTTTACTATGCGCCTGCTAAGACAGTTCTATCGAATATTCCAAATTAATATCACCTTAGTCAAGCATGGCTTGGAAGAAGTGATATTTGCAGTGCACCTGTTCCGTCCGATTCGCTTTTTACTATTACTCATGCCATGGCATTGGTTTCGTCGTGTTGATATATCGCATGGCGTGCGTATACGGCGTGTGCTTGAAGACCTCGGGCCAATATTTGTTAAGTTTGGCCAAGCACTGTCAACACGAAGAGATCTGCTCTCAGATGATGTCGCCAACGAATTAGCGAAGCTGCAAGATAAGGTGCCACCTTTTTCAGGCAAGGAAGCTAAAGAGATTATTGAAGAGGCCTATGGCAAGCCTGTAACAGAAATGTTTGCTAAGTTTGATGAGACACCCTTAGCGGCTGCATCGATTTCACAGGTCCATCCAGCGACGCTACATGATGGCACTGAAGTCGTCGTCAAAGTATTGCGCCCTGGTGTGCATAAGATGGTTAAACGAGACCTAGAGGTGCTGCATCTGCTGGCTGATTTAGCGCACCGCTACTGGTCAGATGGCCGCCGTCTGCGGCCTCGTGAAATTGTCGATGATTACGAGCAGACGGTCATGGATGAGTTGGACCTAATTCGAGAAGCCGCAAATGCGAGTATGTTGCGACGAAATTTCGAAGACTCTTCTGACCTCTATGTGCCTGAGGTGTATTGGGATTACTGTCGCGTTAATGTGCTAGTTATAGAGCGTATATACGGTATCCCAGTGAGTGACATAAAGACCTTGAAAGAAAAAGGTATGGACATGAAGAAACTGTCAGACCGGGGTGTGCATATATTTTTCACTCAGGTTTTTAAGCATAATTTCTTCCATGCTGATATGCATCCAGGTAATATTTTTGTTTCCCATGAAACACCTGAAAACCCAAAATATTTAGGTGTCGACTTTGGCATAATGGGTACCCTGTCACCACGTGATCAGCGTTATCTGGCAGAAAACTTTTTAGCTTTCTTTAATCGTGATTATCGTCGAGTGGCGGAACTACATCTAGAGTCAGGTTGGGTGCCTTCAGAGACTCGAGTTGATCAGTTTGAATCAGCGATTCGAACAGTTTGCGAACCGATATTTCAGCGCCCAATCAGTCAAATATCCTTTGGTAATTTACTCCTCAGGTTATTTCAAACCGCGCGCCGCTTTAATATGGAAGTGCAGCCTCAGTTAGTCTTACTACAAAAAACCTTACTGAATATCGAGGGCTTAGGTCGCCAACTAGATCCTGATCTTGATCTCTGGAAGACAGCGAAACCATTTCTTGAACGCTGGATGAATGAGCAGGTTGGGCCCAGAGCGTTCATTAAAGGTTTGAAAGATAATTTACCGCAAACACTGGAACAACTCCCTGAGTTGCCTGGCCTGATTCACCAGTTTTTAAATCAGCAGACACAGCTGACGCCAGCAATGATTGAGCAGCAAAAAACTGAAATCAAAGAGCTCAACAAAGAATTGAAAAAGCAACGACGTTTATCGTGGTTGCTCTTGCTATCTGGCACTGCTGCGGCGACAGCTGTCTGGTTCTACTCATAAGCAAACTGCTTTACAGGCTAAGATTATAAATAATGGATGTTTCTCCAATCCTTGACGGATTAAATAAAGAACAACGCGATGCGGTCTCAGCAACACCCGGCCCAACACTCGTGCTTGCTGGTGCAGGTAGTGGTAAGACACGTGTATTAGTGCATCGTATTGCCTGGCTCTGTCAGGTTGAAAACTTATCACCCTATAGTTTGCTGGCAGTAACCTTCACCAATAAAGCAGCTGCAGAAATGCGTGCACGAGTTGAAAGTTTATTGGGTAGCTCGCTGAGTGGCTTATGGGTGGGTACCTTTCATGGTCTGGCACATCGCATGCTGCGATCTCATTATGAGCTCGCTAAACTGCCACAATCATTTCAAATTCTAGACTCAGAAGATCAGAAGCGGCTGGTCAAGCGCTTGATGAAAGGTCTGGAGTTAGATGAAGCTCAGTGGCCGTCTAAGCAGATGCAGTGGTATATCAATGGACGCAAGGATGAAGGTTTGCGTGCCGCGGATATTCCAGATGATGGCGATATGACTACACGACAGATGGTGCGCGTATACGCGGCTTATGAAGCGGCTTGTAACCGCGCCGGTGTGGTTGATTTTGCCGAGCTGTTACTACGTTCATTAGAGCTGTTGAAGAATAACGCAGATCTGCGTTTACATTATCAACAGCGCTTTCGTCATATCTTAGTGGACGAGTTTCAAGACACCAACTCTATTCAATATGATTGGCTGAAGTTATTAGCTGGCGCAAATAATCCAATCTTTGCTGTCGGTGATGACGACCAGTCAATCTATGGTTGGCGCGGTGCTCGCATTGAAAATATTTTTTCATTCAGCAAGGAATACAGCGACACACAGACATTCAGACTAGAACAAAACTATCGTTCAACCAGCACCATCCTGTCAGCAGCAAATGAACTGATTAGTAATAACCAAGGACGTCTGGGTAAGAATTTATGGACTGATGGTAGCAAGGGTGAGTCGATTAAGTTGTACGCGGCGTATAACGAACAAGATGAAGCCCGCTATGTCATTGAGCGTGTCAAAGAATGGGCCGAGAGTGAAGGCCGCCGTTTTGATGAGGCGGCTATTTTATATCGTTCAAATGCGCAATCACGTGTCTTTGAGGAAAACCTGATTAATCATAGAGTGCCTTATCGTATCTATGGTGGTCTACGCTTCTTTGAGCGCGCTGAGATTAAAGATTGTTTATCGTATCTGCGTTTGATGACCAACCATAATGATGATCCCGCCTTTGAGCGTATTATTAATCATCCGCCACGAGGTATCGGTGAGCGCACATTACAACTGGTTCGAGACAAGGCGCGCACTGAAAGCATACCGATGTGGGACGCTCTGAAGCAGATTGTCGCTGCCAACACACTGGCGGCTAGAGCGCAGGGTGCCTTGGTTCAATTTATTACCCTGCTAGACAGACTATCGACTGAGAACCAGCAATTAGAACTCATAGAACAAGTAGAAAATGTTGTGATCAACTCTGGATTGATTAAACATTTTGAAAAAGACAGTAGTGAGAAAGGACAGTCACGCGTAGAAAACTTAACAGAATTAGTTGAGGCGGCTCGTGGTTATCGTGCATCACCAGAAGATGAAGAAACAATGACACCCTTAGAAGGCTTCCTTGCCAATGCGGCATTAGAGTCGGGTGAAGGGCAGGCCGCTAAATGGGAGGATTGTGTGCAGCTAATGACCTTGCATGCAGCAAAAGGTTTAGAGTTCCCTCTAGTTTTCTTGGTTGGCATGGAAGAAGGATTATTTCCAAGTAGTATGTCCAAGGATGAGCCGGGGCGTGTTGAGGAAGAGCGTCGCCTTTGTTATGTCGGCATCACTAGAGCGCGTGAACATTTAATGCTCAGTTATGCGGAAGCTCGCCGGCAATACGGTACTGAAAATTATAATCCGCCATCACGCTTTATTAACGAGGTGCCGGCTGAATTAATGACCGAGGTTCGCCCTCGTGCAATGGTCTCACGTGCAGTCACTCCCCCCGATGCACGGCAGGCACGATCAACATCTAAATATCGTGCTGACTCCTCAGAAACCGGTTTGAAAATTGGACAGCGAGTCTCGCATAGCAAATTTGGTGAAGGTGTCATCCTCGATCAGGAAGGCAGTGGCAGTAGTGCACGAGTCAATGTTAAGTTTGCCAGCGCCGGTAGCAAGTGGTTAGTACTGGCCTACGCTAAGTTAACAAAACTATAACTGGGCAAAAAACCTATCAGCAGTGCTGAGCATGAGTATGGCGCTTGCCACATTAAGATAATCGAATAGTTACAAGGAGAGTCTGCGCAAATGGAACGCCGTCATTTTTTACGTTATCTAGGTATTGGCGCTGCCGGTGCTGGTCTTAGTGCCTGTGGCCAAGAAAGCTCAACTGCTGCCAGCTGTGAAGAAACAAAGCAGACAGAATTTGAATGGAAGATGGTAACAACCTGGCCGAAGAATTTCCCAGGCTTAGGCACCGCTGCTGAATTTCTAGCACAGCAGATTAATGAGATGTCGAATGGACGCCTAACTATTAAAGTTTACGGCGCTGGTGAGCTTGTCCCAGCCTTTGAAAGTTTTGATGCTGTGGTTGGTGGTACCGCTGAGATGGGACACGGCTCAGCCTATTATTGGAAAGGCAAGAATCCAGCCTTCCAGTTCTTCTCGACGGTGCCCTTTGGCATGACTGCAAATGAGATGAATGCTTGGCTCTATCATGGCGGTGGCATGGAATTATGGCGGCGAGCCTATGAGCCTTTTGGCGTCGAACCGATGCCAGCGGGTAATACCGGTGTGCAGATGGGGGGCTGGTTTAATAAAGAGATTAACTCACTAGATGACTTAAAAGGTCTGAAAATGCGCATCCCCGGTCTCGGCGGAGAAGTTTTGCGTATGGCCGGTGGAACGCCCGTCAATGTGCCGGGTGGAGATCTATTTATGTCACTGAAAAACGGTGTAATCGATGCCACCGAATGGGTTGGGCCGTATAATGACCTGGCCTTTGGTCTGCATGGTGCCGCGCAATACTATTACTCCCCCGGCTGGCATGAGCCTGGCACAACACTAGAATGCATCGTCAATAAAGAGGCCATGGCAGAGTTACCTGCCGACTTGCAGAGTATTGTGCGTAACGCGGCAAAGGTCACAAACGCCAATATGATGTTGGAATATGTGGCTAAAAATAACGATGCACTGGATGTTTTAATCAATAAACACGGTGTCGATGTGCGTAGTTTCCCTGATGACGTGATCGAAAGATTACGCGAGCTATCAGCCAAAGTAGTCGCGGAAGTGGCTGAAAACGATGAGTTTTCTCGGGAGATTTACGATTCCTACCTAAGCTTCTCAAATAAATCAAAGGCTTGGTACCAGCTTTCTGAGCAAGCCTACCTTAATCTACGCTAGTCGATCTGAATCAGGGTATATTGGCTGAAGTATTCAATTTAATATCAAATCGCTGCCTGCTATACTGCGGCGATACTAATAAGACATAATGTCTAAACGAAGCACATGAGAGAGGATCAATGGACGACCTATATATAAAATGGAAAACAATGTGGGATGCCAAAGAGCCGACCACTCAAATGTTCTTTTTGATCAACGCGGTCATCGCGTTAATCATTAGTTCTAAAGCCTTTACAAAAAACACTGAAACAACAACAGCTAAGCGAGCTATCATCCTATTTATTGGTGTTGCTTATCTGGCCATTGTGATCACGGGCTATTTGCAGTTGGTACCGACGGTATCGCCTTACCAGTAGTCAGCGTTAAAAGATTAGTAAAAAAGACGCGTTTATCGCGTCTTTTTTTTGGCCTTCTTTTTAATCAGCGACTGAAATCTAGAGCTGACTCGGTAACCAAGTCACCAGCCCCGGCCATCGGCTTAAAACGAATAAGGTAAATACCTGAATCGCTACAAACGGAATCACACCACGATAGAGTTGCTGTGTCGTTAACTGTGTCGAAGCCACACCACGCAAATAAAATAGAGCAAAACCAAAGGGCGGGGTTAGGAAGGACGTTTGCAAGTTAATGGCAATCATAATGCCCAACCAAATTGGATCGATTCCCATCGCTAATAGAATGGGGCCGACAATGGGCACAACAACAAAAGTGATCTCGATAAAATCGAGCACAAAGCCAAGCACAAACATCACTAGCATGACCACAGCAACGGCAGTCAAAGGGCCGCCGGGCAGCTGTGTTAAAAATGCATGAACTGCATCATCACCACCGTAACCGCGGAACACCAAGGAAAAGAGTGAGGCGGCAATAAAGATCGCAAAGACCATGCAAGTAACTTGTACCGTGGTGCGACTGGTCTCTTGAATGCAACTCAAATCTAACTGATTGTTTCGCCAAGCCAAGAGTAAGGCACCTACTGCACCGACGGATGCCGCCTCGGTTGGTGTTGCTATTCCAGTGGTAATTGAACCCAACACAGCGATGATTAAAAGTAGTGGTGGCAGCAGCGCATCTAAGGTTTGCTTCCAATTTAACTTTATCGCATTAGTGTCTTTGCTTGCAGGCACCTCTTCTGGTCGCCACCAGCTGACGAATAATAAATATAAAATGTAAAGGCTGACCAGCAATAAGCCTGGGATAATGGCGCCAGCAAATAGATCGCTGACGGATAGAGTCTCGGGTGAGAAAATGCCTTGGCTCAGCTGCGCTTGTTGATAAGCATTACTCAAGACATCAGCGAGCAACACCAAAATAATCGAGGGCGGAATAATCTGACCGAGTGTGCCTGAGGCGCAAATAATACCGGCTGATAAACTCGGTGAATAACCGCGCTTGATCATCGTTGGTAACGACAGCAAGCCCATAGTCACCACTGTGGCGCCAACGATCCCGGTGCTTGCGGCGAGTAACATGCCGACAATAATAACGGATAAACCTAAGCCGCCGCGCAACGAACCAAAAAGTCCAGCCATGGCATCCAAGAGTCTTTCTGCAATCTTGGCACGTTCTAAAACGACACCCATAAAAACAAACAAGGGCACCGCCATCAAGATCTGATTAGTCATGATACCGTAGACCCGACTTGGTAAGGCATGCATCAGGCTACTGTCAAAACCACCGACGAGTGTGCCAATGGCAGCAAATAATAAGGCGACACCGGCGAGGCTCAAGGCGACGGGAAAGCCGCTGAGTAAAACTGCAATGACAGCAAAGAACATGACAAAGGCTAACCATTCCATATTAATTACTAGCCTGTTTAGTTGTCAGTAAGTGATGTAACTGATCAATCATGTTGGCGACAACTTGTAAGCCGAGTAGCGCGGGCATCATCGGGATGAGTGTTTTTAGAATGAAAACCAAGGGCAGCCCGCCGGCTTCTTGTGAGCCCTCAAGTAAGCGCCAGGCATTAGCGCTGTAATCCCAGCTGATGTAAATTAAAAAACCACAAAAAGGCAGTGATAGAAAAGTATGGCCAAGGAGATTAACCCAAGCTTTTTTTCGTGCACTAAAATATTGGTAAAAGACATCCACGCGAACATGCTTCTCATGTTTTAGAGTGTAGCCAATGGCCAACATAAACATGAAGCTATGCAAGTAGACGACACTTTCTTGCATGGCAATAGAGCCTGAATTAAAGCCATAACGTAATACCACAACAGCAAAGGTTGTTAACACCATAGCCAACACCAGCCAGGCCACAGTGCGACCGATGTATTCATTAATGTTGTTTAAAAATTGACTGACATTGTTCAGCATGTGATGGCCTAGCTTTAAATTTAAGTGGGGGATAAAGGCTGTTTTTTAGAGATCAAGCAATCTAGATTTTTCTTCGCTTGACGGTTCGAAGTTGCGACCTTCATAGAAATCAAAAATAGCAGCGACAATCTCAGCGGGCTCATCAATAATCTGGATCAGATCTAAGTCTTCTTTGGAGATGGTGTTTTCCAGCAAGAGTGACTGCTTAAACCAATCGATTAAGCCAGCCCAGAAACTACTCTGCACAAGAATAATGGGGATGCGCCTTGATTTCCCCGTCTGTATCAGCGTTAGAATCTCAGCAAGCTCATCCAGTGTGCCAAAGCCACCGGGGAGAACAACGTAAGCCGATGCATATTTTACAAACATTACCTTGCGTGAAAAGAAATGCCTGAAGGTGAGACTGATATCCTGATAAGGATTGCCCGCCTGCTCAAAGGGTAAAGAAATATTCAAGCCAACACTGGGTGACTTGCCAGCAAACGCGCCTTTGTTAGCCGCCTCCATAATACCCGGGCCACCACCACTGACGACAGTGAAGCCAGCATCGGACAATTCACGTGCAATGGTTTCAGTCAGGGCGTAATAGGGGTGATCCTTAGCAATCCTTGCGGAACCAAAAATACTGACCGAGGGCGCAATCTTAGAGAGTCGCTCAAAGCCCTCTACAAACTCAGCAATAATCTGGAAAATCTTCCAGCTTTCGCTGCTTAAGCTGGGGCTGCTCTGGTCGCCCGTGTTAAAACGAGGGTCTTGGCTTTTATCCGGCATAAATACGTTTTCCTTTGCAATTGCCATCATGATAACGTTGCCGGAGAGTAGTAAACAACATTAAATGAAGCCGTATGCCTAAGTCAGAAAAGCCATTACTTGTCCTCGTTGACGGGTCTTCCTATTTATACCGTGCATTCCACGGCCTACCGCCGTTGGTCAATCGTGAAGGTATGCCGACAGGCGCCGTTTATGGTGTCTTACGGATGCTGCGTAAATTGATTGAAGAGTCCTGCCCCGATCGTGTCGGCGTTATCTTCGATGCCAAAGGTAAAACTTTTCGACACGATATGTATGCCGAATACAAAGCGAATCGACCGCCGATGCCGGACGATCTTCGCGTACAGATCGAACCCTTGTATGACGCCATCCGCGCGCTGGGTATGCCGATGCATGCAATCCCAGGGGTTGAGGCTGATGATGTCATTGGCACCCTGGCTAAAGAAGGGGTTGAGGCCGGCTTTCAAGTACTGATCTCCACCGGTGATAAGGACATGGCGCAGTTAGTTAATGCCGATGTGCGTCTCATCAACACCATGAACAACAGTGTGCTGAGGCCAGATAGTGTGCATGAGAAATTTGGTGTCTATGCCGAACAGATCATCGATTATCTCGCGTTAATGGGTGACAAGGTCGATAACATTCCGGGTGTCCCCGGGGTTGGGCCAAAAACTGCTGCGAAGTGGTTAACGCAGTATAAAACCATGCAGGGCGTGATTGAGAATGCCGATCAGATTGGCGGTAAAATCGGTGAGAAACTGCGGGCAGCACTGCCTCAGTTACCGCTCTCATATGAGTTGGCAACGATTGATTGCGCAGTCCCCCTTGAATTTGTTGCTGATGAGCTACAGATGATGACCGAGGATAAGGAGCAGCTGCTTTCACTGTATGAGACGCTGGGCTTTAACTCGTGGCTACAAGAACTTCAAGGTGGGCAGGCAAAAACAGCCACTGGCGCATCTGCTGCAGCGACTGCGAGCAAGAGCGAGCAGGCCATAGCGGGTGAATATGAATTAATTCTCACTCTAGAACAGTTGCAGCAATGGGCCTTAAAGCTGGCAACTGCTGAATTGATCGCCTTTGATACCGAGACCGATAGTCTCGATTACATGCAGGCTAATTTAGTCGGTATGTCGTTTGCTGTAGAGGCGGGTAAGGCGGCTTACTTACCGCTGGCGCATGATTATATTGGCGCTCCGCAACAGATCAGCTTAGAACAAGCGCTGCAGGTGCTGCAGCCGATCTTAGAGGATCCGACACGACCTAAGCTAGGGCACAACCTAAAGTATGATAAATCGGTTCTAGCACGTCATGGCGTGCGTCTGTTGGGTATCCAGCACGACACCATGCTGCAATCTTATATTAATAACTCAACGGCTAGCCGCCATGATCTAGATAGCCTCTGTCAGCTGCACTTAAATCACGAGAATATTAAGTTCACTGATGTTGCCGGTAAGGGGGCTAAGCAAGTCACCTTTAATCAGGTGGATTTGGCGGTAGCGCTTGATTATGCCGCTGAAGATGCTGATATGTGCCTGCGCCTACATAACAAACTATGGCCACGCTTAAGCGCCAATCATCGTGCAGAAAAGCTCTATTGTGAGCTGGAAGTCCCAGTGTTATCTATTTTGTCTGCTGTTGAGCGCAACGGTGTCTTCATTGATAAAGCGCTGCTGCAAGAGCAGAGTGGAGAGTTAGCGGTTAAGCTTGAAGCCTTACAAAGCGAAGCCTTTAGCGCAGCAAAGACAGAATTTAATCTTGATTCACCGAAGCAGCTGCAAAGCATTCTTTTCGAAGAGCTCGGCTTGCCGGTTATCCGTAAAACCCCTAAGGGTCAGCCCTCAACGGCTGAAGATGTCTTGCAGGAGCTAGCGCAAGACTATGATTTACCTAGAATTATCATTGAATACCGCTCATTAAAGAAGCTCAAGTCGACGTACACCGATAAGTTACCACAGCAGATTGATGCGGATAGTCAGCGTATCCACACCTCTTACCATCAGGCGGTTGCTGCCACCGGGCGGCTGTCGTCCAGTGATCCTAATTTACAAAATATTCCGATTCGCAGTGAAGAAGGCCGGCGCATTCGACAAGCTTTTATTGCGACACCGGGACATACCCTGTTGGCCGCTGACTATTCTCAGATTGAGCTGCGTATTATGGCGCACCTATCAAAAGATGAACGCCTCTGTGCTGCCTTTGCTGCCGGTGAAGACATCCATAACGCTACTGCAGCTGAGGTGTTCTCAGTCTCTACGGAACAGGTCACGAAAGAGCAACGGCGGGCTGCCAAGGCGATTAACTTCGGTCTAATCTACGGTATGTCAGCCTTTGGCTTGGCAAAACAACTGGGGATCAGTCGATCTGAGGCTGCAGAGTACGTTAATCTTTATTTTGAGCGCTATCCGGGGGTGAAGGCCTATATGGAGAGCACGCGTCTGCGAGCCCACGAGCTTGGCTACGTTGAAACCCTCTTTGGTCGACGCTTATATCTGCCAGAAATTGAGTCACGTAATGCACAGCGTAGACAATATGCTGAACGTACCGCGATTAATGCCCCCATGCAGGGCACCGCGGCCGATATTATTAAACACGCCATGCTCAGTGTTAACCAGTGGCTAGAGGCTTCAAGTTACGATGTACGCATGATCATGCAGGTGCATGATGAATTAGTGTTTGAACTGCCGATAGCGCAGCTCGACGAGGTTAAGCCAGAGATCATCCGTTTGATGTGTGCTGCTGCTGATTTGAGCGTGCCACTAGAAGTGGATGCAAACAGTGGTGATAACTGGGATCAGGCGCACTAGAGCGAATAATAAAATGACTTCATTTATTTTAGAGGTTTTAGTGAACTAATCTCAATTCAGCGGCTCTATCTATCGTAAGTTCTATGTGTTGATGGCCGCGCTTCCTCTAGCGGTAAGATAAGGCCTACTTTGTAGGTCTTGGCATAATCTCCCCAAGCATCGCCCTGATTCTTGGGGTTTTTTATGCCTGTTTTTTCAAAACCCTATCTATTCTGCCGCTTGTTTTGGGTGCAAATCCAACCAACCACAGATTTTCTCAGAGGCCTCATCTATACCGACCTTGGTCAGTGCTGAGAATAATTGTACGCTGACACCGATCTCGGCAACCTCACTTAATTCTTTACGCACAGCAAAAAGCTTTTGATTGGCTTGGCTTTTGCCGAGCTTGTCACATTTATTCAGGAGGATATGAATATCGCATTTATTGTAGACACACCATTCCAGCATGGAATAGTCAGCGTCGCGTAAGGGGCGACGAATATCCATCACTAAGACGGTGCCACTCAAGGCCTTTCGAGTCGAATAATAGTGTTCCAGCAGTTTGATCCACTTCTGTTGTTGCTTAAGCGGTGCCTTAGCGAAGCCATAGCCAGGCAAATCAACCAAACAAGCCTCCTCATTAACCCGAAAAAAGTTGATCAATTGGGTACGTCCAGGTGTTTTAGAGGTACGTGCCAGCGCTTTTTTTGTACATAAAACGTTCAATGCACTAGATTTACCCGCGTTAGAGCGCCCTGCCATGGCAACTTCAAGGCCTACGTCATCTGGGAGGTTACTTGCAGCACTAGAGCTTAGGTAGAATTCGGTCTGGGATAATAGTTGTGGATAAGACATAGGGCTTTCAGTTGGTTTGTTTTGCGGCGTATCGAGCTTTCGTGGTATATAAGAGCGCGTCGAAAAAAGATTGATGATAGCGCAGTTTAAACCGCTCACGCATATTGGGAAGAGTACATGAAAAAATTAATTCAGTTGGCTTTAGTTGGTTCAGTTTTGATCGGACAGGGCCTTATGGCACAGGGTGACATTGAAGCCGGTAAGGCGAAGGCTGCGGCCTGTGCAGCGTGCCACGGCGCGGATGGTAACAGTATGAATCCAGCGTGGCCGAAATTGGCTGGGCAGGGCGCCAAATATATTGCAACACAGCTTAAGCATTTCAAATCAGGTGCACGTAAAAACGCCTTGATGCTAGGCCAAGCCATGGCGCTATCACCGCAGGATATGCAAGATCTAGGTGCCTATTATGCCAGTCTAACGACGTCACCGAATGCCGCTAACCCAGATACACTGGAGTTAGGTCAGGCGATCTATCGCGGTGGCATCATGAAGAAGAACGTCGCTGCTTGTATGGCCTGTCATTCACCTGATGGTGTTGGTAACCCAAGTGCTGCCTTCCCTAAGCTTGCCGGCCAACATGCCGACTACACCGAGGCGCAGTTAAAGTCGTATCGTGCTAATGAGCGTGATTATGACAGTGCTAAAATCATGAGTGGTGTTACGGAACGTATGACAGACGAAGAAATACGTGCGGTTGCTGAATATATTGCTGGACTACATTAGTAGTTGAGAGTGAACTTAATGATAAAGGTTCACTCTGAGTATTACTTTTTGTACCAATAACTAGAGGTCGTCAAACATGTTGCAACTGATTCGAACTGGATTCTTCACGCTACTGACTAGTGTGCTCATTATGACTGCAGTGCAGGCCGATGGGCATGGACGCTATCGTGAAGGGCAACATTACCTGCGTTTAGCAACACCATTGCCGGCTTTAGAGCCTGCTGCTGCAAAGCACGAAGTGGTTGAACTGTTTTGGTATGGCTGTTCGCATTGTAATGATTTTGACCCCTACCTAGAAGTCTGGAAAGTTAAAACTAAGGCCGATGTTAACTTGGTACGCGTACCGGCCATCTTCAATCCGCGATGGGAGCAGCATGCTCGCGCCTATTACGCACTAGAGTTGATGGGAGAGCTGGATAACGTGCATACACTGATTTTTGAAGCGATCCATGATCAAGGCAGATCGTTGCATAACGTTGGCTCAATGGCGCGATTCCTAGCGTCACATGGTGTCGATAAAGATCAATTTCGTGAAGCCTTCGACTCATTTGTTGTTGAGACTAAGATTAATCGCGCGAAGCAGTTGATTAGAGATTATCAAGTGACCGGTGTACCGGCCATTATTGTTGATGGTACTTACAAGGTCAGCGGCTCTACAGCCGGTGGATATCAGCAGTTAATCGGTGTCATTGAGCAATTAACCAGCGATTAAACCGTAATTAGATTAGCGCCTAGAACATTTGGGCAGTCGCGCAACTAACGGCAATCGCCTATACTTGCGCGCACAATTTATATATCAGATTTAGAACGAGGAGTTACCTTGGAAGACAAGCAGTTTACTACGTACTTTTTATCCGTACTCGGCGCCTTGGCGGTCTTTACTATTAGTATTTTAATCCTAGCTAATAGCTTAACTAGTGAGCCGGATGAAATGGATCGAGGCATGGCGTCAGCGGTTGCTGAACGCACCAAGCCAATGGCTAATGTCTACGTAGGGTCTGTACCTGTAGCAGCCACGCAAGCCCCAGCAGCGATGAAAGTTGCCGTTGAACTCAGTGGTGAAGAAGTCTATCAGCAGGTTTGTGCTGCCTGTCATAACGCCGGCGTTATGAATGCCCCTAAGCCGGGTGATAAGGCCGCTTGGGATCAGCGTCTAGCGAAAGGTATCGATGTGGTTTACGCCAATGCGATCGGCGGTATCGGTGGCATGCCTGCTAAAGGTGGCCGAGCTGACCTATCAGATGCTGCGGTAAAGGCTGCAGTAGATTACCTCACCAAGTAAACGTTCTTATTCTCTGCTGTCCGCCCGGACAGCATTATGACGCTTGAAGAGCTGTCGATAGCTGGATGCCTCGAGTAGGTGTTGTGCAGAGACAGCCTTGACGTCAGCCATATCCGCAATAGTCCGTGCGACCCGCAGCAGGCGGTGAAAGCCGCGGCCACTGAGGCGATGCAGTTCACTGATATCTGTAGCACACTGTGCTGACTCTGTATTCATCTCGCAGAGAGCCTCTATGACCTGTCCACTGACCCGCGCATTACTCTCACCTTGACGTTGCAGTTGTCGCTGCCGTGCCTGACAAATTCTTTGATAACGTGCATCACCGTCATCCAAGGTCGTGCTCAGCGGCGTTTTACTGAGATTAACTCTAGGCACACTCACGACTAAATCGATTCGATCTAATAACGGGGCAGAGAGCTTACCCTGATATCTTTGAATCTGTTGTTGGCTACACTGACATTGCCCATAACGATTAATATCACAGCCATTAGGACAGGGATTCATCGCCGCAATTAATTGAAACCTAGCGGGGAACTCAAGCTGCGCTGCCGCCCTAGAAATAGTGATGCGACCACTCTCCAACGGTTCACGCATAACCTCTAAACAGCTGCGATCAAACTCAGTGAGCTCATCTAAAAACAAGACGCCATGATGCGCGAGAGAAATCTCACCGGGCTTGGGTTGCGAGCCACCACCGGCTAAACCATTGGCGGAAACAGAATGATGCGGATTACGAAATGGACGTTTCATTAATTCAGTCGGTAAGGCCGTTGATGACTGCGCCATAGAATAAATACTCAAAACCTCAATCGCCTGCTCTGTCGTCATTGCAGGTAATAAGGCCGGCAAGTGATTAGCCAGTAATGTTTTTCCAGAGCCCGGTGAACCAATCATCAACAGGTGATGCTCGCCAGCAGCAGCCAAGGTTAAGGCACGCTTCGCCTGCTCCTGTCCACGAACAGCAGCAAGGCTGTGTGACTGCTTACTGTCATCATGAAAAACTTTAGCCTGCACCGGAGAAAGCAGTTGCTGCCCGATCAAGTGGCTACAGATTTGAATTAAATGATCGGCACAAAAAGTTTCTTGGCCTTTGAGTAATTCCAATTCAGCCCGATTATCGCTAGCAGTAATCAGCGTGCGCTTATCTTTTAAACAAGCCAAGGCACTGGGTAAGACGCCACGTGTTTTACGTAGCTCACCGCCAAGGCCAAGCTCAGCAATAAATTCATACTGTTGTATATGCGCGCAGTGAATTTGTTCGGAAGCAAAGAGAATGCCTAGAGCTATTGGTAAATCGAAGCGGCCACCTTCCTTGGGTAACTCAGCCGGTGCCAAGTTAACGGTGATACGACGATTAGGAAATTCAAACTGGCTGTTTTTAATCGCCGCTCGAACACGCTCCTTACTTTCACGTACAGCCGCCTCAGGTAAGCCAACAATAGAAAAGCAGGGTAGACCATTGGCGAGATCCACCTCGACTAAAACGGCAGTGGCCTGCATACCGGTTTGCGCGCGACTGTGAATGCGAGCAAGCGCCATCAGTGATGTAAAAATTCTGACATGCTCGGCGACTCCTGATCTGAGAGTGAGCCTGACAGACTAACAGTTGCGGTTTACTTTAGTTGATCTAGACGTTGTTCTAGTTGTTCTAAACGCTCACGTGTGCGTAAAAGCACCTGCTTTTGCGTATCAAATTCTTCTCGTGTGACAACATCAAGATCTTGCAACAACGATTGCAGGGCAAGTTTCATTTTGTCTTCACCAAAGCTGCGTATGTCTGCAGCATCCTTGGGTAGTAAGGCGCGGAATTTGCTAATCGCATCTTCCATCGCATGGCTATCAAATTTCATCGGCATCGGTTCCGTTGTGGTTGTGCCCATCTTAGCCTACTCATCGGTTGCCTACGAGCGAACTAAAGTGGTGCGCCTGTTTCATGACGGTGCAGTCAGTTCTCATGGGACTGAGTCAAAATGTTGCTAAATATTCATAAGTCTCTGTTAAATAACAATTTATAAAAGTTGGCACGTCATATGCATTATCTCTGATGTAAATTAATATTGATTGCCAAGAAGGCAACAAAGTAAAACGGAGACTTACTTAAATGAGCAATAAAATTATTGGTGCGGTTGCTAGCACTGTATTAGGAACAACTCTTTTAACTGCTTCATTCAGCGCAACAGCTGATGATCATCAACTCGCTATCAGTGGTAATGCCGGAATTATGTCGGATTATATCTTCCGTGGCATCGTCCAAGACGACGCTGTGGGTAATGGTGGTATCGATCTAGAGTTTGGTGGTGCCTATGCAGGTGTTTGGGCTGCTGATGTCGGTGATGGTATTGAGTATGACATCTACGGCGGTTACATCCATGAATTTGAAAGTGCCTACGTCGGCGCAGGGTACACCGCATACCGTTACACAGAAGCTAGCTTTGATTCTGATTATGATGAAATCAATCTCTATGCCGGTGCGAGCATGGGTGCAGTGTCTGTAGATCTTGAATACACCATGGGTGAGTACGACGGTGACTATTCAAATGGTGATGACGAATACACCTTTATGGCGCTAACAGGTAACTACGGTGGCGCTTATGTCACTTACGGTGACTGGGGTAAAGATGCCGGTGATGACATGGGAAGCTTCTTCGAAGTGGGTTACACCATGGAGCTAGGTGGTATTGAGTTAACAGGCGCGATTGTTGATACAACCGATGCTGATGCGATTGAAGAGCCAGATGAGACTCAAGCATACGTATCAATACATTGGGGCTTCGACATCCTCTAAGAGCCATCGCGTAGTGGAAGGTGAAGTCTATTAGCACCTCATCTTTCACTGCATCAAAGATTTTCGATTTAGTGTGGTTATCAGTCTATGTATAAAAGGCGGTAACCAGTTAAGAGAGAGAAGTGACTCCTTAACTTTGATTAGATTGAATTAATCAAAAACTGATCAATCAATTTGGAGAGCAATATGAAATTGGTTACAGCAATAATTAAACCATTCAAGTTAGATGATGTGCGTGAAGCCTTATCAGAAATCGGAGTGTCGGGAATAACGGCCACTGAAGTGAAAGGTTTTGGACGTCAGAAAGGACACACAGAATTATATCGTGGTGCTGAATATGTCGTTGATTTTCTGCCGAAGATTAAACTTGAAATTGCTATTGATGACAGTCTAGTTGAAACATTATTAGACTCAATAACAAAAGCAGCCAACACTGGGAAAATCGGTGATGGCAAAATCTTTGTCTCTGACCTGTCTCAGGTCATTCGTATTCGCACCGGTGAAACCGGCGCTACGGCTCTATAAAAGAACTAGGAGAGAATCGTGGAAAATCAAGTAATCGAACTTGCATATGCGTTAGATACCTTTTACTTCTTAGTAATGGGTGCATTTGTAATGTGGATGGCAGCTGGCTTCGCAATGTTAGAAGCGGGTTTGGTTCGTTCAAAAAGTACCGTTGAAATTTTAACAAAGAATATAGCGCTTTATTCAATCGCTTCTGTGATGTACATGTTATGTGGTTACAACATTATGTACAGCGGCACAGAGAGCACATGGATGCCGTTAGCATTTGACATGCTGACATCAGCTGACAATTCAGCAGCAGACGTAATAGCCAGTGGTGGTGATACCTACTACTCCGGTTTATCAGATTTCTTTTTCCAAGTGGTATTCGTAGCCACAGCAATGTCTATTGTTTCTGGAGCAGTGGCTGAGCGTATGAAGCTTTGGTCGTTTTTATTATTCGCAGTGGTTATGTGTGGATTCATCTACCCAGTTCAAGGTTTCTGGAAATGGGGCGGTGGCTTCTTAGATGCTGCAGGCTTTGCAGATTTTGCAGGTTCAGGTGTTGTTCATCTCTGTGGTGCAACAGCAGCACTAGCCGGTGTAATTTTACTGGGAGCACGTAAAGGCCGTTATACCGCGTCAGGTAAAGCGGTAGCGATGCCAGGTGCAAATATGCCACTAGCGACCTTGGGTACCTTTATCCTTTGGTTAGGTTGGTTTGGCTTTAATGGTGGTTCTGAGCTGGTGGTATCTAATGTTGCTGAAGCCAATGCGGTAGCGATGGTTTTTGTTAATACCAATGCCGCAGCAGCGGGTGGTGTTATCGCCGCCTTGTTAACAGCTAAAATACTATTTGGTAAAGCAGATCTATCAATGACATTGAATGGCGCACTTGCCGGCCTTGTTGCGATTACTGCTGAACCATTAGCACCAACGCCAGGCTTGGCAACAATCATCGGTGCTATCGGTGGTGTTCTAGTTGTCTTCAGTATCATTACCTTCGACAAGTTGAAGTTAGATGATCCAGTCGGCGCAATGTCAGTACACGGTGTCGTCGGTTTATGGGGCTTGATAGCAGTTGTTCTTTCGAACACTGATGCGAGCTTAAGTAGCCAGTTATTCGGCGCAGTGGTTATCTTTGGCTGGACCTTTGTAACCTCAATCATCGCATGGAGCATTATTAAGATGGTGATCGGTATCAGAGTCAGCGAAGAAGATGAAATGAATGGTGTCGATATTGCAGAATGCGGTATGGAAGCCTACCCAGAGTTCGTTCGTAAGTAGCTGTCCTCCTCAGCTTAAGTAGTACTCTATTAACGCCCCATGCAAATGGGGCGTTTTTTTTTGCCTAAAACATTAAGATTGCTTAAGGATGAAATTGGGTAATGCCGATGCCGCAAGATGGATGCCGTAGTTGTAATAATCAGTATCAAACTCAGCAGCCTTTGATTGACGATCACGTACCAGTTGCAAATCATTGCGCGAGGCCAAAGTCGTAGACCACCAGCCTGTGGGGTAGACTGGCTGTGGGAAGAATAAGGTTTGTTGTTTTTCAAGCCCAGCTATCGCCATCGCTGAGCGCATCTTTTGGGTAATACTTTGCCAATGCACCAAAGGCGATTCACTCTGTTGTACCAATATGCCATCTGCAGCTAAGACACGTGCACAATCGCTATAGAATGCTTCTTGGAAAAGTCCTTCAGCGGGGCCGATAGGATCGGTGCTATCAACAATGATGACATCAATGCTGGCATCTGCCGCCTGCTGCATCCATTCAATCGCGTCAGTAAACTGAAAGCTTACGCGCGCATCATTATTGGCACGGCATAATTCAGGGAAATATTGCAAAGAGAGCTCAGTCACCCGCTGATCAATTTCTATCTGGGTGATGCTTTCAACCTCCTTATGTTTCGCAACTTCGCGTAAGCTGCCACAATCACCACCGCCGACAATAACAACATGACGTGGAGCGGGATGATTGAAGAGAGCTGGATGTGTCATCATCTCGTGATAGATGAAATTATCACGTTGAGTGAGCATAATGCAGTCATCGATAACCATCAGATTGCCAAAACTTTTAGTCTCGAATAGGGCGATTTTTTGATACGCTGTTTGTTCTTCATGTAGGCATTGAGTAATCTCTAAAGAAAATGCTGTCGCACTATCCGTGTGTTTTTCAGAGAACCAATGTTTTTGATCTGTGATGATATCCATACTTATATTAACCGTTGTACCGTGAGTTATTAAATCATGTCTAAATCGAATGACATCCAATGGGGTCCCGATCAGTCTCGCGAATCTTACCGTATTCCGGTCTGGGGTGAAGGTCATTTTGATGTAAATAGCGACGGACATATGAGTGTTGCCATAGACACTAATGCTGATATTGACCTCTACCAAGTATGCCAGCAGCTGCATGCCGATGGATGTTCCTTCCCGATATTAATTCGTTTTCCAGAGCTTTTGAATAAGCGTGTCGTGCAATTAGCAGCGGCCTTTGATAGTGCAATAAGTCGGCATGCCTATAGTAATCAACACCATGTGGTTTACCCGATTAAGGTCAATCAGCAACGCACAGTGGTCGAGCATCTGCTGGCTATTCCTGAGCATACTGTGGGCTTAGAGGTGGGTAGCAAACCGGAATTACTAGCAGCGCTTGCCTTACTACCACAGTCTCAGCGTTTACTGATCTGTAATGGCTATAAAGATAGGGCTTATATTCGCTTGGCGCTGCATGCACAGGCCATGGGTATTAAAGTTATTATCGTCTTGGAGAAGCTTGCCGAACTTGATCTTATATTAGAGGAGAGTGAAAGCTTAGGCTTAAGCCCTGATCTTGGCGTCAGGATCCGTCTTAACTCCATTGCCTCGGGGCAATGGCAAAACAGTGGTGGACCAAATGCCAAGTTTGGCTTAGAAACATCAGATTTACTGCAATTAATTGAGCAACTAAAAGCAAAGCAATCGCTGCATTGGTTACGTTTGTTGCATTTTCATATGGGCTCACAAATATCTGTGTTAGCCGATTATGAGCAGGGATTGCGTGAGGCGATGCAGGTCTATGCAGAGTTACATAGTCAGGGTTGCAGTCTAGACTATCTTGATATTGGCGGTGGCATGGCGATTGATTATGCCGCAGAGGCTGACGGCAGTTATTTTTCACGCTCATATAGCTATGAGCAGTATGCCAATCTCGTGATTAGTTGTGTTGCCCAGTACTGTCAACAGTATGACTTACAGCCACCACAGATTATTACAGAACATGGCCGCGCATTAGTGGCGCATCATGCGGTGCTGGTGACTAATGTGATGGCGGTGGAAGCAATCACAGATGTGTCTCAAGAAAAAAATATATGTCAGCAGCTATGGCCAGAGGCTATTGCTGAGCAAGCCGGTTATCTCTGTGCAATGCTGATGAGTGAACAGGGTGTTAAGCATGAAGAGATTAATAACTTTCGTGACCTAATGAACGCAGCCTTTCTTGAGCAAAAAATAAACTTACAACAACGAGCTTATGCAGAGCAATTGATTCGTTGTTGTAAGTTGCAGCCTGGAGACAATAAAGACGCGATGTCTGTAGAAGTGTCGAAGTATTTTTGTAACTTCTCAATTTTTCAATCCTTACCCGATGTTTGGGGGCTGGGCCAAATCTTCCCTATCGTGCCTTTACATAGGTTAGAGCAGGAGCCGAAGGTGGCTGCAAGGCTGCATGATATAACCTGTGACTCTGATGGCCAAATACAATCCTATGTTGCTGCTGACGGTGTTTCAGAGTATTTGAAATTGCATGCCTTACCAAAATCAGAAGATTATCTGCTGGGCTTTTTCTTGGTTGGTGCTTATCAAGAAGTGCTTGGTGATATTCATAACTTGTTTGGTGATACCCACACGGTTAATGTTTCTTCAGATGGTGCTGAGGGTTATCTGATTGATGAGTATGAAAGTGGTGACTGTGTGCAAGAGTTGTTAGCCAGTGTTCATATTGATGCTCGGCAGTTAACAAGTCGTTGCCAGCAACGCCTGCAAAAACAGCAGTGTCATGATTCTAGGATTAAAGAGATTTTGCACGAGCTTGAACAAGCACTAATGAGTTATAGTTACCTTGATTCTCAAGGGCGTGTCGCACACCCTATTAAATAGAATTAGATTAATAATGCCGATTAAATAAACTAGTGGAGTTGCCACGTTTGTGGTCACTAGCTAAAGAAAGAGTTAAAAGCTGTTATGCAATGTTATGTTTATCGTAGTGAACGAAAGAATGATACCTATGTGTATATGAAAGCCGGTGTTGAAATGACTGAACTGCCAGAGTCAGTAACAAAATTCATGGGTGATTTAACGCAGGTGTTAGAAGTAGACCTGAGTAAAAAGAAACTAGCACATGCTGATGTTAAGCAGGTCATGGCAGCAATTGAGACCCAGGGGTTCTACCTGCAACTACCGCCTGAGATTGATGATGTGATGCGTGAGATTGATAAACTCATGAGTGAGCATGACACGCTGAATTAACTCTGACGACAGCGCTGGGAGCAATACTTCACCTCATCCCAAACTGCGGCCCACTTTTTACGCCAGGTAAAAGGCCGGCCGCAGCGCACACAGGTCTTTGTTTGCAGATCAGATTTTTTGAGCATCTTAGGCATAACTGGCTTTAACTATTCTGCTTGGCAAAATCGAGCATGCGTTTAGTGGAGCGAAAAGCAGCGATGCGGATATTTTCTTCAATCTCAATAGCATTACCGCCTTGCTCTAAAACCTGATACAAATTCTGAAGGCTATTCATTGCCATCCATGGGCAGTGAGCACAGCTACGACAAGTCGCACCCTCACCTGCAGTTGGGGCCTCGATAAATTCTTTATTGGGGGCTAACTGCTTCATCTTGTAAAAGATGCGATTGTCTGTGGCGACAATGAATTGCTTGTTGGGCAAGGTGTGTGCCGCCTTGATTAAGGCCGATGTTGAACCGACAACATCAGCCATAGCGATGACATCATCCGGTGATTCAGGATGGACTAAAACAGCGGCACCTGGATTTTCTGCAATACACTCGCCAAGGGCGCGTGCTTTAAATTCCTCATGCACAATACAGGCACCATCCCACATCAACATATCAGCACCAGTGACTTTCTGCAGGTAATGCCCGAGGTGCTTATCCGGTGCCCATAGGATCTTTTTGCCTTGATCCATTAAATGAGTAATTATTTTGACAGCAATGCTAGAGGTTACCACCCAGTCGGCGCGTGCTTTTACAGCAGCACTGGTGTTTGCATAAACCACCGATACACGGTCTGGGTGTTGGTCGCAGAAGGTATTGAATTTATCTGCGGGGCAACTTAGATCGAGCGAACAGGTCGCTTCAAGATCAGGCATGATGATGCGTTTTTCTGGGCTCAAAATTTTTGCAGTTTCCCCCATGAAGCGCACGCCAGCAACGACTAAGGTTGAGGCATTATGCTCATGACCAAAGCGTGCCATTTCTAGAGAATCTGCAACATAGCCACCGGTTTCCTCAGCAAGCTGCTGTAGGTCTTCATGGGTGTAATAATGTGCAACCAAGGCCGCATCTTGAGCCTTGAGTAATTCTTTAATACCTTGGATTAAGTGGCTGCGTTCGGCGCCAGCCAGCACTGGGATACGTGATTGTATATCCGCTGTAAAAGGTATTGCATGGTCTAATGTTGAGTTGCTCATTTTCTCTTCACTGAATAAAAATAAACTAAAAATAGGTATGACTCTATAGTCATATAAATTTCTGAATTATACTAACAGAGCCTAACATACATACGTTTTTGATTAAAAAGGATGAATATCATAATGCGTCTTATCGCTACACTAATTATAAGCTGTTTCTTCAGCACCCCGGTATTTTCTAATGATGACTCTACACTAGATGCACAGCTACGTAGTGCTGCTATTTTGCAGGTCGATGAGACGTTGCTGCTGAATAGCCATGTCTATTTCTATGCCGGCAAAAAAGGCTATTCATTACTCTCTTCAGGTAAGCCTCGTGTTAAGGCGCAAATTGTCTTCACTGAGAATGGTTTTCATGTGGTTAGCTTTAAGAAGAAAAGTAAGCGTTTTCAAGTGCTCTATAGCTTACAGTATGCACAGCTAGCATCCGTTGATATTGCTGGAAACTCACCTTTGGTTCGTCTCGTTACAGAACGTAAAAATGAAGATCATTTTGATAGTTTTGAACTAATGGATACTCGTAATGCCTTTACACCGAGTTCGACTAAAACGATAGAAGCAAAGAAACTCATATCAGCTGGAATACAGGGTCTTGATGTGAAAACAGTGGCCACTGCGCCATCACTATCAAGTGTACAGATGACGCAGCAAAAAAATCGCATAGAAGTGTTAGAGCAGCGTGTGCAGCAGTTAGAGCAGCGTTTGGATGAGTTAGCTACGCACCTGAAATAAACGTGAGTTAATACGTTTATTGGCGAGCTGCTTTTGAACCTGAGTAAGTTGCGCCTTGTCATGGCTGGGGCCAATGGTGACACGAAACCATTGGCTGCCATCAATTCGTATGTCTTGAATATTGGCATCGATATCTAATGAATGCAGCTGAGATTTTAAGCGAGTAGCTTCCTGTTTATCTCTAAATGAACCCACCTGTAAGACAAATAAGAGACTTGTCGCCTCTACTTTTTGGGTGCTGTTACTTTTATTTGGCATGGGTGTGACGTCGACCACTGCGTCAACTTCAGGTAGCAGCGTATAAAAAGTGAAATCACGTGTCTCAAGCTCAGCCCCTGCGATGACTGTCTCGTTCTCTGCTGTTGTACTCAATTTCTCGTTTAGCTTTGGGAAGAAGGTTGCGCTCAAACCAATAATTAACCCAGTCAGCATCCAAACCCAACCGGGTAGTGGGCGTCCTTTTGAGTTTTCTGCAGTGGCTGCTTTCTGCTTTGCTTTTGGCACGCTTACATCTTCTCGGGTGCACTAACACCGACGATAGCCAGGCCATTAACCAAGACATGTTGAACGGCTAATATGAGTTGCAGGCGTGCCTGTCTGAGTTCTTTTGAATCAACTAGGAACTGGGTTGCGTTGTAATAGTTATGGAAACGTTGAGCTAATTCACGCAGGTATTGCACCAAGGTATGTGGGGCTTGTTTGCTGCACGCACTGCGTATGACTTCTGGGTAGTCAGCGAGTTTTTGCATCAGTTGTTGCTCATTATCATCGCTTAATAGCTCGACTGAAACATTCTCTGTGGCAACGGCTTCTTGATTTTGACGTAATACACTACAGATACGGGCATGTGCGTATTGCACATAGTAAACCGGATTCTCATTACTTGTGGATTTTGCTAGTTCCAGATCAAAATCTAGATGTTGCTCACTTTTGCGCATCACGTAATAAAAGCGTGCGGCATCACAGCCCACTTCTTTGCGCAATGAGCGCAGGGTGACAAACTCACCAGAGCGGGTCGACATCTGTAGTCGTTCTTCACCACGATAGAGATTAGCAAACTGGACTAATAATACCTTCAGTTTGTCGGCATCAAAGTTGAGTGCCTGTAAGGCGGCCCTGACTCTGGGGATGTAGCCATGATGGTCTGCACCCCAGATATTAATAATTTGGTCATACCCCTGTTCAAGCTTGTCGACATGATAAGCGATGTCGGAAGCGAAATAGGTGGGTGTGCCATTCTCGCGGATGACAACACGATCTTTTTCATCACCCAGTTTAGATGAGGCAAACCAAAGTGCACCATCCTTACGGTAGGTGTGTCCTGCTGTTTCTAAACGCGCGATAACTTTTTCGACACGCTGATCAGCAAACAGGCTGCGTTCGGAATACCAATTATCATAGTCGACACCAAACAGACCGAGGTCATCGCGGATATCATCTAGTATGGTATCGATCGCAAAATCGAAGAAAACGCTATAACCCTCGGCACCAAGAAGCTTTTTGGCAACAGCGATTAGTCCGTCAATGTGTGCTTCTTTGTCTCCACCCAACGGTTCATCTACAGGTAAAGCTGCGAAGAAGTCAGCAACGGCATGCTTAAATTGATCTGCATGTGCGCGATGCGCAGTGGCAGCAATATCCCAGACATAATCACCTTTGTAGCCATTACTTGGGAAGGTCAGTTCCTCACCACAGAGTTCGAGATAACGTAACCAGACAGAGGTGGCAAGAATATCCATCTGTCGACCGGCATCGTTGACATAGTATTCACGGTGCACTCGGTAGCCATTAGCAACATATAGTTTGGCTAGTGAGGCGCCATAGGCGGCACCACGACCATGGCCTACATGCAATGGCCCGGTAGGGTTGGCGGATACATATTCAATATGTAGGGATTGCTCTTTACCACTATTATTTGTGCCAAAGTGCTCACCGGCATCCAGTATTTGTTGCAGAATGGCATTACTTTTTTCTTGTACTAAAAAGAAATTGATAAAACCAGGGCCGGCAATCTCAACACGCTCAAAGAGGGCGTTTTGCTCTAATTTTGGCAGCAGTAGGTTGGCAATATCACGGGGTGACTTGCGCATAGGCTTAGCTAATATCATCGCGATATTCGTGGCGAAATTGCCATGTGCCGGATCTTTTGTCCGCGTCACCTGAAAGCCAATGCTTGTTTCTGTGGTGAGGCTACCGTCTGCGATTAAATTATCGACAAGACCTTGTAAGCTGCTCTCGATCTGATCCTTCAAAATAGTTTACCTACTGCGTGTTCTGCTGATTGAATGTTTAAGCCTGCGAATTGTAACGTATAAGATTGATGCTGTGTCCTTTGCCTGACTAATTAAGTTTATATGCCTTCTAATGGGTCGATATCTAGATTCCACTGGACTCGGCGCGCCTCAGGTAAGCGATGTAACTGTTGTAACCAGTCCGCAGTGCCGATGCTTAGGCTGCGACGATTATTGGCACTAAAGAGGAGCACAGCACGATATTTCCCAGCACGCTTTTCCATGCTTGATGGTAATGGCCCCATGATGGCTAAATCTGAGGTTAGCTGTGTCTGTGCCAGCTGCTTAGCTCGCTCTAGGAATTGCTGCGCATGATCGGCATAGGTGGCGCGAGCACGTAATAACATTTGGTAGCTATAGGGCGGCAAATTACAGCTTTGGCGCAAGGCTAGAGCCTGCTCAGCAAAGTCTGGATAGCCTTTGGCAATCAGGGACTGCAGTAGTGGGTGATCCGGCGCATGACTTTGAATCACCACCTCACCCTGTTCTTGGCGTCGGCCACTTCGCCCTGCGACCTGTGTGAGTAACTGCGCACTGTGCTCTAAGGCACGGTAATCAGCACTAAAGATGCCGTAATCAATGTCGAGCACCCCGACCAGAGAGACACGAGGGAAATCATGTCCCTTCGATAAAATTTGCGTGCCGATAATAATGGAGTGTCGCTGTTCCTGAATGTCTTCGAGAATTTGCTCTAATTGTCCTTTGCGTTTAATCGCATCACGATCAAAACGAATCGCTGAGTATTGCTTGAACTCATCAGTAAGCAGTTGCTCAATCCGTTGCGTGCCAAAACCGACTAAGAGCAAGTTATTCGACTGGCACTCAGGACACTGTTCTGGCTTGCTGCGCCGGTGGTCACAATGATGGCAGTACAACTTTGCACTCTTGCTGTGGAAGGTTAGTTTTGCATCACAACGACTACATTGGGCCACCCAAGCGCAGTCGTGGCAGATTAATGCAGGGGCAAAGCCACGGCGATTCAAAAATAAAATAACTTGGTTACCGGCCTCTAGGTGGCGATGCATCGCCTGACGCAGTGTTGGCGATAAGATCTCTCTTGCCGGTAACGCTCGCATGTCGACCAGATGCATGCGCGGTAACGGTGTCTCCTGTGCACGTTTGCGCATTAACAGGTGCTTATAGCGACCCTGTTTTGCATTTAAGGTTGATTCTAATGAGGGTGTAGCACTCCCCAGTACAATTGGGATTTGTAGCATGCGCGCACGGTAGATAGCGACATCACGGGCATGATAGAGAAAGCCTTCTTGTTGCTTCAAGGAATGATCATGTTCCTCATCAATAATAATTAAAGCGAGATTGGCAATCGGTGTAAATACTGAGAGGCGGGTGCCAAGGATGATCTGATAACGACCTAAACCAACACGCAGCCAAGTGTCTTGCCGCTGCTGTTCAGAGATGTTTGAGTGCAGCGTTGCTATAGGTATTTGAAAACGATGCTTAAGGCGTCGTAAAAGCTGTGGTGTGAGCCCAATTTCAGGCACGATAATCAGAATCTGTGCTGGATTGTCGACATCATCTGCATCTGCTGGAGCATTTAAAAGCTGCTCGATTAAGGCAAAGTAGACCTCAGTTTTACCGCTGCCGGTGACGCCTTCTAATAGATGCACAGCAAAGCTATTCAGGGTTGCTGCTATCTGTTCGTAGGCCTGCGCTTGTTCTTGCGTTAACTTGGGTCTTTCTAGCGCTGTTGATGGCTGCTTGTTGCTTGCCTGTGTGGTCAAGGCATCACTGCTGCGGGCAACTATCAAGCCGCGTTTTTCTAGTGACTTAAGGCAGCTGCTAATCGGCCCAAATTGTTGGCGTAGTGCATCATCACTCACTCCGCTGACATGCTCTGAGAGCCAATCAAAGACTTCGCGCTGTTTGGGTGCGCGATTGAGGGCGCTGCTATCACCAGCTGCCTCGGCTGACCAGAGCCTTGTTTGGCTGATCTCTGCGGCTTTATTTTTGCGTAAAGCGGGTGGTAATGCGGTAAATACGGCAGCACCGACGGCATATTGGTAATAACCGGCGGACCAGAGTAAGAGCTGGATGCAATGTGAGTCGAGTAATGGTGTTGAATCAAGCACTTGGATGATGTCGCGGAGTTTATCAACAGCGACGTCGTCATCGTCTTCGAGCTCACGGATAATAACGCCAATCAGCTCTCTATGGCCAAATGGTACGAGTACGCGAGAGCCTATCAAAGCCCCAGTTTGCTGCTCATGTTGTTCTGATTTCAGGCGGTAATCGAATAAGCCACGTACTGGCGTATCGACAGCGACCTGAAGCAGTAGGGAATCTGTCATAAATGGCTAGCCATCAAGCACAAGCCTGTGGATAAAAGTGTGGAAAACATTTGCTTGAAGGCATAATTAAATTCGTTATATTGATTTACAGTTGGAAATGATAATCATCAATTGATTTTATGTGTATTGAAATCAACGGCTTATAAAAATAACACGGTACCGATGGAAAAACGCTCCAAAACTAGCAGAGCTTATTTCAGTTTGTGCATAAAGCACATTAACTTAGTCTCTCAAGCACCAATATAGTGTGTAAAAGCACGGTTAAAAAGTGTCATTGAGCCGCCAACAAAGCCATTAAGACGTATATTACTGCTGCACTGTTTACCACCTTGTCAGAGTGCAATGCGGCCTTTACAGTGTCAACATGATATCTCCTCTGGAGTTAGTGAAATGCAGTCGCTTTGGCAACAGGTTTTACGAACAGATGCTGCGGGTATGCCGCTTGAGTGGATCAACTATCAAGATGCCGCTCGTCTCTACTATGCACAGCAGGTAGCCTACACCTGCGGTGAGCTATTATATGTCGTTCATGGTGGTGTTAACTCACTGGATCAGCAGCAGAGTACGATAGAAGTTAATTCCATTATTGCTACTTATGGCAGTAATCACTCGCTGCATCAGAGTTATGTCCCGCCACTCAATAATAAAACCCTATTTAAACGAGATGGCCATGTTTGTCTCTACTGTGGCATTAACTTCGAGGGTCGAGATTTGTCACGAGATCACGTCACGCCAATCAGTTTAGGTGGGGCAGACTCATGGAATAACGTCGTCACCGCCTGTAAGCGCTGCAATAACAGAAAGGCAGATAAGCAACCCGAAGAAGCGGGCATGCAGTTGCTTGCAGTGCCTTTTACACCCACGCATGCCGAGTATATTTACCTGCAAGGCCGGCGGGTTTTAGCGGATCAGATGCGTTTTTTACTGGCACATTTCCCACGTACAAGCCCTTTACATAAGAGGCTCAGTAAGCTTTCGTAAAACGACTGTATAGACGGTATGCTATGGCGTCTAACATCTATTTCATTAAGATCTAACAGCCATGGCATATAACGGTACCCCCGATTACGATCACGCTAATCCAGCACGCGTTGGTTTATTACTAACCAACCTAGGCACGCCAGAAGCAGCAACGCCTAAAGCACTTCGAAAATATCTCGCAGAGTTTCTTTGGGATCCTCGGGTAGTCGAAATTCCGCGGCCCATCTGGTGGTTGATCCTTAATCTTATTATTTTAAACGTGCGCCCCAAACGCAGTGCCGAGACCTACGCTAAAATATGGACTCCAGCTGGCTCGCCGTTGATGCAACATACCTTAGATCAAACAGCTGCAGTGAAACAGTATTTAGCCGCTGTTGATTTGTCAGAAATAGAAGTCGCCTGTGCCATGCGTTATGGTCAGCCGAGTATCGAGTCAACTTTACATGAGCTGCAGAAAAAGAACGTTACGCGTTTATTGGTGATGCCCTTATACCCGCAGTACTCAGCAGCAACAACAGCCTCTACATTTGATGCGGTAGCGCAGACCTTGAGTAAGATGCGCTGGATGCCTGAGCTGAGATTTGTAAATCAGTATTGTGATCAGCCACTTTTCATTAAAGCCTGTGCCAAACAAATCAGTGATTACTGGAAAGCTAATAAGCGCAATGAAAAACTCTTATTTTCATTCCATGGCGTACCCAAAAGGTATTTGACGCAGGGTGATCCCTACCACTGCCAATGCCATAAAACAGCGCGTTTGATTGCTGAAGAACTAGGCTTATCCAGTGATGAATACCTAACCACCTTCCAGTCTCGCTTTGGCCGTGAAGAATGGTTAAAGCCTTATACGGATGAAACCTTAGAACAGCTAGGTAAGGAAAAACTGGGGTCTATTGATATTTTCTGCCCAGGCTTTTCATCTGATTGTGTTGAGACCTTAGAAGAAATGGACATGCTCAATCGCGAGGTCTTCACGGATGCAGGGGGTGGTGATTTTCAATATATACCAGCACTCAATGCAACACCTCATCATGTTCAGGCGATCAGTGAAATTGCACTGCAGCATATGCAAGGCTGGCCACAGGTTTCAGCAGAGTATGATTGGCAGGCACATCATAAAGAGCGTGCCGAGACCCGTCGACTCGCACTGGCCATGGGCTCAGATAAGTAAGTGTTGTCAGGTGAAAGCGCTAGACGAACTGCGGTTAGCTAGTCGCTATCAGCCTTTGCCAACGCTCTCTGCGTAAACTACCGAACTGAAACTCATCAAATAAAGCGGTTAACTCATCTAAGTTGCAGGTGGCACGGTGAAAGCGCAGGTCTTCATCAACCACTTCAGCATCGCAGACAATCTCTGTTAAGCGCTTACACAGGAGAATAGTTTCACGGTGTTCCTGTATTAATTCCATGATGCGTTTCGGGCCACGAATTTTCATTTCTGCAATCGCAGGAATATTCTCCAGCATCTGATCAATCGATCCGAATTTGGTTAACAGGCGAGCGGCAGTGGTCATGCCGATACCGGGGACACCAGGAATATTGTCGACCTTGTCACCGGCTAACGCTAGCTGATCAGCAATTTGTTCTGGAAACACACCATAGTGTTTTTTAATCTGTTTTGGGTCGAGACGTTTATCTCGAGCATAATCCCAAAAGGTATCATCGGTACTTATCAACTGGGCTAAATCTTTGTCTGCACTTAAGATGGTGACGCGATAGCCCTGTCTGCGAGCAATGGCTGCAGCGGTACCAATAATGTCATCTGCCTCATAGCGGTTACTGCTAATCACGTTGTAACCTAAAGCTTCAAGAAAGCGGCGACAAAACTGAAATTGTCGTCTCAGATCTTCAGGCGTCGGATCACGGTTCGCCTTGTAGGGTGGGTAAATTGAATTGCGAAAAGAGCTGCTTAGACTTTCATCAAAAGCAAAAACAAGGCGCTCAGGCTGGTGTTGTTCTATCAGGCCAGCAACAAAATCACTGAAACCATAAACCGCATTTACCGGCTCATTATGCTGATTGCGCAGAGTATCAGGTAGGGTGAACCAAGCACGGAAAATATAGATACTGGAATCAACCAGATAGGCATCAGAAGTCGGCATGAGTGTTCTTTATAAAAAGTAAGTGATTGAGTATAACTAAAATGCTGCGAGGGTCTTGCTTTGTTAGAAGTGAATTCTTTTTAATCTTACAAAGAAAATAAGTGCAGAGATTATTTAGCAATTACAGGCGGAGCCAGACGAGGATTTATTCGACAATTTTTATCTTCTTGCCGGCACTAGGTTCGCCTCTCGGGTAAAGCCCATTAATGAGTCGCAGCTGCTCTTCAGCATGTGAACTTAGTGGTGAGCTGTTAGCTAAGCTATTAAAGGTGTCACCTTTTTTAGCAGTGATGAGCTTAAGCCGTTGTGGTTCTGCTAAATGGAACTGATCGCTGCGTAATTTATTCAGGCTGCGAATAGTGGCAAGAAAGTCTGAGTCATATTTTTTCAGTAGTGCATCACTTTTAGCGCTAGCCAAAAAGAGGTAGACCTTCTTTTCTTGATAGATGGCTGCGACACGCGTTTTCCGTTTTCCGAAAGATGTTTCCACCGAGGTAATGCCCGTATAGCCCTGAAAGCTATTGCTATTAATCTTTTGGCCCTCTCTGAGGCCTTTGAAATGTTTCTTTAAATAGTGTTTTGGTGTGACGCGTTTATTGCGGTCACTTATCATGACTTGTATAAAGCCATCTCTGGCTGAATGATTAGCAATGATGCGATCGTTAAGATTATCGATCAGCCAGCCCTGTGGGAAACGTAAAGTGATCCCCAGTGCTTTATGATAAAACTGATTATTGCGGACGATGCCAGCCGCAGCATGACTACCCAATACCATGCCATCGGTGAGCTCAAGAAAGCGATCCTGTTTATCTCTCTTCTTTTCATTACGAAACTGATTGGCAGCACGAATAACTTCCTGCAGACGCTGATCATTTTTTGGGTGTGACGAGAAGAGGCCGTGATAAGCCCGTGCCGGGCGATTTTCTTCCTTGGCTAATTGCTTATCAAAAGCCTCCTGTGACTTGAGGATGGCGACGACATCAATCATTTTTTCGGGATCATAACCGCTGCGTGCAAGATACTCTGCGCCCAGACGGTCTGCTTCTAACTCATGTTCACGGCCATAGCCTTTTAAGAGTGCCGTGCCGGCAATATTGGTTAGGTCTGAAACACCATAGGTACCGACAGATGCTGTGATGACACGGCTAAGCATGCCGGTCAGTGTAGAGGCGGTATGTTGGCGTACACCATGTCTGGCGGTGACATGCCCAATCTCATGCCCTAGGACGCCGGCTAATTCGGCCTCAGAGTTCATGTAAGCCATGATTCCACGCGTGATATAGAGATAACCGCCTGGCAAAGCAAAGGCATTCACCTCTGGACTGTCGAGTACGGTGACATGAAAAAGCAATTGATCACGATGACTGCTACGGGCTAACTCTTCAACGATAGCTGAAACATACGCCTGTAATTCTGGATCGGGGTAGACCGTATACTGTTTTAGTAGCTGTTGATGGTATTTGCGGCCCAGTGCAATCTCTTGCTCTTCAGTCATTAAGACTAGATCGGGACGTCCGCTGACAGGATTGGATGAGCAGCCGTAGTTGAAGCTAATAAGGGCTAAAAGTAGTAACGCAACAATGCGGGGCATAGCGATGAGGGCGTGGCTAATGAGCTAATAATTATAACAGCTAGCCGGACTCAGTCGAGCGACTAAGTCATTGATAAACCGGAGGAAAGCTTGAGGTGTGAGCTTTAACCCCTGAGCAATAGTTAAAGTACCGCTATTGCTCAGGAATACGGGCTTACTTGCCGTATCGGCGACGGAACTTGTCGACCTGACCAGCAGTATCTAGCATTTTCTGCTTACCAGTATAGAACGGATGGCATTTCGCACATACGTCTAAGCTTAAAGCACTGTCACTGTAGGTTGAGCGAGTTTCGAAAGTTGCTCCGCAACTACAAGTCACAGCAGTTGCTGTGTATTCTGGATGGGTATCTGGTTTCATTTTATTAGCCTAAATCACGAGCGCAAATCATAGATCAGAATGGGTTGTCCTGACAATAGCCTAAATAGAAAAACTTTCTCACCGAAAGTAACCGGAGTTGCTGCTAAGTTGTTGTGTTAATTGGGAAAGATTGGTTATCCACAAAATCTGTGGATAAAACTGTGGATGAAATAAGCGTAAGTGATTATTTATCGGTAAATATAGCTTTCCTGTTACATCGTACAAATATTAAGCAATAAAATAAGTTATTGATTAATATAGTAAAAAATACTTTTTCAATTAAATTTACGATGTTACTAAAGACTTTGCTTGCAATTTTATGCTGGCTTTTGCCAGGTGTGCATAAGCGTAAAAAAAAGGGCTTCAGAATGGCTTTAAAACGTATCATCCGCACATAGAAAGCGGACCTCTGAGATTCCAGTCTCTATATTAGGAAGCACTAAAATTTGGATCGCCTGACAGCACACAGTACAGTCTTCAAAGTATTCTTGAGCTTCTTCTAAGGGCTCGATAAAAAACTCGATGGCTTCACCGCAATAGGGACAGGAATGGGTAGCAGACTCAAGGTTCATGGCGTTTCTACAAGGAATTCCTGTAATAGGCTATCAAGAAAACGGTAGGCGTGCTCGCTTGCAAAATAACGCCCCTCTGACTGCTCGAGGTGGCCTAAGGCGAGTAAACGCTCGACTTGAATGGCAATGTCCTGCCAGTTTAAATGGGTGCGTTGTGCAAAGTCTGCGGCACTAAAACCACGGCGCAAGCGCAGTTGATTGAGCATAAATTCAAAAATAAGGTCATTTGACCCTAGTGTCCTCGGCTGAATCACCTGCGTCTGTTCTTTCACCGCTAACAAATAACTGCTCGGCTGGCGCACGCGTTGGAAACGTTTGCTCTCTTGACCCACGGTTAACTTACTATGTGCGCCGGCGCCTATGCCTAGATAGTCACCAAACTGCCAATAATTTAGATTATGCCGACACTGCGCACCTGTTTTACTAAAGGCAGAGACTTCATAACGAGTATAACCGGCAGCACTAATGGCTGACATTGCGGCCGCCTGTATGTCAGCAGCTTCATCTAGTGACGGTATGACTGGCGGAAAGCGATGAAATCGCGTATTCGGTTCTATGGTCAGTTGATAATAAGACAGATGTGGCAGCGCTAAGGCACAGGCCTGAGCAACATCATCTAAGGCCTGCGCTAAGGTCTGTCCGGGTAAGGCAAACATTAAATCAATATTGATGTTCTCAAAGCCTAGCTGTTGTGCGGTGCGAACCGTATGCAGTGCTTCATCACGACCATGTATGCGCTCTAATTTCTTCAGCTGCTCAGGATCAAAGCTCTGTACGCCAATAGATAGGCGATTGACCCCAGCCAATTTAAAGCCAGCAAATTTTTCAGCTTCAAAGGTCCCCGGGTTGGTTTCCAGAGTGATTTCACAATCACTGCTGAGGTTTAACTGTTGCTGGCAGGCATTCAAGATCTTCGAGATGGCGGCTGCCGAAAACAGGCTGGGAGTGCCGCCACCAATAAAGATTGATTGCACACTACGGCCCTGGAGCTCGTCTTTGCCCAGCATTAAGTCAGCTATTAGTGCCGTTACATAATCATCTTCAGGGAAGGCATTAGCGGCCGTTGCGTGTGAATTGAAGTCACAGTAACCGCATTTATGTAAACACCATGGGATGTGGATGTAGAGGCTTAAAGAGTCGTTTGGCACGGGCAATAACAGGCTCAAGTCTGTAATAACCAGATCGGCAATAACGCTTTTAACTGTTGCAAGGCTTGCGCTCGATGGCTGATACGATTTTTCACTTCAGTCGCCAATTCAGCAGCAGCACAGTGCGTACTATTAACCCAAAAAATCGGATCATAGCCAAAACCCGCATCACCGCTGGGCTGCTGCATAATATGCCCTTCCCAGCTACCACTACAGATCAGTGGTGTTGGGTCTAAGGCATGGCGCATGGCGACAATCACGCACTGGAAGCGAGCGCTACGCTGTTCTTTGTCGATGCCCTGAAGAGCGTCTAATAATTTTTTATTATTATCAGTGGTATCACAGTTAGGGCCGGCATAACGTGCTGAATAGATACCGGGGGCACCTTGTAGCGCATCAACTTCAATCCCCGAATCATCGGCGATAGCCATCAACCCGGTTTGCTCTGCAGCATGACGCGCCTTGATCAAAGCATTCTCAACGAAGCTTAGGCCGGTTTCCTCAGCCTCTTCTAACTGCCATTCACTTTGTGCACGAAGATCTAAGCCAGTCGACGCAAGGATAGCGGTGATTTCTCGCAGCTTGCCTTGATTGCCGCTGGCTAAAACGACTTGCTTAGGATTTATTTCAGACATGCCTTTTGCTGTTCAATAATGTGGCTGATACCGTCTTTAGCAAGCGCTAACATGGCATTCAGCTCATCCTGACTAAAAGTCTGACCTTCGGCCGTACCTTGTACTTCAATGAATTCACCGAGCTCATTCATGACCACGTTCATGTCAGTTTCAGCCTGTGAATCTTCAGCGTAATCAAGGTCAAGTACTGCAGTTTGCTTAAACACACCGACAGAGACAGAGGCTACAAATTGATCAATTGGTGATTGTGCAATGGCTTTACTTGCCAATAACGCGTTAATTGCGTCATGCAAAGCAACAAAGCTGCCACTGATTGCCGCGGTGCGTGTGCCACCATCGGCCTGTAAGACATCACAATCAATGTGAATGGTGTGCTCGCCTAATCGTTTCAGATCGATACTGGCGCGAAGACTGCGGCCAATCAGACGTTGGATCTCTTGGGTGCGTCCAGATTGTTTGCCGCGGGCGGCCTCACGTGGCATGCGTGAGCCGGTTGAGCGCGGCAACATACCGTATTCAGCCGTGACCCAGCCTTGACCTTTGTCACGCATCCACGGAGGCACACGGTTTTCAATGGAGGCGGTGCAAAGTACCTTAGTATCGCCAAATTCGACCAAAACAGAACCCTCGGCATGCTTGGTGTAGTTTCGTGTAAAACGAATTTCTCGTGCTTGATTTGCTTCTCGGCCACTAGGTCGCATCGGTTTCTCCAGTTGAATGTGCTGGCGCGCATTATACGAGAATTCAGCATGAACACTATGCGCTAAATGGGGCAGTCATGATTAAAGGGGTTACGAAGGTATTTTTAGCCCCCCTCTGTTAATCTGCAAGATCATAGTTGGCTATATAAAAGACTGGGGAAAGTAATGTTGAAGAGCATGACCGCATTTTCACGCGTACAGACACATCATGACGCGACTGAGATCGTATGGGAAATACGCTCGATTAATCATCGTTACTTAGAAACCTCTTTTCGTTTACCCGAAGAATTACGCGCATTAGAATTTGATTTGCGCAAGATAGCGCAAGAACATTTGAGTAGAGGCAAGTTAGATTGTATTTTTCGCTTAAGCAATGCTAACCAAGAAGTGACTGAGCTATCGCTTAATCAGCCGCTGCTAGATGCGCTTATACAACAAGCACAAGCAGTCAGCGCTCGGTTGGGTGAAAGCACGCCAGCAACCGCATTAGAGCTTTTGAGCTGGCCTGGCGTGGTGGCGAAAAAATCACTAGATCATGCGCAGTTAGCGCTACAAAGTAAGACCTTGTTTAAGCAAGGCCTACAAGACCTGGTTGAGCATCGTCAGCTTGAAGGTGGTCGTATGACCGAGTTAATCGCACAACGCGGCCAACAAATGCGTACCTTAGTGCAGCAGGTTCGTCTGCGCCGGCCGTTAGTGCTGGAGGCTATTCGTGAGAAGATTAAAGGGCGTATTGCTGAGTTTGATATAGATATGGAGCCCGCTCGTTTAGAGCAAGAGCTGGTCTTTTTAATGCAGAAATTAGATGTTGCTGAAGAGTTAGATCGACTTGATAGCCATCTCACCGAATTAGAAGATATCTTGCAACTGGATGAAGCTGTTGGACGGCGCTTAGATTTCTTAATGCAAGAGTTTAATCGTGAGGCAAATACTCTAGGCTCGAAGTCAGCCGACATTGTTACCACTCAAGCCACCGTTGATATGAAGGTCGCGATTGAACAGATGCGTGAACAAATCCAAAATATTGAATGATGCCGCAGTCAGTCACTAAGCAAAGGTAATGGCTAGGGTTAGTGGTGAAGGGTGATTAATTGATGTTTACACCTTATGCTTAATATTAATAATTTATAGTCAAAGAGTTGAATAAATGGATCTGAAGATTTTTTGCACCGGCGGTACCTTTGATAAAATTTATTTTGATGCGCTGAGTGATTACAAGATTGGTGAGCCGCAAATTGAATGGATCATGAAGCAGGCCAATGTCGATTTTGACTATACGATCGAGAGTATCCTGAAAAAGGATAGCTTAGAGATTAGTGATGAAGATAGAGCGCTGATCGTAGCGGCAGTTTCGGCGGATGACTGTCAGCGTATTATCATTACGCACGGTACAGATACGATGCCACAGACGGCAAGGGCACTACAAAGTGTTACTGATAAAACCATAGTCCTGCTGGGTGCCATGCAGCCAGCACGTTTTCGAGACAGTGATGCACTTTTCAATAGTGGCTTTGCAGTGGCCGCTGCCAAACTTTTGCCAGCAGGAGTTTATGTTGCCATGAATGGTCAGGTTTTTAATGCTGATCAAGCGCAAAAAAACCGCGAGGCAGGGATTTTTGAGGCAAAATAATCTTGCCTCAAGCCTGTTTTGAATCCGCCATAAAATGATGCCTTTGCCGATGTTGTAGCGACATACGATGCAGTTTTAGTGATTAGAGAGTTATGGAATATAAAGACTATTATAAAATTTTAGACGTCCAACGTGATGCTAGTGAGGCTGAGATAAAGCAGTCTTACCGTCGCTTGGCTCGCAAGTACCATCCTGATGTTAGCAAGGTGGCGAATGCTGAAGCGCGCTTCAAAGAGCTTGGTGAAGCCTATGAAGTATTAAAAGATGGTGAAAAGCGTAAGAGCTATGATCAGCTTGGAGCGAATTGGAAATCAGGTGAGCAGTTTCGCCCACCTCCGGGTTGGGGTGGTGCGGGTCAGGGCGGCTTTCAGGGAGGAGCTGGAGCACAGGGTGGCTTCAGTGATTTCTTCGAAAGTGTCTTTGGTGGCGGCCGTGGACCTGCTGCAGGTCGTGGTGGTTTCCAAGGGGCTGGCCAAGATCAAAATGCAACTTTTAGAATATCTGTTGAGGATGCTTTTACAGGGGCAGAAAAAACCATTCGTATGTCGGGCCGTAGTCCCCTGCAGGTAAAGATTCCAGCAGGCATCATCAGTGGCAAGAAGATTCGTCTCCGAGGTCAGGGCGAAGAAGGGATGCGCGGTGGGCCTAGAGGCGATTTGTATTTAGAGATTACAGTAACTGATAGTGAGCGCTATCAGTTAAAAGATAAAGACATCTATACGAAGCTAAAAATTTCTCCTTGGGAAGCTGCCCTTGGCGAAAAAGTTTCAGTGGCAACACCGGCGGGTGACATTGAGTTAAAAATTCCTGCCGCTTCACAAACAGGTCGCAAGATGCGTCTTAGTGGACGTGGTATGCCGGGCAAGGTGCCGGGTAATTTTTATGTGGAACTCGCCATTGTTACACCAACGGCTGACAGTGATGAAGATATCGCGCAGTATCAGGCGATGAAACAACACTTTGATTTTGACCCGCGCGAGGAATAAAGAGTGCGTCACGGACTAAAATTAGTTGGTGGTTTATTGTCCTGTCTCTTTGCCCTAGAAATCGCTGTGGCCGGTTTGCCACAAAGTCTGGGCGCTGAAGCGCTACCAAGTTTGGCGCCGATGCTGGAGACGACCATGCCCAGTGTGGTTAATATTGCCACCTCAGGTACAGTGGTTGAGCGCAGCCCATTATTTAAAGACCCCTTCTTCCAACACTTTTTTAACACCCCTGAAATGCAGCGTGAACGTCGACGTACGGGTCTTGGCTCTGGTGTTATCTTAGATGCTGAAAAGGGTTATATCGTCACTAACCATCATGTCATTGAACATGCGGATGATATTCTCGTAACGCTCAGCGATGGTCGCAAGTTTAGCGCACAGATTGTTGGTGTCGATCCACGTGCTGATTTGGCCGTAATTCAAATTAAAGCAAAAAAGCTGAGTGCCATTCCACTTGCTGATTCATCAAAGTTACGGGTGGGTGATTTTGTTGTTGCCATCGGTAATCCATTTGGTCTGGGCCAAACCGTGACCTCCGGTATTGTCAGTGCACTCGGGCGCAGCGGTTTAGGCATAGAAGATTATGAAGACTTCATTCAAACCGACGCCTCGATTAACCCCGGTAACTCAGGCGGTGCACTGGTGAATCTTCGTGGCGAGTTGATTGGTATTAATACAGCCATTGTTGGGCCGAATGGTGGTAGCGTCGGCATTGGTTTTGCGATTGCCATAAATATGGCGCGTGATATCACTGCTCAGTTGATTGAGTTTGGTGGCGTGAAGCGTGGCTATATTGGTTTTCGTGTGCAAAATATCAGCCGTGAGCTAGCACAGGCCTTTGCCTTGGAAGATCATAATGGGGTGGTTGTGACGCAGGTATCTAAAGGTTCGCCAGCACAAAGAGCAGGCTTACGCATGGGTGATGTGATTACCGGCGTTAATCAGGTCAAGGTCAAAGATGCCACCGATGTTAGAAACCAGATTGGTGTTTCACGCGTTGGCCAAACATTGAAAATTGATCTTTTGCGAGATAATAAAACAAGACGCATTGAGGCTGAGATTATTGAGCGTAGCGTGCCTAAGCGTCAGGGAGAGGACTTTGTCAGGCAACTCAGTGGCGCTGAATTCGCCTTGATCGAAGAGCCTCGGCGAGAGCTTAAGGGTGAGACAGTGATTCTGCTGAGCGCTGTTGATAAAAATACAGCTGCTGCAAGCTGGGGTTTGAATCAGGGCGATATTATTCGGGCTATCAATAAAATTGCTGTGCGTGACTTTGAACAAATGGAAGCCGCAATTGCCACTTCAAACCGTGGCATGCTGCTGAATATAGAACGCGACAAGCGCATGCTTTATATTTTAATTCGTTAGACTCTGTAACAAATGTTTTAACCGCCGGTTACCGGTGGGAAAAAGGCAAGCTCATCACCATCATTCAGAGGTGTATCGAGAGTGCTGTATTCCTGATTAATTGCGCACAGTAGATTGTCTGGCTGCGATTCAGTCGTCAGCTGTGCCCATATAGACTGTGGTGTTTGTGCCTCAGTGCATTCTATATCAACTTCATTAAGCTTCACGCTCTCGCGTAAGCTAGCAAAAAAACGGACTTTTATTGTCATGGGATAGAGAACCTTGGCGTTTAAAGTGGTGTATAATTTATCTACTCTTTTTTAACCATAAGTCAGCTGTGAGTCAACTAACACATTTTAATCAAGCCGGTGAGGCACACATGGTCGATATCGGCAGTAAAGCCGAGACAGATCGTTTAGCAATCGCGACCGGAAGCATCCAAATGCAAGCCGAGACCCTCGATCTTATTCAACAGGGTGGCCATAAGAAAGGTGATGTGCTCGGAATTGCACGGATTGCTGGCATTATGGCAGCGAAAAAAACATCTGAACTGATTCCTCTTTGTCATCCGCTACAATTAACTTCAGTTAAGGTTAATTTCAACTGCAATGTGGAAGCATTGCAGATTGAATGCAGCGTACAGGTTAAGACCAGTGGCGCCACCGGTGTCGAGATGGAAGCGTTGACTGCGGTGCAAGTCGCGCTGTTGACGATTTATGACATGTGTAAAGCCGTAGATCGCGGCATGGTTATGCAAGCGATACAACTAGAACAAAAAGAAGGCGGTAAGTCGGGCGTTTGGAGTAGAGAATAATAACGTTTAATCAGTCCCTGAATCATCGTGAGCTGGGTCTGCTTGATTCCTGCTAACTAATTCATGAGGGGCTGATTAATGAAAGGGTTTAAATTTATATTTAGCACAGCACTCGTTGTGCTTCTTATCTTTGTGGTGATCGCCACGATTTTTTTGTTGACGTTTGACGCCAATGAAAACAAGCAAAGCATTACAGATTTCATTAAAAAACAAACTGGTCGCGAGTTGCTTTTAGAGGGTGATGTTTATCTTAGTGTCTTTCCTAAGATTGCAATTATCTTAGGGCCAGCAGAGCTGAGTAATGCGCAGGGTTTTAAAACAAAGACATTTGCTCAGGTGGACAAAGCAACAATCAGTGTTGCCTTGCTGCCGCTACTTAGTGGTGATGTGAAAGTCGATAAGATTGAACTGCATGGACTACGGGTTAATTTAGAAACCAAGGCCTCGGGAAAAAATAACTGGGATGATCTGATTAAGTCAGAAGGCACTGAGTCAAACTCAGATGAATCTCACTCAGAAGCGTATCAGTTGTCGATTGGTGGTATTCAGATTAGTGATGCGCAACTGTATTACAGTGATCAGGTAGCGAATTCAAAACTGCGCTTAGACATCATTGCGTTGCAGACAGGAGCCATCAGCGACGCGAATAAAACACCACTGCATAGTGTAATAGCTCTGCAGCAAAATGCTACTGAATTAGAACTAGTGCTCGATACACAACTCTATACTGACTTCACCAACAGCCGTTATCAACTGCAAGATTTGAAGATAGCTATGACAGTGCGTATGGCTGGGTTACCGCAGGGGGAGAGCGTTCTTAAAATAGCAGCCGATGCCAAGTTTGACCTGAAACAAGAGTTGGTAAATATAGAGCCAATGGCGTTAACCCTTGATGAAGACAGCGTGCATGGTACTTTCAATATTAAATCATTTTCACAACCCAAAGTTACAGCCCAGTTATCCAGTCAGTCATTAAACCTTGATCGATGGCTTGCGCCGACAGAAGAAGCGAAGGCCGGAAAACAGTCTCCAGCGAGTGATGAGATAATATTGCCAATTGAAATGCTGCGCTCATTAAATATTTTAGTAGAGCTGACTGTTGCACAATTAAAAGTTTCAGAGCTCTCTCTAGGTAATGTGAAAACAAAGCTGCATGCAAACGCAGGTGTGATAGAAGTTAAAGCATTCAATGCTGATTTTTATCAGGGAGAAATTAATGTTCAGGGTAAGCTGGATGTTCGTCAATCAACACCACGTTATGCTGCCACGAGTGTCCTCAAAAAAGTCCAGTTAGCACCTTTAACAAAAGATGTTATGGCAATAAAAAAACCTATATTAAAAGGTGTTGCAATGGCGCAGTTTGCCATCACCAGTCATGGTCATCGACTGAGTCATTTGCGTGAAAACTTAGCCGGCAATATGAGTTTTAAGATCTCTGATGGCGCCTTAGCTAATCAGGGTTTAACCCGTGCATTGGAGCAGGCAGTAGCCTTGTTAGAAGGTCGCGTGGCAGAGTCTTCAGGTAAGGAGATCTTACTCAAACAAGCAACAGCCAGTGCGACGATTGTTAACGGCCTACTAAAAAATAAAGATCTTAAGTTGCAGACAGCCTTACTTGACGGTAATGGTCGTGGGCAAATAAACATTGCAAAGAGTCGTATTGATTACGTTTTAAAGATGGGACTTCCCGGAGCCAAGAATAAGGTTAGCCTGCCAATTCGTTTGCATGGGCCATGGGCTGATATGCAATACAGTGTTGATGTTAAGTCGGCTCTTAACGGCAAGGTGAATAATCAGATAGAGAAAGAAAAGAAAAAAATAGAGAAGAAGATTAAAAAGAAGGCGCAAGATATATTTGGTGACAAGTTGAAAAACTTATTCTGATGCTGAAAGCCAAATAGCTTAGAGCCTATTTCAAGCCTGGCTTGGGCTAGGCTTTGTACTCTGCAACGAGTATTACTGCAGACCGCATTTAATACCTAACTGTTAAACTAGCCACATCGTTAAACTGACATATCAGCTATGCCCCCATCCTTTTCTAAACGCCTGCTGCAATGGTCACAAGATCATGGTCGTCATGACCTGCCTTGGCAGCAAGATATATCAGCCTACCGTGTCTGGATCTCAGAGGTTATGTTGCAGCAGACTCAGGTTGAAACGGTAATCCCGTATTTTCAGCGATTTATGCAGAGCTTTCCCAGTATTCAAGCCCTTGCCAGTAGCAGCCAAGATACAGTCTTAGAGCATTGGTCTGGCCTAGGTTATTACGCACGTGGACGCAACCTGCATAAGGCGGCACAGCAGGTTGTCGCCGAGCATGATGGACAGATGCCACAAACCTTAGAGCAGATGATCTCACTGCCTGGTATTGGACGCTCAACAGCTGCAGCGATCCTGTCGATAGCGCATGGTCAGGCAGAAGCTATTCTTGATGGCAACGTCAAGCGTGTACTGGCACGACATGCCGCTATTAAGGGTTGGTATGGCGAAGCGAAAGTGTTGAAAGAATTCTGGGCCATGGCTGAAAGGTTAACGCCTGAGCAAGATAATGCGGCCTATACGCAGGCAATTATGGATCTGGGAGCCACGTTGTGTACACGACGCCAACCTCGCTGTCTGGATTGTCCGGTGGTCTCTGATTGTTTGGCACATCAGCAGGGCCTGCAGGCAGAGCTACCGACACCCAAGCCAAAGAAAAAGGTTCCGCAACGAGAAGTCTGTATGTTATTGATTCGTAATGATAATGAGCATTACTTCATGCAGCGACGTCCGGACTCAGGGATTTGGGGAGGTTTACTCAGCTTTCCTGAATTTGCCGGTATAGAAGAAGCAAAGTCTTGGGCGGCTATGCATATATCAACGCAAGATAGCGTGCAGTTACTAGAGCCTTTAAGCCATACTTTTAGCCATTTTCGCCTGCAAATCACGCCGTTATTACTGAACTTAGCAGCAGGGGCTCCCGTGCAGGTAATGGAAGCAGATCAGTGGGTCTGGTATAAAGACGGCTCAGCTACTGGCGGCATAGCCGCACCGGTACAAAAGATTTTGAATCGGCTTAATAGCAGACTAAACAAATAGGGAGATACCATGGCTCGAATGGTGCAATGTGTAAAGTTAGAAAAAGAGGGTGAAGGCTTAGATTTCGCGCCTTATCCTGGTGATTTAGGCGCGCGCGTCTACGAAAACGTCTCAAAAGAAGGCTGGCAGGCATGGGTAAATCATCAAACCATGCTAATTAATGAATACCGCCTGACCCCAGTAGACCCAAAAGCGCGTAAATTCATCGAAGAAGAGATGGAAAAGTTCTTCTTTGGCGAAGGCTCAGACACGCCTGGTGATTTCGTGGCACCGACTGAGTAGAAATACTCAAAAACAGAAAAATATGATTCCGGAACCTGCGGTCAAAGCTTGACGTATCAAGCCGGAATCTATTTAATGTCCCGCTGTATTTCGTAAGTTCACCGGTCTTAGCTTTCCTAGCTATAGAGACCCACTCATCGTCATTACAGCAGCAGGTTTAGGGTGGTTTCGCCATCACAGAAGCCTCAGTTAAGTGTGTTACATCTGTTTGGCCAGATAGCTCAGTTGGTAGAGCAGAGGATTGAAAATCCTCGTGTCG
>TARA_B110000977_G_scaffold107581_1_pt1 | contig 108924 bp, 96 predicted proteins | sample TARA_B110000977 | Tara Oceans TARA_B110000977 (sample SAMEA4397798) | marine metagenome | biome: Polar Biome; feature: [SRF] surface water layer (ENVO:00010504); material: water (ENVO:00002006), including particulate matter (ENVO:01000060) such as... | depth 5 m | reverse complement strand
ATAATTCATAATTCATAATTCATAATTCATAATTTAGCCATTTGTCAGTAAACTTTTGATTTCAAACGCTTTATTTAAGAACATAGATCTGGCGCATGATGAATAAAATTTAATTGTTGTTTTAACGTTTTGGGTTTCTAAATTAACTTTGGTACCAACGCCTGAGCAGATGTCTAAACAAATTTTTCCATTTATACGACTAACATTTACTGGATTTCCTATTATAATATTTGTGAATGTGGTATTAACGAGTTGATCTAAAAAAATGAATGTCTCAACATTTTTTGCATCCGGGGTATAAATTTCTGCAGCCAAGATCCCTTGTGAATCATAATTACCAATATTTAGATCAAAATTCAGTAAAACACCATTAAAGGCTGACCTTAAGCTCAATACATCAAGGCCTAGTTTGCGATGTTTAGCCGCTTCTAATGTTGTTTTGTCTACAAGTCTTCGTTGAAATAATATTTGTTTACGTTCAAATTCACGATCGGCAAAATTTTGTTCATAAACTGCTGCCTCAAGATTACTTAAACGAACTTTTGCTTACTGAATGGCTAGATTCGCTGCACGGTCGTCTAATTTAACTAGTATTTGGCCCGCTGATGCTTCACCTGAATTTAATATGCCCTTGGGTCTCATATGACAATCCTGTTTTGTTTGTGGCAACTACATTGCCAGCAAGTTTGATAGGTTTGAAATTTTCCTGAATAAGGGCAGGTGAGGCCAAAGTAGTAATGGCCAAACTAAATTTTAAGGAAATCGTAAAAATATTTATGGCATATCTTTAAATTATTTAATCAACGGTGATGTGTTTGACTGGGGTGTCAAATTTATTACTTTAATCTAGTTTAGACTCAACTTAAGTATAACTACCAAAATGCGACATATATAAAATTTTTAATTTTTAATATTATTTATTTGTTATATAATATTTTTAGTTATTACTTAGAGTAATGATATTTTTTAGCAAAGTTTTAAATTGAATGCTGCACTAATTTGTATTTGCTTTCTTTAAAACCATATCGATCATACGCTGAGTGCCTTTAGAAAACTCCAAAGTACAAGGATAATCGTAGCCCTCTAGTACTGATGAACTAAAAGCTTCAAGTTGATTTACGTAATGGTTTTCTGCCGGAAATCTAAACACCTGTATGGTTTCCTTATCTTTATGCAATTGAACTTCAGCTTGGCTAAAAACTTGAGGATTAAAAGGTGTTGTAAGTTTGATTATTCCTTCTGTTCCATGGAAATTCATTTCTTGTCTTGCCTGCATCCTCATTGATGTAATACCCATGAAATTAAATGATGGGAATTTGGCAGTAACACCCGCCCAGACATCAACACCATTTTCCCAAGTAATTGTAGAATGCAATATTTCTTTAGGTTCTTCATCTGTCAAAAACCGTGTTGAGCCAAACGTATAGACGCCAATGTCTCGCAATCCACCCCCGCCTGTTGAGGCATCATTACGGATATTTGTAGGTTGATGTGCGTTGTTATAGGAAAATACGCCATCAACTTGAATTAATTTTCCAATAACACCTGATTTAAGCAAATCTTTGGCATGTTGCCACTGTGGGTGATGTACAATCATGTAAGCTTCAGCGACGAGAAGCCCAGAATTGTCTCTCATATAAATCAGCTCATCTATTTCATCTGCATGCATTGCTATAGGTTTTTCACACAGGACATGTTTTCCTGCATTAATAGATTTTTTGGCCCATTCCATATGTAAATGATTTGGTAGGGGGATGTAGATAGCATCAACCTCAGTGTCTTGGATTAGTGCGTCGTAACCTTTGTATATTGTTATGTCTTGGTTTATTTCTAAAAAAGGTTTTGCTTTGTTAGCAGATGATGTGGCCAAAGCTACGCATTTTGTATTTCGACTAAGCTGCATTGCTGGTAGCATATGTTCCAAAGCAAAATTTGATGCCCCTAATATACCCCAACGTAAAGCTTTACCCATGAAACTGATCCTGTTTGCAAGTTAATATCAAAGTTAATCACAGTTAATGCATAGTTAGCAAGCAAGATAGCAATGTAAGCAATAATATGCTTTTTACATTGTATTGTTGTTTTAAAAAATAATTTTATTAAATGTGGAACTGAAGCTGCTATCATCCAGGGTCGTCTAGATTTAGTTGAAAACCTTGGTAAATATGCGTTGGTAGATTTAGTCACTGAAACTGGTGTTGAGTTTATTGCAAAAATGGATTCGACGCCTTTTGTTGCCAAAGGTGCTATGATGTACTTTAATTTTAATGCGAATCTTGCGCATTATTTTGATATTAAAACTGGCTTACGCGAAGCGTAAGTTTAACAAAAGGAATAATTATAGAGTGATATTGTGTTGTGGCGAAGCTCTGATTGATATGATTCCTGTTGCGGATTCTGATGGTAAGGCTGCATTTTCCCCACTTTCAGGTGGTGCAATTTTTAATACAAGCATTGCATTAGGGCGCCTTGATACTCCTGTTGCATTACTTTCTGGTATTTCTACAGATCTTTTTGGAAAACAGCTAAATAAAGAATTATTAAATTCTAATGTATCTACAGAATTTTTGATTCGCAGTGATAGACCGACAACTTTGGCTTTTGTTTTACTCAAAAATGGCAATGCTGAATATACATTTTATGATGAAAATTCAGCAGGCCGATTGATTGAAGTTAATGATATTCCAATAATTCCAGAGAATATTTCAGCTCTTTACTTTGGTGGGATTAGTCTATGTGTAGAACCTGCTGCTGAGACATATGAAACGTTATTTCTTCGTGAATCGAAAAAACGCGTAACTATGCTGGACCCTAATATAAGGCCAGGTTTTATAACTAATGAGATCTCTTATCGGGCTCGTTTAAAAAATATGATTTCAGTTTCAGATATTGTGAAAGTTTCAGATGAAGATCTGAATTGGATTTTTAATTTTGAAGATGCAATCGATAATAAAGTTGGTTTACTGCATGATTTGGGCGCTAAGTTAGTTATTGTTACTAAAGGTGAGGATGGAGCCATTGCCTACGTTAGGGGTGTTAAACCGATTAATATATCTGTACCAAAAGTAACTGTTATCGATACTGTTGGAGCGGGTGACACTTTTAATGCTGGATTTTTATCTAGATTAAGTCAACTTGAATGCCTTTCAAAAGATAAAATTGATAAATTAAGTATAAGCCAAATACAAAGATCACTTGAATTTGCAGTTACAGTTGCAGCTATCACTGTATCTCGTAAAGGTTCTAACCCACCGTTTTTGAATGAAATTAAATTTTAGATACTAGTTCCAATATTTAATAGAGTTTTTAGTTCTATTTTTTCTGGGCTTGTAATAATTCCCGGTCGATTACGCTTTAGTATTAAATCTGCAGCTGCTTTTCCAATATCAAAACGTAAAGAGTCTGTTGTTGCCAGCTCTATCGGTAAACCTGAAGTCATACTTAGATTATTAAAGCCTGCAATTGCTAAACTATCAGGAATTGAAATACCTGCTACTATACAATGCATTACCGCTCCCATTGCAATGACATCTGTCGAACAATATATGCAATCTAGTTGAGGGTTTCTTGCAAGCATTGCTTCTGTAGATTGTCTTCCTTTTTTAACGGTGGATCCTGAAGTATAATTTTCTTGATCAATTAGTTTGATACTTTGAGTGTTCAAGCCATCTACAAAACCGTTAAACCGTTTAGATGCTCGAAAGTCTAACGTCATTTTCGTACCTAGAAAACCAATTTTCTTATGACCTTTAGCTAAAATAGCTAGCGCCATATCATACCCTGCATCGTAATGTGATATTCCAACACATGAATCAATAGCATCTCCATCTGTATCCATTATTTCAACTACAGGTGTATTTGTGTTGCATAAAATTTGTTTTGCTGCTTCAGAATGTTCTAATCCTGCAATGATCAAACCACTTGGTCGCCACTCTAGCATTTCACGAATAACATCAGCTTCTGTGTCTAAATTATAATCTGTTAAACCAAATACTGGACGTAATTGTGATGGATTTAACGATGCTGATATTCCATCTAAGACTTCTGAAAATACATAACTTTTGACAGAAGGAATAACGACACCTACCAAATTAACTTTTTGGGATGCAAGACTTCCCGCAATTCGATTTGGGACGTATCCAAGTTCAGTGGCTGCGGCCTTAACTTTTATTCGAGTAAGTGGCGATACATCTGTAACATTTCGCAATGCACGAGAGGCAGTCATTTCACTAACACCAGCTGCTGCAGCTACATCTTTTAAGGTAAGGTTTTTGTTCATAATACACTTTTTAAAACGATAGAGAACATTTGTCACGCCAGAAAAAGCAATGGTAAAAAACATTGACTAATATACATATTTCCGTTAGCGCTAACGGAAATATCTTACAAAGGAAACATCATGACTTTAAAAATTGCTATAAATGGTTTTGGCCGAATTGGACGTTCAATGCTAAGGTCAGTTTTTGAATATAATCATGATGATATTAAGGTAATGGCTATTAATGACCTAACAGACATAAATACTATTGTGCATTTATTACGTTACGATTCCGTTCATGGCAGGTTTAATGGTACTGTGGAAGCAGTAGATGGTGGAATCGTGGTTAATGGACAATTCATTAGGGTTACAGCAATCAGAGAGCCAGAAAATCTATCTTGGTCCGATGTTCAAATAGCAATGGAGTGCACTGGGTTTTTCACTAAACGTGCTGATGCAGTAAAATTACTTGCTGCAGGTGTGGATAAGGTTTTGATTTCTGCACCCGGAAGAGACGTAGACAAGACAATAGTTTTTGGTGTTAATGAAGAAACCTTAGTTGCGTCAGATATTATTGTTTCTAATGGATCTTGTACTACAAATTGTTTGGCCCCAATCGCTAAAGTTTTGAATGATTTAGCTGGTATAAAAACAGGCTACATGACAACAATTCATGCATATACTGGTGATCAGGCTTTACATGATTCAGATCACAAAGATTTGTACCGTGCTCGAGCAGGCGCACTTTCAATGATCCCAACTTCAACAGGCGCTGCCAGTGCTATTTCGTTGGTCTTACCAGAACTTACTGGTAAATTAGAGGGCAGTGCAATTCGTGTGCCAACTCCTAATGTGTCAATGGTTGATTTGGCATATATTCCAGAAAAGCCAGTTACAATTGACGAAATTGACACAGCATTGAAAAATGCTTCTGAAGGTCGAATGAAAGGTGTTTTGAATTTTGAAACTGAACCTAAAGTGTCAATTGATTACAATCACACAACAACTTCAAGTAACTATGCTCAACCTCAAACCTCTGTGACTAAAGGTGGATTAGTTCGCATAGTTTCGTGGTATGATAACGAATGGGGATTCTCAAACCGCATGATTGACACAGCGCGCTCAATGGCAGCTTTATAAAGGAACTATACTTATGGTATCAAAAACTATTCCAGTTAAGTCATTTGACTTGGTTATATTTGGTGCAACGGGTGATCTATCTAAGCGTAAAATAATACCAGCGCTTTTTAGACGTTTTATTGCGGGACAAGTTCCACCAACGTCTCGGATTATTGGAGTGTCTCGCAGGGATCTATCACAAAGTGATTTTAACATTTTAGTTCGTAATTCAATATCTGAATTTGCTCCAAATATAATATTTACAGAAAACCAAATAAATGGATTCTGTAAAATGCTTAATTTTATAAGTATGGATCTGGGTTCAGATAAAGGTTGGGATGGATTAACTGAATTTTTTATAAAAAATTCACAAGAAATCCGTACGTTTTATTTATCAATTAGTCCTGCTTTAATTGAATCTTGCACACAAAGGCTAAATAGTTTCAAATTAATTACACCACAAACGCGTGTTGTTGTGGAAAAGCCATTAGGAACAGATTTGGCATCTGCCACGATGCTAAATAAAATACTTTGTTCTGTATTTAAAGAAAAACAAATATTTAGAATTGATCATTATCTTGGAAAAGAAACTGTTCAAAATCTTATGGCTTTAAGATTTGCTAATGTATTATTAGAGCCATTATGGAATAATAATTACGTAGACCATGTACAGATTACTGTTGCTGAAACTGGTGATGTTAATGGTCGTGGTGAATATTATGACGAAGTAGGTGCCATGCGAGACATGGTGCAAAATCACTTAATGCAATTACTTTGTTTAATAGCGATGGAGCCACCTGCACATTTTGATGCAGATGATATACGCAACGAAAAATTAAAAGTTATTCGTTCTTTATTACCAGTTAATATAAAAGACACTGTACGTGGTCAGTATCAAGGGGCAAATGGATCTTTCCGTGATCACGTTAATAATCCAGAATCAAATACTGATAGCTTTGTTGCAATTAAAGCTCATGTATCAAACTGGCGGTGGGCTGGTGTTCCATTTTATTTACGTACTGGCAAAGCTTTATCGAGAAAAGTTTCAGAAATTGTAGTTGAGTTTAAACCTTTACCGCATACAATATTTCCAGATTTAGGTAAGAATTATCAAAATAAATTAGTTATTCGCCTTCAGCCTGAGGAAGGTATGACCTTACATATAGGAGTCAAAGAACCTGGGCCAGGTGGGATGCGCTTAATAAATGCTCCACTTGATATGACTTTTGCACAGTTAACAGGACAAATAGAATCTATTGATGCCTATGAACGTTTGATTATGGATACATGTAGGGGAGACCAAACCCTCTTCATGCGAGGTGATGAATTAGAGGCGGCGTGGGCTTGGGTTGATGACATTATTGCAGATTGGGATGAATCAAAAGAAGAGCCTCTAGAGTATACTTCAGGCGGGCCTGGGCCGTTAGAGGCCACAAAAATGATGTCGCGTGATGGTCGGTCCTGGGAAAAAATATAACATAATTAGAAAATATGTTTTCTTTTTTAAAGACTTTAATTTTTAATATTTCAAGTTGTTAAATAAATAATATTTTATAGCAGGATACTAAATGGCAATTAATCTAGTTATACAAAGCGTGACTGAAAAAATACAAAAACGCTCAGAAAAAAAACGTTTGTCCTATTTGAATAGAATGAACGAGGCTCGCAAAGATGGTCCTAGGCGCGCGCACTTAACATGTGGAAATCAGGCACATGCATATGCTCCTGTTGTGGATGATCAAAAACGACTAATTGAAGGTGTTGGTGGGAATATTGGTATTATTACAGCATATAACGATATGCTATCTGCACATCAACCTTTCCAAAGTTATCCTGATTTAATAAAAAAAGCTGCTCGAATTGCGGGTGGTACAGCTCAAGTAGCTGCTGGTGTACCTGCTATGTGTGATGGCATAACTCAAGGACAAACAGGGATGGAGCTATCTTTGTTTAGCCGTGATGCGATTGCTATGTCTGCAGCTATCGGGCTATCACACAATGTGTTTGATAGCAGTGTTTATTTAGGAGTTTGTGATAAAATTGTTCCGGGTATGGTAATAGCGGCAGCAACTTTTGGGCATTTACCAGCTATATTTTTGCCAGCAGGTCCAATGTCAACAGGCCAAAGTAATGATGATAAAGCCAAGATTCGTCAGGATTTTGCTGAAGGGAAAGCTGATAGATCAGATCTAATGGCTTCTGAAATGGCAAGTTATCACGGGCCAGGGACTTGTACTTTTTATGGTACTGCGAATACCAATCAAATGCTTATGGAATTTATGGGATTACATTTACCGGGCTCAAGTTTTGTAAATCCAAACACTCCTTTAAGAGACGCCCTAACTGAATTTGGAGCAACCCATGCATTAGCCATTTCTGATCTTGGATCTAATTATACCCCAGTTTCCCATATTTTAGATGAACGTGCATACGTAAATGGAATTATTGGATTAATGGCGACAGGTGGGTCAACAAATTTATTAATTCATTTAGTAGCAATGGCACGTGCATCTGGTATTATTTTACAATGGTCTGATTTTGCTGAAATTTCTCAAATAATTCCATTATTAGCGCGAGTTTATCCAAACGGTTTAGCTGATGTTAACCACTTTCATGCTTCTGGCGGACTAGGGTTAGTAATCTCAGAATTATTGAGCGCAAACCTCTTGCATGATGATACTCAAACGATTGTTGGCATCGGATTAGAAAAATATACGAAAGATCCAAAATTAATTAATGGAAAGTTGGATTGGTATTCTGGAGTAACAAGTTCCTTAAATTCGAAAATTATTTCGACTGTCAGTGCACCATTTCAAAAAAGTGGTGGTTTGGCAAATCTTGATGGCAATTTAGGTAGTGCAGTAATGAAAGTTTCAGCTGTTGCTGATGATCGTCGCAACATAACGGCTCCTGTCCGTGTGTTTAATGATCAACAATCAGTTCTTAATGCTTTTAGGCTAGGAGAATTTTCTTCAGATGTTATAATTGCGGTTCGTTATCAAGGGCCTCGTGCGAATGGAATGCCTGAACTCCATAATTTGACACCTTGTATGGCTGTTTTGCAAAATCGTGGTTTGAAAGTTGCATTAATAACTGATGGCCGCATGTCTGGTGCTTCAGGAAAAGTACCTGCTGCTATTCATATGTCGCCTGAGGCTTTAGATGGTGGACCTATTGCCTATTTATGTGATGGTGATGTAGTTACGGTAGATGCTAATTCAGGTATTTTAAGCGTAGAAAATAAAGAAGTTTTTACTCGATTATTAGAACATCCAGATTTAACTTCCAACTCATTTGGAGTTGGTAGAGAATTATTTGAAATATTTCGTAAAAATTCAGGCCCAGCAAAAACTGGTGCCTCTGTTTTTGACTTTTAAAGAGGTTTAATTAATGACTAAGATTTCCGCATTTGAATCAAGTAAAAGAAATCTTGAATTATGTATGATGGCACCTGTCATCCCAGTACTAATCATAGAAGATTTATCTACTGCAAAAAATTTAGGTGAAGCGTTAGTAGCGGGTGGTTTGCCTGTATTAGAAGTTACCTTACGTACTGATTGTGCATTAGATGTAATTTCAGAAATGGCAAAGATTAAAGGTGGAATTGTTGGGGCTGGTACTCTTATTACATGCCAAGATGTAAAAAATGCAGTTAATGCTGGTGCAACTTTCGGAGTGGCGCCAGGTGCAACTGATAAATTAATAGCCGCATGTGAAGAGGCAGGGTTACCTTTATTAGCTGGAGCGACTTCTGCAAGTGAAGCTATGAAATTACTAGAACGAGGTTATAGTGTTCAAAAGTTTTTTCCAGCCCAAGCTGCTGGAGGCGCTGCTTTCTTGAAATCTTTATCATCTCCATTACCTCAAATCACATTTTGCCCAACTGGTGGAGTATCTTTAGAAAATGCTAAAGACTACTTAGATTCATCAAATGTTAAATGTGTTGGAGGCTCATGGGTTGCTCCTAAAAATGCAATAAAAAATAGAGATTGGGATCAAATACAACAACTAGCAAGTGACTCAGTTAGGGTATTATCATGAATGCAATGAATGATGATGTTTGGAAAAAGCTTTATGAAGATTGGGAAAGATTAAATAATATACATCTTCAAGATTTATATGTGAACAATCCCAATAGGTTTAATGAGTTTTCATTTAGTAAAGATGATCTTATTATTGATTTTTCAAAAGAACGCGTTGATTCAATTGCGTGGAAAAACCTGTTAGAATTAGCTGTGTCTTGCAATGTTGAGGCAAAGCGCAATGCAATGTTCTCTGGTGAACATATTAACACTACTGAAGACCGTGCAGTGATGCATATTGCTTTACGTGCTGAATCTGATGATGGCTATATGATTGATGGAATAAATTCATCTGAATTGGTTGATGAAACTTTACAAAGGTTTTTAACGTTTGCAGAGTTAATACGGACTGGTAAAATTAAAAATGCCCGTGGAGAAGTATTTACTGATGTGGTCAATATTGGCATTGGAGGATCTGATCTTGGTCCTGTCATGTCTATAAAAGCATTAAAATCTTATAATTATGATGGTCCAAATCTACATTTTCTCGCAAATATAGATGGGAATGACTTTCAGGATACTTTTGCTAATTTGAACCCCGCATCAACATTAATTTTAATTGCTTCAAAAACTTTCACCACAATAGAGACTATGACCAATGCTGAAACTGCAAAAAAATGGTTATTATCTGAATTGTCAGATGATGAAGTTGGAGCAAATATGGTTGCTCTATCCACTAACGTGACCGCTACTAGCTTATTTGGAATAAAGAAGAATTATGTATTTGGTTTTTGGGATTGGGTAGGTGGACGTTATTCCATGTGTTCATCTATTGGGTTGCCTATTGCATTGGCAATTGGTGCAGCTAGATTTCGTGAATTATTAAACGGATTTAGAGATATGGATCAGCATTTTAGATCTGCCCCGTTAGAGCAAAATCTACCAATATTAATGGCATTAGTTGGAATTTGGCGTAGAAATATTATGAAAGCACCTACAATGGCTATTATGCCATACGATCAACGTATGGATCGCTTTCCTGCATATATTCAACAAATGGATATGGAAAGTAATGGAAAATGTATTACAGTTTCAGGTGGAAATGTTAAGTACAAGACAGCCCCTATTATATGGGGCGAAGCTGGCACAAATGCACAACATTCATTTTTTCAATTACTCCATCAAGGTACTGATGTTGTGCCGGTTGATTTTATGATTTCAGCAAATGTTACTCATGGTTTAATTGGACATCACGACAAATTAATAGCAAATTTTTTAGCCCAATCTGAGGCGTTAGCTTTCGGTAAGACTAAAGAAATAGCCTTAAATGAAATGTTAGATCAGGGGCTTGATCTTGAAAAAGCAACTAATCTTGCGCCACACCGCAGTTTTGAAGGTAATAAGCCCAGTACATCAATAATTTATGAATCAATGACACCCTTTACCTTAGGTAGATTAATTGCCCTCTATGAACATAAAGTATTTGTACAAGGTGCAATTTGGGACGTTAATTCTTTTGACCAATGGGGAGTGGAGTTAGGGAAAGTTGCTGCCGTAGATATTGGTAAGGTACTTGATGGTGATGCCTCTATCCAAAATCTCCATGTTGCAACTCAGCCTTTATTAAAAAAATTAAATGAAATGCGTAGAAATAATAAATAGTTTTTTGATTTTTTTAGATATTTTTAAATATAAATTTATTATTTAACTTACTGCTATATATAATTATTATTTTTTAAATTTGCTGGATTAGATTACAAGTAAACATAAGTTTAGTTTTTAGTATTGGAAAATTCAAAAGTGGTTTTGCGACTCTGTCGTAAAAGTCTTTAAATCTGGGTGAAAGTGTTTGCAAATTTCTTATTTGAAATCGTATAAGAAAATTAGATTTACAACTTCAGCTATTTTGCTGCCCTTTAAAGGAAATCAACCATGAGAATGACAACTGAAGAAGCATTTGTGAAAGTCTTGCAAATGCACGGTATTGAACATGCCTTTGGAATTATCGGATCTGCTATGATGCCGATCTCTGATCTGTTCCCTGCCGCTGGCATAAACTTTTGGGATGCAGCACATGAATGTAATGCTGGTATGATGGCTGATGGTTATACTCGCGCATCAGGCAAAATGTCTATGATGATTGCACAAAATGGTCCTGGCATTACTAATTTTGTAACGCCTGTTAAAACTGCTTACTGGAACCACACACCGTTGTTGTTGGTAACCCCGCAAGCTGCAAATAAAACAATAGGCCAGGGTGGGTTCCAAGAAATGGAACAAATGAACTTATTTGCAGATTGTGTGGCATATCAAGAAGAAGTTCGTGATCCATCACGCATAGCTGAAACATTAAACCGTGTGATTATGCAAGCTAAGCGCGCTTCGGGTCCTGCGCAAATTAATGTTCCACGTGATTTCTGGACACAAGTAATTGATATAGAACTACCAAAAGTAGTAGAGTTTGAACGTCCTTCTGGTGGAGCTGATGCGTTAGTACAAGCCGCTGAATTATTATCTAATGCAAAGTTCCCTGTAATCCTAAATGGTGCAGGTGTAGTTTTGTCTAGTGGTATTGCAGCATCTGCTGCGTTAGCTGAACGTCTTGATGCACCTGTATGTTGCGGATACCAACACAATGATGCATTTCCTGGCAGCCATCCCTTGTTTGCGGGCCCTCTTGGATATAATGGTTCTAAAGCCGGAATGGAGCTAATTTCAAAAGCTGACGTCGTTTTGGCTCTTGGTACTCGCTTAAACCCATTTTCGACTTTACCAGGATACGGTATTGATTACTGGCCTAAAGACGCGAAAATTATTCAAGTAGATATAAACCCTGACCGTATAGGTTTGACTAAAGATGTAACTGTTGGCATTGTTGGTGACGCGAAAAAGGTTGCTGAACAGCTATTGTCAAATTTATCTGATCACGCTGGTGAAGCAGGCCGCTCAGAACGTAAAGCAACAATAGCAAAAACAAAATCTGCATGGGCGCAGGAGTTAACATCTATGGATCACGAAGATGATGATCCAGGTACTACATGGAATGAACGTGCACGTTCAGATAAGCCTGACCACATGTCACCTCGTATGGCTTGGCGTGCAATTCAAGCTGTAATGCCAAATAATGCAATTATTTCGTCTGATATTGGAAATAACTGTGCAATTGGTAACGCTTATCCATCATTTGAGGAAGGTCGTAAGTATTTAGCACCTGGATTATTTGGTCCCTGTGGTTATGGCTTTCCGGCGATTGCAGGCGCAAAAATTGCACAACCTCAGGTGCCAGTAATTGGTTTTGCTGGCGATGGTGCATTTGGTATTTCAATGAATGAAATGACTGCTGTTGGTCGTGGTGAATGGCCCGCAATCACAATGGTTATTTTCAGAAACTATCAATGGGGTGCAGAGAAGCGAAATACTACATTGTGGTTCGATGACAATTTTGTTGGTACTGAACTTGACGAAGATGTTTCTTATGCAGGCATTGCAAGCGCATGTGGTTTAATTGGCGTTCAAGCTAGTTCAATGAACGATTTAACTGATAAATTAGATACAGCTATCAAGGCACAAATGAATGAAGGTAAAACCACATTTATTGAAATAATACTAAATAAAGAATTGGGTGAACCCTTCCGTCGTGATGCGATGAAAGCACCTGTTTCAGTTGCTGGTATTTCTAAAAGTGATATGGTTCCTCAAACAGGAGCCTAATTTGTGATGAACCAAAATAAATTCATCAGCAGGACAGATCCAATCTGTCCTGCTGATTTTTTAGAACGTGCCCGAACAGGCAATGTTCCTAAAGTAGCAATAGCAAGGGCAGGGGCTCCATTGCCAATGCAAGCTGCTTATGAAGCTACTCACGCCGGTATTATGATGCCAATCTTTATTGGTGAATCTGATGCTATATATGCCGAAGCTACTAAGCTATCTTGGGATATCTCTGGTTTTGAGGTTATTAATACTGTTGGTGAAGCTGATGCTGGCAAAACTGCTGCAGAGCTTTGCGGGCGTGGTGACGCTGATGTTTTGATGAAAGGACAATTGCATACTGACGTATTTATGCGGGCGGCACTTAATCGAGATGCAGGATTAAGAATGGGAGCTAAATTTGTGCATTTGTTTGCAATGAGCCACCCAGATGGCGGGAGCCCTATTGTTATATCAGATGCTGCCGTAAATGTTACACCTGATATTGAAACACGAAAAGATGCAACGCGATCTGTTGTTAAGCTATTAAAAGCACTAGGTGTTTCGCGTCCAAAGATTGCTTTTTTGAGTGCAACAGAAGTTGTTATTTCTTCAGTATTAAGTTCGTTAGAAGGTGCCGAATTAGCCAATTGGGCTCGATATGAAATGACCGATGCGGACTTCTCAGGACCTCTTGCTTTAGATTTGATTCTTTCTGAAAAATCACGTAATATTAAAGGCTTATACGACGATCCTGTTGCAGGTTTTGCCGATGGAATAATAGTTCCAGAGATTGTATCTGGAAATACTTTATTTAAATCTATGGTTTATATGACAGGAGCTTGTTCAGGTGGTCTAGTTGTTGGGGGTAAAGTTCCAATTCTTTTGACTAGTCGTGCTGATAGTTCAGCGGCACGGATGTCATCCGTCGCACTTGCATCTATATGGACAAATGCAATATAAATTTTATGAAATGTTATAATCTAAAATTGTAGTTATTTTTTATATTAAAGACCGCGTGCAATAGCGGCAACACCAGTTCGCGCAACATCGACAAGCCCAAGAGGTGTCATTAGCTCAACAAACGCATCAATTTTTTCTGGCGTACCAGTTAGTTCAAAAACAAAGCTTTCCAGAGTAGTATCAACTACAGATGCACGAAAAATTTCGGAAGTCCGCAAAGCTTCAACACGATTATCACCCTTTGATACAACCTTTATCATAGCTAATTCGCGTTCGACGGAAGGCCCTTCAACAGTTAAGTCGTGAACATCATGTACGGCAACCATTCGTGCTAATTGAGCTTTGATTTGTACGATTACTGATGGTGTTCCCGTTGTAACTATTGTAATTCGAGATAGGTTATCTGCATGATTAGTTTCTGCAACGGTCAAACTCTCAATATTATATCCACGCCCCGAAAATAGCCCTATTACGCGAGCAAGAACACCTGCTTCATTGTCTACAAGCACAGCTAATGTATGTGTTTCTATTGTATCGCCAGTTGTGTTTCTTAAGTTATAGGCGCTTTTTTTTGAAGAACCTTTTTCTAAATTTAATGAATTCATAATGCTTCCTTTCAAATAGTAAAAATACTATTAAATATTCTAAGTCGCTTTTATTTAATGGTTTTGATCTTAAATTATTTAAACCATTACGGCTCCTTCTGCATCAATAGCACCTTCAACTGAAGCATCTCCCATCAACATTTCATTATGTGCTTTGCCAGATGGTATCATTGGAAAACAATTTTCATGCTTTTCAACTAAACAGTCAAAAATGACTGGACCATTGTAGTTCAACATTTCCATAATTGCTTCATCTAGATCCTGAGGATCAGAGCATTGTATCCCCTTTGCTCCAAAAGCCTCTGCTAATTTTACAAAATCTGGTAGGCTATCTGACCAAGAGCAAGAATAGCGCTCACCGTGCAGTAATTGTTGCCATTGGCGCACCATTCCTAAACGTTCATTATTTAATATAAACTGCTTTGCTGGTAAGTTATATTGCGTACAAGTACCCATTTCCTGCATATTCATTAGCCAGGAAGCATCGCCTGCTACATTAATAACCAAACCATCTGGGTGTGCTACTTGCACTCCAACTGATGCAGGAACGCCATAACCCATTGTACCTAAACCACCTGATGTCATCCAACGGTTAGGATCTTCGAAACCTAGGTACTGAGCCGCCCACATTTGATGTTGCCCAACTTCGGTAGTAATAAAACGATTAGGATGATCCTTTGTTAAGGCTTCTAACCGTTCTAAAGCATATTGTGGCTTAATTATAGTATCAGAGTTTTTATAAGATAAGCATTTACGCGCTCGCCATTCATCTAACTGAGTCCACCACTTTTTTATTGCTGCCGAATTTGTTTTGCTTCCCCGTGATTTCCAAACCTTTAATAAATCTTCCAAAACATGAGCTATATCACCTAATATTGGCACATCAACGTGGATAACTTTGTTTATGGAGGACGCATCTATATCGATATGTGCTTTTTTTGAATTTGGACTGAATTTTTCTAATACACCTGTTATGCGATCATCAAACCGCGCACCTATATTAATTAAAAGATCACAACCATGCATCGCCAAGTTTGCTTCATATGTACCGTGCATACCAAGCATACCTAACCAGTTTTTTCCAGATGCAGGATAACACCCTAGCCCCATGAGTGTAGATGTGACAGGGAAATCTGTAGCCTTGGTTAAATCACGAAGTAACTTACTTGCTTTTTTGCCAGAGTTAATTACGCCGCCACCTGTATAAAATACGGGACGTTCTGCTTTTTCCATAAGTTCAACTAATTCTGTAATTGCAGATAAGTCACCCTTAACTTGAGGTTGGTAATGTTTAATACGAGCTTTTTCTTTTGGAGTGTAAATCCCTGTTGCAAATTGAACATCTTTTGGAATGTCTACTAATACAGGTCCAGGTCTGCCAGATGTGGCAATATGAAATGCTTGATGAATAGTTTCAGATAGTTTGTTAGTTTCTCTTACTAACCAGTTATGTTTGGTACAGGGGCGTGTGATCCCAACGGTATCTGCTTCTTGAAAAGCATCAGAGCCAATCATGAATGTTGGAACCTGTCCTGTTAAAACTATCATTGGAATTGAATCCATCAAGGCATCGGTCATTCCAGTCACGGCATTTGTTGCGCCTGGTCCTGATGTTACCAAAACAACCCCTGGTTTACCTGTTGAACGCGCATATCCTTCTGCGGCATGTGTTGCGCCTTGTTCGTGTCTAACGAGAATATGATTAATATCACTTTGCTGATGTATTTCATCGTAAATAGGCAGCACCGCTCCACCTGGATAACCAAATACTGTATCTACACCTTGATCCTTCAGCGCTTGTATTACCATTTGTGCGCCGGTCATTGTTTTACTCATTGTCTTACTAACTCCGTATTGGGCATAAAAAAACCCCATATGGGGCGCATAATTTCTGTTAATAAATATTTACCTAACAGTATTTGCGTTTGATCTTACAGATCATTATATTTCTATAACTAAATCTCATGACTGTTACATTATAAATTTGAGCTTCAAGGTCAAGTATAAAAGTAATAATTGTAATTTTATTGAAATAAAGTTACAATTATTGCAATAAAACGAAATATTAATACAATATAGATATAATTATTAGTTTTAAATTACTTAATTTTTAATATTTAGAAGGAAGTGGTAACTCTGATACTTGTTCTAATATAGTTTTGTTAAAGCCTTTAAGTTTGTCTATGGGGACTGATGAAATATCATCGATAGGACACCATTTTCCATCTAGAAATAACTCTAGCGCTGAATATTGCGATTTATAATCCATTTTGGGACTTCCTGGAACCCAGTAACCTAAGTAAAGATAGTCCAAATTCATTTCTCGGGCGATGTTGATATGGTCTAAAATCATAAACTTTCCAGGACTATGCATCGCTAATAATGGATCAAAAAATGAATAAACCATTGATAAACCATTTTCTAAAACATCTGTTAAACTAGCTGACTTTAATTCATGACGACCATTCTTATTTATAAAATAGTATTCAATTACGCGTGTATCAACAGGGGTTTCTTCAATCATAGCAGAGAACTCTATTATATTCATTTCAGCCATGCCGCCATCAGCATGGCGGTTTTTTAAATATTGAGTAAACAAATCAAACTGTTCATCAGTTGCAGATGCTGTATGGGAGCCGCGTATAAGTTTACTATTTCGACGTAAAGTACGTTTTTGTGATTTTGTTGGTATGAAATCATGCACCCGAACGCGTGCAGAAATACAAGATGAACACCCCACGCAGGCTGGCCTGTATAATACATTCTGTGATCTTCTAAAACCTTCATTAGATAGAGTATTGTTTAAAGTTTTTCCATTCAAATTATTTAAACCAGTAAACAATTTTCGTTCAACGCGATTTGATAAATATGGACAGGGTTGTGGTGCTGTTACATAAAATTGTGGCGCAATGAGAAGACTGTGTTTCATTATTATAAGTTATCAAAAGAGGTGTTAATGATCAATATCGTTTGAATGGTAATAATAATCTATAGTTATAATTTTATAATTAGATTATGTTATGAAATTCCATAGATTATAAACAATTATAACTGATCTAATATTTATTTTAAATTTAGGGTGTTCATTAAATAGTATTTTACGCCTTTGCCTTGTATACTGGCAATTTTGGGAATACTAGAATAACCATGAAAATTATTAAAACTACACAAGAATTAAGCGATTTTTGTAAAAAATGTATATCTTTTGATTATGTAACTTTGGATACAGAGTTTTTGCGAGAACGCACTTACTATTCAAAATTATGTTTAATTCAGATGGCGCACCCTGGGGCTACAGAGGATTCGGCGGTTTTAATTGACCCTTTATCTCAAGATTTATCTCTAAGCCCTTTATATGACTTATTTAAAAATCCAGATGTGGTGAAAGTATTTCATGCTGCGCGCCAAGATCTTGAAATTTTCTTTGTAGACAAACAAATTTTGCCTAAACCATTTTTTGATACGCAAGTAGCCGCTATGGTATGTGGGTTTGGTGAGCAAGTTGGGTATGAAAAATTAGTTCGTGCCATTTGTAATGAAGGCTTAGATAAATCATCACGCTTTACGGATTGGTCTGCGCGCCCTCTAAGCTCTAAACAAATGGAATATGCAATTGGTGATGTTACACATTTACGTCAGATTTATGAATTTTTAGCAAAAAAGATTGAGAAAACTGGTCGTCAAGCATGGGTTGAGGAAGAATTAGCAATTCTTATGGATCCAGAAACGTATATTGTTGATCCAAAGCAGGCCTGGCGCAGAGTTAAAACTCGCTCTAGTTCTTGGAAAATGTTAGCGGCAGTATCCGAATTGGCAGAGTTCCGAGAAAACTATGCTCAAAATAGAAATATTCCTCGAAACCGTGTATATAAAGATGACTGTATGATGGAGCTTGCTGCAACGCGTCCTCAAAATATAGAAGATTTAAGTAAATCTCGACTATTATTGCGTGAGGCTCGTAAAGGGCAAATAGCTGATGGAATTCTTGGAGCAATTAAACGTGCAAGTAAATATAATCCAAATGATGTAGAGCGCCAAGCTCCAATACACGAAAAACCTCAAGGAAAAGAAGGTTTATCTGAGCTATTACGTGTTTTATTAAAAGCTAAAGCAGAACAATTTGGTGTTGCCCCAAAACTAATTGCTTCAAGTTCAGAGTTAGATCTAATTGCAAGTGGTGAAAATGATTTGAAGGCTTTCAATGGTTGGCGTAATGATGTCTTTGGTCAAGATGCTAAACTTCTACGAGCAGGTAACGTAGCGTTATCTGCAAATGGAAAAAATGTAATTGTTGTTCCTATTAAATCTTAATCATTTTTTTAAATAATTATAACAATATTAAAGGTAAATCATGTCTACAACTTTTACTGAAGTTTCTGAAACATTTGAATTTCTTGATGATTGGGAAGATAAGTACCGTTATGTAATAGAATTAGGCCGCGATTACAAAGCATTGGAGGAGGTTCTTCGAACTGATTCAGTTAAGGTTGATGGCTGTGCATCACAAGTTTGGTTGCTACCTTATATAAAAGAAGAAAAATTTTATTTTGATGGTGCTTCTGATGCTATTATAGTGAGTGGTTTGGTAGCTATTCTTTCAATTCTCTATAACGGTAATACTATTAAACAAGCACAAGAAATCAAAGCATTAGAAGCATTTCATACATTAGGTTTAGGGGCTAATTTATCTGCACAAAGATCAAACGGCTTAAACTCAATGATACAACGTATAGAAACCTTCCTTATCGAGGCTTCATAATCATTATGCAGATTTTTCCAATTACTTGAATTGTTGTTATTGCATCAAACGAGTATTGTTATTTAAAGGAAAAATTAATGAATGATAAATTATCACAAATGATTGCTGAAAAAGGCTTTGTTCTAGCAGATGGTGCTACCGGTACAAATTTGTTTAATTTAGGCCTCCAAGCTGGCGACCCACCTGAATTTTGGAATGTTGATGAACCTGATAAAATCCGAGCTCTTTACCAAGGTTCTGTAGATGCTGGAAGCGACCTATTTCTAACTAATTCATTTGGAAGTAATTCTTCACGCCTTAGACTCCACAAGTCAGAGTCACGGGCTTATGAATTATCTAAAGTTGCAGCCACTTTAGGTAGAGAAATTGCTGATAAGTCAAAGCGTCAAATTTTAGTTGCAGGCTCTATAGGTCCTACTGGAGAGATTATGGGAGATGCTGGCTGGCTTAGCCATAGAGATGCTGTTGATATGTTCCAAGAAACTGCACAAGGCTTAATAGACGGTGGTGCAGATGTGTTATGGGTTGAAACTATATCTAGCCCAGAAGAATATAATGCTGCCGCAGAAGGCATTTCCAAAGTTGGTGCACCTTGGGTTGGAACTATGAGCTTTGATACAGCTGGGCGAACTATGATGGGTACAACTAGTAAAGATATGGTTAATTTGGTTAAGGATATGGCGTATGGACCATTAGCATTTGGAGCAAATTGTGGAGTTGGTGCTTCAGATTTGTTGCGAACCGTCCTTGGTTTATCTGAAAATGCTGACAGGCCAATCGTTGCAAAAGGTAATGCAGGAATACCTAAATATGTTGATGGTCATATACATTATGATGGAACTCCAGAAGTTATGGCTACTTACGCACTATTAGCACGTGCCTGTGGAGCATCGATAATTGGTGGATGTTGCGGGACTATGCCAGTACATTTAAAGGCAATGCGCAAAGCTTTAGATGGGAACCCATGTGGCGAAAAACCAACCTTGAAGCAAATTTCACTGGCCTTAGGTAATTTTTCGTCAAATTCTGACGGAACCGGTGATGAACCAAGACCAGAGCGGGTTCGTAGAGGTAAACGTAAATAGACAGAGTTTTGATCCCATTCGTCGGTGTGAGAGCTAGTTTTGTCGCAAATCGTAGAGACTAATAAAGAGAATATTACCAAATATAGGTTAAGAAGCTTTAACCATAATATGGAAGTGAAACCCATGTCAGACGAACAAGATATCATCCTAGCTGATTTAAGTGATGAAGAATTAACACTGCAGATGCATGACGATCTATATGATGGAATGAAAGAAGAAATTGCTGAGAGTGTTAATATACTATTAGGCCGCGGATGGATGCCATATGATATCCTAACTAAGGCTTTAGTTGAAGGTATGCGTATTGTAGGTATTGATTTTCGTGATGGTATATTATTTGTTCCAGAAGTCTTACTTGCCGCAAATGCTATGAAGGGTGGAATGTTTATTCTAAAACCTTTGTTGGCAGAAACAGGCGCTCCACGATTAGGCAATATGTTGATAGGGACTGTTAAAGGGGACATCCATGATATTGGTAAAAATCTAGTAACCATGATGATGGAAGGTGCTGGCTTTGAGGTAAAAGACCTGGGTATCAACAACCCTGTAGAAAATTACTTACAGGAACTTGAGAATGGTGAATATGACATTCTTGGGATGTCTGCCTTATTAACTACAACTATGCCTTATATGAAGGTTGTTATCGATACCATGATTGAAAAAGGTATGCGTGATGATTATGTTGTTATGGTAGGTGGAGCTCCCTTAAATGAGGAATTTAGTAAGGCTATTGGTGCAGATGCTTACTGTCGCGATGCAGCTGTTGCAGTTGAAACTGCAAAAGAATTTATGGCTAAAAAGCATAATCAAATGGTAATATAGAAATCATGTATTATTGTTTATTTAAACTGTTCACATTATATGCATTCGGATGATCACTTAACCGAGTTTGGTATGGTGGTGTCTCACTGTGATTATAAGCGTATTTTAATAATAGCTTGTGGTGCCCTTGCACGTGAAATTTTAACTCTAATAGAATTAAACAATTGGAAGCATATGGCGCTGACTTGCTTACCAGCAAAATATCATCTTTATCCTGAAAAAATTACTTCTGCGGTTGAAGATGCTGTCTTAAAATATAGTAATGACTATGATGAAATATTCATCGCATATGCAGATTGTGGAACAGGTGGATTATTAGCTAATAAGTGTAAAGATCTTGGTGTTAAAATGATTGCAGGACCACATTGCTATTCTTTTTTTGAAGGAAATAATAAGTTTTCTAATTTATCTGAAAATGAAATTACGGCATTTTATTTAACAGACTTTTTAGTAAAACAATTTGATTCATTTGTTTGGAAACCGATGGGGTTGGATAAACATCCTGAACTTCTTGATATGTATTTCGGAAATTACACAAAGTTAGTTTATCAGGCTCAAATAAATGATCCAAAATTAGATGCTAAAGCTATTGAAATATCAGAACGAATGGGTTTACCTTTAGAGCGCCGTTATACTGGATATGGTGATTTAGAAACAGCGCTTTTTAAGATTTAAAATTAGCCAACATAATTTGATCTAGATAGCCGGTACTTTGCCATCTTTTCATTTAAAGTTCTTCTGGGTAAGGAAAGTTCGACCATTACGGACTGTATTGAACCTTTGTGGCGTCTCATAGTGTTATCTATTAACATTCTTTCAAAAGCCTCCACATGTTCTTTGAGGGGCTTGGATTCTGCATCATCTTTATCTTGTTCATTATCAGTGTCGTTGGATGGTAGCATTTTAGAAATTGAATAGTTCCCACGGCGGCTTTGTAATACAGTTCTTTCAGCAAGGTTAATTAATTGACGAATATTTCCAATCCAGTTTGATTGTAGCAATTGGGCAGCATCTTCTGCTGCAACTTCTGGTTTTTCACAACCGTACTCGTCTGCAAAATTTTCAAGATACCTATTAAATAAAAGTAATATATCTTCACCACGTGCCTTAAGTGGAGGTGGAGCTATTTGCATTGCAGCAAGCCGATAAAACAAATCTTGTCGCAAAGTTTCTTCTAGTGTTTGATCAGTGTCGCCAGTTTCGTTAGAAATTGCAATTATGCGTAACTTTGATCCTTTGTCACCCAGATCAAATTTTGTAATTAATGCTAAAAGTCGAGCCTGCACAGATGCTGGAATGCTTTCAATATCTTCTAAGCATAAAGTACCTTCTAACGAGGCATCTATAAGTGCAGGTTCGTTACCATCATCTCCAAACAAACGGCGTGCCAGTTCACCCTCAGTATATGCTGCACAGTTAACAGTTATAAATTTTTTACCTTGTCGAGGCCCACATGCATGTAAGGCATGAGCTATCAAACTCTTTCCTGTACCAGTTTCCCCAGTGATTAATACGTGACCATCTGCTTGAGCTAGATCAAGTATATCTTCCCTTAAGCGTGCCATAACTGAAGAGGTTCCCATCAGTTTATGCAATAAGACTGTACCATCAGATAGTTCACGCCGTAATGCGCGATTTTCTAATGTAAGGTATCGTGTATGCACCGCACGCTTTGCTAATTCTGCCATTCTTTCAGGGTTAAAAGGTTTTTCTAAGAAATCATATGCACCTATTCGCATGGATTCTACAGCCATTGCGACATCCCCATGACCCGTAATTAAAATAACTGGAAGTGCACTATCAATTTTTTGTAGTTTTTTAAGGAAAGATATTCCATCGGTTCCTGGCATCTTAATGTCGGATATAATTATACCTGGATAATCGCTATCTATATCTTTTAGTGCTAAATCTGCACTTGAATATGTATTTGTCTTATAGCCTGAAAGACTTAGCCATTGCGAAATACTTTCTCGCATATCCTGTTCGTCATCTACTATTGTAATTGTAATTTGGTTTGCCATTTAGGCTACTCCGCCACTTAATTCATTTTTTTGTTCTAGCTGTGGGAGCTGGAATTCAAAGACAGCACCTCTAGGTGGTACGTTTCGGGCGAATAACCGCCCATCAAGGTCCTTTGCTATAGAAGAACTAATGGCTAAACCTAATCCTACACCCTCACCAGGTTTTTTTGTGGTAAAAAATGGCTCAAACATCTCATCTAAATTTTCAATACCTGGCCCATTATCTTGAATTGCTAATGTAGCCATCTCGCCAGCGGTTAGCGATATTTGTAAATATCGCTCTGACTGACCTTTCATTGCGTCTAAGGCGTTCCTTAGCAGATTTACAATGACTTGTTCCAAACGAACTGGATCTGCCATAACCATTACTGGATCATCAGGCAAAGATTTACTTATTTCCACTGCTTGCTGCCCAAGCTGAGGTGCCATCATTGATATTGATGCATTTACAGAACTTTTGAAATCAACTGGAATTAAATTATCACTTCCTTTTCTGGAGTAAGATTTTAATTGTTGAGTAATGGTACCCATCCTACCAATTAGATCATCGATGCGCTGAAAGCTTGATAATGCTTCATCTGGACGTTTTCGGCTGAGTAATAACTTTGCTCCCGCTAAGTACGTACGCATTGCTGCCAAGGGTTGGTTTAGTTCGTGGCTTACTGCGGCAGACATCTCTCCTAATGCTGCTAGTTTTGAAGATTGTTCGAGAGATGCTTCAGCTACTTCCAGATTACGTTCTGCTCGTTCACGTTGTGTTATCTCTGTTGATAGACGGTCGTTTAGCGCACGAAGTTCTTCACTTTCTGCTTTAAACAAAAATGACTGACGTGTCGCGCGACGTGAGAGAAAATAAAAGCCCAATGCTAATAGTAGTGCTAGTGCAGTAATACCTAATGCTAATACTCCATTTACCTTTTCACGAACAGATTGAAAGGGAGTCAAATATGTAAGTCGCCAGCCTTGAAACGGTATAGCTGTATCTAGCCGGTAAAGAGCTTGATCTTCAATATATGCATCAACCTCTGCGCCATTCCAATCGCCAGTTGCACGCAAAGCCCGTTCTAAAACGGTTAATGTAGGTTGAGATATCAATGCAGTTTCAAGCGATTGGTTCAAGAATCCTTGTTCAGTTGATAGAACAACAATGCCTTCTGAATTGGTTACCATGATTGTGGCATCATTAGCAGACCATGTGGTAAATAAGTTATCTAAACCTACCTCGACAACAATTACCCCAATTATTTTACCTTGAGATTCAAGTTTCCGAGAGTAGAAAAAGTTACGTCTACCTTTTTCATTATCTGAAATTGTGAAAACTGTTCCAGATTGTCTAATAGCATTAAAAAAGAAATTTTGACCACGCAGGTTTCTACCTAAGTCAGCACGATCAGATGAAGCTACGATTCTACCATAGCGTTCTAAAAGAGTTATCGAATTTACGCGAATTTCATCTGAAAAAGATATTAAGCGTTGGCTAGTAAGTTGATAATCTTTAGAATTTATATCAGAAATTATCCCTGTATCTCGAGAAAGTAATAAAGGTACAACTGACACACGTTGTAATTCTGAAATTAATCGACCTGAATATAATGAAAGTTCACGTTCAGCTTCAGTTCGTTTTTCTTGGCTATAATTTTGTGTTAGATAAAGGTTAGATAATAAAATAATTGTTATCACTGAAATTACCAGTAGCAGTATTCCTAATCGTACAACAAGATTTGACCATCGACGAGGTGATTCAGATGAAATTCTAGTAACCATATTTTAAACTTAAAGTGCTTGGCCTTATAGGTCTATAGCATATAAAAAATTTCTAATTGGTATCAGTAATTATTATGCGGATACCAATGTAGTGGCCATACTTTCAAAAAGTCTGTTACCATCTATGCCACCTAATAATGGATCGTTTAATCTTTCTGGGTGGGGCATCATACCTAAAACACGGCGGTTTTCTGACAATATACCTGCTATGTCATTCATTGAACCATTTGGATTGTTTATATAGCGAAATGCTATTCGATCATCATTGTTTAAGATATCTAATGTGTGTTGATCGGCATTGTAATTACCATCATGATGGGCAATCGGTACATTAATTATTTCGCCATTTGTATATGCTGATGTAAAGTGGCTAGAGGTTGTTTCAACGCGTAATTTAATGTTTTTACATATAAATTTTAAATCTGAATTTCTCATTAATGTTCCTGGAAGCAATCCACTTTCGGTTAAAACCTGAAAACCATTACAAACTCCAAGCACATATCCGCCTTTTTTTGCAAAATCCACAACTGCATTCATAATTGGCGAGCGAGCTGCAATAGCGCCACATCGTAGATAATCTCCAAAAGAAAATCCTCCAGGAATAGCAATAATATCTAATCCATGAGGTAAGCCACTTTCTTTATGCCATATCATTTGTGTTTGTTTATTATTCCCTGAAATTTTGTCTAACGCGACAGCCATATCTCGATCACAGTTAGAGCCTGGGAACTGAATAACAGCAGCGCGCATTATAAGATTTCCACCGAATAGTTTTCGATGACTGTGTTTGCTAGCAGTTTTTCACACATTTTTTCAACCTGAGCAGTTGCTTTAAGAACATCAGTTTCTTTTAAGTCTAATTCTATGACTTTTCCTTGGCGTACTTTTTCAATACCACCAAAACCTAGGGAATCCAGAGAACGGCGTACTGCCGCACCTTGTGGATCCAAAACGCCGGGCTTCAACGTTATATGCACTCGTATTTTCATTTAACTACTCCACTAATTTAGGGCCAGTAGACCCACCATTTTTAGGCAAAATCCCTAATCTACGTGCGACTTCTGAATATGCATCTGTTAAACTACCTAAATCACGTCGGAATACATCTTTATCTAATTTTTGATTTGTTTCCATGTCCCATAACCTGCAACTATCGGGACTAATTTCGTCAGCTAATATTAATCTTTGCATATCATCTTGATATTGTCGGCCAACTTCTATTTTGAAATCAATTAACTTTATACCAATTCCATACATTAGACCTGCTAAAAAATCATTAACACGTAATGCTATTTCACGCATGTCATCAATTTCATGTGAAGTTGCCCAATTCATAGCTAAAATGTGTTCTTCAGCAACAAGGGGATCACCTAATGCATCATCTTTTAAGCAAAACTCGACTATTGTACGGGGTAAAACTGTACCTTCCTCAATATTAAACATTTTAGAAAAAGAACCTGCTGCAACGTTTCTTACTATAATTTCTAATGGAACAATTTCTACTTTGTGAACAAGTTGTTCTCTCATATTTAGGCGTCTAATAAAATGCGTAGGTAATCCTATATTTCCAAGACCAACCATAATGTGTTCGCATAATAAATTATTTAATACGCCCTTACCTTCAATAGTATCCTTTTTGACGGCATTAAAGGCAGTAGCATCATCCTTAAAGTATTGAATAATTGTGCCTGGTTCTGGTCCCTCGTATAAAGTTTTAGCTTTGCCTTCGTAGATTTTTTTGCCGCGTGCCATTTATGGCCTCCGATCTTATGGGAATCTATTAGCCTTATTCTTCTTCTATAAATAATTGCAAACAATGGAACAAGAACTCTTGCGTATTGTTTGCAAATAAAAAGAAAAAGCACTAATTTTTTATTATTTTTATTTAGGTCGTGGTGCCAAATACACGTTCAAAAATTGTATCAACGTGTTTTGTGTGATATTCAAGATCAAATTTATCTTCGATCTCGTCTATGGTCATCACAGACATAACTTCTTTATCATTTTTCAATTCAGTCATGAAATCGGCTCCTTTTTCCCAAACACGCATAGCATTTCGTTGAACCATTAAATAACTGTCCTCACGCGAACAACCTTTTTGTGTTAATGCAAGTAGAACACGTTGTGAGTGTACCAATCCGCGAAACTTATTCATATTAGCGATCATATTTTCTGGATATATGACTAGTTTATCGATGACCATCGTCATGCGAGCCAATGCAAAATCCAATGTAATAGTCGCGTCTGGACCTATGTTTCTTTCAACTGAACTATGTGATATGTCTCTTTCATGCCATAGAGCAACGTTTTCCATTGCAGGAACTACACACATACGAACTAAACGAGAAAGACCAGTAAGGTTTTCAGTAAGAACAGGGTTTCGTTTGTGTGGCATTGCTGAAGAACCTTTTTGCCCTTTTGAGAAAAACTCTTCAGCCTCTAATACTTCTGTACGTTGCATGTGGCGTATTTCAATTGAAATATTTTCTATGCTTGAAGCTACAACACCTAATGCTGCAAAAAATGCTGCATGCCTATCTCTTGGAATAACCTGCGTTGATATTGGTTCAATTTTCAATCCCATTTTTTTACATACGTGCTCTTCAATAGAAGGATCAATATTTGCAAATGTACCAACAGCGCCAGAAATTGCTCCAGTGGCAATCTCCATACGTGCTTTTTTTAAACGATCAAGGTTACGATCCATTTCTGCGTAAAAGCGTGCAAATGTAAGCCCCATTGTAGTCGGTTCAGCATGTATTCCATGTGATCGACCAATTCGAATGGTATGTTTATGTTCTAATGCACGGCGTTTTAGTGCGGCTAGTAAACTCTCTGTACTTTTTATCAATAAATCTGATGCGCGAACTAATTGAACGTTGAAACAAGTATCTAAAACATCTGATGAAGTCATGCCTTGATGTACAAAGCGTGCTTCTTCACTGCCAATTATCTCAGATAAGTGTGTTAAAAATGCGATTACATCATGTTTTGTGACGGCTTCGATTTCATCTATACGAGTCACATTAAATTCAACATCTTTTGCTTTCCATACTGCTGCCGCAGAAGCTTCAGGAATAACACCAATTTTAGCTTGGGCGTCGCAGGCATGTGCCTCAATTTCATACCATATTCTGAATTTAGTTTCTGGTGACCATATAGCTACCATTTCAGGACGGGAATATCGGGGAATCATTGCTCAGCCTTTTGATTGGAATTGTCAAAAGCGTCTTAAACTGCATTCTAATAAAGAACAAGGATAGCATAAAATATACGTTTTGTTTAAGATAATAACTATATTAAATATGATTTATTTAATTAAAGTCATTTTCATTAAAAATTTTATCTGCATGTTCTTCCATGTATATTTTTAACCACGCAGTAAATATCTTGGGATTATTCTTGATTTCAACTTTTAAATCTTCTGGGGTAATCCACTTTATATCCATTACTTCTTCAAGATTTAGATTTATGGAATGATTAGCATTGCACTTTCCTACAAAAATATCTGCTATTTCGTGCTCAATTAGATCGGGTGGTACACTTGCTCTATATTCGATTGTATCTCTTTTTATTAATGAAATGCCAGTCATTCCTAATTCATCACTTAAACGCCTTAGTGCAGCATCTGTTGTGTTTTCCTCCCAAAACGGGTGTGTACAACATGTATTTGCCCACAATCCAGGCGTATGATATTTTGATAAAGCACGACGTTGTAGTAAAATTTGACCTTTTGATATTATAAATATTGAAACTGCTAGATGTTTTAATCCTTGTTTGTGCACTAATAGTTTTTCTACGGGTGCTAAAATATTGTCGACAAAAGTTGGAATCAATATAGTCATTATGGCCAGTACTTTTCTTATTTATAAATGCTTGTTAAACGATAACCAATCATGCGAGTCACTGCAATCATGCTTTCAATTTGTTACATGCCATATTAAACCAAACTAAACGAGAGGTTTGACATATGGTTTTGGCAACTGACACACAAAAGAAATTAGCAGAAAATTGGTTTAAAGATTTACGAAACCAAATATGCGCTGCATTTGAAAATTTAGAAAATAGCCAAATATCTGGGCCAAATTCAAATGTGCCCCCTGGAAAATTTGAATTGTCTAAAACTAAACGTGATGGTGAATCAGGTGGTGGTGGCTTAATGTCTATTTTGCGCGGTGGACGAATCTTTGAGAAAGTTGGCGTTAATATTTCTACAGTTCATGGCACTTTAAACCCTATGATGCAAAAATCTATGGCAACGCGTAAAAATATGGTGGGTATAGAAGAAAATCCAATATTTTGGGCCTCTGGTATTTCTTTGGTTGCACATATGAATAGCCCAAAAATGCCTGCTGTTCATATGAATACACGTATGTTTTGGACCCCAGTTGCGAGTTGGTTTGGTGGAGGTACTGATCTTAATCCTATGATTGAAGTGCCTGAAGAAACAGCGTTTTTTCATGATATATTAAAAGCAGGCTGTGATAAACATGACCTAAAATACTATCCAAAGTTTAAAAAATGGGCAGACGAATATTTTATGATTAAGCATTGGGGGGAAACCCGTGGTGTTGGGGGCGTTTTTTTTGATGATTTAAATAGTGGTAGTTGGATTAATGACTTTAATTTTACAAAAGAGATTGGCAACGCATTTATGGACGCCTTCATTCCATTATGTGAAAAAAACCTAAACCAAGAATGGACAGACGCAGATCGTGAAATTCAGCTAATCAAAAGAGGCCGTTACGCAGAGTTTAATTTAGTTTATGATCGTGGCACACATTTTGGATTGCAATCTGGCCATGATCCTAGTGCCGTATTAATGAGTTTACCACCTATAGCTAAATGGCCTTAACTTCTGATGAAAAATATACTTTTTACAATATGTTAAGGCCGTTTTAATAAGATTAATAAATTTATTAAATAGCCTTATCAATTAAGATAATGTGCAATTTTTTAAATCAATAAATTTTATATCAATAAAATATATAACTCTGATCCAATTTTAATTTAAAGGGTGCCTGCTTTACTTTAAGGCCCCCTTTATCTTTATAAGCTTAATTATTCAGCGGCATCTAAGTATTCTTCCATAGGGGGGCAAGAACATATTAGGTTTTTATCGCCATATGCATTGTCCACACGGTTTACTGGTGCCCAGTATTTATCAACTCTAAATGATCCAGGTGGAAAGCATGCTTGTTCACGCGAATATGGGCGATCCCATTCGCCAACTAAGTCGCTCATTGTATGTGGAGCGTTTGAGAGAGGATTGTTATCTTTAGGGTATACTCCATCAGCAACGTCTTGAGCTTCTTTGCGAATGCCTAGCATAGCATCACAAAACCGATCTAATTCGGCCTTTGGCTCAGACTCTGTGGGCTCTACCATCAATGTACCGGATACAGGAAAAGACATTGTAGGTGCATGAAACCCACAGTCTACCAAACGTTTTGCTATATCATCTACACTTACACCACCAATAGCTAATGGTCGGGTATCAATAATGCATTCGTGTGCTACCCGACCGGATGGGCCCTTATAAAGTACATCATATGAACCTTTGAGACGAGTAGCTATATAATTTGCATTTAAAATTGCATACTTTGTTGCATTGGCAAGACCTTCTGACCCCATCATTAGACAATATGCCCAGGAAATAGGTAGAAGGCTTGGTGATCCGTATTGTGCGCCAGATACTGCGCCACTTGAATTTTGACTTGAGTGCCCAGGAAGATGAGGAATTAGATGTGATTTAACACCAATGGGTCCCATTCCGGGGCCACCACCTCCATGTGGTATACAAAATGTTTTGTGTAGGTTTAGGTGAGAGACATCTGATCCAATTTCACCAGGCTGGGCCAAGCCGACCATGGCATTCATGTTTGCACCATCCATGTAGACTTGTCCGCCATGGTCATGGGATATTTGACAAACCTCACGAACACCTTCTTCAAATACGCCATGGGTTGAAGGGTATGTTATCATTACTGCAGCAAGATTTTTACTGTGTAATTCTGCTTTGGCTTTAAAATCAATTATATCGATATCACCATTTTCAGCTGACGCGACAGTAACTACTTTATATCCAACCATTTGGGCACTTGCTGGGTTTGTTCCATGTGCTGACATTGGTATTAGGCATATGTTTCTATCTTCATCGCCGTTAGATTTATGATATGCTCGAATTGTCAATAAACCGGCATATTCACCCTGTGCGCCTGAATTAGGTTGCATTGATATTGCATCGTAACCAGTTATTTCGCATAATTTTTTTGATAAATCTTTAATCATTAAATCGTATCCAGCCATTTGCCTTTTCGGAGCAAATGGATGGATTTTTGAAAAGCCATCCCATGTTATAGGCATCATCTCAGCAGTAGAGTTTAATTTCATGGTGCATGAACCCAACGGAATCATTGTTCGATCTAGTGCTAAGTCACGATCAGCCAGGCGACGCATATAGCGTGTCATTTCGGCTTCTGAGCGGTTCATATGAAAGATTGAATGTTTCATATATTCTGATTTACGCGCCAAACCCTTAGGAAGACGGTAACCGACTTCTGTTGGATGCTTATCTGAAGATAAGCCAAAAGCGCGCCAGACGGAAACTAACGTTTCATCAGTTGTCATTTCGTCTAGTGCAATTCCAACTTTAGTGGTTCCAACTGTGCGTAGATTAATATCTTCGTTTAACGCTGATTTAATTACTACAGACTGTAACCCACCTACGTCTACTGTTATGGTGTCAAAGAATTCATTTGGATCAATTATAAACCCTAACTTTTCTAAACCTGCTGCCAGTTTTGCAGTTTTTAGGTGAATACGTTGGGCTATTGCCTTCAGCCCCAAGGGGCCATGGAATACAGCATACATTGAAGCCATAACTGCTAATAATGCCTGGGCAGTACAAACATTTGACGTAGCCTTTTCACGACGAATGTGTTGCTCTCGGGTTTGCAAGGCAAGGCGATATGCTTTGTTGCCATGGCTGTCGATTGATACACCTACTATTCGTCCAGGCATATTACGCTTAAATGCGTCGCGAGTAGCCATATATGCTGCATGAGGCCCACCATTGCCTAGAGGAACTCCAAAGCGCTGTGTATTTCCAACAACAACGTCTGCTCCCATTGCGCCAGGCTCTTTTAGTAAAGTAAGTGCCATTAAATCTGCAGCCATAATGGCAATTGCTTTTGATGAATGTAATTTTTCTATTATAAGAGAAAAATCTTGAATATGGCCGTGAGTTCCAGGATATTGAAATATCGCTCCAAAAACATCATCTGCATTTAATTCATTTGGATTACCTATTAATAATTTAATTCCTAATGGTTCTGCACGCGTACGCATTAAATCTATATTTTGTGGATGACAGGCTTCATCTATGAAAAATGTAATAGCTTTAGATTTAGCGACACGTTGCGCCATTGTCATAGCTTCTGCGCACGCAGTTGCTTCATCTAATAAAGAAGCATTGGCCACTTCTAGTCCGGTTAGATCAATAATCATAGTTTGAAAGTTTAATAAAGCTTCTAAACGGCCTTGTGAAATTTCAGGTTGATATGGAGTATAAGCTGTATACCAGGCTGGATTTTCAAGAATATTTCTTTGAATTGCTGGAGGTGTAAAAGTATCATGATAACCTTGGCCTATCAATGATGTCACCACACGGTTCATTTTACTAACATCTTTCATGTAGCTTAATAGCTCAGATTCAGACATTCCTGCCGCATACTCTAATGGTTTTTTTTGCCGAATATCTTCAGGTAATGTTTGTGCTACAAGATCGTCTAGATCTTTTGCTCCAATAACTTTTAACATTTTAGCTGTTTCAGCAGGTGAGGGGCCTATATGACGGCGATTGGCAAAATCATATGGTTTGTAGTCAGTTAAATCGTAATTCATATCTTAGACTCCATTGTTTAGCCAATTAATTCTTTATAAGCATCTTCATCCATTAGGTCATCCATCTCAGATGGATCAGTTAATTTCATCTTAAAAAACCATGCTTCACCTAATGGATCTTCATTTACTAACTCAGGTTTATCAGTCAAAGTTGTATTTATTTCAATAATTTCACCATCCAAAGGGGCTGTTATATCTGATGCAGCTTTTACGCTTTCAATTACTACAATTTCATCACCTTTTGAAACAGAAATACCTACCTCTGGAAGTTCAACAAAAACTAAGTCTCCTAAGGCCTCAGCTGCGTGTTCCGTAATGCCTACAATAACGTGATCATCTTCGATTACTAACCATTCGTGCTCTTCTGTAAATTTCATTTTTATCCCCTATTTGATTAACGTTTAAAATTTGGTGGCGTGAAAGGTAGAGCTATTATTGTAGCTTCCATTCGCTTGCCACGAATTTCAGCAAAAACAGTTGTACCAACCTCTGAAAATTCTGTATTTATGTAGCCCATCGAAATTGCGTGTTGAACGGTTGGCCCAAATCCACCTGATGTAATTACTCCAATTGAAGTTTCGGCTGTTTCAGTAAGGAATATTTTTATACCTTCTCGCATTGGAGCTCGTCCAGCAGGTCTTAAGCCAACTCGTTTACGATCTGCACCTTGTTCAATTTCGTTCAGAATACAATCTGCTCCATTAAATTTACCGGCGCGTTCACCACCATAGCGCCGTACTTTCTGGATTGCCCACGTTAATGCGCTTTCCGATGGTGTCGTTGTAGTATCAATATCATGCCCATAAAGACATAAACCGGCTTCAAGACGTAAACTATCCCGAGCTCCTAAACCAATAAGTTCCACTGCATCGAATGCAATTAATGCATTAGCTAGCTCTACAACACTTTCGTTTGGAACTGACATTTCGTAGCCGTCTTCTCCCGTATAACCTGACCGAGATATCCAAACCGAAGCGCCTAATATATTTGCTACAATTGTATCCATAAAGCGCATTCCTACAACATCAGGTGAAAAAGTAGATAATACGGCTTCAGCAGAAGGACCTTGAAGCGCAATTAATGCACGATCAGTAACTGTTTCAATGATAAAATCATTTTTTAGGTTTTTTAGCAGATGATTAATATCATTTTCCTTACATCCAGCGTTAACAACCATAAATAAATGATCGCCTTGGTTTGCAACCATTAAATCATCTAAAATCCCACCATTATCATTTGTAAAAAAACCATATCTTTGGCGATTTTCTTTTAGTCCAACAATGTCGATAGGAATTAATTTTTCTAAAGCCAAAGCCGCATCTGAAATATTCCCTGATTTGGGGCGTATAATTACTTGCCCCATATGACTTACATCAAATAAGCCAGCTAATTTACGTGTTTGAATATGTTCTTTCATTACACCTAATTGATATTGCACTGGCATTTCATAACCAGCGAAAGGTACCATCTTAGCGCCTAAAGCAACGTGTAAGTCATAAAGTGGAGTTCGCTTTAATTCAGCCATTTTAACCTCATTTTTTGGCTGATAAATCAGCACCGTGAAGGCAGAGTAATCTACCAATGGTGCCTCCTCTGTCATGGATGCCTGAGATCGCTATCCCTTCGGCGGACACAAACGTGCCTCTCTCCAGAGTTTTTTATCGAATTCGGTCCTTTTGCCTGAGAGTTTCCGAGGCGGTTGCTCCTTCGGCCCTGAAAGTCAGTGTCTCCCAGATTCGATAAATTCTTAATAAGTGTCTTTTTTGAGTAAAGCAACTTTTTTATAAATTGAAAATTAATATATTTTTAATAAGTTAAAATAACTAAGAATTAAATACCAAAGGTTATATTGTCTATTTGTTAGCTACTAGAAGGTTATACTGTTCTATTTGTTAGCTATCAAAGAGAAGGTATTGACCTCAACTATGTTTCTGGGACTAAGTTGCATTACATTTTAGGGAATTATTGTGGAAAAGATAGATTATACATTAATTGCAGATGATATTCATAAAAGCTTTGGCTCTTTACACGTACTTAAAGGTCTTTCACTAAAAGCTAAAAAAGGTGATGTCGTTTCAATCATTGGAAGTTCTGGGTCGGGAAAAAGTACATTTTTACGATGCATTAATTTTTTAGAAACACCTGACCAAGGCCGCATTATTCTAGATGGTGAAGAAGTGATTGTTTCAACTAATAGTAAAGGCAAATCTTTAGGTGCCGATCCTAAACAAATACAACGATTACGTAGTCAACTTGGAATGGTATTTCAGGGGTTTAATCTTTGGGCACATATGACAGTTTTGCAAAATGTTATTGAGGGTCCAATTCAGGTGCAAAAGATAGATCGTGAGGAAGCAGAATATCGCGCTATTAATTATCTTACCAAAGTTGGAATTGGTGATAAGATAAATTCATATCCAAGCCAATTATCAGGTGGTCAGCAACAACGAGTCGCGATTGCTCGCGCTTTAGCAATGGAGCCAAAGGCGTTACTATTTGATGAGCCTACCAGTGCATTAGATCCTGAATTGGTTGGTGAAGTTTTGCGGGTAATGAAAGATTTGGCCCAAGAGGGCCGAACGATGATCGTGGTGACACATGAAATGGGATTTGCCAGAGAGGTAAGTGATCAAATTATGTTTTTGCATCATGGTATGGTAGAAGAAAAAGGAACGCCTACCGAGGTGTTTGAAAATGCAAAATCCGAACGTTGCCGAGAGTTTTTGGCAAGTTCTTTATAGTCAGAATAAGGAGAAAATGATGACTTTTAATAAACTACTAACTGGTGCAGCTTTAATTGCTACCTTTGCAACATCTGCTGTTGCTGAAAATAAAACTATCCGCATGGGTACTGAAGGTGCATATGCACCATACAACTTTGTAAACGATAGTGGTGAAGTTGATGGCTTTGAGAAGGATGTTGGTGATGAATTATGTAAACGGGCAAACTTAACATGTACTTGGGTTGTAAACGAATGGGATACAATTATTCCAAATCTTATTTCTAGCAACTATGATACGATTATTGCTGGCATGTCTATCACTGATGAACGTGATGAAGTAATCGATTTTACTGCAGAATACTTTCCAGCCGACCCTTCAACATATGTAGCATTAGCTGGTGCATCTGATGATGCTATAAATGGTATTGTTGCCGCTCAAACATCAACAATCCAAGCTGCTCACGTTGCTGGTACAAGTGCAACAGTTGTTGAATTTGCAACACCTGAAGAGACAGTTGCAGCAGTACGTAACGGTGAAGCTGACGCAGTTTTAGCTGATGCAGCGTATTTGTCTGATATTGTTAAAGCATCAAATGGCGCTTTAGCCTTTGTTGGTAAACCTGTTGCTATTGGCGGTGGTATTGGAATGGGTATTCGTGAAAGTGATGGTGAACTAAAAGCTACGATGAATAAAGCTATTGCATCTATGAAAGCTGATGGATCATTAGCAAAATTAATTGCTAAGTGGTTTGATGGTCGTTCAGTCGAGTATTAAATTTTTAAGGCGCCCTGTTAGGGCGCCTTTTTATTTTAAGGGAACCTAAATGTTTGATTTCTGTACGGATCCTAATGCATTAGAAAGCTTCAGTTGGTGGAGTTGTTACCTGACAACTGGTAAACATATTAATTTTTATATTAGCTTTTTCGTCGTATTTGCATTATTAATAGTTACTGTTCCTCTCATCTTAATTTTTGCCTTTGCTGGAGCCCTTTTGCGGCAATCCAAAATTTTACCTCTTAGATGGATTGGAGTAATTTATACTTCAATGGTTCGGGGTGTGCCTGATATCATATTTTTCTTATTTGTTCCCATCGCATTAGATCAGGGAATAGAATATTTGCGCCACAAAGCAAAATGTTCTGACTGGACTGAAACTATCCGACAAGGAAATGATTTTGTTGTTTGCCAGGCTGCTAAAATGCCTGTTGGTTCATCTGCCCAATGGATTCATGAAACCTATGGATTTTTTCTTGCTGCATTTGCATTTTCTATAGTTTTTGGAGCTTTTGCTGCTAACACTATTTATGGAGCCTTAAACTCAGTTCCAAATGCGCAGTTAGAAACTGGTTCTGCATATGGAATGACACAGCGTCAGGTATTTATGCGCATACAATTACCACAAATGTGGACCTATGCTTTACCAGGCTTATCAAATTTATGGATGATATTAGTTAAAGCAACACCATTATTATTTTTACTGGGGGTTGAGGATATTGTCTATTACGCAAAAGAATTAGGTGGAACTAAAACTGCAAGATTTACATATCCTCATGCTGATTGGCGATTAGGATATTTTATTGTATTATTAATTTTTTACCTTGGATTATCTTGGGTTAGTGAAAAGTTTTTTGATCACTTAACCTCAAAAGTTTCTAAGGGACAGGCAACGTTAAGTGGGTCTTCATGAATTGTTGGCAAACATTAACAGATTATGGACTTCGTTCGATTGGTATTGGTGAACGCAGCTTACCTAAAACAGATATAAATATCTGTGACCAAATTGTTTTAATTGGCTCTGGTATGATTTGGAATGTATATTTTGCGGCCATAGCACTAATTTTAGGTTTTTTTGCGGCTACTAGCTTGGCTTTTGCTCGAAATAGTTCACTTTCCTTGGTTCGAATTCCTGCATCAGTTTTCATTTTTATAATGAGAGGGTCACCATTATTTATTCAATTTTTTATTGTTTATGAAACTTTTGTATTACTGCCTAAATTTGGGTGGAACTTAAATTTTGGAATCATTGAAATAACACTTGAAACGAGATGGTTAACGCGAGCATGGCTTGGCGCTCTGCTCGTTTTATTTCTCAATACTACTGCATACAGTGCGCAAATATTCTATGGAGCTTTAAGGTCTGTTCCTCTTGGTGATATAGAGGCAGGGCGTGCACTTGGTTTGTCTGAGCGCCAAATTAATAAACGCATTATATGGCCTACAATGTTAAGGCTTGCATGGTCGTCATATACAAATGAAGCTATATTTTTGTTCCATGCAACAGCATTAGTATTTTTCTCAAGTTTTCCGGCATGGCAACAAAAAGGAGATGCATTGTATTATGCTAGTTATTTTGCGGATAAAACGTTTAACCCGTTTGTTCCATATCCAATAATTGCTGGATACTTTATATTATTTACACTTTTCATTATAATTATATTTGGCTTAATTAATAAAAAATTAAATCGTCATATAACTAAAAATTAAATACTTTTAGTACTTTCACGGCTTTTTACTTCTACTGATACTTTAATACGAGTTGGGTCGGCTTCTCGATCACCATTGATACGATCTAATAAAACTAATGCTGCTTTCGTGCCAACTTTCTTTGGACGCATCCTCACAGTGGTGATGCTTGGGAAGGATGATGCAGAGCTTGAAAAGTCTCCAATTCCAGTGACTGATATATCATTTGGAACATTTAAACCTTTAGCCTGAGCTGCATATATAAAACCCTGAGCAATTACATCATTACCGGTAATTACAGCTGTTGGACATGGGTATTTTTCAAACATTTTAGCAGCGCTGTCTCTTGCATCCTGAACTGAATATGCAGTTTCAACCTGCCAATAATCTGGTACCTCAATAAAATTTTCTGTTAAATATTTAAGTACTCCATTTTTTCTGTCTCTTGCACGATCATTTTCTTTTACATTAGGAAATGCTATAGCAATTTGACTATGTCCAATATTGATAATATGTTTAGCAATGGCTCGTCCTGCTTGGTCATTTTCACCACCTACACAAGAAATCTTTGAATTCCGCTTGTAACTCCACATTGACACTACCGGGACACTTCGCCTTTCCAACAGATTGTATGTATCTTTAGAGTGGTCATGCCCAATTAAGGCGACACCCTCTACACGATGCTCTAATAAGCTGCGAAGTAGCGCATATTCATCATTTAAATCATAGCCATGTGTTGTAACCAACATGGTGAAGCCATGTTTCCTTATTTCATCTGAAAATGCCTGAATAAGATTGGAAAAAATAGCATTATCTAGTGTGGGAACAATTAACCCAACAGTACCGCTTCGCTTTCCTTGAATGGCTTGTGCTGCTCTATTTCTAATATAGCCAGTTTGTAAAATAGCTTTTTCTATTCGCTTGCGTGTACTTGCTAGAACTTTTTTTGGGTGATTAAATGAACGCGATACTGTTGCTGGAGAAACTCCTGCATGTATTGCTACATCAATAATATCAACATTTGTTTTATGTTTCATAATTTTATTATACATTAAATGAAAACGTTTGCATTACTATTTTCATTAGATAAAAAAGAATCATATAGGGAGTATGCTTTATGGATTTCATTTTTTATTTTGGTGAAGTTTTTACATTTACGTCAATGTTATTACTCATCGGTGGAACCATCGGTGGATTAATAATGGGCGCTACCCCAGGTCTATCGCCAACAATGACGGTGGCTTTGTTAATCCCATTCACTTTTAATATGACCCCTGTGCACGGGTTAATTTTATTGGGTGCTGCATATACTTCTACTGTTGCAGGCGGCGCTGTTAGTGCAATCTTATTAAAGATACCTGGCGCACCTGCAAATATTGCAACTACATTAGACGGCAATGCCATGGCTCGAAAAGGTGAAGGAGCTAAGGCATTACAGCTTTCATTTATATCCTCACTTATAGGTGGATTGTTTGGTGTTTTTCTATTGATTTTTTTAACACCTGTATTAGCTAAAATGGCAAACTCTTTTGGTTATTCACATACATTTTGGCTCGCAATTATTGGTGTCACAGTAATAGGTTCTCTAGAAGCTGGATCTGTAGTTAAAGGTTTATTGTCTGGTTGCATTGGAATGTGGTTGGCTACTATTGGCTTTGATGACATTCAAGGTGTTAAGAGGTTTGTTTTCCATCCCGCACTTGGTGGTGGAGTTAATATAATACCAGCGTTAATTGGTTTATTTGCTATTCCACAGGTTATTACAATGTTTGCGAAGGGACGCTTTCAAACTGATATAGAACAAATTATTGTTAAAAAGCACCCAGTATCAGCAGCATTTCGTGAAGTATTTTTTCGTAAACGTGCATTGGCTATCGGTACAAGTATAGGTTCTGTTATAGGTTTAATTCCTGGCGTTGGCGGGCAGATAGCGGGATTATTAGCATACGACCAAGCTAAAAAGTTTTCTCCTGAAAAGTCAAAGTTTGGGACTGGACATTCAGAAGGCGTTATTGCTGCTGAAGCTGCAAATAATGCAATGGTAGGGCCATCTTTAGTTCCTTTACTTACATTATCTATACCTGGTAGTCCGACGGCTGCAGTTTTATTGGGTGGATTGATTATTCATGGAATATTCCCTGGACCAAATCTATTTCAACAACATCCAGAAGTAATTTGGCCATTTATTAATTCAATGCTAATTGGTCAAATATTAATGTGTATTTTTGGTATCTACATTGCATCAATGGCAGCGAGGGTAGCGCAAGTTCCACAATCAATTATGGCCGCAATTGTATTGGGATTGGCTGCTTTTGGATCTTTTGCAGTTCAACAATCAATGGGTGATGTTTATGTTATGGCAGTATTAGGAAGTATGATGTACTTTCTTGAGCGGTTTGGTTTTTCTGCAGCACCTTTAGTACTGGGTTTAATTCTTGGACCTATTGCTGAAAGTAATTTTGTTACTGGATCTTTAATATCAACTGCTCAAAACGGACCATTTGTTTATTTTTTCACTGGGGGCCTTAATATTGTTCTAGTGTCAATTGTGGTTTTATCTGTTGGGTTTTCATTTTGGTCTGAAATTACGGCAAAGAGGGCAACGCATTGAATATATTTCAACATAAGATATCCTCAGGACTTGTAACATTTGTTGCTGTTATGGTCTGTTATGTAAGTTTCACAAGACAACCAGCTGATGCTTATTTATTTCCACGTGTAGTTTCTATTTTTTTTCTTGGCCTCGCTTTGTGGACATTTATAAAAGCTTTGATGGGACGTTCAAAAGCTGGCAACGGACTTTCAATAAATATGTTTAAGAATATGGCGCCAGGGGTTCTGATTTCTGCTATGTATATTTTCTGGGCAGCTAAATCACTAGGTTTTTATACTGCAACGTCGATTGCATTTTTTCTATTACTTACAAGCTATGATCCAGCTCCACATTCTGAATATAAATCATGGTTTAAACGTATAATAATAACGGCAAGTTTTGTCGCCATAATGTATGCACTCTTCGCGAAGATCCTTGTGGTCTATACTCCGCGTGGAATGTTTATTTAGCTGTATAAAACAGTAAAACTCTAGGGAGGAGAACTAAATGAAAAAGATTATAGCAGCCTTAGCAATTTCGCTAATTGGTTTATCAGGTGCCGCAAAGGCAGAATATCCTGAACGGCCAGTATTATTAATGATACCGTATGGTGCAGGGGGAGCAACAGATTTCCAAGCTCGTATAGCAACAATTCCAGCTGGTAATGATGACATGCTTGGTATGCCCGTTGCCATCATCAATAAACCTGGTGCAGGTGGGCGTGTAGGATGGAGTTGGTTTGCCAACGATGCAGAAAAAGATGGATATACGATGGGTGGGTATAATGTGCCACATTTCATAGCGCAGTCCATTAAAGGTGGTGTGGATTATTCAACTGATAGCTTTGAGCCCATTGCTAATTGGGGATCAGATCCTGCTGTATTTGTTGTTGGAAAAAACAGTAAATTTAATTCAATGGCAGATGTGATTGACTTTGCAAAAGCTAACCCTGGAAAATTAACCTTCTCTGGTGCGGGCCTTTTTGTTGGTCATCATATAGCTGCACTCCAAATTGAAAAAGCAGCTGGTGTGAGAATGTTGTACATCCCCAATAAATCTGGTGGAGCTGGTGCAATGAAAGCAGTTATTAGTGGCGAAGTTCTTGGTGGTGTAAATAACTTGTCTGATGCATTTCGAGCAAAGGCAGCTGGAACAATCAAAATTTTGGGTGTAGCCGATTTAGAACGTAATGCGTTTTTGCCTAATGTTCCAACTATGATGGAGCAGGGGTTAGATGTAGATAATACATCCGTGAATTTTCGTGGAGTTATGGTTCCAAAAGGAACTCCACAAGCTATAATTGATAAGCTAGCAGAAGTCGTTCCTGTAATGTTTGCACACAAGCGAGTAGCACAAAAAATGAAGGCAGGTGGTTCGCCAATGAAAATTATGAACCGTGCTGAAGTTTTAGATATGTGGGCTAAACGTCAAACTACTCTAGAAGAGCTTTTGAAGGGTCTTTGATTGAAAACAGAGGCAGGCTCTTGCCTGCCTCAATTTAAACGATAGGTCATTTATGCCGTTAAAAACAGATATTGAACAAGTAGATCAAATAATAATCAGAGCCCGTAAAGCACAAGCTGAGTTTGAGATAAATGGATCACAAGAACTTTATGATAAAGCGGCACAAGCAGTTGGCTGGGCCATAATGGAGCCGTCTAGGAATAAAGAGCTGGCTGAGTTAGCTGTCTCAAGTACTGGTTTAGGAAATGTTATTGATAAGATAACAAAAAATCACCGTAAAACATTAGGATTACTTCGTGATATAGCAAATATAAAAACTTTTGGTGTTGTAGATGAAAATCCTGATAAAGGTTTAACTAAGATTGCTCGCGCTATTGGTGTGATAGGTGCCGTTGTTCCTTCAACAAACCCAATTGCTACACCAGCAAATAATATTATTAATGCAGTAAAATGTGGAAATGCAATTATTCTATCTCCATCACCTAAAGGGGTTATTGGATGTGCAAGACTACTTGGTTACATTCATTCAGAGTTTTCTAAAGCAGATATAAATCCAGATTTAGTTCAAATGATACCAGCGCCTGGAACCAAAGATAAAACTCAACGTATGTTAGAAAAAACAGATTTAGTTATAGTGACTGGCTCACAAAATAACGTTCGGCGTGCTTACACTTCTGGTACTCCAGCAATTGGAGTTGGTGCCGGTAATGTAACCGTTATTATAGATGAAACTTCTGATTTAATAATTGCCGCTAAAAAAATTTCTGCATCTAAAACATTTGATAATGCAACATCTTGTTCATCTGAAAATTCATTAATTATTGTAGATGCCATCTACGATAAATTTATTCAAGCATTGGCTTCAGTAGGTGGGTCAACTTTGCCTCAATCAATGGAAAATCATATAATTGATCGTCTCTGGGAAAATGGACACTTGAGTCGTCATGCAATAGCCCAAGACGCTCGTACTTTAATTGATGCACTAGATCTAAAAGGCGACGTACCAGAAAATACAAAATTTATCTGTATTGAAACTCAAGGCATTGGTGAAGCATACCCACTATCTGGTGAAAAATTATCTCGAGTAATTGCATTATACCGAGCAAGTGATTTTGATGATGCAATAATGAAATCTAAAAAGATGTTGGAACATTCTGGTGCAGGACATTCCATTGGCATTCATACAAATAATACAAACCGTGCTAAAAAAATGGCAATGACATTGCCCACATGCCGCGTGATAGTAAATCAAGCACATTGTTTTGCTACGGGTGGCTCTTTTAACAATGGTTTGCCCTTTTCATTATCAATGGGTTGTGGAAGTTGGGGGGGCAATTCAATTGACGAAAATTTACATTGGAAACATTTTTTAAATATTACAAATATAGTATGTGAAATTCCAGTTGTGGAACCATTGGTAGAGGATATATTTTCTGATTATTGGAGTTCTGTTGGGAAATGAACTATAGTTCAACATTGCCACCTAGAGGAACTGTGCGCGAATGGTTGGATTATCATGCAGAAAAAACGCCTGATGGGATTTGTTATCTCTTTTCTGATGGCGCTAGTGATCTTACTTGGCTTACGTTGCGCAATCATGCAAAAAAAATTACATTTGGCCTTACACACTTAGGAATAAAAAAAGGCGAAAGCATTGCTATTTGTATGTCTAATGGACGTCCAGCTTTATTAACGTTATATGCAATATTATATGGTGGGTTCCGTGCTACACCACTTAATTTAGCTGCAGGACCTGCAGCTTTAGGGCATGCTATTTTTCATAGTAAGTGTAGATATATTTGCAGTGCACCTGGACAATCAAAGATATTACTGGATGCTTTTAAGGAAACTGATGCAAGGCCACAAATTATAAACGCTGAGGCACAATTTTTAGAAAAAGACGTTCCTGAAATAAATTTACATGAACTTAATGAAACTGATCACGCCCTTTTAATGTATACCTCTGGTACTACTGGAGTACCAAAGGGTGTTGTTCATAGTCACACTAGTTTGCTATCGGGTGGTTGGACTACTTCAGTGGCACACGAATTAAAACCAACTGATCGTGCACTTTGTGTTCTTCCTTTATATCATATTAATGGTCTATGTGTGACCGTAATAGCACCACTAATATCTGGTGGATCTAGCGTTATTTGTCCTAAGTTTTCTAATACAGTTTTTTGGAAACATTGTGAAAAATTTCAGATCACTTGGTTTTCTGTTGTACCTACAATAATTTCACATTTGTTGCATGGAAAGGCTGGTCCAAGTGATGCTGTTAAAACAAATTTACGATTTGGACGCTCTGCATCTGCTCCATTGGCTATAGATACCCAATTTAATTTCGAAACTCGCTTCGGTTTGGCTATTATTGAAACTATGGGTTTGACAGAAACTGCAGCACAGATTTTATCAAACCCTTTGCCACCTAGGAAACGCAAAATTGGTTCACCTGGAATTGCTTTTGGAAACGAAGTAAAGGTTTTGTCATTAGATGGAACAGACCAAATAGTTGGCGAAACGGGTGAGTTAGCAGTTCGAGGACCAAATGTTATGCTTGAATATCTAGATAATGAGAGTGCTACTCAGAAGTCAAAAACTATTGATGGATGGTTGTTAACAGGTGACTTGGGATACATAGACGATGATGGTTATGTTTTTGTATCTGGAAGATTAAAAGAATTAATAATTAAAGGTGGTGAAAATATTTCTCCGCGGGAAATAGATGATGTTCTTTATTCACACAGAGATGTTATAGAAGCCGCAGCATTTGCTATTCCTTGCGCTATATATGGCCAACGTATCGAAGCCGCAGTAAAGTTGATCGATTATAGCAATGCATCTGAGGCTGATATGTTAAATTTGTGCTGTTCAAAACTTGGCAATTTCAAGTCTCCTGATCGTATTTATTTTTTAAATGATTTACCCAAGGGGCCTTCTGGAAAAATTCAACGTATTAAATTGTTAGAATTGTTACATGTATAAATATTTATGCCTTAATGTTGTTGAAACAACTTAAAATCTTTAATAAATTTCTGAATTTCATTGAATATTCAGGTTCGTTAGAGTGTTAACGTTGATGAATAGCTAGGCTTATCATTTTATTTATAGTATTAGTAATGCATGCAATATTGTTGAAATTATTTAGCATTTATAGAAAATAAATAAAAAAAAGTTTATTTACCTATGAAATAGATGTTTTTAGAGAATTTGAGAACGTAATTCTCCTAGACACTGCGTTAAATCTGTTCGACATTATGTATCTGTTAGTTAGTTTGGGTACCAATGGAATCACATTTTGGGCCTATATTAAAATAAATCTTTGGGAGACAAAAAATGAAAAAATTACTTTTAGCGACTGTAGCTTCTGCTGCTATGGTAACTGCCGCATATGCTGATGATGTCAAAATCGGCGTATTTTTAGGCTTTACTGGACCAATTGAAAGTTTGGTTGCACAAATGGGTCCGGGAGCCGAGGCTGCCATCGCGGAAGTTTCTGCATCTGGTAAATTCATGAACGGTTCAACAGTTACTGCTGTGCGTGCTGATACAACTTGTGTAGATGCAGCTGCTGCAACTTCTGCTGCAGAACGTTTAATCACTTCAGATAAAGTTTCTGGTATAGTTGGTGGTGACTGTTCAGGCGTTACGACTGCAACACTAACTAATGTTGCAATGCCAAATGGTATGGTAATGATCTCACCATCTGCAACATCACCGGCGTTATCAACTATTGAAGATAATGGTCTATTTTTCCGTACTGCTCCATCTGATGCACGCCAAGGCGTTGTCATGAGTAATATTATACTTGAGCGTGGCTTTAAATCTGTTGCTCTAACTTATACCAATAATGACTATGGAAAAGGTTTAGCCGATGCATTTGCTGCTGCATATGAGGCCGCTGGTGGTGAGGTAACAATCAATACATCCCATGAAGATGGCAAGGCTGACTATTCTGCTGAAGTGGGTGCTTTAGCTGCAGCTGGGGGCGATATTCTAGTTGTTGCGGGCTATCTTGATCAAGGTGGTAAAGGTATTATTCAAGCATCATTAGATACAGGAGCATTTGATACTTTTGTATTGCCAGATGGTATGGTTGGTGATTCACTGCCAGAAGCAATTGGCTCAGATTTAAATGGTTCATTTGGACAAGCACCTGGTTCTGATAGTGAAGGTGCAGCGAGATTAGCTACTATTTCTGGGGATGCATTTGATTCAACATCACCATTTGCTGGTGAAAGTTATGATGCCGCTGCTTTAATTTTATTAGCGATGCAGGCTGCTAGTTCAACAAATCCAGCTGATTATAAAGGCAAAGTCTTTGACGTTGCCAACGCACCAGGTGAACAAATTCTTCCAGGCGAACTTGGAAAAGCATTGGACATTTTAGCTTCAGGCGGCGAAATTGATTATGTTGGTGCCTCTAATGTTGAATTAATTGGTGCTGGTGAAAGTGCTGGTAACTACCGTGAAATTGAAATTAAAGGTGCAAAAATCTCTACTGTTGGCTACCGTTAATTTAATCACTTAAAATTTAAAGCGGCTCCATACTTTTGGGGCCGCTTTTACATATGGAATTTCCTCATGATTACAGTAAAAAATCTTACAAAAAAATTTGGTGGCTTTACGGCTGTAAATAATGCGTCTCTTACAATTAAGAAGGGCTCCATTACAGGTTTAGTTGGTCCCAATGGAGCAGGCAAAACTACATTGTTTAATGTTATAGCTGGTATTTATGAACCATCAGGCGGTTTTGTAACATTAGATGGTAAAGACATAACCGGATTGCCACCACACAAACTCTTTAATAAAGGACTTTTACGTACGTTTCAGGTTGCTCATGAATTTGGTACAATGACCGTTCGTGAAAATCTCATGATGGTACCTGGTGGTCAATCAGGAGAAAGTCTAATAGATGTATGGTTGAGGCCAGGAAAAATACGTGAAGAAGAAGAAGAATTACGTATAAAAGCTAATGAAGTAATTGAATTTCTTGAAATAAGTCATGTTGCTGATGAATTGGCTGGAAACTTGTCTGGTGGACAAAAAAAACTCCTTGAGCTGGGGCGAACCATGATGGTTGATGCCAAAATTGTATTTTTGGATGAGGTCGGTGCAGGGGTTAACCGCACTCTTTTAAATACTATTGGTGATGCCATCATTAGGTTGAATAAAGAACGTGGGTATACGTTTTGTGTAATTGAACATGATATGAATTTTATAGGTCGTTTATGCGACCCCGTGATAGTTATGGCTGAAGGCGGTGTGCTTGCTGAGGGTACTCTTGATGAAATTAAAGCTAACGAGCAAGTAATTGAAGCCTATCTTGGTACTGGATTGAAAAACAAGGTTACATCATGAGCTACTTAATTGCTGAAGGTATGACGGGTGGCTATGGTGGTGCTGATATTCTCCATGATTGTAACATCTATGCTGAAAAAGGCGAAATAGCTGTAATTGTTGGACCTAACGGTGCTGGTAAGTCCACGGCAATGAAGGCTATTTTTGGAATGTTAAATATTCATTCTGGTCGTGTAGTATTAGATGGTGAAGATATTACTAATTTAACTCCTCAAGCACGTGTAGCTAAAGGCATGGCATTTGTACCTCAAACAGCAAATGTATTTCCAACTATGAGTGTTGAAGAAAACTTGGAAATGGGAGCATTCCTACGAAGAGATGATATACGTGTAACTATGAATGAAGTTTTTGATTTATTTCCAATTTTAAAAGATAAACGCAACCAAAAAGCTGGAGAGTTATCTGGGGGGCAACGCCAACAAGTAGCTGTTGGGCGTGCCTTAATGACACAGCCAAAGTTATTAATGTTAGATGAACCAACCGCTGGCGTTTCCCCTATAGTAATGGATGAGTTGTTTGACAATATTATTGAAGTAGCTCGGACAAAAATTTCTATTTTAATGGTTGAGCAAAATGCGCGCCAAGCTTTAAATATTGCGGATAAAGGATATGTAATGGTTCAAGGTTCCAATAAGTTTACAGACACTGGAGAAGTTCTTTTAAACAATCCAGAAGTGCGCAAAAGCTTTCTTGGAGGTTAGATGAATTTCACCACAACAAAACAAGTACATAAAATAAAACTTAATCCCTCTGCGGATCAACTTACCATGTCCGTTGGCTATTTGTTTAATAAAAATAAGGCACTGTTCAATAGATGCCAACCTTTGGAGATCTAGTATGGAAGACCTTTTAAACGCATTCTTATTAATGTCTAATTTTGTATTTGTGCCTGCAATTGCTTACGGTTCTCAACTTGCGCTTGGCGCAGTTGGTGTAACTTTGGTTTACGGTATATTGAGATTTTCCAATTTTGCGCATGGTGACACTATGGCTTTCGGAACTATGATTGTTATTTTATTTACTTGGTGGTTTCAATCTATGGGGATAAACCTTGGCCCTTTGCCTACGGCTTTGTTAGCGTTACCCTTTGGAATTATAGTCACTGCAATATTTTTATTGGGCTCTGATAAATTAATTTATAGATTTTACCGTGAACAAAAGGCGGCACCTGTTATTTATTTGATAGCATCCGTAGGAATTATGTTTGTTTTAAACGGTGTTGTTCGATTTATAATTGGCCCTAATGATCAACGCTTTGCTGATGGGGAACGTTTTATTGTTAAGGCTCGGGAAATGAAGCAATACCTAGGTACCGCTGAGGGCGTTTCAATAAAGGTATCTCAAGGTTTAACTGTAATTACTGCTATAATAGTTGTAATAGCATTGTTTTGGTTTTTAAATAAAACTAGAACAGGAAAATCAATGCGAGCTTTTTCTGATAATGAAGATTTAGCATTATTATCTGGAATTAGCCCTGATAAAGTGGTCGCTGTTACTTGGATATTAGTTGCAATACTCGCGACAGTTGCAGGGACATTATATGGCTTAGATAAATCCTTTAAACCTTTTACTTATTTTCAATTATTATTGCCAATATTTGCTTCAGCCATTGTCGGGGGCCTTGGAAATCCGTTGGGAGCAATCGCCGGTGGATTTGTAATCGCATTTTCAGAAATTATGATTACTTATCCATATAAGAAATTAGTGGCTTACGTAGTTCCAGGCGATTGGAAGCCTGAAGGTTTGGTCCAGTTATTAGCTACTGATTACAAATTTGCAGTTAGCTTTATTATTTTAGTTTTGGTTCTACTTTTTAGACCAACAGGAATTTTTGCAGGAAAATCAGTTTAATGTTAATAAATCGTAATATAGTTTATTTTACAATAATGGCACTCTTATTAATTGGTGTTGGATTATTTCAAAGTTGGAATGTATCCTTATCTATACTTAATCTTTGTTTGATTAGTGCAATTATGGCTTTAGGCGTTAACATTCAATGGGGTTATGCAGGGTTATTTAACGTCGGTATCATGGGCTTTGCCGCACTTGGTGGATTAGCAGCTGTTCTGGTAGCGATGCCTCCAGTTGAGGGTGCTTGGTCTGCTGGAGGATGGGGTGCTATTGGCGGCTTGTTTCTGGCTTTTATATCAATTGCTTTGGCGGTAATTACTTATCAGAGAATGTCAGCTGGTCGTACCCGATCTATTATAATTATTGCAATATGCGTAATTGGGTTTTTCATAACTAGAGCAGTTTTCGGACCCGCAACTCATGCAATTGAAGATATAAACCCTGCAACATCGGGATACCTTGGCGGCTTTGGTTTACCAATTGTATTATCATGGCCTGTTGGTGGTATTTTTGCTGGTATTGCTGCCTGGGTAATTGGTAAAATTACATTAGGATTAAGATCAGATTATTTAGCAATAGCAACCCTTGGGATTTCTGAGATCATTATTGCTGTTTTAAAGCATGAAGATTGGATGACACGTGGAGTAAAAAATGTAATTGGTATGCCAAGACCAGTTCCATATGAAGTTAATTTACAGACTGCAGATTGGTTTATTACTTTGTCCTCTACACTTGGTGCTGATCCAGTTGGTTTTTCAAGTATCTTTGTTAAAATCTGTTATGCGTGTTTATTTGTTTCAATGCTATTGATTGTATTGTGGCTATCTGAAACCGCGTTAAAGTCGCCTTGGGGGCGCATGATGCGAGCAATTCGTGATAATGAAGTTTCTGCTAATGCTATGGGTAAAAATGTAACAAAGCGGCATTTGCAAGTGTTTGTATTAGGGTCTGTGGTAGTTGGTTTAGCTGGCGCAATGCTTACAACATTAGACGGTCAATTAACTCCAACATCTTACCAGCCGCTGCGGTTTACTTTTTTGATCTGGATTATGGTAATTGTTGGTGGTTCTGGAAATAACTGGGGTGCCGTATTGGGTGGATTTGTTATATGGTTTTTCTGGATTGAAGCAGAGCCATTAGGCCTAGTTTTAATGAATGTAATCACATCTGGTATGGCAGAAGACAATAGCCTTCGATTACACCTAATAGAATCTGCTGCCCATATGCGTTTGATGACAATGGGTTTAATTTTACTACTCGTTTTAAGGTTTAGCCCACGTGGACTATTGCCAGAAAAGTCATCGTAAAATTACCCCCCTGATGCTAATAGGGCAACATTACCTCCTGCAGCAGTAGTATCAATGCAAACATGACGTTCTAGGATGCACCGCTGAGTAACATTTATGTCAGTAATCAAAGGGATTAATGGTCCATTGCGATTTGCTAAACATGTTCGAGCCTTTTGTATTGCATCTCTCTCAGCCCAAAATATTACAACATCAAAACCTTTTAAATTAGTTAATTCACTCAAATCTATGTTTAAAATTATACAAGTATTACAACCTGCGTCATGCGCAAGTTTGGCCTGTTGTTTTGCTTGTGTAGAAGTTGGCCCTAAACATAAAACTATACCTTTTGGGTAGCTTGAAAGTATATTTAGTTCACCAGTAGGGCCAGGAAGCGTAGATATATGCAATACTTTACGGTCAGGTGCAGTTACTTTATTTAATATTTCTTGTGCATTAGTTGTTATTGCTTGTGTATCATTTTTTTCGCTAACTGGATCAGAAATATTTAAAAAGTGTTTTAAATAATTTGGTCCACCTGCTTTAGGGCCTGTTCCTGATAAGCCTTCTCCGCCAAAAGGTTGGGACCCAACAACGGCGCCTATTTGGTTTCGGTTAACATAAATATTACCAACATTTAATGAAGAACATAAATTATGAATCCTTGCTTCAATACGAGAATGTATACCAAATGTAAGGCCATAACCTGTTTTGTTAATGGTTTCTATTATTGAGGGAATTTCTCTTGCTTCAAAAGTTGTAACATGAAGTACAGGACCAAATATTTCTTTTGCCATATCCTTTATTGAATTAACACTTATTACAGTTGGTTTAACGAATGTTTTTATATTAGGTGCTGCAGACTGATGAAGTATACGACCATCATCCATAGCAATATTTATATAATCATTTATGTCTTTAGCCGCAGTATTAGTAATAATAGGCCCTACATCTGTATTAGCATCCCATGGGTTTCCAGATATCAACTCATCCATTGCACCATATAGCATATCTAAAAATTTATCGGCTATATCCTTTTGTACGTATAACATTCTCAGTGCAGAACAACGCTGTCCAGCAGACTGAAATGAACTAGCAATTATATCTTGTATAGCTTGCTCTGGAAGTGCGGTGCTATCTACTATCATTGCGTTTAAACCCCCAGTTTCAGCGATTAAGGGAGCAAAAGGATTGCCAGTTTCAGCTAAACCTATGTTAATTGATTGAGCAGTTTTTGTTGATCCCGTAAAACAAACTCCGTCTATTGATTTATGTTTAATTAAATTTGCACCAATAACGCTTCCTGATCCTACTAATAGTTGTAATGCAGTAGGAGGGACGCCAGCTTCGAGAATTAAACTAACAGCGCGGCTTGCAATTATTGGCGTTGGATCAGCAGGTTTAGCCAATACAGCGTTACCAACAGATAACGCTGCGATAATCTGGCCTGTAAAAATAGCTAATGGAAAATTCCAAGGCGATATGCAGACAAAAGTTCCACGTGGATTATAACCAATAAAATCTTTAGATCTAGCAGCATAATATCTTATAAAATCGACTGATTCACGGATTTCAGCAACTGAATCTTTAAGAGTTTTCCCTGCTTCTCTTGATAGAATTGCAAAAAGCTCACCAAAATTACTTTCATATAAATCAGCAACTTTATTTAATATTTCAGCTCTCTGATCATGTGGTATAATCCATGGCATAGCATTTTCTATTGCACAGATTACATCATTTTCGCTTGCATTTATAACGGTACCTACAGTGTCATTAATATCAGCAGGGTTAATAATTGTTTGAAAAACTCCTGTTGCGATTCCAGATGCTAGATGGGATGAAACTACCCATTTTTTTTGTGCGAAATCATTGCGAGCAAGATTAATTCTCTCTAGTTCATTAACACTCGTAATATCAAAGCCTAATGAATTCTTACGTTCTGGTTGATATAGATCTGCTGGCTTAGTTAACCATTTGTTCTTTTTTGATATTATATTCCAATCTATGATTGGATCAAATACAACCTCTTCAGATGGCACATTTTTATCTAATATTTTATTAACAAATGATGAATTAGCCCCATTTTCTAATAAACGTCGGACTAAGTATGCCAATAAGTCATCATGTATTCCAACTGGCGCATAAATTCGGCAGCGTATTTTACTTAGAGCTATTGTGTGATCATACAGAGCGCCACCCATCCCGTGAAGCCGTTGGAATTCAAAATTTTGATTGGGTTTAGACATTCTCAAAACAGCATGTATAGAGTGAGCATTATGTGTTGCAAATTGTGGGTATATGCGATCAGAAAAATCTAATAATCTTCTCGCACATGCTAAGTAAGAGATGTCGGTTGCGCATTTTTTTGTAAATACAGGATAATTATCAAAAGCGTCTGTTTGTGTTTTTTTGATTTCAGTATCCCAATAAGCGCCTTTTACTAGCCGTATCATAATTTTACGATCTAGTTTTTCTGATAATGCATGAAGCCAATCTATTACTGCAATTGCACGTTTCCCATAAGCTTGAACAACAACACCAAATCCGTCCCATCCTTTAAGGCGTGGATCAGATAAAGCATGCTCAATTACATCAAGAGATAAATCTAATCGATCGGCTTCTTCTGCATCTATATTCAGCCCCATATTTGCATTTCGAGCCATTAATATAAGATTACTTAACCGCTTTCCCATTGTTTCTAAAACAGCAGATTTATGAATTAGTTCATATCGAGGAAACAATGCTGAAAGTTTTATAGATATTCCTGGATTATTACGAACATCTGAATCTTTGCTATGTTTGGCTAAATAAGAAATAGTATCAGCGTAAGCTTTAGTGAATTTGATAGCGTCATTATCAGTTATAGCAGCTTCTCCTAGCATATCATAAGAATACGTATAATCATTTTTTTGACGTTTTTGACCGCGTTTTACAGCTTTTTCAATTGTCTCCCCGAGTACAAATTGATTACCCATTTCTTTCATCGCAGCCTTTACAGCTTGACGAATAACAGGCTCCCCAACACGTTTTATTAATCGGTGCATCGCTGAATGAATCTTAGATTCTTTTGTTTCATCCAGAACTTTTCCTGTCAGTATTAATGCCCAAGTTGATGCATTCACTAGTGAGCTTGAAGAATTACCTATATGCTGAGACCATTTCTTATCAGTTAATTTATCTTCTATTAGTTCATCCATAGTATATGCATCAGGCACTCTTAGCAGTGCTTCAGCTAAACACATTAATGCAATTCCTTCTGAATTAGATAGGCCATATTCTGCTAGAAAAACTTCCATTAACCCAGGGTTCTTATCTGAGCGGATCTTTTCAACCAAGAATGCAGCATTTTCAACAATTTCTATGCGATCTTTTTTTGATAAATTAGCTATCTTAATTAATTGTGTAACCAATTCAACTTCGTCTGTAAGGTGTAGATCGCGAATGCGAGTGCGGATTTCACTTATATGTTTCATTGTTTTATCCTGAGTTTTGCTTATCACATTATCTTATATGTAATATATTTAATGACTAATTTTTTTATTTATTTAGGATAATTGACTAAATAAATACTATGTGTTAATATTAAATAACTTAATATGAGAGTTATATAGACAATATGGATTCATTTGATTTAAAGATTTTAAAAATTCTAGAACTTAATGGACGAATAACTAATTCGGAATTATCTGAACGAGTAGGGCTATCAAAAACGCCTTGTCAGATACGTGTAAAAAATATGATCGAAAAAGGTATAATTAAAGGCTTTAAGGCCGTCTTAGACAATCATGCTTTAGATCGTAATCACATAGCTTTTACTGAGGTAAAATTAAGTGATACGCGAGATAGTGCCTTAAATGCATTTAACAAAGCAGTTCAGGGGATCCCGCAGATAGAGCAATGTCATATGATTGCTGGTCAATTTGACTATTTACTTAAAGTGCGAACAAGGAATATTGCAGATTATCGATATGCCTTGGGAGAAAAAATCTCATCTCTTCCATGCGTTGCTAACACTTCAACTCATGTAGTTATGGAATCTATTAAAGATTAACTGGTTATTTAAGGATTCAATTTGTTAAATTGTGAATCTTTAAGGAAGCTAATTTTTAATAATATCAAAATAACGACAATTGATTATCTATTTTTGGTTTTTTAGTTTTTTTGGTAGTACTTTTTCTGCTACCATGTTTGCTATATACGGCATTAGAAATTATTTTATATTTAGCACTTTTACGAATATTAGCTATTTTATCCTTAGCTTCTTTTGCCGATGATACGTGCTCAATAATTGGTTTTGGGTAGTCAGTGCCCAGTGAAAAAGAAATATTATCTATTAAATTTTTATCCCATTTCCAAGGTTCGTGTATGAATTCATTTGGAAGCTGTTTTAATTCTGGTAACCATTTTCGAATATAATTACCGTCCGGGTCATGTTCAATAGATTGTTTGACTGGATTGTATACTCTCATCGCATTTATACCGGTAACGCCAGATTGCATTTGTAACTGACTATAATGAATTCCAGGCTCATAATCTGTAAATAATCTGGCTAAGTGATCACCCGTAATTCGCCAATCTAACCAAAGCTGGTAACTTGCAAAGCTTACAAGCATAGCGCGCATTCTGAATGTTATCCACCCATCAATAATTAGATTACGCATGCATGCGTCAATAAATGGGTATCCAGTAGATCCAGTTGCCCATGCTTGATATTTTGCCTCATCATAATCACCATCTCGTAAACCTTCGAAAGCGGGATGCATACAATGCGTTTCTATTTCTGGCTGGTCTTCTATTTTTTGTATAAAGTGGCAGCGCCAAGCTAACCGCGAATTAAAGGCAGTTAGGTTTTTCATAAAATATTTTTTATCTTCTGAACTAAGCTGTTGTTTTCTTTTTTTGATTGACTGAGCTACCTCCCTCACTGATAGACTTCCCCATGCAAGATGCGCGGATAACCGTGAGCAATATATTGATGATAATCCAGGTGCTGAAATATGATATAAATACCTTCTTGATCTAGTATTTAAAAATCCTCTTAGATCATCTATAGCAGCAGTTCTTCCACCATTTTGAACTATTCCAATCAACTTTTTACCAAAAATAAGACTATTTTTTTCTGGTAATTTATCGGAGTAATAATTAAGAATTGGTATTAAATTACTGGGTTTAGGCAGGATTTTTTCTGCCATTCGTTGGTTTCTAATTGCCGACCAATTATTACGTGATGACAGCTTGCGAATAATACCATTTGAGGGATATTCATGTGTTGGAATATTATTTAGTGTACACATTCTTTTAACACTTATATCTCTTTTATATGTCCAGAGATTGCCAGTCTCTTCATGAGAATATATCCCATTGATATTGTATTCTGATTGGATGTCTTCAATAATATCGCAAACATCACCAACTTTGATTATCAGAGGCTGACCTAAGCTGGACAGTGAAATATTAAGATCCCTTAAACAATCATAAATAAAATGCCAGTGACGCCGAGAACTAAAACTTTTTTGCCAATATTCAGGTTCAACTACATATAGCGGCAATATAGGTATCATGAGTTTAGATGCTGCCAGTAGTGGTGCGTGATCGTTTATTCTCAGATCTCGTTTAAACCAAACAATATTTATATTTTTTTTCATTTTATTTATTACTTTTAGACGAACGCCGACAACGTTCAGAACAGTACTTAACTTCTTCCCAAACACTTTTCCATTTTTTACGCCATGTAAAAGGAAGTTTGCAAACTTGACAATATTTTTGAGGTAGTTCAGACTTTTTCATTTTGTTCCAGTTTGTTGAAAAAATGATTGCTATCTGATTTGATATTTGTATATTTTTGATTATCCATACGATCAAGGTTTTTATAGATTAACCCCATGCGCGGATTAGAACGAAGTTTTTTTTCATTTCTTATAATAAAATCCCAATATAAATAATTAAAAGGACACGCATCGGGGCCAGTCTTTTCACTTACTTTATATTTACACTTTTTACAGTAGTTGGACATTTTGTTAATGTAAGCACCACTTGCAGCGTATGGTTTTGATCCTAAAATTCCACCATCTGCAAATAATATCATTCCAGTTACATTTGGAAGTTCAACCCATTCATACGCATCAGCATAAACTAACAAATACCATTCATTCACTTCGTCTGGGTGGATACCTGCAATTAAAACAAAATTACCAAGAACCATTAATCGTTGTATATGATGTGCATATGCATTTTCACGTGTTTCGCTGACGCATTGATGCAAGCAATTCATGTCTGTTTCGCCAGTCCAATAAAATGAGGGTAATTTCCTGTTTACTTCTAAGTAGTTCATTGATTTGTATTCAGGCATTTTTAACCAATAAACACCTCTGACATATTCTCGCCATCCAAGAATTTGTCGGATGAAACCCTCAACAGCATTAATTGGTGCGCTACCAGCGTGGTATGATTCTTCAACCCGTTTGATACATTCCAAAGGATTTAATAAGCCAGAGTTTATATAGAAACTAATATGGCTATGGAACATCCATGGCTCACCTTCTATCATTGCATCTTGATATGTACCAAAATTTTGCAAACGTCGGCTAATAAACTCTTCTAAGGCTTCTAGAGCCTGTATGCGTGTTACAGCAAAACTAAAAGGATTTAGATCTCCAAAATGATCAGGAAAATTTTGATCGACTAGCTTTATAACATCATTAGTTATCTGGTCTGGCTTGCTTAAATAAGTTTTAGGGATATCTAAACCGGCTTTAGGAGGTTTTCTATTATCATTATCGAAGTTCCATTGGCCATCAATAGGCTGATCTCCATCCATTAAAATTGAATATTTACGACGCATATTGCGGTAAAAAAATTCCATTCGAAGCTGTTTGCGTTCATTTGCCCAAAAATTAAATTCTTCAGTTGAACATAGAAACCTGTCATCGTCTTTAATTTCAAAAGGGGGTTTTAGTAGTTTTGACCACTTTAATATTTCAGAAAATAAACGATATTCATTTGGCTTAGTTAGAACTATTTTTTTAATTTTATTGGTGCTTAATACTCGCCTCACTTCACCTAATAAGGATCCAGTATTAAGTGGATCATCATATTTAGTATATAAAACATTATAACCCTGATCTGATAAATCTTTTGCAAAATGTCGCATTGCTGAAAAAATAAAAGCAATTTTCTTTTTATGGTGTTTTACATATGTCGCTTCTGAATGTACTTCGCAAAGTAATATTATATCATTGATCTTGTCGACATTATGTAAACATGAAACGTTTTCACTTAATTGGTCGCCTAATATTAGTCGTAAAATCATGATTTTTGCCTGATTATATGATATGTCATATTTTGATTTATATAAAATTCTAATGCGTGGAAATTGTTTGAAATAATTTGAGATCAAATATTAATACTTTGATTTTACACGTATTATTTTAAACTCATTAGTTATACATGGCTCATACTTTATCTATTTCTAGATAAACTATCATTTTAATATTATATTTATAAATTAAATTTATCTTTTCTAAAAGCGTCATATTGGATAATTTTCTATATTTGATAAATCTATTACCTGTCCTGAGAGTGCGCTTTTTTGCGCTGCTAAGCCCATAGCTACTGCTTTCCATCCATCCATAAGAGTCACTTCAGGTTGGTTTATTTTGCCTCTTATTAAATCTAAAAATTTTCGATGTTGATAAAAGGTTGATCCATTGTGATCCCCAGCCTCTAATAAATGTGGATCTACCATTACTTCTTCCTGAATGGGGCCCTGTGGACTACGTGGACTAATAATTATTTGAGGGGTTGGTGCATCTCCTAAATGTTTTGGCCAAAATCGACCTGGTCCTGGAACTAATGCTTCAATCTTTCCATTTGCACCAATAGCTGTGATTTCTTCTTGAAATTTAGCTCCCTCCGCAAACATACATAGTTCTAACATAGCTCGCGCACCATTTTTAAATTCTACAATAACGTAACCATTATCTAAAATATCTGGTATTTCTCCATTATAGATTTCATCAAAATGATTCACTGATTGCCCAGCACTTGCCATTATTTTTGTAGGTTCAGATTTGATAAGCAGACGCATCAAATCAAAAAAATGACAACATTTTTCTACTAATGTGCCCCCGGAATATCGATTAAATCTATTCCAATCATTAACTTTTTTAAGGAATGGAAACCTATGTTCACGAATTGTTAGCATTTTAATTCCACCGGTTACGCTATCAACTCTTTCGCGCAATGTTTGGATAGGTGGCATATAGCGGTATTCCATTGCCACCCATACTGGAGAAGGGTAATTATCACGGAATTTTTCTAGTTTAAATATATCATTAGGATCAGTAAATAATGGCTTCTCAATTAAAATTGGTAAGTGCCGCTTTAATGCAATCTGCTCTAGCTGTGACATATGGCAGAAATTTGGACTAACTATGACAAGACAGTCTAATTTTTTAAAATCTAATAAATCATCTATACTGTTTACAAATATAGCATTTGGAGCGAGCTCTTTAGCTTTTAATGCCATATCTTTGTTAGGCTCAAATATAACAGATACTTGAGTATCAGATAGTAGAGTAATATTTCGAATGTGCTCATGCCCCATCATGCCACATCCTATCATGCCGTAATGTGTTAGTTCTGTCATAGTTATTCCTATCTTAAACGTTGCACATAATTTGCGTTGCTGGGATCAAACCATGTCTGGGAATATTCAATAGGAATTGAATCTTCTGACCAGCTAAATCGTTCTATAAATCCAGTAACTGTACCGGCTGCTAGTGTAAAATTATTTGGCGTCCACGTTGGTAATTTAGCAATAGAAACACGATCTTCAGCACGAGTTATCCAGAATCCAAGGCTTTTTTGATAATAGTGATAAAGCGAATCTGAAACATCAGATTGTGAGACTGATCCCGAGTCATAATCTAACCAAATTTCTTCAATTGCTATAATTGTTTTATTTAAATACCGCATTCGCCGCATTCTAGTTCCTTGATGTGATGTTCCAAATTTTGGAAGATTTTTTGGTTTATCCATTTTTTTGATTTCGATAAATTGCGCACTAGGCAAACCTCCTCCACTTAATAGTTCAAGTCGAAACATAGCATATACGCTATCATCACTCCCCCCATGCCTAATATAATTACCTGATCCTTGTATTTGTTCTAACATCCCTTTTTTTACTAATTCTTTAAGGGATTTTCGTAGTGTAGTAACAGTAGTGTTCAAGGATTTTGCAAGTATGCGTTCTGGTAAAAGTCGCTCACCATCCATTAATCTACCAGCTCCAATGTCTCGAATTAGAAGTTCAGAAATTTGAATGTATTTTGGCAGGCCAAACTTTTTTTTAGCAAGGTGGTTCATTTAAATAACCGCATGTAAGTTTAAAATTGATACACCATTGATTTACATATTTTTGAGTGTTAGGCAAATGATAGTTTACTATGAAAGTAAGAATATATGACAATTGTTCCGATAACATCATCAGATTTGGATGCTAGTGAGGTTTCATGGTTTTCTGCGCTTTGCTCAGACGACTATAAATTTTTAGGCATACCTGATGGTAACTTAAGATCAAGTTGGGACCATTGCTCTAATATTGTTCGTGAAGCTGAAAAACAAGGTTTTGGTAACATCTTGTGCCCATCATCCTATCAAGTTGGCCAAGATACATTATCATTTGTAGCTGGCTGTTCGCCTATAACGGAAAATATTAATTTTTTAGCTGCAGTTAGATGTGGCGAAATGCAACCAATCATGCTGGCTCGTACTATTTCTACACTGGATCATATGTTGAAGGGACGATTGACTATAAATATCATAAGTTCTGATTTTCCTGGCCAAAAAGAAGACAGCGCATTTCGTTACCAAAGGTCTCGTGAGGTTGTTGAAATATTAAAACAAGCGTGGACCCAAGATAAAATAAATTACAGTGGCTCAGTTTATGATTTTAAAGATGTAACAACTGTACCTGTTCAACCATATCAAACAGGTGGACCATTACTATATTTTGGTGGTTATTCACCATCGGCTCTGGAGCTATGTGGTGAACACTGTGATGTTTATCTTATGTGGCCAGAAAAAAAAGATGCTTTGGCAAGTCGTATGAAATTCGTGAACGAGGTCGCACAAAAATATAACCGTACTTTGGACTATGGATTACGCGTACATGTTATTGTGCGTGATACAGAAAAAGAAGCTCAAGAATATGCTGAGTATATTACATCAAAATTGGATGATGAATATGGAAAAATGATACGTGAACGAGCACTCGATTCAGGTTCATTAGGTGTTTCTCATCAAGCAGCAAGTCGAGAATTAGCGGATAAATATGGATATATTGAACCTAATCTCTGGACTGGGGTAGGGCGTGCACGTTCCGGTTGTGGGGCTGCTTTGGTTGGATCAACGGATCAAGTATTATCAAAAATTGAAGAATATCGAAAAATGGGCATGCGATCTTTCATTTTTTCTGGTTACCCACATATTAATGAAGCAAAGCATTTTGGATCACGAATTTTACCGCAACTAAAAACCTGCTCACTGCCTCACGCTTATGGGCGCATACCACAAACCACCCCAGCAACGCCTTTGGGCATAGGAGCACGTATTTGATGCAACGTATTAGAATTACAGATAAATTAGATTTCAGCAGGATTATCTATGGTATGTGGCGTTTAGCAGATGATGCAGATACAAGCGTTAAAAATGTACATAAAAAAATTGATCTTTGTTTAGAGCAAGGTATTACAACTTTTGATCAAGCTGATATTTATGGTGATTATAGTGCTGAGGCCGTGTTTGGATATGCACTTAAAGAAAATAAATCACTTCGTGATCAAATTGAGATAATTACAAAGTGTGGAATTATTGCACCTTGTGGTAAATATTCTGATGCTCCATTGAAATACTATGATACTTCAAGCAAACATATTATTTCATCAGTTGAATCCTCTTTAACTAATATGAATATTGAACATATTGATATGTTATTAATTCATCGACCTGATCCATTTATGAACCATTTAGAAACTGGTATGGCACTAGACTCTTTGGTTGAATCTGGAAAAATAGGCGCCGTTGGTGTTTCTAATTTTAAGCCTCATGATTGGGAATTATTACAATCAGGTATGAAAACAAATTTAAAAACTAACCAGATTGAATTATCATTGAAGTCTATTGTTCCATTTAAAAATGGTGATGTGGCATTTCATCAAAAGATAGGTACGCCAATTATGGCATGGTCACCATTAGCGGGTGGTGACTTAATGACACAAAATACTGATTTAACTAATAAAATGGATGATTTGGCTTCAAAGCATGGTCTAAACCGTTCTGCAATTGCAGTTGCTTGGTTGTTAGCTCATCCAGCAAATATTATGCCCGTTATGGGAACTAATAATTTACTTAGAATAAGTGAAATAAGTGATGCAATTAATTTTAATATGAATCGCATCACTTGGTTTGACTTGTATACAGCAGCTTTAGGCAAAGAGGTTGCATGATGGCTGATGGAGGCATCGATATTTTAGCTAATTTTCAACCAAATTCGAATAATTCCAAAATGTTAAGGGATTCCTTTAGTAGATTTGCAACTGGTGTAACTATTGTTACATGTGGCAGTGCCGATGGACATATAGGAATTACTGCTAATAGTTTTTCATCGATATCATTGGACCCAGCATTAATAATGTGGGCGTTAGCAAAAAAATCATCAAGATTTAAGTATTTTGATGTTGCAAAATATTTCGCCATACACGTCTTAGATATAAAACAACATCAAATTTGTAATGACTTTTCTAAAAGAAATAACGCTTTTGAAAACTTAAATTATTCAATTTCTGAAAATGGTGTTCCATTGATAGAAAATTGTTTAGCGCGTTTTTCATGTATAAAAGATATTTCTCACAATGCTGGTGATCATCAAATTGTTATTGGAAAAGTTTTAAACGCTCAAATGCGGGATGGTGATCCATTAACCTTTTATGCTGGGCAGTTTGGAAAAATACAGGCTAGATATTAGTTTTAATTTTACGTGCATAATATTTATGCATATATAAGGAGGTGGCTTAATTGGGAATGTTTATACTAGGAATTAATTTTCTAAGTCAGTTTAACAAACATGTTTTACGAATAAGCCGTAACATTGGTGCAGCCGCTGTTGTACTAATGGTATGTGCTATATTAGTGCAAGTATTTTTCCGTTATATATTAAACAATGCTCTTCCGTGGCCAGATGAAGCTGCTCGGTTTTGTATGTTGTGGATGACTGGCTTAATGGCTCCAACTGCTTTTCGGCGGGGTGGTTTTGTGGCAATTGACACAATCAATCAAATGCTTCCACGTGGCATTGGTCAATTACTATCTATAGCATTACTATTATTGTCGTTATTGGTTTTATCTACTGCTGTACGAATTGGATACAATGAGGTTACTGGGTTTGGTGGTAAATTCACAACTGCATCACTTTATCTACCGTTATCTTTTGATTTTCAATCTTGGTACCGGATTCCACGTTCATGGATGATGATGTCCTTATTAGTTGGTGTTGTTTTATTATTTCTGGTCAACATTGAACTTATTGGACGAAATATTTTACGTGCACTTGGATATAATGAATCAATAGAAGTTATTGCAAAAGACGCTTCATTGGGGCCTGCATGATGCTAATTTGGTTTTTACCTGTATTCTTATTTTTCTTATTAATTGGTTTGCCAGTGTTTTTTGGGCTGTTAGCTGCACCCGGTCTATTATTGTATTTGAACGGTCAAGAACGAGATATTACATTGTTATATCGCAATGTTTATAATGGAATTGATAGTTTTCCCCTCATGGCTATTCCATTTTTTATGCTGGCGGGTGAACTTATGAATCGTGGTGGTATTACAATGCGACTTGTTGAGTTTTCCCAAGCATTTATGGGTCACTTAAGAGGTGGATTAGCACATGTTAATGTTTTGTCATCAATGCTATTTGCTGGGTTATCTGGTTCTGCAGTAGCCGATACATCGGCATTAGGGTCAATGTTAATTCCTGCAATGGAAAAACAAGGTTATACTCGTAAATTTGCGGCAGCAATTACAGCTGCAAGTTCTGTTATTGGACCTATTATTCCACCTTCGGGCATTATGATAATTTATGCATATGTAATGGGTGAAAGCGTTGCGGCTTTATTTTTAGCAGGAGTTATACCTGGTGCAATGGTGGGTATAGGTTTAATGTTAATGGTGAATTTCATGGCAAACAAATACGATTTTCCAATAGCTTCTGAAAGATACACTTGGCCTGAACGCGGGCGTGCTAGCATTAAAGCCTTTTTTCCATTACTTACTCCTGTAATAATTTTAGGTGGTATTTTGGGAGGCATATTTACACCAACCGAAGCTGCTGCAGTTGCTGTTGCCTACGCATTAATTATAGGTCTTTTTGTTTTACGCAGTTTAAAGATTTCAGAATTACCAGATGTTATAATACGAGCAGGCCTAACGTCTTCTGTTGTACTTTTATTGGTTGGTGCGGCTATGGCTTTCAAAACAGTAGTTAGTCTAAGCCATGCTCCAGAACAATTAGCAGAATTTATTCTCACATTGACAGATAACCCCCTGTTATTGCTTTTTTTAATTAATATTTTATTATTCGTAGTTGGTATGTTTCTAGATGCAGGACCAGCTATAATTATTCTTGGCCCAATTTTAGGACCAATTTTCATAGATCTAGGTGTTGACCCCATACATTTTGCTATCATTATGAGTGTCAATCTAACTGTTGGTTTGGCTACACCACCAATGGGATTAGTTCTATTTGTTGCATCTGCAGTTTCGGGTGAGCGCGTCGAAGCAATTGCAAAAGCGATACTACCTTTTCTTGCGGTAGAAATCGTTGTGATCTTTTTGATCACTTATATACCAGCGCTTTCAATGACTATACCAAGGCTTACGGGCTTTGTACAATAAACGAGTATAAGGGAGGAACAATATGCTCATTAAAACAATAAAAACTTTAACACTGGCTGTCATTCTGGCAGGTACAGCGTTATCTAGCGTTTCGGCGGAAACTTTTAAACTTCGCGCAACGGCAAACTCAAACGAAAATGACGAAGACTATGATGGTCTTGTAGTTTTTAAGAACTATGTAGAAGCAGCATCTAATGGTGCTATTGAAGTCGAATTGTTTATTGGCACTCAATTATGTTCTAATGGTGCAGAGTGTCTTCAAGGTGTGGCAGATGGCTCTATAGACATATATATTTCAACTTCTGGTGGTGCTGCTGGTATTTTTCCATATGTACAAGTTTTGGATTTACCATATTTGATGGCAGATGACCGTATTGCTGAGCATGTATTATCTGGAGATTTTACACGCCAAATGCGTGCAATGGCCTTAGAAGATTCTGATAACTCAATTCGTTTAATGACTATTGGCAATACAGGTGGATGGCGCAATTTTGCAAACACAAAACGACGTGTAACAGAGCCTAATGATATGAAAGGTCTAAAGATACGTACTGTTGTTGCAGATCTTCCGCAGGAGCTAGTTAAAGCATTGGGTGCCTCACCAACACCAATCCCATGGCCTGAATTATTTACTTCTTTTCAAACGGGAGTAGTTGAAGGTTCTAAAAATGGTATAACAGATATTATGGGTATGAAATTCCCAGATGCTGGATTACAATATGTAACACTTGATGGTCACGCTTATATGGGCGCATTGTGGTGGATGTCTAATGAAACATTTACTTCTATGCCTGAAGATATGCGTGCAGTTGTAAATGATGGTTTCTATGCTTTACAGCAAGCTACTTTTGCTTCACCAAAACGTAAATCTATTAAAGCATATGCTGACTTTGTAGCAGGTGGTGGTGATTTATACGTTCCAACACCAAACCAAAAATCAGCGTTTGCAGAAGCTGCAACGCCTGTTTACAATTGGTTTAAAGGAAATGTAACGCGCGGGGATCAGATTTTCACAGCGCTAACAAATGCAGTTGATGCTGCAAAAACTGATGTTGGCGCTGCACGTGCTGCCGATTTAAACTAGAGTAATAGGGCGCGGCTTTGACCGCGCTCTATCCTCTTAATTTTAACGAAATGGATACATCCATACTTTATAGTCTTTAACCAATATATGCGCTTTATTAATTTCATTTTTAGACATCTTTTTTACAACCTCTTCCAGCGATATAGCTGCATCAGGATCTCCACCTATTGCGCTAAGAGTGTACCACATGTAGGCACGAACCAAATCAATACTGGCCACTCCACGACCAACTTCAAAATACCAACCAATACCCGATTGCGCACCTGGATGTCCTTTCATGGATGCACGCAAGTACCACTCAAAGGCTCGTTGATCATCTTTCACAACACCTTGTCCCATTGCATACATTACTCCAATAAGTTCTTCAGCGTCTGCATTACCAGAGCGAGCCGCGGGCAACAATTGAATGTAAGCATCCTTAAATTTTCCAGTTTCCATCAAGTCACGCGCTTCTTCAATGCCTGCAAAGCTAGGTGGAGCTATAAAAATAAAAAGTATAAGTATATATCGCATATTATTTGCCTGTCTTGTTTAAGTAGTATGGTTCAAGCCCAAGTTTTACCTCAAACACTTACTGAAAAAGATTTTTTAAATTTTAGCAATGAGCAAACTAAACTTGGACAATTACTATTTTACGATAAAATTCTATCTGGTAACAGCAATATTTCGTGTGCCACATGTCACCACCCTGATCATGGTACAGGTGATGGATTATCTTTAGGAATAGGCGAGGGTGGTGTTGGCTTAGGACCTAAACGTATAATTGGTGATGATGTTATAAAGAAAAGAATTCCTCGAAATTCATCAGCATTATGGAATCTAGGAGCAAAAAAAATCAATGTTTTGTTTCATGATGGTCGAATTTCACAAAAAAATACTTATGGCAACAAATTCGATAGTCCTGCAGAAGAATGGCTACCATTAGGTTTTAACTCTATTCTTGCTGCACAGGCAGTCTTTCCGTTGGTTTCACAATTTGAAATGGCAGGAAATCCTGGAGAAAACGATGTAGCTGGTGCTGCGCATGATCGAATAGATGCTCCTTGGCCAATTATCGCCAAGCGTGTTCGTAGTATTACTCAATATGGAGATAGATTTATTAATGCTTTTGAACACATTAATACGGCATCAGAAGTTTCAATCGTAGACATTGCTAATGCACTTGCTGCATTTATGACCATGGAGTGGAAATCAATTGATAGTAATTTTGATGACTATTTATCAGGTAATTTAGACGTTTTATCTGAAACAGAAATAGCAGGAATGAATCTATTTTATGGAAAAGCAGGCTGTAGTGTTTGCCATAGTGGAAAGTTACTAACGGATCAAAAATTTCACGCCCTTGGATTACCATCATTTGGACCAGGTCGCACTAGAATATTTGATCCAATTCCTCGTGACGTGGGCCACATGGCGGAAACTGATAAAATTATTGATGCATATAGCTTCCGTACACCAATGTTACGCAATGTGGTGTTAACTGCACCTTATGGACATAATGGAGCATATAGTACTTTAGAGGGTATTATTAAGCACCATGTAGATCCAAATGGTGCAAAAAATAAATGGTCTAATAGCGATCTATTATTACCTAAAATTCCACATTTAAAATTAACTGATTTTATAATTCAAGAAGATATTCGTGAAATGAAGCGTCAATCTAATTCCATTAGTATAATACCAGTAAAAGTATCAGAATTAGAGATTAAACAGTTAATTGCATTTATGGGGGCATTAACTGGCAAGTCACTGGAACGTCTTGGAGTTCCATTATCAGTTCCAAGCGGATTGAGTGTTGACTAGGGTATTGTTAATAATAGGATAGACGATCCTACTGTTAAAGATTACGGCTGTGACAAAACAAAATCAGGCTGAATTCCTGATGTTATGATTGATGAATGAACATCATTGCCGGCAAAAAAACCATAGTTTGCAATTAATGCAGTTTTTATACCAGCGGCTTGTCCTCCCAAAATATCAGTATGGAGGGTATCTCCAACCATAACAGTACGTTCAAGGTCGAGACTATTAATTCGTGCAAAAGCCAAATCAAAGATGTTTTTAAAAGGTTTACCAAAGAATTGTAATTTTATGCCTGTCTTATCTGCCAGGCGGTGTGCATAATGACCAGGCTCTACAGAAAATCCTGTCTCGCGAGGTGCTACAATATCAGGATTACCAACGTATACTGGACGTGGCCTTTTCTTAAGGCTGTCCTCTAATAACAATTGGCGCGATTCAGTCCAAACAGCACTACCCAAAAGAACAAAAGACTCAACTTCATCATAATCTGCAGCATTATCAGTAAGATAGATCATATCAAATGACTCTATATCTCCACGCCCCAGAGTCTCTGTTGCCATAAGACCCCATTTCGATGGGGGAGCATTATGAAGTGCATGTAAAATAGCTTTTCGACTGGTTATTACATCTTCAGGTGCAAAATTATAACCCAGAGTTTTGTATTTTTCCATAAGCTTTGCATGGGGGAATCCAGCTGCATTTGAAACAACCATTACGCGTTTGCCTGCCTTTTGCAGGCCAGCTATTCGCTCAGGCACGCCTTTAATTGCTGTATCGCCAATATTAAGAACACCAAACGCATCTAATAAAAACACATCCATATGTTCTACTAGTGCATCAAGATTTGGTAGGTTTGTGTAAAATTTGTTTGACTTAGTTGATGGTAGCCGATGGCGTACGCGTTCATAACTTGCAAATGCTTCTTCAAAATTCAAATGATTGCGCCTCGTACTTTTGCTGATACCCATTCAGATATAATAACTGCAATTAAAATTACGAGAAGAATTAATGAAACCTGTGGCCAAGCTAAAACATTTAGTGATGACGAAAGTTGTAATCCAATACCACCTGCTCCCACCAAACCTAATACCGTTGACTCGCGAATATTGATATCCCAGCGAAAAACTGCAATTCCTGCAAATGCAGGCAGTATCTGTGGAACAATTCCATATGCCATAACCTGCCAACGTGAAGCACCAGTCGCTGTTATAGCTTCTACCTGAGTTTGATCAATTTCTTCAATAGCTTCATATAAAAGTTTAGCGCAAAAACCTATAGAGCGAATGGCAATGGCAATAACTCCCGCAAAAACACCAGGGCCAATAATGGCTATTAATAATAGTGCCCATATCAACGAATTTATCGAACGAGATGAAACAATAATGAGAAGCGCGATGGGGCGTACAAAAAACTTTGATGGAGTTGTGTTATGTGCGGCTAGAAAAGCAATTGGTACAGCCAATATTAATGAAAATATTGTACCTAGTGTCGCTATATTTAGAGTATCCCAAATTGGTTCACCTAATTGTGCTATGTATTCCCAGCGTGGTGGGGTTGCACGTGTCCAAATATCATCTGCGATACGTGGGGCATCCCATACAAAAAACCATGTCGTTGAATTAGATATTTTTTGCCAACAATATGCAAATATTGCTACACCAATTAGCCATATTATCCAATGTGAAATACTTTCACGACCAGTATTTCTTTGCCATACTTGTTTACCTTGAAGATCCTGAACTGGCATTATTGCACACGCGCCCTAATCACGCCGGACATATATTCTAAAGCCATGACGATCATTATAATAATTAATAAAATAGCAGCTGCAGTATCATACTCATAACGGTCAAAGGCAGTATTTAGTGTAGCCCCTATACCTCCTGCTCCAACCAACCCAAGGATAGCACTTTCACGAAAATTTATATCAAGACGATAAATACTTAATCCAATAAGGCGAGGCATTACTTGTGGTTGCACTCCGTAGTTGATCCATTGCGTCCACTTCGCACCGGAAGCCTCAATGGCTTCAGCCTGTACTTTATCCATACTTTCAATGTCTTCTGCCAACAGTTTAGATAGGAATCCAATGGTGGCAAAGCTTAGAGTAAGGAATCCAGCTAGTGGACCAAAGCCAAAGATAGCTACTAAAAGAATAGCTACGATTATTTCTTGAAGTGCGCGACTGATTGCAATTATTGAGCGACATATTAGGTAAACAGGTAAGGGGGCAATATTGCGTGCCGCTCCTAGAGCAATAGGAATGGAAATTGCAATACCTACTACTGATGACGTAATTGTCATAATTATACTCTCGAACATTCCTTCATAAATATCAGATGAGCGAGTGGTAAAGTCAGGATTGGTAAATGCCAAAACGAATTTTTTACCACGTTCTAATCCCTCATAAACACGAGACCAGTTAACATCTATGGTTGCATAAGCAGCTAGTAGATAAGTAAGAAAAAATATTATTAAAGTCCATCTTAACCACGGTCGTTTGATGAACGAAGGTTTGCGCCAAGGTTTACTTATAAAGCAGTCTATTTCGCTCATTTGGTAACCATTATATCACTGTCGTCATCAACAGATTCAATAGTAGCTTCCCAATCTTCTTCACCATAAATAGTAGTTAATACTTCAGGTGTTAAGCCCTCAGGAGGCCCATCAAATTCAATGGCACCAAATCTTAAGCCAATAACTCGTTGCACAAACATTTGTGCCAAGGCAACGTCGTGGATGTTAATTATTGCAGCGAGACCACGCTCTTTGCACAATTCACAAATTAAGCGCATGATTTGGCGAGATGTTTTTGGGTCAAGCGATGCTGTCGGTTCATCAACTAGCAACAATGCTGGGTTTTGAATAAGTGCACGGCAGATTCCAACACGCTGCCGTTGACCACCAGACAATTCATCCGCACGTTTGTCGGCCATGTGTGCAAGGCCTACTCTTTCAAGCAAGCGGAATGCTTCATCTACATCTGATTGCGGGAAACGTCTTAAAAAGCTTCGCCAGAAACCAACATAGCCTAAGCGACCAGATAAAACATTTTCCATAACGCTTAATCTTTCAACTAATGCATATTCCTGAAAAATCATTCCCATTCGGCGGCGTTCACGCCGCAAATTATTTGATGACAAGCTAGTTAATTCAACTTCGCCTAGGTAAACTTTACCTGAAGTGGGCTCGACAAGTCTATTTATGCAACGAATAAGTGTAGATTTACCAGCTCCAGATGGCCCAATTAGAGCTAAAACTTGGCCTTCCGGTACTAATAGCTGAACTGATTTTAAAGCCTGGTCGCCAGTTTTATAAGTTTTTTCAAGTTTCTCAAGCCGCAGCATTAAGTATTCCTATTCTAAATTTTGATTAAAAAGGCGAATTAGAGATCCGCCTTTTTAGTATTTATTTGCAAACGTAACTTACGTTTTTTTAATGTTTATTCGCAAGCGTAGCTTACGCCATTTGCAGTATCTATTTTTCGAATAACATCCCAGAATTTCTTGTATGTCATTGGAAGGAACTGACCTTCATTAGACTTTTCAAATTCTTCTTGAAGGGATGTACCTTCCCACTCAAAGTTAAAAAATGCATTACGTATTTTTTCTTTCAAATCAGGCGCCAGATTATGCGCAGTACCAAAACCCGTAGTGGGGAAGGTCTGTGATTTGTAGATTACCTTTACATCTTCAGCTTTGATCACGTCGCGGCTAATCATGCGCGCTTTAACTGAGTTAGCGATAGAAGCTGCCATGTAATCTTTGTTGGCTACACCTAGAATTGAATTATCGTGCTTACCAGAGTAAACTGGCTCAAAATCACGGTCAGGCAACATGTCGAAGTCACCTTTAAGTATGGCACTTGGAGCTTTAAAACCCGAGTTTGATGTTGGTGAAGTAAAGGCTAGTTGTTTGCCTCTAATGTCTTCGACTTTATTAATGCCCGAACCGGGATAAGTAATGATTTCCATTTCATAACCAAAATTGCCATCCTTAGATGCCATAATTGTAAACGGGTTAAAGCCCGCACAGTTTACAGCTAAAGGATTTGAGCCGGTATTAAAGCCAGCAATGTGTAGGCGACCTGAACGCATAGCTTCAATTTGAGCAGCGTTGCTTTGAACTGGAAAAAACATAACTGACTTGCCAGTTTCTGATTCGAGATGTGTTAAAAAATCTGACCAAGCTGCTTTATAAACAGCTGGATCTTCAACTGGTGTATATGCAAATATCAGTGTATCAGGATTAGCTTGGTCTGATGGATCTGTAGGTGTGTCGGCAATTAAATCACCGTTCACGTCACAGAAACGTTTGTCGAGATCGCCACGAGGGCAATCTTGGGACGCAACTGGACCTGCAAGTGAAAGAGTAAAAGTCAAAGCTACGCCAGATAAAAGTGAGTTCATTAATTTCATAAAAGTATCCTCCTTGAAACATGAAGCTACCTTTTAAAAAATAAATAGCAAGAACGAATGTTCGAAATCTTTCGTTAATAAGTTTTTTTATTAAAAATACTAGCAAATACTTATTTTTTTAAATTTTTATAACAAAAATTAATTAAGAAATTTGTATACCGTGAGCTTTCCAATCATGAAATGTATCGCTCTCAGACAGGTCTGGCAAAGGTTCATTTAAATATCCTTTTGAAAATAGACGAAAGGGAACTGTTGCGTTTAGTGCAGTGTAAAAATCAATGGAACTGTCTCCAACATAAAGTGCTTGTGACTCTTGAGCACCTAGTTTTTTGATACAGTTTAATAATGGTGTTGGGTTTGGTTTTTTAGCTTGGCCATTTTCTGCACCAGCTATAATATTGAAAAAACGTGTCAAATCTAATCTATCACAAATTTCTTGTGCTGGTTTTGTAGGTTTATTAGTACAAATACCAAGTGGGATTCCTGCATTTTGAAAAAATTGAAGGGCAGAAACAACATTGGGGTAGGGGCGGGTTAATGTCGTCATATTTTCGCTATAAAATGCCATAAAAGAGACTAACGCTTTTTGTTTGAGCAATGTATTATATCCACCACTTTCTCTCAGGCTTCGTTCAACCAATTTATCTACGCCATCACCAATAAATGAAATTACAGTATCTATGCAAAGTGGTGCACGCTTTAATTCATCAAGCATGGCATTTATTGCTGAATGTAGGTCAGGAGCACTGTGAATTAGTGTCCCATCTAAATCAAATATGATCACTTTTGGATTTGTCATTAAATTCTTATATCAAATCATTAGTTGATAGGTAAAGTACTAATCTTTTTTTAATAAAATAACGTAGTAATAATTAATCTTCTCTAAAAATTTTTAATTCGTCGTTTTAGGACTTATGTTAGATATACAAAAGTTAAGATATTAGTAACCCCAATGGATTCTTTTTAGCTATAGAAATTTTTTTAAGTGCAAGAACTTTATTGTATGCTGGATATAACAGGGATAAATTACATATATGAAACGAATGTCTGGTAATATATATTATGTTAACTTTTAGATACTGGTAAATATAATATGCCTTAAGAAAGTATTTCATAACAAAAGCTTAAAGCATCAACCAATTTATCAATTTCTTCTGTAGTATTGTACATTGCCAAAGAAGCTCGTGCAGTTGAGGAAACTCCAAGATGCTTCATCAAAGGTTGTGCACAATGATGACCAGCTCTAACGGCTATGCCACGTTGATCTATGATTGTAGAAATATCATGTGGATGGCCGGCACCTTCTAAAGTAAAAGAAAAAATTGCACCTTTAGTGGATGTATTTCCGTAAACTTTTAACCAATTCAAATTCGAGAGCTTTTCAACTGCGTAATTGCGTAAGTTAGTCTCGTGATCTGCAATGTTTTTTAATCCAACACTTTGCATATAATCAATAGCCGCTCCCAAGCCGATCATTTGTACAATACCTGGAGTTCCAGCTTCAAATTTAAATGGCGATACATTATATGAAACAAAATCGCGCTCCACGATTTTAATCATATCGCCACCACCCATGAAATGTTGCATTTCATCTTGGCGGTCTTTGCGGATGTAAATAGCGCCTGATGACGATGGACCATATAGCTTATGTCCAGTTATAACAAAAAAATCACAACCCATATCTGATACATTTATAGGCATATGGACACTAGATTGTGATCCATCTACCAATACAGCAACGCCTTTTTTACGTGCTTCTGTACATATGGCTTTTACATCAACTACTGTTCCTAAAACATTAGACATTTGCGTAATGGCAATCAATTTTGTTTTTGTCGTTATTGCATCAATAACAGCCTGAGCATCTAAGGCTCCATCTGCATCAGTTTCAATCCACTTTATAATTATTCCTTGTCGTTCACGTAGAAAGTGCCAAGGAATAATATTGGCATGGTGTTCCATTATAGAAAGAATAATTTCATCACCTGCCTGCAAATTTGGTGATGCCCAGGCATAAGATATCATATTAATGCCCTCTGTTGCTCCAGAGTTAAAAATAATTTCTTCTGGATACTCCGCCCCAAGAAAATTTTGAATCTTTCCACGTACGGCTTCATAGTTATCTGTTGATATATTCGAAAGCGTATGTAAGCCCCTGTGAACATTTGAATATTCTTCAGAATATGCTTTTGTTATCGCATCTATAACTGCATTAGGTTTTTGTGCAGATGACCCGTTATCCAAGTAAACTAATTGCTTATTATTTACAGTGCGTGACAATATTGGAAAGTCTTTACGGATTTCGTTTACATCATACATTATTAAATTCCAATTCTTTTAAGTTCGAAGTCCACTGCCAAATAAATATAAAAGTAGTTAAAATAGCTAAAGATATTTTAACTACGGGGAAATAAATTGATAATACTGAAGATGCTAATATTACAGGAGAAGTGACCACTGCTGCCCAAAATAAAGCACGCCTTGTCCCTACATAATCGCCCTGCCCTCCAAATTTAGCTAAAATTATATGAGACAAAGCCGCTATGCCATACATTAACAATGGCATCATAAATACTGATGCTATAAATTGGGCTGCTGCCAAGGCGGATAGACTATCATTCATTATATATGCGCGTTTTGCAATTTCAGGTAATAAAGAAAGGAAACTAAGCAAGCCAAATAGCAAAGCAAAAAACAATGTTTGCTCTTCCCTTATGCCATCTTCTATTTGTCGACGCATTTCCAACTTTGGAGTTCTATAAGAAGCATTAATCTCAGATATTAAGGTCATTAAGCTTATCCGTGCTCCATCCATGCAGTCAGCCGGTCTCTAATATCATTCGCTAAATCATTATTATCAATTTCTTCAATAGCTTCAGCAAGGAATGCAAGTACTAACATGTCTTGTGCTTGCTTACGTGGAACACCACGAGAAGCTAGATAAAATAATGCATCTTCATCTATAGCTCCAACCGTCGAACCGTGAGAGCATGCCACATCATCAGCATATATTTCCAGTTCAGGTTTCGCTAAAAAATTAGAATTTTCATCTAACAATAAACCTTGAGATATTTGGTATCCGTCAGTTTTTTGTGCATCTGCTTTAACTAAGATTTTACCTTGGAAAACTCCTGTGGCACCATTACGTAAGACTTTTTTGAAGACTTGGCGGCTTTCGCAATTAATTGAGTCATGTGTAACAAAAACGGTGTCATCATGATGAAAATTATTACCGTCCCCTGCGCATGCTCCAGCAACTGTTGCTTTTGCATCATCACCAGTAAATTCTAAAACGGCATCATTTCTAGTTAATATTCCATTCATGGTCATAGTAAAAGAACGAAAAATACTTCTATGTCCAAGGCGTCCAAACAAATGAGTTACAGTTTTACGTTCATGGTCGCGACCCTGTGTTCGAACATGGTGAAATTCAGCATCATCAGATACATCAACTTCAATAACAGAATTAAAACGGGCGGCACCGGCACCACTTTCAAGCAGTGTAAATTCTGCACCTTCATCTATCTTAATAATATGATGAAGCAATACATCTGAAGTTTCAGAATTGTGAACATAGTTAATAGCTAAAGGTTTATCACATTTACTTGTAACGTGTATCACCAAACCGTGCCCTGCTACGGCTGTGTTTAAAGCTGCTAAGGGACGATGAACAGGGTTTTGACCATTACTTTCTAGCTTACCATATAAATCTTTAGCCCAGTGTATATCTGTTGATGTAACATCTGATAGCATTTCAATACTGGCACCAATTAAAGATAAATCATCCGATCTGTCTGTGTCAATGATACCATCTACAAAAACAATACGAATGCAGTCCACCAAATCAAACATTGGGCTTTCATCATTAGAAAACAATGCGGCAGGTTTTGTTGGAACAACTGTAAGTTCAGAAGGATCAGTATACCTCCAGTACTCATCGCGTTTATGGGGTGCGCCTTGTGCATTAAATGCAGTGATTGCATTTGTTCGTATATCATTAGCCCATTTAGCACCATATGGCATCGAGTAATTAGCAACTAAATTCGCTGCTCCTGATAATTTAGGATGAATTATAGCCATATTTAAGCAACCTCTGCCAAAATATCTGCATATCCATTTTCTTCAACCTCTAAAGCTAATTCTGGACCACCTGATTTGATAATACGACCATTTGCCATTATGTGTACAACATCAGGTTTTATATGATCTAAAAGTCTTTGATAGTGAGTAATTACCAAAAATGATCGCTTCCCATCACGAAGTGCATTAACGCCTTCCGCAACTAATTTCATTGCGTCAACGTCTAATCCAGAGTCTGTTTCGTCTAAAACGCACATTTTAGGTTCTAGCATTGCCATCTGTAAAATTTCATTTCGTTTTTTCTCACCACCAGAAAATCCAACATTTACTGGGCGCTTTAACATATCAGCATCAATTTTTAATGACTTAGCTTTTTCACGAACAATCTTAAGAAACTGGCCAGCAGATAGTTCGTCTTCACCACGTGCTTTTCGTTGTGCATTAACTGCTGTACGTAAAAATGTCATATTTCCAACACCTGGAATTTCTACAGGGTATTGGAATGCTAAAAATAAACCAGCAGCAGCACGCTCTTCGGGGTTCATATCCAACAAATCATTTCCATATAACTCAGCAGACCCAGCAGTGACTTTATATCCGGCCTTCCCTGCTAAAACGTATGAAGTAGTAGATTTTCCAGATCCATTTGGACCCATTATTGCATGGACTTCGCCTTCACCAATTTCTAAATCTATTCCTTTAAGAATTTGCTTATCTTCTTCTTCAAGTTCAACTTGTAAATTTTTAATACTAAGCATTTTTTTATCCTACTGAGCCTTCAAGGCTGATTGCTACTAATGCCTGTGCTTCCATGGCGAACTCCATGGGTAAGGCTTGTAATACTTCTTTGCAAAAACCATTGACCACTAAGGCTACTGCTTCTTCTTCGTCCATGCCGCGTTGGCGGCAGTAAAATAGTTGATCATCATCGACTTTAGATGTAGTTGCTTCGTGTTCTACTCGAGCTGTGTTGTTTTTAACTTCAATATAGGGAACAGTATGGGCTCCACATTTATCCCCTATTAGTAAAGAGTCACACTGCGTGTAATTTCTTGCGTTAGATGCTTTTGGATGCATAGAAACCAAACCACGGTAAGTATTTTGTGCTTTTCCCGCTGAAATACCTTTTGAAACAATTCGAGATTTTGTGTTTTTTCCAAGGTGTATCATTTTAGTTCCAGTATCAGCTTGTTGCATATTATTTGCGATAGCTATTGAATAAAATTCACCTTGGCTATAATCGCCCCGTAAAATACAAGAAGGATACTTCCAGGTAACAGCAGAACCTGTCTCAACTTGTGTCCACATAACTTTTGCACGATCCCCCCGGCAATCTGCCCGTTTGGTTACGAAGTTATAAATGCCACCTTTGCCATTTTCATCGCCTGGGTACCAATTTTGAACTGTAGAGTATTTAATCTCAGCATCTTCCAAAATAACCAATTCAACTACAGCTGCATGTAATTGAGCAACGTCACGTTGTGGGGCCGTACAGCCTTCTAAATATGAAACTGAAGAACCTTTTTCGGCTATTATCAATGTACGTTCAAACTGCCCAGTATTTTCTGCATTTATACGGAAATAGGTAGATAATTCCATAGGGCATTTTACACCTTCTGGAATATAGACAAACGATCCATCAGAAAATACGGCAGAATTTAAAGTAGCATAAAAGTTATCAGATTGTGGCACTACAGAACCAATGTATTTTTTAACTAACTCTGGATGCTCTTTTAATGCTTCTGATATAGACATAAAAATTACACCAGCTTGCTTAAGCTCTTTTTGAAAGGTTGTTCCAACCGAAACTGAATCAAAGACTGCATCCACTGCAACTTTACGTTCACCTTCAGGAGCTTCAACGCCAGCCAATAAAGCTTGCTCTTTCAAAGGGATTCCTAATTTTGCATAAGTTTCCAATAGCTTTGGATCAACATCATCAAGCGATTTTGGCTTCTCTTCTGACATAGATTTTGGACGCGCGTAGTAATAAATATCTTGGAAGTTAATTTTTGGATAATCAACCATTGCCCATTCGGGCTCTTTCATTTGCTTCCACCGTTCGAATGCCTGTAACCGCCATTCTAACATCCACTCAGGCTCTTCATTTTTGTCAGAGATAAGCCGGACTATGTCTTCATTTAAGCCAAGAGGAGCATATTCTATTTCCACGTCAGTGGAAAAGCCATATTTATACTTTCCACTTAAAGATTTTACCGCGGCAACGGTTTCGGCTTCAACACCATCTTTTGCAATCATATCAGTCATATAACTCGTCCTTTACGCAGCTTTAGCCACAAATTTCTTATAAGCTTTGATCCATGCATCAGCAAAGCTCATCACCTCTTGTTCTGTAGTAGTTGGGCCAATGGAAACCCTAATAGCACTTGATGCGGTAATGTCATCATAACCCATTGCCTTCAAGACCTGACTTACTTTTACTTTGCCACTTGAACAGGCTGAACCAGCAGAAATTGCGAAACCGGATAAATCCATTTTCATTACTTGTGTATCACCTTTCCACCCAGGAACAGCAAAATTGCTTGTATTAGGTAATCGATCAACGTCCTTACCAAAGAAAATAGCGTTAGTTGCCGTATCGGCAATTCGTATTTCCATTTTATCACGTAATTCACCAACTTGCTCCCAAACACCGTTAGCTAAGTCTTGTGCTGCTACTTTTGCGGCTACTCCAAATCCTACTATGCCCAATAAGTTTTCAGTCCCGGAACGGCGCCCCTGTTCTTGTCCACCACCTTTGATCTGAGTGCTTACATCTATACCATCAGATAAAACTAGAGCTCCTACTCCTTTAGGGCCACCAATTTTATGTGCTGATAATAATGCACTTTTTATACCTAACCAATTAAAAGATATAGGCAATTTGCCAAATGTTTGCACCTGATCACTCATGATTGCGCCACGAACTTGATCTCCTTGGCAAATACCCGTTTCACTGTTGGCGCCTTGTAAAGCAAAATTTCCTTCTCCTTTTACAATACCATTGGCATTTATAAGTAAATCTGTAGCTCCATACGCCTTAACACAATCATGTTCAATTTTAGCACAATTCAAATTATTAGACTGCATCATAAGTCCAGCAGCTTCGGTTGCACTACTTGTCCATATGATTCCATTTGGATCGCAACCAAAAGATTCTGCTAATTGCAATCGCGCACGTTCAACCAATCCTTTAGCTACTCTACCCTCACCGTGAACACTTGAAGGGTTACCTGTAACATCCATAGCGTTAATGATTGCTGCACGAACTTCCGGTCTTAGTGGTGCCGTAGCATTCCAATCAAGATAAACCCTACTCATAATGCTTTAATCATAATGTATTTTATTATCTTTATCATGATATTCAGCCTTCATCTATCAATTGAAATAATGATGGCACAGCCGGACATGGAGCTATTTGATTTTCAATTAAATCTGATAGTCGAGTTGCATGCAGATAAACAAAAACTTGAGCTGATAGACTTTCCCACAAGCGATTACTTAAAGATTGTGCCCGAGTACCAGACGATGCCCCAGAAACTCCAGCACCCATAGATAAAGCATTCATGTCTTCATCTACAGCAGTTAAAATTTCTGATATACGAATAGTATCTGTTGGTTTAGCTAATTTATAACCACCACCTGGACCACGAACAGATGCTATAATTGCAGCCCGACGCAATTTTAAAAATAATTGTTCTAAATAATTTAATGAAATATTTTGTCTGTCTGAAATTTCACCTAAAGAAACTAGACCTTTTTCACCCTCAATAGCCAAGTCTACCAAGGCTATCATTGCATATCTGCCTTTTGTACTCAATTTCATGCTTCTATGGGTCCTATTTAGTTGACGAAAGCCTTCCAAATCCTTATTCAAAAAGATCAGCGGGGATATATACCTCGATTTAGAACCATTCTAAAGTTACTGACCATTTTCGTCAACTATTGAAATGGACTTTAACTGATAAACACGAGAGTAGCAGTAAAACGATGCCAGAAGTAATTTTCCCCGGCCCAGATGGTCGCCTAGAAGGTCGTTATCACCCACAAAAGGCAAAAGATGCACCTATTGCAATTTTATTGCACCCACACCCACAGTTTGGCGGTACAATGAATAATAAGGTTGTATATAACCTTCATTATGCATTTTATAATATGGGCTTCACAGTATTGCGTTTCAATTTTAGAGGTGTTGGTAGATCTCAAGGTGAATATGATCAGGGCATTGGAGAGTTATCTGATGCGGCTTCAGCATTAGATTACTTACAGGCAATGAACCCTAATGCTAAACATTGTTGGGTTGCAGGTTTTAGTTTTGGTGCTTGGATTGGAATGCAACTATTGATGCGTAGGCCTGAAATTTCAGGTTTTATTTCGGCAGCTCCTCCAGCAAATACATATGATTTTAGCTTTTTAGCACCTTGCCCTGCTTCTGGTTTAATAATTAATGGGTCATCTGATCGAGTAGTTCCACCAGTGGATGTCGAAGGTTTAGTTGGCAAATTACATGAACAAAAGGGTATTACTATCACACATGAAGTGATTGAAGGATCTGGGCATTTTTTTGAGAACGATCATATGGATACCATGATAGGTTCAGTGGATAGTTATGTTCGCAGAAGGCTAACTGAAACAACTCGTTAATTTTACAGTAATGACTGTTTGCTCTATGGATCCGATATAATCCCCCCTTTTATAGGCCTGACGCATCCAGTTGTTGTTGGGCTTGATAATGATAGATTATTTACAACTCTAGCTGCTAGATACCCAAATGCTTGAGCTTCAAGCATATCGCCATTTAAGCCAATAGATTCTACTGGATCTACTGGTTGTTCTAAACGTTGCCGCAATCCCTTCATAATAGCAATGTTATGACGGCCTCCACCACATATTAGCCATCGATATGGTTTATATTTTAAGTGTAATTGAGCGGCATATACACTTTCTACACAAATTGCTGTTAAAGTGGCTGCTCCGTCTGCGTCTGAAAGAGTTGATACTAAGTCTTGAATCACAGAAAAAGAATTTCTATCGAGTGACTTAGGTGGTTTTTTATTAAAAAAATCAGATTTCATAAAACTACTTAAAATATTTTGATCTATATTTCCAGATAGGGCCAAAGATCCATTCAAATCATATAGTTGACCGGTTCGGTTAAGTATAAAATCATTTAATGGTGCATTTGCTGGACCAGTATCAAACGCTATGACTGCATTATTCATATCTGGTGAAGCAATATTCGTATTAATTAAACTAATATTGCCTACTCCACCTAGATTAACAAAAACTAATTTTTCAGAAATATTTAAAGTTTTTGCACATGCAAAATGAAAAAATGGAGCTAAGGGAGCCCCCTCTCCTCCAGCTGCTACATCCGCTGTTCTAAAATCCCAAATAACACGTTTATTACTTAACTTAGCCAAAGTGGCACCATTACCTAATTGAAATGTGCGTAAATTTTTTGGGTCATGATTTAAGGTTTGTCCATGAAATCCAATTAGTTCTGCATCTGGTAAAGCTTTAATTACATCAAGGTGCGCATCATGGATTATGTCTAGTGCATCTTCAAATCCACCATTCTCTGGCCAAGAACCAAATTTTGAACGTAAAATTGATTGTTCTATTTTTGTATATGGTCGAAAATAAGAATTTTCAAAGCCTATAATTTTGTTACCATCAGTTATACAAATAGCGCCATCAACACCATCAAGTGATGTTCCAGACATTAAACCAAGACATCTGTAAATCATAAACTTTGATCTCCTACTTGCCACTCGCTAGATTGGCGCTAAAAGGTATTTAATTACCATTAAATGAAAGCAAACTGATATGACTTACAAGCCCAAATCAGAATTTTTGCATGAAATGCAAACACGTGGCTTCTTGCAAGACTGTACAGACCTTCAGGGACTTGATGAGCTATTACTTCAAGGCTGTATGCCAGCATATATAGGCTTTGATGCTACTGCTGATAGTTTACATATTGGTTCTTTAATTCAAATAATGATGTTACGATGGCTTCAAAAAACAGGCCATAAACCACTTCCTTTAATGGGTGGGGGGACAACTAAGATTGGTGACCCCTCCGGTAAGGACGAAAGTCGTCAGTTAATTACTGCTGAGTTAATTGCTGAAAATATAAATGGAATTCAAAAAGTTTTTGCTAAATACCTATCATTTGGTGATGGTGAGAACGATGCCATGATGATTAATAATGCTGAGTGGTTGGATAAGCTTAATTATATTGAATTTCTACGCGATATAGGCAAACATTTTACTATTAATAGAATGATAGCAATGGAAAGTGTGAAGTTACGATTAGAGCGTGAACAACCCCTAACTTTTTTAGAATTTAATTATATGTTACTTCAAGCATATGATTTTATGGAGCTAAACAATCGCTATGGTGTAGCAATGCAAATGGGTGGTTCAGACCAATGGGGCAATATAGTTAATGGTATTGATCTAACTCGTCGGCTAAATAAAAATACAGTATATGGCCTGACTACTCCATTGTTAACAAAGGCTGATGGCTCAAAAATGGGCAAGTCAGCAAATGGCGCAATATGGTTAAATTCTGACAAACTATCTCCGTATGAGTTTTGGCAATTTTGGCGCAATACTTTAGATGCTGACGTTGGTAAGTTTCTTAAACTATTTACTGAATTACCTGTTTCTGAGTGTAACCGCTTGGGATCTTTAACAGGACAAGAAATAAATAAAGCAAAAATAGTTTTAGCTAATGAAGTAACTAAACTTTGTCACGGAGCTGAAGCAGCTTTAAATGCAGCTAACACTGCACGTAAGGTTTTTGAGGAAGATAGTTCTGATGAAAACCTCCCTACGCTTCAATTAACTGCAAATGAAGCCTTGGATGGTCTTAGCTTTACGCAAGCATTAGTTAGAACTGGCTTAGTTCTATCTGGCAAAGAAGCAAAACGCATCATTGCAGGTGGTGGTGCTCGGCTAAATGATGAGCCAATTATTGATGCTGGCTATATGTTGAGTGAATCTGATTTAATTCAGACACCTAAAATTAGTGCATCAAAAAAGAAACATGCATTAATAAAAGTTATTTAAATAAAATTTATCAATGAAATTTTTTTTAAATATAAAAGAAGCTAACAAGGCTACCCTTCACTTTGATGAAGACTAGCCTTGTTATAAATAATAATAATTTCAAAGCTGCAGAATAATTATATTAATTATCAATCTTAATCCAAACCCGTTTCATTATATCAGGGATTTCAACTGATCCGTTATTACTACGGGCACCACGTTTAATGTCATTAACAATATTTTGACCTTTTATGACACGTCCAAAAACTGTGTATTTTTTATCAAGATTTGGACTTCTGTCAAACATAATAAAAAATTGTGAATTTGCAGAGTTAAGGCTTTGGGCTCTTGCCATACCAACTGTACCCTCTTCAAACTTAATATCAGAAAACTCAGCTTCTAAATCAGGGTAGTTTGAGCCACCTTGCCCCGCATAGCGTTGCTTGAAGTTTTCTACTTTTCCAAATTTTACATCACCTGTTTGTGCCATGAAGCCTTCGATAACTCGGTGGAAAACAACATTGTTATAAACACCATCACGAGCTAAAATCTTTATACGTTCAACATGCGATGGTGCAAATTCAGGTAATAATTCAATTTCAATTATGCCATTTGCACTACCTTGAACTTCGATCATGAGTATGTTTTCAGGTTCTGCGGCAAATGCAAAACCAGCTATACAAAGAAACCCAGTGCTTAAAATATTTTTTAGAAATTTTATCATAAATCTGCGGCAACTTTTACTGAGATCATACGATCAGGAGCTTGGGGCGGCTCTCCACGAACTATAGCGTCAACAAGCTCCATTCCTGATGTAACACGCCCATAAACAGTATATTGGCCATTTAAGAAATTATTATCGCCAAAATTAATGAAAAACTGTGAGTTTGCTGAATCTGGGCTTGCTGAACGTGCTGCACCTATTGTTCCACGATCGTGAGGTAGTTTTGAAAACTCAGCAACAATATTTGGCAAATCAGATCCGCCAGTGCCCGCTGAAGCAAGATTAAATCCATCTTCCATATCACCGTTCTGAACATCACCAGTCTGAGCCATAAAGCCATCTATTACCCTGTGAAAACATACGTTATCATATTGGCCAGATCTGGTTAATTCTTTCATGCGAGCACAATGTAGTGGCGCTACATCTGGTAATAATGTGATGTGAACTGGTCCATCTTTTAATTCAATGATGATAGTATTTTCAAGATCTTGGTTATCTGACATGGTTTAGCCTTATAATGTTAAAATTTGATTAGATTTAAGATGTGTAAATAAAAAATGAAAGCCAAAAATTATTTATTTATATTAACTTTTGCTTTAATGCCTCTTTTACGCCAGGTGTAACAAACTTTGATACATCACCACCTAATCGTGATATTTCTTTTACCAATCGGGATGCAATGGCTTGGTGCTTTGCTTCTGCCATTAAAAATGTAGTTTCAATGCTATCATTCATAGCACGATTCATTCCAACTAGTTGGTACTCGTATTCAAAATCTGAAACTGCTCTGAGACCCCTAATTACAATTTGAGCACCAATCTCTTGAGCCTTATCAATTAATAAATTTTCAAAAGGCTCAACTAGAATCTCCGTATTTGTGTGTTCAAACTTTGTAAGGTTACGTTCAATCATTTCTACACGCTCTTCTAGTGAGAAAAGTGGCCGTTTGTCACGATTTATTGCGACACCAATAACTAATTTATCAACTAATACACATGCACGCTTGATTATATCAAGATGACCCAATGTTATTGGGTCAAATGTTCCGGGATATAATCCTGTACGCATCTTTATACCTTATCTATTTTCATTACCATGCAATAGAAAACTAATTGTCTGGATAAGTTTTAAATTATTTTATAAGTATACTGAGTTATTACCACATTGCATTTAATTTTAAATAGATATTATTTAAAATTAAATTTTAAAAATCAGTGACTTAAATATTAAATCATATCCTTTAAGTAGAAACCCGTATAACTTTCTTTAATTCTTACAACTTCTTCGGGTGTTCCTAGAGCAACTATTTTGCCACCTTGATCACCTCCTTCAGGTCCAATATCAATAATATGGTCCGCAGTCTTAACTACATCAAGATTATGCTCTATGACAATTACTGTGTTTCCTTGATCAACTAATTCATGCAATACTTCCAATAACTTACGTACGTCTTCAAAATGTAAACCAGTTGTTGGCTCGTCTAATATATATAAAGTTTTACCAGTCGAACGTTTAGCTAATTCTTTTGAAAGTTTAACACGTTGCGCTTCACCTCCAGATAAGGTCGTTGCGGATTGACCAACTTTTATGTATCCTAAACCTACTCGCATTAATGCTGTCATTTTATCACGAATGCTTGGAACAGCTTTAAAAAATGCTTCAGCATCCTCTACAGTCATATCAAGAACGTCTGCTATACTTTTTCCCTTAAATAATACTTCTAATGTTTCTCTATTATACCTTTTACCCTTACAGGTCTCACATTCTACATAGACATCAGGCAGAAAATGCATTTCTATTTTAATCAAACCGTCACCTTGGCATGATTCACATCGTCCACCTTTTACATTAAAGCTAAAGCGTCCAGGTTTATAACCCCTAGTTTTTGCTTCAGGAAGTCCTGCAAACCAATCTCTGATAGGAGTGAATGCACCGGTATAAGTAGCTGGATTTGATCGTGGCGTCCTCCCGATAGCACGCTGATCTATATCTATAACTTTATCAAGGTAATGTAGTCCTCGGACTTCATCACATTGTGCAGGTGTTTGTTTTGCACCATTTAAGCGCATAGACGCTGTTTTGAAAAGTGTTTCGATTGTTAAAGTCGACTTCCCCCCCCCTGAAACACCAGTCACACAGGTAAAGGTCCCAAGTGGAAAATTTGCATTTATACCTTTTAGATTATTACCTGTCGCATTTGTAATGGTTATTTCTTTACCGTTACCACTACGCCTATGAGCTGGTACTGGAATACACTTTTTGCCACTAAGGTATTGGCCTGTAATAGATTTCTTGTTTTTAATAATTTGTGCAGGTGTGCCTTTAGCAATTATTTGACCACCATGAACACCTGCTCCAGGACCTATATCAAGCACGTAATCTGCACTACGAACTGCCTCTTCATCGTGCTCTACTACTATTACAGTGTTTCCCTGATCACGTAAATTTTTTAAGGTTTCAAGTAATCTACCATTATCACGTTGATGTAATCCAATAGATGGCTCATCTAATACATATAAAACTCCTGTAAGACCTGAACCAATTTGACTTGCCAATCGAATGCGCTGACTTTCTCCTCCAGACAAAGTCCCTGAAAAGCGAGATAATGTAAGATAATTCAGACCTACATTAACAAGAAAGCCTAATCTTTCACGGATTTCTTTTAAAATAGCTAATGCAATAGTGTTTTTTTGTTTGGTTAGGCTCTCCGGAACAGATTTAATCCATTCTAGTGCCTCTTTAATAGACATTTGTACGACCTGCCCTACATGCAAGTCATTGATTTTAACTGCTAATGCCTCAGGCCGTAAACGATAGCCATTGCATGAACCGCAATGGCGGTTATTTTGGTATCTTTCAAATTCTTCACGCACCCAATTACTATCAGTTTCACGATACCTACGTTCCATATTTGGAATAATGCCCTCAAAGTTACGAGTGACCTCATAAACACGTCCACCGTCATCATACCTAAATTTAATCTCTTTTTTACCGGAACCGTGTAACATTAATTTGTGAATAGTTTCAGGAAGGTCGCGCCAAGCTGCATTTGTATTAAAATCATAATATTTAGCCAATGATTCAATTGTTTGTTTGTAATAAGGAGATTTTCCTTTGGCCCAAGGAGCTAATGCGCCTTTGAATAAACTTAAAGATGGATCAGGGACAACTAAACGTTCATCAAAAAATAGCTCAACACCAAGCCCATCACACTCAGTACATGCTCCAACTGGTGCGTTAAAAGAAAATAATCTTGGTTCAATTTCAGAAATAGTAAAACCACTTACAGGGCATGCGAATTTTTCTGAAAAAGTAAAACGCTGTGGTTTTTTATCTTTTGAAGCTATTTCTAATATCGCTATACCATCAGCTAAATCTAATGCAGTTCGAAAACTATCTGCAAGACGTTGTTCTAAACCAACTTTAATAACAATACGATCAACTACAACGTCAATATTGTGTCTAAATTTTTTATCTAAAGTTGGTACATCATCTAAATTATAAAATTCTTTATTAACCTTAACCCTCTGAAATCCTTGTTTTTTTAAATCTTGAAACTCTTTTTTATATTCACCTTTTCGATCTCGTACTATTGGTGCAAGTAAATATGCCCGCGTACCTTCTTCCATGGTCATCACTCTATCAACTATTTCTGAAATTTGTTGAGCTTCAATAGCCAGGCCTGTAGCTGGTGAATATGGAGTACCTACACGCGCAAATAAAAGTCGCATATAATCATATATTTCAGTTACAGTTCCAACCGTCGAACGAGGATTTTTTGAGGTAGTTTTTTGCTCAATTGAAATAGCAGGTGAAAGGCCTGATATGTGATCAACGTCAGGCTTTTGCATCATATCAAGAAATTGTCGAGCATAAGCAGATAAACTCTCAACATATCTTCGCTGACCTTCAGCATATATAGTATCAAATGCAAGTGAAGACTTGCCAGATCCAGACAACCCCGTGATAACTACTAATTGATCGCGTGGAATATCTACATCTATAGATTTAAGATTGTGTTCACGTGCGCCGCGAATTTCAATATTCTTAAGTTCTGCCATAGTTCTGCCTCAAACATCTTTTCTATTACTTAAGGCAACTAAAATAATATGCGATACTTTTTTGATGTAAAAATAAGAAAAATATAATTTATTTATAATATTTTGATAATAATGCTTTGACTTACTCACAATATAAGTAAAAATGCATTGTATGTACGGTTATTAAAAATATTAGATATTAAAAACTTATCATAATTCAAATTGTTTAAGTTGTAGAATTTGCCTAATATTGAAAAATTACTTATTATTATTTATTTTGTAAAAATTTTCAGCTTTTATTCAATCCCCAAGGCATTATGATAAGTTAAAAATATATATTAGATTCGTCGAGGATACAAAATGGCAGGCTCATTAAATAAAGTAACGTTAATCGGAAACCTTGGTGCAGACCCTGAAGTCCGGACATTTCAAAACGGTGGTAAGGTATGTAATATAAGTATCGCGACTTCAGAAAAATGGCGTGATAAAAATACTGGTGAAAATCGTGAAAAAACTGAATGGCACACTGTTGCAATTTTTGCAGAAGGCCTAGTCCGAGTTTGTGAACAATATCTCAAAAAAGGCTCTAAAGTTTACATAGAGGGCGCTTTGCAAACACGAAAGTGGCAAGATCAATCTGGAAATGACAAATATACAACTGAAGTTGTAATACAAGGCTTTGGTGGGACGTTGATCATGCTTGATGGACGCTCTGGTGGCGACAATTCTATTAGTAATCAAGCTCCTAACTATGGGTCTGGAAGTGGAAATGCTGTTAGAACATCTAAACCAAGTAGTTATGATCAAGGCAGTCAATCAATGCCAAATCCAAGTGATTTGGATGATGAAATTCCTTTCTAAATATTGTTAATAATACTAGTTATTATATTACGCCTAATAACGTCATTTGGTGTGTCGGTTTTATGTAAGCACAACTTATGCAATTATTATTTGTTAGACAAATATTTATGACAGGGGAAACTAATGAAAATTGGTTTTATAGGGTTAGGTAATGTTGGCGGTAAATTGTCAGGATCATTGTTACGCAATAATGTCAATTTATATGTACGTGATTTAGACTTAGATTTAGTACAGACTTTTGTTGATCGGGGTGCTGGAACAGCAAAAACTAACAAAGATTTAATGGAAATTTGTGATGTAGTTATCACATGCCTGCCCTCACCTGCAGTTTCAGCATCTGTAATGGAAGCCAAAGACGGAATTTTGGCTGGTATGTCAGATGGTAAAATTTGGATCGAGATGTCTACCACTGATCAAACAGAAGTTTTGCGACTTGGTGAGTTAATTATTGCAAAGGGTGGTCAAGCCGCTGATTGTCCGGTTTCAGGAGGATGCCATCGCGCAGACACTGGCAACATAGCTATTTTTGCAGGCTGTACTCGAGAAACTTTTGATACCATATTATCATTACTAAAAAAAATGGGGCGCAGAATATTGCATACTGGCGAACTTGGCTCAGCTTCTGTTTTAAAAGTTGTGACCAACTACCTAGCTACAGCTAATCTTTTAGCCTGCTCTGAAGCTTTAGTTACTTGTAGTGCTGCTGGTATGGATTTAAGTACTGCATATGAAGCAATTAAGATCAGTTCAGGAAATTCATTTGTTCACGAAACTGAAAGCCAAGTAATACTAAATGGTTCGCGTGATATTAGTTTCACAATGGATTTGGTAGCTAAAGATATAGGATTATTTCAAAACATTGCTGATCGACACAATGTTCCCCTAGAAATATCACCATTATTAATTGATATCTTTGCTGATGGAATAGAACGGTTTGGTCCACGAGAGTGGTCTTCAAATATTATAAAACGATTGGAAGAAGCAACAGGATTACAGATAATAGCGGAGGGATTCCCGGCTATAATGACGGACGATGAACCAGAAGAATCTGGTTATGAAATTATACCTATTTCACGCATATAAAAATATTTACCTAAACACCATTAACTATTTGTTTTTTATAGGTTTTATTAAATACCGCCACAATGCAAAGCTTGACCTTTTAAAAACACTATAAGTTGCGTTTTGTTGCTAAACCTGCTACATAATATACAAAATATAGCAGGTGAACAGACCGTGAATGACGAAATAGAAATCCCAACAGGTGATACACCAAAAACACCATCATATGATGGTCCGCAGATTTCTATAGAAGAGGAAATGAAAACCTCTTACTTGGATTATGCCATGTCAGTTATTGTAAGTCGCGCAATTCCTGATCTTAGAGATGGCCTAAAGCCTGTTCATCGGCGCATTTTATATGCGATGCACGAAAACGGATATACTCATTCAAAATCATATCGTAAATCTGCTAAATCAGTAGGTGATGTTATGGGAAGTTACCACCCACATGGTGATAGTGCTATTTATGATGCCTTAGTGCGCATGGCTCAAGACTTTTCAATGTCTTTGCCTTTAATTGATGGTCAAGGAAATTTTGGTTCGATGGATGGTGATAATGCTGCTGCTATGCGTTACACTGAAGCGCGATTAGATAAGCCATCTGAATATCTTTTATTAGATATTGATAAAAATACAGTAAATTTCCAAGATAATTATGATGGTAAGGAGTCAGAACCTACTGTTTTACCTGCACGTTATCCAAATATGTTGGTAAATGGTGCGGGCGGAATAGCCGTTGGTATGGCTACTAATATTCCACCTCATAATTTGGGCGAAGTAATAGACGCTACCTTAGCACTTATAGAAAACCCTGATATGACTAGTGCTGATTTGATGGAATACGTTCCTGCACCTGATTTTCCTACAGGTGCCATGATTTTAGGACGCGCAGGTGCAATTAAAGCATACAATGAAGGTAGGGGGTCAGTAATAATAAGGGCCAAAACTCGTGTCGAAGAAATACGCAAAGATCGTTATGCCATTGTTATTGATGAGATTCCTTATCAGGTAAACAAAGCTACAATGATCGAAAAAATTGCTGAGTTATCCAGAGATAAAAAAATTGAAGGTATATCACACGTACAAGATGAATCTGACCGAGTTGGTGTTCGAGTTGTAGTTGAATTGAAACGTGATGCTACTGCTGAAGTTGTTTTGAACCAATTATTCCGATTTACTCCTTTACAAACATCATTCGGTTGTAACATGTTGGCTTTAAATGGCGGCAAACCTGAACAGTTAACATTATTTAAATTTCTTAATTATTTTGTCGGGTTTCGTGAGGAAGTAGTTGCTCGTAGAACAGCTTTTGAGTTAAATAAAGCTCGTGAACGCAGTCATATACTATGTGGCTTGGCAGTAGCTGTGTCCAATGTCGATGAAATTGTTGCAACTATTAGAGGATCAAATGATCCAGCCGAAGCCCGTGAAAAATTAATGACACGCCTGTGGCCTGCAGCTGACATAGCTCAATACATAACGTTAATTGACGATCCTAGTCATACGTTGAATGAAGATAAGACCTATAATTTATCAGAAACTCAGGCACGAGCAATTTTGGAACTAAGGTTACAACGCTTGACGGCTATGGGCGTGAAAGAGGTAACTGACGAATTAGAAGATTTGGCTAGCAAAATTCAAGATTATTTAGATATTCTTCGTTCACGAGAACGAATTATGGCTATTATTTCTGCTGAATTACTTGAAGTGCGTGAAAAATTTGCTGTTCCCCGCCGAACTGAAATTATAGATTGGGCTGGTGATATGGATGATGAGGATCTTATCGAAAAGGAAGATATGGTCGTCACAATAACTAACTCTGGCTATATAAAGCGTACAAACCTGGCAGAATTTAGGGAACAAAAACGTGGAGGCAAAGGCATTCAAGGTATGTCTACAAAAGATGAAGATTTTGTTACAAACATGTTTGTTGCAAACACGCATACTGCACTATTGTTTTTTACTACTGATGGTATGGTATATAAGCTAAAAACATGGCGTTTACCACTTGGTGGCCGTAATGCTAAAGGTAAAGCCATTGTTAATATCCTGCCTATTGATCCAGGCGTTTCTATAGCAGCATTAATGCCAATTGATGCACCTGATGATGAATGGGGAAATCTTCAGATAGTATTTGCTACCGATAATGGTGGTGTTCGTCGAAATGCTTTGTCAGACTTCACAAATGTAAAATCTAATGGTAAAATTGCCATGAAATTACCAGAGGGTGTTTCTATTGTTAATGTACGAATAGCTACAGAATCTGATGATTTCCTATTAACCACATCATTAGGAAAAGCAATTCGCTTCCCAACAACTGATGTACGAGTATTTAAGGGAAGAGATTCTACTGGCGTCAGGGGAATTAAGTTAGCCAAAGAAGATAGTGTAGTATCAATGGCTGTAATCCGCCACGTTGAGGCTTCGTCTGACGAACGTACAGCATTTTTTAAGATGAGACGCGCATTAACTGAGAGTGAAACACCGGAAAATAATATAAATATTGAACGGTATAATGAATTAGCGGCCTTAGAGGATTGGATTTTGATTATTACATCTGGTGGGTATGGTAAAAGATCATCTGCACATGAGTACCGTGTCTCTGGACGAGGTGGACAAGGTGTTGCGGCAGCTAATTTAGATCGTAGAGACGATACTGTAGTTGCTGCATTTACAGTACACGAAGAAGACCAGATAATGTTAGCAACTTCGACAGGTCAATCAATCCGTTGTCCTGTATCAGGGATTTCACTACAGGGCCGATCATCTTCTGGGGTGAGAGTCTTTAATACTAAAGATGGTGAGAAAGTAGTATCGGTTGCTTACATAGCAGATACTGACGAAGCCGATACTAACGAACAAGGCGAACAAGAAGAAGTTCCATCTGATAGCTAGTAATTAAAAAAACGACATATTAATTAGAGCCAGTATAATTCTGGCTCTTTTCTTTTCCCATTTGTAATCGTAAAACGCACACATGACAAAACCTATTCATATTATTGGCGGCGGAATGGCCGGATCAGAAGCAGCATGGCAAATAATTAATGCTGGAATACCTGTTATTTTGCACGAAATGCGCCCTAAAGTTGAGACGTTTGCCCATCAGACACAAGATTTAGCTGAAATGGTTTGCTCCAATTCATTTAGATCTGATGATGATGAAGCTAACGCCGTTGGTTTATTGCATTGGGAAATGCGTGCAGCAAATTCAATTATTATGGAAATGGGCGATCAACACGCCCTACCCGCTGGATCAGCATTAGCTGTAGATAGAGAAGCTTTTTCTAGTGCGGTAACAAAAAAACTTGTGAAACACCCATTGTTAACTATGGAGCGAAATGAAGTTCATGGGCTACCCCCTAAAGAATGGGGTAATACTATTATTGCCACAGGTCCATTAACATCCAAAGATATGGCAAATGATATTTTGGCTAACACAGATCAAAAGTCTTTAGCATTTTTTGATGCAATTGCGCCAATTGTATATGCAGATAGTATTGATATGTCTAAGGCTTGGATGCAATCACGTTATGATAAGGGTGATACAGAAGAAGAGCGCACAGCTTATCTTAATTGTCCCATGGATAAAGAAACATACGAGAATTTCATAGATGCTTTGTTATTAGCAGAAAAAACTGAGTTTAAAGATTGGGAAAAAGACACACCCTATTTCGATGGATGTTTGCCAATTGAAGTTATGGCTGAACGTGGGCGTGAAACACTACGCTGGGGGCCAATGAAGCCTGTAGGTTTAACTAATCCTCATCAACCTCAGATAAAAGCACATGCGGTTGTTCAATTGCGTCGTGACAATGCTTTGGGAACTTTATTTAACATTGTTGGGTTCCAAACCAAGATGAAATATAGTGAACAATCGCGGGTTTTATCAATGATACCTGGTTTGGAAAATGCAAAGTTTGCACGTCTTGGTGGTATACATAGAAACACTTTTATTAATTCACCATTGTTGTTAGATGACCAAATGAGACTTAAATCACGGCCTAATATTAGGTTTGCTGGACAAATTACTGGTGTCGAGGGATATGTTGAAAGTGCTGCGATGGGATTACTAGCAGGAAAATTAGCGATTGCTGAACACTGTGGAAAAACCTGTAATAGTCCACCAAATACAACTGCAATGGGTGCTCTGATCAGCCATATAACAGGTGGTGCAGATGCAAAAAACTTTCAACCTATGAATGTTAACTTTGGATTATTTCCTCCAATTGATAACGTCAAAGGTGGGCGGCGTAATAGAAAAGATCGTTACAAAGCTTATACTGATAGAGCAAAAGAGGAATGGACAAATTGGTTGAGTGCCGTTTAAATTGATTAAATAGGGGTGAACCTTAAATGATAATAGAACGCTTTGCGCCTTCACCCACTGGTTTTTTACACTTAGGCCATGCCTATTCTGCCTATTTGGGCTATAAATCAGCACAAAATGTAGAAGATAAATTTTTATTACGTATTGAAGATATTGATTTTAATAGATCAAAAAAAAAATATGAGAACCAGATTTATAGTGATTTACATTGGCTTGGTATCAAATACGAAGAGCCTGTCCTTCTTCAATCAACTCGTCTAATTGCTTATAATAACAAATTAAAAGAACTTTGGAATTGTCGACACCTTTTTGCTTGTAATTGTACTCGTAAAGATATTGAAATTTCTGCTGCTCCACAAGAAAATGGAGTACCATTAGCTGGTCCTGACGGTAAAATTTATCCAGGTACTTGTTTAAGCAATCACCAACCCTTGGATATGCCTGAAGATGCATTACGATTAAACATGCACAATATTAAAAAAAACAACTTCTACTTTGATGATATGGAGTTTGGTAAAGTATCTTTCACTAAAAAAGATGTTATTGATAATATAGGTTCCGTTATCATAGCACGAAAGGATATTGGTATTTCATATCATTTATCAGTAGTTTTAGATGATGCTTTTCAAGGTATTACTCATGTAACGCGAGGAGCTGATCTGTTAGAAGCTACTAAAATCCATGTTATTTTACAACATTTATTAGGGTTACCAACACCTATCTATCGCCACCATCGGTTAATTCGAGACAATACAGGCCGTCGTCTCGCTAAAAGAGATGACTCAAAATCAATTAAATCATATCGAGAGGCAGGGTTTACTCCAAAAGACATAATTTCAATGTTTGATTAAGTTTCAGGCTTAATCAATATTTTTTCGTGTCCATTTTGAATCTCTGTATAAAAGCAGTGTCGCCGGTTTGTATGACATGCCGGTCCATTTGAAGTTACTAATAATAGTAGGCAATCTCTATCACAATCTATACGAATTTTTTCTAATTTTTGAGTATTTCCAGAAGTTAATCCTTTAACCCATATACACTGACGAGAACGTGACCAAAAAGTGGCTGTACCAGATTCTAGTGTTTGCAATATGGCGTCTTTGTTCATCCAAGCCATCATAAGCACCTCGCCAGTAGAAAAATCCTGAACAATTGCAGGGATAAGTCCTCTATCATCAAGTTTTAGTGAGGTAACATCAAATTTTGCCATTTTTTTATACTTTCCCTTTTCACTTTATCATTCTTGACCTAGATATGTCTAAAGTAACCGTGTTTAAAGGCAAAAATGACATGTCTAATAATTCTGATATGATTGATCTCTACTCTAAACGCATTTTAGAGTTTGCGGGTAATATTCCCCTCACTGAACCGTTAAACGATTTTAATGGTACTGCAATCCGTCGATCACCATTATGTGGATCAAATCTTCAAGTTTGGATAAAGATTGAAAATAATCAGATTGTTAAATACTCGCATGATGTAAAAACTTGTGCTTTAGGTCAAGCATCTGCATCTATACTTGCATCGAAAATTATTGGATTAAAAAAAGATCTAGTAATAAACGGACGCGACCAATTATTTGAAATGCTTACTAATAATGGTCCCTTCCCAGATATTCCATTTAGTAATTTAGAAATATTATTACCAGCAGTAGCATATAGAAATCGTCATGCATCAATTATGCTGTGTTTTGAAGCAACTCTAGATGCATTTGATAACGCTACTTCAAAATAAATTATCTAGCCTTTAATTTCTAAATTACATTCATATCATGCCTAACCAACTGAAAGTAAATGTATATATTCGTCTGCTCCCATTAGGTATAATAGGTTGCGAGCTGCTTTCCCACGTGTACTAGTCAAATCTGGATCTGAGAATATTATCATACGAGCTTCATCCTGCGCTAACCTCATTAATTCAGACTGTGTTTCTAAATTGGCTATTCGAAATTGAGGCAATCCAGATTGAGTAACACCTAAAACGTCACCAGCTCCCCTTAATTTTAGATCTATATCTGCAATCTTAAATCCATCATTAGTTTCTCGTATAGCTTCCAAACGCTTTTGAGCTGTTTTACCTAAAGGTGGTGCATAAAGTAATAAACATGTTGATGCATCAGAACCACGTCCTACACGGCCGCGTAACTGATGAAGTTGACTCAATCCAAACCGCTCAGCATGTTCAATAACAATTATGGATGCATTTGGTACATCTACTCCTACTTCAATGACGGTTGTTGCAACCAGCACTTTTATTTTTTTATTTATAAAGTCAGCCATAACTTTATCTTTCTCTGAATCAGGCATTTTTCCATGCACTAACCCAACATTTTTAACTCCTAATTCTTTCTTTAGGTGAATCGCCCTATCTTCAGCAGCGGCCAAGTCTAAATAATTACTTTCTTCAACTAATGGGCAAACCCAGTATGCTTGTCGGCCATCATCGATAGCTACACGTAATCGTTCAATAACTTGCTTTAAACGTGAATTAGCAATTAAAGCAGTATTAATAGCTTGTCGCCCTTTAGGTTTTTCATCAAGTTCAGAAAGTTCCATATCTCCATAATTTGTTAACGCAAGAGATCTTGGTATTGGTGTCGCTGTCATTACAAGAATATCAACAGCATCTCCTTTTGAACCTAAATCCATACGTTGACGAACGCCAAAACGATGTTGCTCGTCGATTACTGCCAAACGAAGATCGTTAAACTCTACCTTTTTCTGGAATACAGCATGTGTACCGACTAATATTTGAATTTTTCCAGTAGCTAATGCTTCTAATTTTGCATCACGTTCCTTACCTTTGTCTCTACCGGTAAGACTTTCTAAAACTATGCCAGCACACTCCGCCATTGGCTTTAGATTTGCTTCGTGTTGTTTAGTAAGTATTTCAGTTGGAGCCATAATAACGGCTTGCCCTCCTGCTTCGACAGCTTTTATCATAGATATCATAGCAACCAAAGTTTTACCTGACCCCACATCGCCTTGAAGTAATCGATTCATCCGCAAAGGTTCAGCTAAATCTTTTTCAATTTCTAAAATGACACGTCTCTGCGCTCCAGTAATTTCAAAAGGAAGCATATCTAAGACCTTATTAGTCATATTTCCATTACCAGTATTCGCTATACCTTTAGATTTCCGTAGTGACGCTCGAGCTATAGAAAGCGTCAATTGATGTGAGAGCATTTCGTCATATGCTAATCGTTGTCTGGCTGGCGAATTATCTAATATATCTTCTAATTTGATAGGTGAGTGTGCAACATGCAATGCTTCTGTCCAATTTGGCCATTTGTATTTTTTTATTATTGGAATTGAAATCCACTCAGGTAAGCTGGGTAAAGTGATTAAAACTTGCTGATTAGCTTTAAAAAAGTTTTTTTGAGTAACTCCTGCCGTTAATGGATATATTGGTTCTGACAATGGTATTTTATTTTTTTCATCAGGTCGGCAAACAAAATCAGGATGTGTCATTTGGGCTTTTCCATCAAAAAACTCAACTTTTCCAGAAACTAATCTGCGCTGACCAAGAGGAAAGGTTTCGCGTAGCCAACTCTTTCGTGGGTGAAAAAATATCAACTGAAATGTAGTTTTTGAATCACTAACATTAATTCGATATGGTCTGTCTTTACGCTGATTTTCGATGTGTTCATCAACCGTGATCTCAACAGTTATAAAATCATGAAGTGCGGCGCCATGAACTGTTTTAATTGGATTTCTAATCAAAATAGAGCTTGGTAATGAAAATAATAAATCTCGAGGCGACATAATGCGAAGTTTAGACAGATTTATGGCAATTTTAGGACCTATTCCCTTTAAGTAAGTTATTTTTCTAAATAACGGAAATAAGATTTCAGGCCGATTTACCATTTTAAAACTTATCTATTTTTATTAAATCTAACCAATTTTGTTCTGATAATATCTGAACACCTAACTCTTTTGCCTTTACTGCCTTTGATCCAGCCCGAGGTCCAGCAATAACAATATCTGTTTTTTGAGAAACTGAACCAGATACCTTTGCGCCTAAACTTTCTGCACGTACTTTTGCTTCGGCTCTAGTCATCAATTCTAAGCTACCAGTAAAAACTACAGTTTTTCCATAAATTATACTGTTTATATTTTTAGAAATAATTTCATCTTGAATATCTAATTGAAAAATTAAACGTTCAATAACAGTACGTTGAGCTAAATCTTTAAATGTTGAAACAATTGCATTTGCCAAAACATGCCCCACTCCATCAATCGATAGTAAGTCGTTCCAACTATTTCCATTTAAATTTATGGCAAGATCCATAGCTATTTTTAATTCATTAATTGAACCATAATGTTTTGCTAATAAAGTTGCTGTAGTTTCTCCCACATGACGAATACCTAAACCAAAGAGAAACTTATTAAGAGGGATTTTTCTTTTTACGTTTATAGCATAAAATAAATTTTTTGCAGAGGTCTCTCCCCACCCTTCTCTATTCTGTAATTGTTGCAAGCCTGAACTATATCTCTTTTGTAGAGTGAAAATATCAGCAGGTTCTTTTATCCAACCTAGCTCATAAAACTGTTCTATTTGTTTAGCGCCAAGTCCATCTATATCAAACGCACCCCTGGAAACAAAATGTACTAAACCCTGAACTACTTGAGCTGGACAAACAAGGCCACCAGTGCATCTAGCAATACTGTCACCAATCAAGCGTTCACTTAGGCTTTTACATTCTGGGCAATGCGTAGGGAATATATATGATTTACTATTTAAAGAGCGTTTACTTAAATCCACATTCCTTATTTTGGGTATAACGTCTCCAGCTCGGTAAACTTCCACCCAATCGTCTACCCTAATGTCACTACCTTTTCGTATTTGATTACCATTAGAGTCTCTGCCGGCAATATAATCTTCATTATGTAGTGTTGCGTTTGATACAATAACTCCACCTACGTTTACGGGTTTTAAGCGTGCGACAGGTGATAGGGCACCTGTTCTTCCCACTTGAATATCTATAGATTTAATTTGTGTTTGAGCAATTTCAGCTGGAAATTTATGTGCAATTGCCCAGCGAGGTGTGGTTGATCTAAATCCTAGCTTTTCTTGCAAAGTTAAATCATTTACTTTGTAAACCACCCCATCAATATCATAACCTAATAGCCCACGCTGACTTTGTATGATTTTATAATGTTCAATTAATTCTGCTGGACCATTACAAACTTTTGTAAGTTTATTAGTTGAAAATCCAAATGCAGAAAATTTCTGCATTGTATCTATCTGATTTTTAGAAATAGAGGTCGATATTTCTCCCCAAGCATATGCAAAAAACTTTAGTGGCCTAGATGCAGTGATACGTGAATCTAGTTGCCTTAATGAGCCCGCAGCAGCGTTACGAGGATTTGCAAATAGTTTTGCATTTTTATCTAGTTGGCGTTTGTTTAACTTGTTAAAATCTTCATGGTTCATATAAACTTCACCGCGAACTTCTAGAATATTTGGAGCATTAAAAATTTCTTTAGGAATGTTAGTTATTGTTTTCGCATTTTTAGTTACGTTTTCACCAACACTTCCATCGCCACGTGTTGTAGCTTGAACCAGTTTGCCATCAACGTATTTAAGTGACAGCGATAATCCATCAATTTTTGGTTCTGCTGTATAAGTTAATTTATTAGTGCCTAATCCTAAAAATTTACGTATTCGAACATCAAAATTATTTACGTCATCATCATTAAACGCATTTCCTAAAGATAACATCTTAACAGCATGTTTAATTTTAGAAAAGGTTTCTAATGGACTAGCACCAACTTGATTTGAAACAGTATTATCTAATACTAGATCTGGAAAATTTATCTCAATATTAAAGTTACGTTGTTTAAGTTTATCATATTCGGAATCTGATAAAATAGGTGCATCTTTACTGTGATAGTCTATGTTTGCTATTTTAAGAATATCATTTAAACGCAACAACTCTGCTGCAGCTTGAACACGATTTAAATTATTAACAGAAATTTCCTCTGACATATTTATGACCTAAATTACGAAGACGTTTGTTAAAATTTAAGCACTACTTGGTCTTGCGTAAAGCAAAAACTATAATATTTATGTTAAATTTTTATATTCTGAGATATGAATTAGATTAGATTGCAAAAAATACTGCATTAGGCTTGAGAGTATGAATATTTTTAATATAAGTGTGTATAAAATGGAATTTACTATGTTACTCAAAACTCCAGAACTAAACTCTATGGGATTTGCTAAAGCACCTAAAGACACACGTGTCTTGGTTGCAATGTCTGGCGGTGTTGATAGTTCAGTAGTAGCGGCTGTGCTTGCTGATGAAGGCTATGACGTTGTTGGAGTTACTTTGCAATTATATGATCATGGAGCGGCATTGGCTAAAAAAGGTGCTTGTTGTGCTGGCCGCGATATACATGATGCTCGGCGTGTTGCAGATGAAATGGGTTTCCCACATTACGTATTAGATTATGAAAATAAGTTTAAAGAAAGCGTTATAGACGAGTTTGCGGACGCTTATTTAGCTGGTGCTACTCCTGTACCTTGCATTCGTTGCAATGAGCGTGTGAAGTTTCGTGATCTTTTAGAGACAGCAAAAGATCTTGACGCAGACTGTATGGCTACAGGTCACTACATACAGCGTTTTATGGGAAGTGATAAAGCAGAGCTACATAAAGCTGCAGACGGAGATCGAGACCAAAGTTATTTTTTATTTTCAACAAAGCAAGAACAATTAGATTACCTACGGTTTCCTCTGGGTCACTTAAAATCGAAATCTGAAACTCGTGATTTAGCTCGAAAGTATGGTTTGCCGGTTGCGGATAAGCCAGACAGTCAAGATATATGTTTTGTCCCAAACGGGTCATATGCGGCAGTAATTGAAAAATTACGGCCAGAAGCCGCGAGTCCAGGAGATATTGTTCATTTAGATGGCAGTATTTTAGGAAACCATAAGGGCATCATAAATTATACAATTGGTCAACGTCGTGGGCTTGGTATTGGTGGCGGTGATCCATTATATGTTGTTAAGTTAGACGCTAATAACAAACAAGTAATAGTTGGTCCCAAAGTGGCATTAGCAACCCGCACAGTTACAATTAAAGAAGTTAACTGGTTGGGTGACGATCATTTCACAGATTTAGCAGAGCGCGTTGTAGCAGTGCGCGTACGGTCTACTCGAGCGCCTAAAGAAGCAACAATCCGACCAACATCATCAACTACAGCTACAGTTGAGCTTTTTGCTGCCGAAGAAGGGATTGCGCCCGGCCAAGCCTGTGTATTTTATGACGTTAATGGCACCCGAATATATGGTGGTGGCTGGATCACTAGGAACTAAGTTCAGATATATCATTCTGTCGCATCTCTTAGTCTATCACATTCTACAAACATTTCGCGCAAACAACCTTTACAAACGTGATTGTCAAAATCCTTTGTAGCTGCATTTATGGCTTCAAACTTTGAGCTATATAACATTTCTTTTCCTAGCTCATCCAAAACATGAAGACGGTCCAATGATTTAATTAGTGGTTCAAAATGTGCAACAATTCTAAAACTACCACCTCGATCTTTTACATCACGAATAGTTTTTATAAGAAGGTCAGCACCAGCAAGATCAATTTTTCCAACTGCTTTAAGAGCTAATACCCAATGTTTTTGACGACGATTTTGACTATAGATCTTCTTTAATCGCTTTTCAACATGTTCAACTGATCCAAAAAATAGAGGGCCATCTAAACGCATTATTAAGACTTGGGGACATAAGTCAGATGCTAACGTACCAACGTCTCGAAATTTACGTTGTCCATTACCTTGTTGAATAGGAGCTATAATTGGAATTTGAGGCGTAGCACTATCATATATAAATACACAAAGTGAAGCTATCACACCAACATAAATAGCAAAATCTAATTCTATTAATAAACCAGCTGCTAACGTAAGACATAATATGACAGTTTCGGCACAGCGTGTTCCTAATATGTGTCGTAACTCTTTTATATCGATTAGCTTCCAAGCTACAAATAAAATCAATCCAGACATTGCTGGTACAGGAATATGGGCAACCCAGGAGCCTATAAACAATAATATTAATGCGAGAAAAAAACTAGCAAAAATACCAGAAATTGGTGTAACAGCGCCTGCTGTAAAATTTACACCACTTCGAGTAAATGATCCAGAACCCGCATAACATTGGAAAAGGCCTCCAACAGCATTAGATAACCCCTGACCAACCATTTCCTGATTGGCATCAAACTCTTCTTTACGCCTAACAGCGAATGCGCGACCAATAGAAATTGCTTCTAATAAACCAACTAATGCAATAGCAGCAGCACCGGGAGCTAAAGCACCGATGTCAGTAAAGGCTACATCTGGTATGTGTAGAGAAGGTAACTGATTGGGTATACCTCCTACCATATCAACTCCAAGGGAAGGTGCATCAATATAATATGCTAATCCTGATCCTATAATTAAAGCTATTAGAAATCCAGGAATTCTTGGAAAAAACTTTGCTAATAAAACTGCACTAGTTAATGTAACTAACGATATAATCACTGCTATTAGGTTTATTTCAATAAAGTGTTCACTAAGACGCAATATACGTTCAATAACGTTACCACCTTGATCTACATTTACGCCTAAAGCGCCTGCAAGTTGGCTAACCATAATTAGTAAGGCTGCTGCAGCTGTAAATGCTGTCATTACAGAGTGTGAAACAAAAGAAACAATACCCCCTAGCCTGCCAATACCGCCAGCTATCTGAAATATTCCAACCATAACAGTTACCATTAGTGCTAATTCAACATAACGAGATGTACCTGGCACCGCTACGTCACTTAGGGTTGCAAATAATACTGCTGAAATTGCCGTAGTTGGGCCTGAAATCATTATCATGGAAGACCCGAAAGTAGCAGCAATAATTGCTGTTATCATTGCTGTGTACAAACCATATTCAGGAGGTAATCCTGCAATTGTTGCAAAGGCTACACCTTGTGGGAGAACGATTGCTGCATTTGTAAAACCGGCAAACGCATCTGACTGAAGAGATTGTGCATTAACTTTATAAAGCCACTGACGCGCTGGAAAAAGATTTATATGAAACATTATTAAACCAAATAAATTAGATGACTTCCGCTACTCTTTTTAACAGGTTTTGCAACATTAAATTTGATTTTCAATATTTTAATCTTGATCCTAAATATATAAACGCCCAAAAGAAATAAAACTGGAGAGTAAAAATGTCCTTAGATGCTATACTTGATCACGTTGATAGTGATCTAGAAAATTCAATTGCTCGATTAATGGATTTAATGAGGATAGAAAGTATATCTACAGATCCTGAATATGCAGAAGATTGCAAAGCTACTGCGGAATGGCTGGTTGATGATCTGAATTCAATTGGATTTGATGCCGAACTACGTATTACACCTGGTCATCCTATGATTATGGCAACAGGTGGAGATGGTACTACACATACATTATTTTATGGCCACTACGATGTTCAGCCTGTTGATCCATTAACATTGTGGGGCAATCCTCCATTTGAGCCTAGCCTAGAAGAAACTAAAAATGGTCCAGTAATCCGCGGTCGTGGAGCATCAGACGACAAGGGTCAATTGATGACATTTATTGAAGCTTGTCGTGCTTTTAAAGCTGTAAAAAGTGCCCTACCATTAAAAATTTCGATCTTTTTTGAAGGTGAAGAAGAAAGTGGCTCTCCATCATTAATACCCTACATGATGGAACATGCTGAAGAATTAAAAGCTGATGTTGCACTTATCTGCGATACTGGAATGGTTGAGAAAAATACACCATCTATTGTTACAATGTTGCGCGGGATGGTTAGCCAAGAAATTACTATTAAAGGTCCAAATAAAGACTTGCACTCTGGTATGTATGGAGGGCCTTCAATCAATCCAATACGAGTACTAACCAAAGCTCTTGGAGCTTTACATGCTGATAATGGAACGGTTACCTTAGATGGTTTTTATGATGCTGTACCAGAATTACCTGAACAAATAATTAACCAATGGAACAACCTTGATTTTGATGAAAATAATTTTTTATCAGAAGTTGGTTTATCCGTTCCTGCAGGTGAAAAAGATAGATCTATATTGGAACAAATTTGGTCACGCCCAACTGCTGAAGTGAATGGAATTTGGGGTGGATATACGGGCGAAGGATTTAAAACAGTTATACCAAGTGAAGCACACGCAAAAGTAAGCTTTCGATTAGTAGGTCAACAAGATCCAGAAAAAATTCAGGCTTCGTTCAAAAAACACCTAGAAAGCTTTCTGCCAGCTGATTGTTCATTAGAATATAAGCTTCATGGCTCTTCTATGGCTGCTAATATGGCAATAGATAATCCAGCTTTCGAAATTGCACGAAATGCTTTGTCCAATGAATGGGACAACTCAGGTGTTTATGTAGGTTGTGGTGGTTCAATCCCAATTGCACGACATTTTCAAAAAATAGTTGGATTGGAATCTATGTTAATTGGGTTTGCGCAAGATGACGATTCAATTCATTCACCAAATGAGAAATACGACATAAGAAGTTTCCACAAAGGTATTAGATCTTGGGTTAGAATATTATATGCATTAGCTTAGACTATTAAGTTATTGTTTTTAGTGATAAAATAATATACCTATATAATATATAACCCTATTAATTATATAAATATTTAGACATACAAATTTACTTTATTTGATTAATTCTTCCTGAGCGCCCTCCTCTCCGCCCTGTATTTTTTGCCTTTTTTAAACCCTCCTTTATTACTAAAGTCATTGGGTGGCTTAAGTGCTTGTATTCATATTCTTTAAGAAGATTCATTAAATCATTAGTCATATCTATTTTTGCAGTTTCCAATGCCCAATCTAGAAAAATCATACGACATTCTTCTATAGAAATGCCTTCTATATTATATGACTCAAATATCATACCTCGAGGATCAATATCCAAATTTCCTTTGAAAACCATTTCTTTATCCTATAAATTAATTGTAATGATTACTATAAATTTATAAAGATAATAACCTAATCACGCCACATTATAACATTTTTGCGTAACTTTATTATTTGGGATTAAATTATGAGTAAGAGTTTAAAGCGCGTTTCTATTGAAGCTGCAGAATTAAAACTAAATATAAATATAATTAAATTAAGAGTTGAAACTAAGACAGCTAAAGATGCTACAATGGCCCTAAAATGTGAAATTAATCAAATATTAAAATCAATAATCTTTTTAAATCAAAATACTGGAAAATGTATTTTATTTATGACCTCTGGCGGTAACCGTGTTGACCTTTTAAAGGCAAGTACATGTGTAGGTGCACCCTTATCTCATGCAAATGCTGATATTATTAGAAAACAAACAGGCTTTGCTATTGGTGGTGTATCCCCAATAGGTCACTTAAATAAAATCAAAAAATTTATAGATCCAAGATTATTAGAATTTAATATCATATGGGCAGCAGCAGGTACTCCAAGATCTATGTTTTCTATTGATCCTAAAAAAATACAAATGTCTTCTGGTGCAATTATATGTGATTTTACTGAATAGCACGTAATACTGATTTAGCTGCCCACAAATGGGAGTCTTTATTCCCAAAACCTAGCAAATCCATTGCTTCTGCCATCACATTATCTTGCTTTCCTCCATTAAGAAGCAAATTAGATAAACTTTTTGATATATTTTCTGCAGTACAATTATCAAAAAGATGTTCGGGTATTTTACGAGTATCAGTTATTATATTTATAAGATTGGCAGTATCAATTTTAGCCAGCTTCTCTACCATTTTTGTTGTTATCCAATTTGCTTTATAAGCAACTACCATTGGACAGTTCTGCGAGGCTAATTCTAATGCAACGGTACCAGATGTAGCTAGAGCAGCAGAACTAACTGCATATGCAGCATACTTTCTATTTGAAATTTCCAATACAGAATAATCCATACTTAATAACAGCTTAGGCTTCACTTCCCAATTTTTAATCGTACTTATAACTAAGTCCTCAACTGTTGACGCAGCAGGTAATATAAATTGCACATCAGGAATTTTTTCTTTGATATTTATTAAAACATCTTTAAATATTGGACACATGCGCTTTATTTCACCGATGCGTGATCCAGGCAAAACTGTTATAATTGGACCAGCGTGTAATTCTAAATTAGCTCTGAGTTTCTCTATTGCTTTGGGTTTGACAATAGCATTTGAAATTACAGGATGCCCCACAAAATCACAGGTCATTCCTGCATCTTCCATATATGGAGGTTCAAATGGTAATAACGCTAGAACATGATCAATATTCTTAGCCATTTTAAAAGCCCGTTCTGGTCGCCAAGCCCAAACAGAAGGCGCTACATAATGAATTATCTTAATCTTAGGCAATGCTAAACGAACAATTTTAGCAACTCGTAAGCAAAAGTCAGGACTATCGATTGTAATTAAAGCATCGGGTTGCTCATCAATTACAGCTCGGGCAGTTTTTTTAATTCGTGATAAAAGCATAGGTATTTTAGGTATCACTTCAAATACCCCCATGACTGAAAGATCAGACATATTAAATATACTATTCAATCCAACATCTGTCATTAAAGGACCGCCCACACCATAAAATGAGACTTTTCCTTTAGTTTCAGTAATTAAACCTGACATCAAAGACGCGCCTAAAATGTCTCCTGACATTTCACCTGCTATTATAAAAAACTTTAAATTACTCATTACATTTATTTATCAGGAACAGATATTATAAACAAACCTAGGTCATTTGCTAACATAACACATGCTTCTCTTTCTAAAATTTGTACACTATTTTCTTTAAGTGCTATTCCAGATAAGCCAGCATCGTAAACACTTTGTATAGTCACAGGTCCAATAGTTGGAATGTCTAGACGAGTATCTTGGTCAACTTTTGGGGCTTTAATAAAAACACCATTGTAACCTTTAATATCTTCTAAATAATTACCTTTTGCTGTTCCAACATTAGATATTAAATAATCAGATCCTTGCACAGTCTCGATACCAAGGCATAAACCCTGCCCTACGATACAAGCTTGGCCAACATCTGCTTCTGCTATTATCTTTAAAATTGAAAAACCACGCTCTATATCCAACTGAGAACCTGAACTAGGATGAATGATCGTTAATATACCTTTTGACACGATTAATCGTTCTAATATTTGATGTGCTGAAATAACTTCAAAGCCTTCAGCTTCAAATAAACTAGCAATCATACGCAAAGTTGTGTCATCACCTTTTTTTAAGGCAGGTATTAAAGTTGGCGCAAATTTCAAAAATGCTAAATCAAACTTTAATGGGTTAAGTTTAGGGCGTTGGATTGCACCTGCAAAAACGATTTGCTCACATCCCGCTTTACGAATTGCAGAAAATAAGCTTTTAGGTTTTTCAAATTCTGCAGAAATAATTGGGTGATCAGTAGCCCAATCTAATTCAGTGCCATTGAATTTTATAATTTGATAACTACGCCCAATGGACTGGCAGTGCTCTGCCAGCTGTAATGGCAAGGAACCAGAACCCGCCACGATTGCTAGATTGGGCAATCCCATATTTAATCCTTATTTGGTATTGTAAGTGAACGTGATGTTTCAGAAGTAATAAATTCAATCAATTCTTCTACTAATAGGTTTCCAGCATGTAATTTCAAAGCTGGAGTGGTGGATTCTTTAATAGTAGTGCTACTCATGAATATTGATTTATATGCCGCTCGCAACCCATTAATATCAGTTTTTTTTGCTCCCGCTCGCTTTAAACCAACAAGATTTAATCCGTCAAGTGAAGCTCTATCTCCCAAAACCATACCCATAGGAATAACATCAGCAACTACGGCAGATAAACCGCCTATCATAGCTCCACGACCTACACGGCAAAATTGATGAACTCCTGCTAGAGCACCTATAACCACACTGTCTTCTATTATACAGTGGCCGCCCAAAGAAGCATTATTAGCCAATATAACTCTATTCCCAACCATGCAGTCGTGACCAATATGGACTCCCATCATGAATAAGCCATCATTACCGACTTTTGTAAGCTTACCACCACCTACAGTACCAGGGTTCATAGTGACGTATTCACGGATGCGGTTACGTTCACCTATTTCTAATTTTGTCACTTCACCATTAAACTTTAAATCTTGTGGCATGTGACCAATAGATGCAAAAGGAAAAATGATTGTATCGTTACCAACATCAGTCCAACCACTTACTACCACGTGGGATTTAAGTTCTACACCAATTCCTAGAGTAACTTCTGGACCAATATGACAAAATGGGCCAACTACAGTATTGGCACCTATTTTTGCACCTTCTTCAACCACACTGCTTGAATGAATTTTTGCACTTTGATCAATCGACATACGATTAGGCCTCTTCTGGTGGAACCATCATTGCTGTGAACTCAGCTTCAGCAACTATTTTACCCATAACTTTTGCCTCGCCATAGAATTTCCAGAGTTTTCCACGACCGCGCAATACCTTAACATGTAATTCTAGTTGGTCTGGAGGGGAAACAACGTGACGAAATTTACATTTATCTATTGTTAAAAAATAGACTAACATATTATTATCTATCATATCTAATGTCTTAACTACCAAAACAGCTGCAGTCTGAGCCATAGCTTCAATGATTGTTACGCCTGGCATTACTGGGCGTTCTGGAAAATGACCTTGAAAATGTGGTTCGTTAAACGTTACATTTTTGATACCAATGGCACTTTCATTTAATTTAATATCACGAACTGCGTCTATCAATAAAAATGG
>TARA_B110000977_G_scaffold34956_1_pt1 | contig 117758 bp, 111 predicted proteins | sample TARA_B110000977 | Tara Oceans TARA_B110000977 (sample SAMEA4397798) | marine metagenome | biome: Polar Biome; feature: [SRF] surface water layer (ENVO:00010504); material: water (ENVO:00002006), including particulate matter (ENVO:01000060) such as... | depth 5 m | reverse complement strand
TTAAGAATTACCTAACTGCACCACCAATCAAGTACTCAACCATTTAATTATTAAAGAACTTAAGTCTGGAGAATTTTTTAGCCTCTTTTTATGTAGTCCGTAAACTTAGCTTTCTGCAACTTAAAAACCTAGAGGTAATCTTAGGGTATTCCAAAGGTTAAAAGTCTCCACAATTATAAACTTTATTTGAGATATTCTGAATTAAGGTAACATCAGGCTAATATCTAAATGATCAAATTTAATTTCCATTTCTCGCCATGCTTCATGTTTTTCAGCAGGTAGTTTAAATGGTTGGCAACGAATTAAAGCCCTTCTTGCGGCTTCATAGGCTTGTAACATACCCGCTTCAGAACCAGTATTTAGTGATAACTTTTTTGGTTCTTCTTCTAATATACTATCTTGAGTTAACTTTATTCCCATAGCTATAACGTAAGAAGAATTATTTTTCGCCCCCTCAGGTACATTCCAACATTGTTGAATTTTAGATATAAAATTATCCGCCTCTTCACCAGTTAAATGCATTTTAGAGTTTTTATATTCAGCCTTTGGATTATCTAAATCATCTTCCAATCTAGCTTTAAGAACACGTTTTCTAGATTCTACTGACAATAAATCTCTTTTGGCATCATAAGTCTTTTTAGCAAGTGAATTAACATTCTCAATAATTTTTGGAGTAATGCTTTTTATTAATAGATTAACAAATACATCCTGTGGATCACACTTTGATTTATAAGACCCTGTTTCATTTAAAAACTCAATTTTCCATGAGCTGTCATTGCCTTTTTTTAGGAAACCAAAACCTTCCAATTTTCCAGTTGATTTAAACGTGAAGCCTTTATCAATTTTATTTACCGACAATTCAGGGATGCCACTTAAATTCCAATTATCTTTTTTTCTAATTAAAATTAGTGGCACATTTTTATCGTTATAAAACCTTTCACATATAAACGCATAAATACCATCGGATAATTCGCTTGCTAATGGTGTGTCCGATTTTGCAACTGTTCCTAAAGTTAACAGGCTAATGGTAACAGTTAATGTGTATAGAATATGCATGATGTCGTTCCTTCAAAGTACTACAGGGACTATTTTGTTGCTAACTTCAGTCAAGTTTGTCTGACGATACCAGCTTAAAGCCCTTCAGTAATGTCTGTATGCAAGCTGCTTTTTCCCATAACCATTGTGTTAGTCCTTATCTCTCCAAGAAAATGTCTGGATGAATGGAGACTCAGAACCCACTAATTCACCCAGACATTGCGCTCCAGCATAGAAGCAGGAAGCCAAACATACTGAAGTGAGTTAACTAACTTTAAAAGTGGCTTCACAAGCAATGTCCAAAGCGCATCTATTCAGATGTTTATTTTTCATAATTGCGAATTTTGAAAAACAAACTGATTGTAATTAAATTTATTATTAGTTTTGTTAACAATAGCAAACAGGTTTTTCTTCATGTACCTGATTGTCTAAAAACGGTCAGAGGATTTCCCATAAATTTCCTCTGGCCATACATTTTTATGAATATCAATCAGTAGATATAAATTGCAACTATGGCTAATTGTGAAATGGCACTCTCAAAGTGAAAATCGATGAGCTCAATTAGCGATGGCGTTACTTCAGAGGTGACGGCATGTAACGGATAGCAACTTTTGGGCTTTTATTTACAGGCCTTTTCTCAATCATACCCTTAGTTGGTGGTCTTGCTCTCGACGCTGGCGAGTTTGACAATACTAAAGGCAGCTATGAAGGGAAGACCAGAACGCCGACCAACTGGGACACAGATGACACACCCTAAAAGGCATGGTACGGCGCGGCTACGTTGCCAATCTGCTTGTCGATTGCACGACAGGCATAATCTCCTTCCAAATTTATGGACAGACGACTCCGTTCTGGCTTTTTCGCCGCTTGCATTCGCCGTGCATCAACCGCGTGAGGCGTGTCTCGAACACAGTTTTGACCCTGCATTTTAACCTAGAAACAGGAAACAACGGCCTCATCTTGCTGACGGTAAACGCACGAATCAAAGCCTTGCGCATAACCTGTCTGCTACCAGGGTTTCACAAAAAGCCCGCGAGCATAAGTTTTCGATGTATCATATTTGTCAGTCAATATAGGAGTTTCTTGAGATCGCAGTGATCCTATTCAAATGCGTGTGCTGAGAGACGAATTCGAAATCTCTTCAAAAGACCGCGATCATACTAATCTATGAAGCACAAGGAAGGTGACTGGGCTCTTGAAGTGTTGGTTGGCACACAGAGAAGAACTAAAGACAAACTTACACCTGAACATCTTGAAAAATTAGAAGCCTTAGGCTTTGTCTGAAAGGTTAAATAAGCGCTAGGCTAGCGGCGGAAAACGAAATATTTAAAGGGGGTAACATTAAGCAATTAGGGAGTAAATTGGGGGGGGCATAATTTATTAAAAAATATTAAATAAAATGTATTCAATGACTTAAATTAAATTGATGGTGCGGGTGAAAGGACTTGAACCTTCACGCCTTGCGGCGCCAGAACCTAAATCTGGTGCGTCTACCATTCCGCCACACCCGCACTTTGAAAATCAATATTAAAGATTTTTTGTGTTCTAGCTCAAGGCGTAATCTGTTACCAGTAGAAAATGCATATTAATTATAAAAAGTATATAAGTTTAAAAGAAGCTCTAATTAAAACAAAAAATGATAAAAATTTACCTAAAACTTAATAAATTTTACTAAAAATAATAAATAATTTATATTTTCATAAATAATAAAAACTATAATGAATTATATATCTATTATCAAAATTATTTATGTTTATTAAAATAAAAAATGTTTCGAATTTAAACTATAATTTAATTTTCACCAATGAGAGTATATAGACCTTATGTTTATTTAATGGCTAAATATTAACCAATATGCCTAATATTTATACACCATTATTATAAACATAAAATAAATACACATATTATATTCATCTCGAATTGCACAAATTATCAAAAAATGATGGACAAGTAATAAGAACTTTAATCAGAAGGTATCTAAATGAAAAAGATCGAAGCTATAATTAAACCTTTTAAGCTCGATGAAGTCAAAGAAGCGCTTCAAGAGGTTGGTGTTCAAGGTCTTTCAGTTATAGAAGCTAAAGGTTTTGGACGGCAAAAAGGTCACACCGAACTTTATCGTGGTGCAGAATATGTAGTAGATTTTCTACCCAAGGTAAAAATTGAAGTTGTTATTTCAGACGAACAGTTAGAATCTGTAATCGAGGCAATAATCAATGCCGCTCGCACGGACAAAATAGGAGATGGAAAGATTTTTGTCTCTACAATTGAACAAGCAATTCGCATCCGCACCGGTGAAAATGGTGTAGACGCTCTTTAAATTAAGAAAAGCCAGAAAGGAACTCACCATGAGTGCTAAAGATCTCGTAAAACGCATAGCTGACGAGGATATTAAATATGTGGACATTCGTTTTACAGACCCTCGAGGTCGCCTACAACACGTAACAGTTATCAATGACGAAGTTGATGAAGATTTTCTTGAAGGCGGCTTCATGTTTGATGGTTCTTCAATCGCAGGCTGGAAGTCAATTGAAGAATCTGACATGAAATTAATACCAGACTGTGAAAGTGCATATTTAGATCCATTCTATGCAGAAAAAACAATTTGTGTTCATTGTCACGTAGTTGAGCCTGATACAGGTGAAACTTACGAACGTTGCCCTCGCTCAACTGCAATGCGTGCAGAAGAGTATTTAATAGCATCAGGCATTGGCGACACATCATTTTGGGGTCCAGAAGCAGAATTCTTTTTATTTGATGATGTTCGTTATTCAAACTCTATCAATAAAGTTTCTTACGAAGTTGATGCAGCAGATGCTTCTTGGAATACGGATGCTGAATTCGAAATGGGTAATATGGGGCATCGTCCAGGAATTAAGGGTGGTTACTTCCCTGTAAATCCAACAGACGCAGCACAAGATTTACGTGGTGAAATGCTTTCTACAATGAAAAATATTGGCATGAAAGTAGATAAGCACCACCATGAAGTTGCATCTTGTCAACACGAATTAGGTCTAGTTTTTGGCACACTAGTAAAGCAAGCCGACGAACTCCAAAAATACAAATACATCATACATAATGTCGCTCATGCTTATGGCAAATCAGCAACATTTATGCCAAAGCCTATATATGGTGACAATGGCACTGGTATGCATGTAAACATGTCTATCTGGAAAGAAGGAAAGCCGTTGTTTGCAGGTGACAAATATGCTGACCTGTCTGACGATGCTCTATACTTTATCGGTGGTATATTAAAGCATGCTAAATCACTAAATGCTTTCACTAATCCATCAACTAATAGTTATAAACGTCTAATTCCTGGCTTTGAAGCACCAGTATTACGCGCATATTCAGCACGCAACCGTTCTGGATGCGTAAGAATTCCGTGGGCTGAATCTCCAAAAGCAAAACGTGTAGAAGCTCGTTTTCCTGATCCAGCAGCTAACCCTTATCTTTGTTTCTCAGCTTTGCTAATGGCAGGTCTAGACGGAATTCGAAATAAAATTGATCCAGGACCTGCCTCTGACAAAGATTTATATGACCTACCCGCTGAAGAGTTAGCAGGAATTCCCACAGTATGTGGTTCACTGCGAGAAGCTCTAGAAGAACTCAAAGCAGATCATGATTATTTGGTTGAAGGCGGTGTGTTTACTAAATCTCAGATTGACGGTTATATTGAACTTAAAGAAGAAGAGAACACACTGTACGAACATACTCCACACCCAGTGGAATTTCAGATGTACTATAGCTGTTAATAGGTTACATATATTTTAATAATTATAAACCCTCGCAATTTGCGGGGGTTTTTTATTGTGTTACAGCATTTAGCGTTATTTTTTGAATATCAGTCAATTCCAAAAATGGGAGGACACAGGTATGAATGCCAAATATTATAGCCTGAGTATTGGGTAATTTACAGAATGACTGGCGTTCAACTCTAACCCATTGCTCTTTTGACACAATACGTGGCCTAACCTCATTTCTTTTCCGTGGCTGATGCAAGTCTGGGTCATCATAAACCAACCAATTAGCTCGCCACATATCTTGATCGGGGCGCATTAACTTAAATATACGGTCTACGCGTTTAGCAAGATCAGCAGAATATTCTTCAACAGGTTCATGAATACTAGTCATTGGCCGCATAAACTTCTCAGATAATGTCCAACTAGCAGGGAAACACATAGCAGCTCCAACTAAGATATATTCATCTTCTATCGGCAACATTATACATAGATCTTGCTGAACTAAGGATCTTGCAGTTTTAAGCGCTTGGTTCCAATCTATTTTCACTATAACACTATCCGGCCGTTTAACCGTATTTGCATTTATTAAATAACCTTTGATACCAATTAATGCCTTCAAAACATGTGCTAATAATTCACGCGCAGCATCATCAGCATAGATGTCAATTAATAACACAGAATTCAACTTATTGCTTAATAAATAATCAGCGTAAGCCATTTGTCCATCAAATACATTGTCGACCAAGATCCAATCTTTTCGATCTAATGGATTAATACCTGGAAGCCCTTTTAAATGTAATTCATGCCAAGGTGAAATCGGTAAATGATCTTGGAAAATATTACTAAAATTATGTTTCATTATATAAACATCACATTTTAAAAATAAAATTCAATCTAAAAAAAGACTTTATCTATAACATAAATATCAAAATATTTGATAAAACCAAACATCGAAATCGACCTCAATGCCGTTTTTGAACAAGCAAAATAAACATTTATTGATCTTTTATATAAATGTGGAGGGATTACGATGAAGCCAAATTATTCAAACATTCGCAAAATAGATCCATCAAAAGGTACACATCTGCCAGACGGAACGAAAAATAATGCTAACCGCATTGAAATAGGCCCATCTCTTTTAGCCATGAGAGAATGGGAAGCAGCTGGCCTGATATTTCCTAATCTTGAACGTATGCGCGAATATCGTTGGAAGCGTTTAACTCAACATATAGTAGACCGAAATTGGGGTGGTCTGTTAATGTTTGATCCATTAAATATTAGATATGCAACCGATAGTACTAATATGCAACTTTGGAATACTCACAATCCATTTCGAGCAGTATTGATTTGTGCAGATGGATATATGGTTATCTGGGATTATAAAAATTCTCCCTTCTTATCTAAATTTAATCCATTGGTACGTGAGCAACGCTCAGGTGCAGACCTTTTCTACTTTGATCGCGGTGATAAAGTCGATGTTGCAGCGGATGTACTTTCTAAGGAAGTGTTTGATCTAATATTAGCTCACGGCGATGGCAATATGCGCTTAGGTCTGGACAAAGGAATGCTACATGGGATCCGTGCTTTAGAAGCCCAAGGTTTTACAATAATGGAAGGGGAAGAATGCACGGAAAAATCCAGGTCCATAAAAGGTCCAGATGAAATTTTGGCAATGCGTTGTGCTAACTTCGCATGTGAAACAGCAGTTAAAAAAATGGAAACCTCTCTTAGTATTGGAATGTCTGAAAATGAAATATGGGCAGAACTGCATAAGGCCAATATATCAAGAGGCGGAGAATGGATAGAAACACGCTTACTAACAACTGGCCCCAGAACAAACCCATGGTTTCAAGAATGTGGTCCACGTCAATTACAGAATAATGAAATTTTAGCATTCGATACAGATTTAATTGGATGTTATGGTATCTGTATTGATATATCACGAACCTGGTGGATCGGTGATGAAAAACCAAGACCTGACATGATTTATGCAATGCAGCATGCTCATGAACATATTATGACAAACATAGAAATGCTTAAACCAGGTTTACCACTTAGTGACTTAACGTTTAATGGTCACCAATTAGACCAAAAGTATATAGAAGGCCAATATGGGTGTCGCTTTCACGGCGTTGGATTATGTGATGAATGGCCTCTGATTACATATTCAGAAAAACATGTTGAAGGTGCTTTTAATTACGAATTACAACCTGGTATGGTTTTATGTGCAGAAGCATTGGTTTCACCTGAGGGTGGCGATTTTTCTATAAAATTAGAAGATCAAGTTCTGATTACGGAAAATGGATATGAAAACTTGACTACTTATCCATTTTGTCCACACTTAATGGGGGAAGCTTAATAATTTCTATATATAAATTTAGTTATACGTTTAAAATATTACCAAAATTAAAAATGTCTAAAAACTATTGACTAAAAATTATTATTTATTTTCCTTTCAAGCCTATACCCAAACTCTTTGAAGTCCTGTAACAATGTAAAAACGAACAAACATGGAATCAAAGAGCCCAAAATGGCCGATAACCTATTTACTGACGAGATCCCCATAGATAAATCTTATGATGCATCTTCTATTCAAGTTTTAGAAGATATGGAACACGTACGATTACGACCAGGCATGTATATTGGTGGTACTGACGACCGTGCCTTACATCATATGGTTGCCGAAATTATTGATAACTCGATGGACGAAGCTGTTGCAGGTCACGCAACTTGGATTGAAGTCGAATTACACGAAAATTTTCATGTCACAGTTAGAGACAACGGTCGTGGCATACCAGTTGATATGCATCCTAAATTTCCAGAAAAATCTGCACTTGAAATCATTTTTTGCACACTTAATGCAGGTGGAAAGTTCTCAGGTGATAACTACGAAACATCAGGTGGCCTTCACGGAGTAGGATCATCTGTTGTAAACGCACTTTCAGATTATGTACGTGTTGAAGTTGCGAAGAACCGTGAATTATATGCCTTAGAATTTTCTCGAGGACTGCCTCAAGGACCACTACAAAAGCTTGGCCCTACTCAAAATCGTCGGGGCACTTCTGTGTCATTTCATCCTGACCCTGAAATATTTGGGAATTCAATTAAATTTAAGCCAAAACGCCTCTATGATATGGCTAAATCAAAAGCGTATTTATTTTCTGGTGTTGAAATCAGATGGAAAGTTGCCAGAGAGTGTTTAGCCGTGGGCGATGACACACCCCTAACAGATATCTTCAAATTCCCTAACGGCCTTGCTGATTATTTATACGAACGTTTAGAAGGCGCCTCCGTATACTCCGAGATACCGTTTGCTGGTAAAGTAAAATTTTCTGAAAAATTTGGACGTGAAATTGTTGGTAATGTCGAATGGGCCATAAACTGGACGCCCTCACGAGATAGTTTTACACAATCTTATTGTAATACAGTCCCAACACCTGAAGGTGGTACGCACGAAAGTGGATTTTGGTCAGCTATACTAAAGGGCATTAAAGCTTACGGTGAATTAGTAAATAACAAAAAAGCTGCATCCATAACACGAGACGATGTTATGGGAGGTGGCTGTGCCCTTGTATCTTGTTTCATATCAGAACCAAAATTTGTTGGCCAAACAAAAGATCGCCTAGCAACTACTGAAGCCATAAAGTGGGTTGAAAATTCTGTACGGGACCATTTTGATAATTGGTTAGCATCAAACAATAAATCAGCAGCTGCAATTCTTGACTATATGGTACTTAAAGCTGAGGAACGTTTACGTAGAAAACAAGAAAAAGATACGGCAAGAAAGTCAGCAACAAAAAAATTAAGATTGCCAGGAAAGCTTACAGATTGTTCCAAAAACACGCGTGAAGGAACTGAATTATTTATTGTTGAAGGGGACTCCGCTGGAGGCTCCGCAAAAATGGCACGAGATCGTAAAACACAAGCGCTTTTACCTTTACGAGGTAAAATTCTAAACGTTTTAGGTGCGGCCAGTAACAAAATGTCCGCTAATAATGAAATCAATGATTTATGCCAAGCGTTGGGTGTTCAAACAGGAACTAAATTTAACATTGATGACCTAAGGTATGAAAAGATCATAATAATGACTGATGCGGATGTAGACGGTGCCCACATTGCATCTCTTTTGATGACTTTTTTCTTTACACAAATGCGCCCTTTAATTGATAATGGTCATCTTTATATGGCTTGCCCACCATTATTTCGCCTTACCCAAGGCGCACGTCGCGTATACTGCATGGATGAAATCGAAAAAAATACAATGATGGATAAAGGCTTAGGTGGTAGAGGTAAAATAGACATTTCTCGCTTCAAAGGGCTTGGCGAAATGGATGCCAAAGACTTGAAAGAAACCACCATGAATAAAATATCTCGCCAATTAATACGCATAAATATTGATGAAGATGAGCCAGGACAAACAGATGATCTTGTCGATAGATTAATGGGCAAGAAGCCTGAATTAAGATTCCAGTATATTCAAGAGAATGCAAAATTTGTTGAAGACTTGGATGTTTAGGAGATAACCAATGCTACACTTAAGGCCAATGTTGAATAATAGCTTAAATAAACTTTTATTTAAATGGAACTAAGGCTTGGCTCGAAGCAACATCCCAAATAAATCACGAGGATTATCAGGATCTGCTAGTATGTCTAGCTGATCAAATAATTCCGTTCCCTTTATATTTTCTAGGACATAGCGCAATGCTGAAAAATCTTCAATTGCAAAGCCCACAGAGTCGAATAACGTTATTTGTTGTTCACTTTTTCGCCCAACAATAGAACCTGTCATAACTTTCCAGAGTTCAGTAACGGGGTGATCTGCAGACAACTGTTGGATTTCACCTTCAATACGCGTTTGAGGTGGGTATTCTACAAAAATATCAGAACGTCGCAAAATATCGCTATGCAATTCAGTTTTACCTGGGCAGTCCCCACCGATAGCATTAATATGCACACCTGCCCCAACCATGTTGTCACTAAGAATAGTTGCACACTGCTTATCAGCAGTACAGGTTGTAATAATTTCTGCACCTGAAATAGCTTCTTCTGGAGATGTGCAAGAAATTACTTCTAAACCCAAAGATGTCAAATTAGACATAGCTTTGCTTGTAGCTTCTTTGTCTATATCATAAAGTTGTACTTTTTTTATGCCACAAACAGCTTTAAATGCTATACACTGAAATTCAGATTGTGCACCATTTCCAATCATAGCCATGGTCGATGAGTTTTTAGGTGCTAAGTATTTTGCTACGAGTGCAGATGTTGCAGCAGTTCGCAAAGCAGTTAATAACGTCATTTCACTTAATAAAAGTGGATATCCAGACTGTACGTCAGCCATTAAGCCAAAAGCTGTTACAGTTTGTAACCCTTTTTTAGTATTTTTAGGATGTCCATTAACATATTTAAATCCATACATCTCACCATCACTTGTTGGCATTAGTTCAATTACTCCAACATCAGAATGGGATGCTATACGAGGAGTTTTATCAAACATAGGCCAACGTTTGAAATCTATTTCAATTTCTGCTGCTAAGTTAATTATGAAAGTTTCAATTCCAATGTGATGAACTAATCCCATCATATTATCTACTGATATAAAAGGCACTAAAGCCTTGTTCGACGGTGTAAGCATTATAATAACTCCTGTGTGAAACGTTTTGCCATGAGAAAGTAAGTGTACATAAATAAATTAAACTTTTGAGCCTTTGAGCCTTTGAGCTAAATAAATTAGATTGAGTAACCACACAAAAATAGTACATAATGAGTATGTATTTATAACCATTTCATACTAAGTCACGATTTGGTCTATCAAAAACGCGCCGCCCTAATCCAGAGGCTAATAAATCCACCATAAGTTGAGCTGTTCGCCCATAAATATCTAAAAATGGATTGAGTTCAACTAAATCTAGAGATGTCATTAAGCCACTCTCATAAAGTAGCTCCATAACTAAATGTGCTTCCCTAATAGTTGCTCCCCCTGGAACAGTTGTGCCAACAGCAGGGGCAACTGCAGGATCTAAGAAATCAACATCAAGAGAAACGTGTAAAAAACCATTAGCAACTTTAACGCGATTTAAGAAGCTGATTAATGGCTTCTTCACACCAAACTCATCAATATGCCTCATATCAGAAATTGAAACTGACAGATCTTGTAATGCTTTTTTTTCGTGATAATCAACTGATCTTAATCCAATCATAGCAACATTTTCAGTAGGCACAGGTGCCACTAGAGGTGGAAAACACTCAAAGCCTGATTGACCTGTAAAATAAGCAACAGGCGTACCATGCAAATTTCCACTTACAGTTGATTGTGGTGTATGAAAATCTGCATGGGCATCTAACCACAAAACGAATAATGGTTTGCTTTTCTTAGCTGCATGGGCAGATATACCAGATACAGTACCAGAAGATAATGCATGATCACCTCCCAAAAAAATGGGGAAACCTTTTGCCATTTGGTCCTCAGCAACTCTGGCTAATGCTTCAATCCAAGCCATATTTTCATCAAATTTGAAAATATTATGAATATTTGATGAAGCATATTTAACTCTAAGAGGTTGTATATTGCCAAAATCCTCAACATCATGTCCTAAATCATTAATTATCTCAACAATTCTAGCAGTGCGATACGAGTCCGGTCCCATCAGGCAACCCTGAGTCGATTTTCCACAATCAAGTGGCACACCGATTAATATGCAATTTTTCTTTTCCATTTTGTTATTTTGATATAATATATGCTTAATAGTAATCAAAAAAAGTGAACATAAATATAAATTTTTAATCAATATGGATAATTAAAATGGACAAAATGGATATTAAATTACTTAACATTCTTAAAAAGAATGCACGGACTAGCGTATCTAATATTGCCATAGATCTTCAAATTACTCGAACTACAGTCAGAACGCGAATGAGAAAACTTAAAGAAACTGGAGAAATATCAGGATTTACAGTAATAACTAAATCTGATGTTAGCCCTGCTCCTGTGCGTGGACTTGTTATGTTGCAAATAGAAGGAACTGGTGCACATACAATCCGCCAAAAACTACTTTTATTACAACAAGTTTATAGTGTTCACACAACCAATGGGAAATGGGATATGATTATTGATCTAGGCACACAGAGCCTAGCTGAACTTGATGAAATACTTTCGAAAATTCGAAAATTTTCTGGAGTGAAGGGTTCTGAAACAAGTTTATTACTGTCTACAAAGTACGCTTAAATCAAGAAGTGTCCGATAAAGCTTCTAATTCAATCCATTCATTTTCTAATTTAGCTAATATTTCGTGTCGTTCAATTAGCGCATCCGTAGCTTTTTGAAATCGTTCAGGATATTCAGTAAATAAATTGGGTTGAGATAAAAATTCTTCTAATTTTAATATCTCTGCTTCAGTACGTTCAATTATGTTTGGTAACTTACTTAACCTGTCTGTTTGAGCGAAAGTCATAACATCACTTACTAATTTTGATGCTATTATATTTTCTTTTTTTTGAGATTTTTTCTTATTAGGCTTTATTGCAAAGCCACTATTATCATTCATTTTTTTTTGGATTTGATAATCAGTCCAACCACCTGCATATGGTGTAACAATACCATTTCCCTCAAAAGCTAAGGTTGTAGTTGCTACCCTGTCTAAAAAATCTCGATCGTGGCTTACTAATAATACAGTACCATCATAACTGTCTAAAATTTCTTGCAATAAATCTAAAGTCTCAACGTCAAGATCATTTGTCGGCTCATCCATAACTAAAAAATTACTTTCACGCGCCATTATACGTGACAATAATAAGCGCGCTTTTTCACCACCCGACAATACAGAGACAGGGCCTCTGGCTTGGTTTTCATCAAAAAGAAATTCTTTTAAATATCCAACAACATGTCTTGGCATACCACGTACCATAATTTGGTCATTCTTGCCTGAAACACCTAGATCTTTATCTTCTGTTAAGCTTTCCCATAGCGTTTGTTTTGGATTTAGAGCTGAACGGTTTTGATCAAATATTGCAGGTAAAAGATTTACACCCATCTTAGTAGTACCACTATCCGGCTGTAATGCCCCAGTAAGAATATTTAAAACTGTAGTTTTTCCAATCCCATTTGGGCCAACCAACGCGATACGCTCACCACGAGTAACTTTAAGTGTAAGGTTTTCAACTATTACTTTATCATTAAATGCCTTAGATACATCAACAATATCTACCACTAACTTACCAGATTTAGGTCCGTCAGCAAAAGCCATTGCCGCAGCACCTTGCCGCTTTATTTGGCCGGACTTTTCATCTTTTAAATCGTGCAAACGTCTAACACGACCTTGATTACGCTTTCTACGCGCAGAAATACCCTCAACAGCCCAACGTGCTTCTGCTTTTATCAATCGATTTAATTTATGACGCTGCTGATCTTCCTCTTCAAAGGTTTTGTCACGCCAATCTTCGAATGCTTCAAAACCTTTTGGGTTTTGACGTACTTTACCACGATCTACCCATAATGTTGCTCGTGTTAAATTACGCAGGAACGCTCGATCATGGGATATCAATATAAAAGCTTGTTTAGTTTGGCGTAATTCTGTCTCAAGCCATTGAATAGCTTCAATATCTAAGTGGTTAGTAGGTTCATCTAATAACATCAACTCAGGCTCTTCAGCCATAATTTTAACCAATGCAGAACGACGCCGTTCGCCACCAGAGGCCGTTTTAGGAGATGAATTTAAATCTAATTTTAACCCCTCAGCTATAATATCGACTTTATATGCATCCATTTCGTCAAGTTCAGAACGGGCATAATCTCCCAAAGTTTCAAATGCAGTTAGATCAGGATGTTGATCCATATAACCAACAGTTTGACCAGGGCGTAAAAATATGTTGCCTTGGTCTGGTTCAATTATTCCAGCAATAACTTTCATTAAAGTAGATTTGCCAGATCCGTTTCTGCCTACTAAACAAACCCTATCACCCTCTTGGACTGTCATACCAAGACCATCAAATACGGGGTTCCCGCCAAAAGAAAGCGTTATATCAGATAAAGTAAGAATAGGAGGTTTTGCCATGACGCTCTAATCCAGTAAATTTCGCTCCTCGTCAAGGCGTCAAAATTACATGATATATCAGTCTTAACTTGCCTCCTGCTAGACAGTTGCTTAAAACATCTTAACTTATGCTTTTAAAGGTCTAGATCTATGCTTTCTTCAATGAGAACCAGTAAAAAAAACCAACCATTTGTTTATGGCCTTATGGGTCTATTAGCCTTAGGGCTAGTTGGCGTTGCATCAGGCGGTGTTGGAGGAGCTCGAGTTAATTCAATCGGCTCAGTAGGCGAAGAACCAATTCCTGTAACATCATATGCTCAAAGCCTCCGAAATACTGTGCAAAATATATCTCGCCAAATTGGACGCCAGGTAACAGCTCAAGAAGTTGTTAATTATGGCTTACAAGCAGAAGCTCTAGAAAATGTAGCTTCAAGTGCGGCTTTATCAAATGAAGCATCTAGACTAGGATTAAGCGTTGGAGACGCTTTAGTAGCTAAAGCAATTGTAGCTGCACCAGCGTTTAGCAGTATCGATGGAAAGTTTGACAAGGAAGCATACAAATTTGCTCTCGAGCGAAGCGGTTTAAATACTAAAGAATATGAATTACAGACGCGAAAAGCGATAGCACGTGGTCTGATTGAAGGCGCAATTTCTTCAGGAGCAAAAACACCTAATTCTCACGCTTTAACTTTAATAAAGCATGCACGAGAAGAGCGTAGCTTTGAATGGGCGAATATTGATACAGCATCATTAACCATGCGTGCTACAAACCCTAATGAATTTCAGCTAACTACGTATTACAACGATAATCCAAAATCCTATACAACATTATTAACAAGAAAAATAACCTATGTAATGCTAAGTCCTGAAATGTTAGCTGGTGCAGTTAATATACCAGAAGGATCAATTGAGGAAGATTATGATAATCAACCAGATAGATTTAATAAACCAGCAAGACGTACTGTTGATAGAATCATTTTTGAAACTATAAATCTTGCAGAAGTCGCAAAAAATCAAATTGCTGAAAAAGTAACAACATTTGAACAATTAGTAATCAGTAGAGGTCTTACAATAGAAGATATTGACTTGGGTAATATTCAACAGGGACAATTAAGCTCCAACGTTGATAAATTATTATTTGAATCCAAGGAAACTGGCATCTATGGTCCAGTCGAAACTGATTTAGGTCCAGCATTATTTCGTATTAATGCAGTTACATTAGCACAAAATACAAAATATAGTGATGCACGTGAAGAGCTAACTGCAGAGTTTGTTGGTGAAGAAAGCCGCAGATTAATAGGCGAAATGGTAACAGACATTGATGACCTTTTAGCTCAAGGATTAACTTTAGAAGAAATAGCTAAAGAAACTGATATGACGTTAAAAACTATTTCTATTAATGCAAATTCAGAAGAAGGCATTGCAGCATATGATGACTTTCGAATTGAAGCTTTTTCTGCAATTAAAGGTGGATATCCAGAATTAAGAGAACTTTCAGATGGTGGGATTTTTGCATTAAGATTAGACAAATTAATTCAGCCAAGTTTACGCCCCTTTAAAGATGTTAGACAAAAAGTAGCACAAGATTGGGCCGTTTCAGAAGATGAAAAATCCTTAGTAGCTTTAGTGGCTGATATTACTAAAAAGCTCGATAATGGAGCTTCCTTTGAAACATTAGAATTAAAAGTTTTCAAAGTAAAATCAGTTGCAAGGAATGCGTATATCGATGGCGTTCCCATAACACTTATAAAAGATGTTTTTGCAAGTGGGATAGATAAAACAAATCACGCTAAAGCAGGCAATTCAATTGTTATTGCTCGGTTAAACAAAATTATACCATTTGATGAAACATCAGATATTGGTAAGAATTTGTTGTCACAGGTGAGACTACAACTATCAAACCAAGTCACTGGTGATTTATTAAGGCTATTTGCTTCTGCTCTAAAAATTCGCGACGGTGTTTCCTTAAACCAGGTTGCCGTAAATCAAATTAATACACAAATCTTAGGTGGTTCAGGCTTTTAAACATGGAAGTTATTCCTAATCTTGAAAACTTTATTAATGTCTATGCAACAGGTGTAAACCATTTAGTTTATACTCGACTAGCTGCCGATTTGGATACACCCGTTTCTTTGATGCTTAAGTTAACTCAGGCACAAAAAAATAGCTTTATGCTCGAAAGTGTGACTGGCGGAGATGTTAAAGGGCGTTATTCAATAATTGGGATGAACCCGGACTTAATTTGGCGTTGTGATGGAAAGACTGCTTCGATTAACCGCTCTGCTCTGAATAATAGTGAAACATTCATCGAACAATCTGAAGATCCTCTGACCTCTTTACGGATTGTGTTAGGTGAAACAGCAATTAATTTACCACACGATCTGCCGCCAATGGCTGCCGGTTTATTTGGTTACCTTGGATATGACATGATCCGCCTGGTTGAACACTTACCAAACATTAATCCAGATAAACTTGACCTACCAGATGCTATTATGATGCGACCGTCAGTTATAATAATAGTAGATGGCGTCAAAGATGAGCTTACAATAGTTAGTCCCGTTTGGAATACTGGAAAACAAGATGCCAAATTTGAGTACTCTAAAGCCAAAAAACGGGTTTCAAATGCCTTAATGGACCTTAACCGGCCATTATCACGAAATACTCAATTAAATGCAGATCAAAAAATTGGTGAACCTGTGTCAAATGTGAGTAAAGATCAATATTTGAAAATGGTTGAAAATGCAAAAACTTATATTAAATCTGGTGACATTTTTCAGGTAGTTCCCAGTCAAAGGTGGACATTAGATTTCCCACTGCCACCATTTTCATTATATCGGGCTCTTCGCCGTACTAATCCATCCCCTTATATGTTTTTCTTTAATTTTGGCAAATTCCAAGTAACTGGTGCAAGTCCTGAGATTTTAGTCCGTGTCAAAGGTGATGAAGTTACTATCCGCCCCATAGCTGGGACGCGTCCTCGCGGCAAGACACCCGAGCAAGACAAAGCACTTGAACTTGACTTACTTGCAGACAAAAAAGAATTGGCAGAACATTTAATGTTATTAGATTTGGGTCGTAACGACGTTGGTCGCGTAGCAAAAATTGGTACAATAAATCCAAACGAAAAATTTATTATAGAACGATATAGCCACGTAATGCATATTGTATCAAATGTTATTGGCACATTATCAGCTGATAACGATGCGTTATCAGCCTTACTTGCTGGATTACCTGCAGGGACAGTTTCAGGAGCACCCAAAGTGCGTGCAATGGAAGTGATTGATGAACTTGAAATAGAAAAGCGTGGAGTTTATGGTGGCGGAGTAGGCTATTTCTCAAGTAATGGAGATATGGATATTTGTATAGCTTTACGAACAGCCGTTACTAAAAGTGACAAACTATATATACAAGCAGGTGGTGGCGTTGTTTATGACAGCGATCCAGAATCTGAATTTCAGGAAACAATCAGTAAATCTAAAGCCTTACACGCTGCGGCAAAGATGGCAAGTCAGTACAGTAATTAGAATATAAATATTAAAATATTAATAAGTACTTATATAATACACTAAATAAACAGTTTTTTATAGAAAAATAATACTACTCAATCAATTAATAATTTTAGAAATACTTTGTTATTATTAAAAAAATTAATTAAATAAAATTTAGTATCAGCAACTTTATCAATGTTAAATGTAACAAGGTCTATTTAGTATATGATTTGTACTTTTATAATTTTCAGCTTTAATTTCAAAATTACTTATTAATGTTGCTTTAGTGTCATATTCAGTCAAAATTGGATAACGTACTATAATTATTATTAATAAGATTACACAGACAGCTACACCTATCAAAAAGCCAAAAAACCAATTAAAAAATGACATATCGTATTTTTCCTAAATATTTGAAGCTAACAGCACTTGACCATTACGCTCTAGTTTGCGCATTTATAATTTGAAGACAAGGGATAACAGTTTCCCTAATTTATGGAAGTTTGAATAACAAATGTTACTACTTATAGATAATTACGATAGTTTCACATATAATCTTGTTCATTACCTTGGAGAGCTCGGTGAAGATGTACTAGTGAAGCGTAATGATGAACTATCAGTAAAAGAAGCATTAGATTTGAAACCAACAGCAATTATGCTTTCGCCAGGCCCTTGCGACCCAATTCAAGCAGGGATTTGTTTAGGTTTGACAGCCGCGGCAGCAAAAATACGAACACCATTAATTGGAGTTTGCTTAGGCCATCAGACAATAGGGCAAGCATTTGGAGGTAAAGTTGTACGCTGCCACGAAATAGTTCATGGAAAAATGGGGAAAATGTACCACACAGGAAAAGGTTTATTTAAAGGCCTACCTAGCCCATTTGAAGCAACACGTTATCATTCATTAATTGTTGAACGTCAGACCTTACCAGATTGCCTCGAGGTAACTGCCGAGTTGGAAGATGGAACCATTATGGGTCTACAGCATAAAACGTTACCAATTCATGGGTGTCAATTTCACCCCGAAAGTATTGCATCTGAACATGGGCATAAGATGCTCCAAAACTTTCTTGATTTCGTAAAGGCACCAGCATGAGTGAAGCATTAAAGCCTCTTATTTCTTTGGCCGCTGATGGTCCCCTAACCCGAATACAAGCTGAATTAGCATTCAATATTATCATGGATGGAGAAGCTACGCCTGCCCAGACAGGTGGATTACTAATGGCACTACGCTCTCGGGGTGAGAGCATAAATGAATACACGGCAGCAGCCCTCGTAATGCGTTCTAAATGTCGTAAAGTTAATGCCCCAGATGGAGCAATAGATATTGTTGGAACTGGTGGTGACGGAAAATCAACATTAAATATTTCTACAGCTACGGCAATTGTAACAGCTGGCACAGGAGTAGTTGTTGCTAAACATGGCAATCGCAACCTATCATCTAAATCAGGAGCTTCTGATGCATTAAGTCAAAGTGGTGTAAATATAATGGTTGAGCCAGAAGTAGTAGAACGTGCTATTAACGAAGCTGGCATTGGCTTTATGATGGCTCCGATGCACCACCCTGCTGTAAAGCATGTTATGCCAGCACGAATGGAACTGGGGACAAGAACTATATTTAATATCCTGGGACCTTTGACAAACCCAGCTTGTGTTAAACGACAATTAACGGGCGTATATAGTAGAGCTATGATCAATCCAATGGCTGAAGTGTTACTTGAATTAGGTTCCCAAAAAGCATGGTTAGTGCACGGATCAGACGGTACAGATGAAATTTCGATAGCTGGTATAACTTGGGTTGCAGCACTTGAAAATGGTATTATAAAAAATCTTGAAATAAATCCAGAAGATGCTGGTTTGCCTGTCCATCCTTTTGAAGCTATTATTGGTGGCACGCCAGAATATAATGCAGCTGCAATGGCAACATTATTAGATGGCAAAAAATCAGCTTACCGTGATGCAGTAATTCTAAATACTGCCGCAGCATTAATAGTTGCAGATAAGGCATATTCATTAACTGAAGGTGCAGAAATGGCTGCTTATAGTATTGACTCAGGGGCCGCTAAAGCTAAACTTAAATCCCTTGTGGCTATTACTTCAGGAGCTTGAAAATATGGTAGATATTCTAAAAAAAATTAAAGAATACAAGCTTGATGAAATCCGAAAAGCTAAAGTGGCAATACCTATTAAAGATCTTGAAGATATAGCTAAAGAAGCCGCCAAGATCCGCAACTTTGGCCAAGCACTTACTGTCGCATGTAAAACAGGTTATGGATTAATTGCAGAGATTAAGAAAGCTAGCCCATCCAAAGGTTTAATCCGTCCAAATTTCAATCCATCTGAGCTTGCAAAAGCGTACCAAACTGGTGGCGCAACATGTTTATCAGTATTGACAGACACTCCATCATTCCAAGGTGCCCCAGAATTTTTAATTCAAGCCCGCGCAGCCTGCGATTTACCAGCATTGCGCAAAGACTTTATGTACGACACTTATCAAGTTGTACAAGCTCGTGCATGGGACGCAGACTGTATTTTAATTATCCTTGCATCGGTTTCAGATGTTCAAGCGGAAGAATTAGAGGCCTGTGCCTTTGAATTAGGTATGGATGTCCTATTAGAGGTCCATAATTACAAAGAATTAGAACGTGCCCTAAAATGTAGATCACAACTCTTAGGAATAAATAATCGAAATTTAAAAACTTTTGACGTATCCTTAGATACTACAAGAGAATTATCAAAACATGTTCCAGACGATCGCCATATGGTGACAGAAAGTGGTATTTTTTCCTCTGATGATATGGCTGAAATGGCAGCAGTAGGCGCTCGAAGTTTTCTTATTGGTGAGAGCTTAATGCGCAGGGAAGATGTTGCATCTGCGACAAAGGCATTATTAGAAAATCCAGAAAAGGCAACATGATGCCAAAATTAAGCCACTTTAATGATCAAGGTCAGGCTCATATGGTTGATGTATCAAACAAAGATATAACTTCGCGTATTGCAATGGCAAAAGGTCGGATAATTATGAAAGCTGAAACATTAGCCATTATTATGGATGGATCTGCGAAAAAAGGTGACGTTTTAGGCATAGCTCGCTTAGCAGGAATTATGGCTGCAAAGAAAACATCGGAATTGATACCGTTATGTCATCCTCTGCCAATTAGCAAAATAACCATCGACATCGAGCCTATAACTTCTGAAAATTCTATTGAAATTCAGTCAACGGTAAAGACGACTGGACAAACAGGCGTTGAAATGGAGGCATTAACTGCCGTGAGTATTACCGCACTTACTGTTTATGATATGGTCAAAGCTGTTGATAAAACCATGAAGATTACTGACATAAGAGTAATATTAAAAGATGGTGGAAAATCAGGACTATTAATAGCCAAATGATTACAGTTGAGCACGCCTTATCTCAAGTTTTAAACCTAGTAGATCCTTTAGATATTGAAATGGTCGGCTTGGATCAAGCCGCAGGTAGAATATTGGCTAGGGACGCTGTTGCATGTCGTGATCAGCCCCCTTTTTCATCATCTGCAATGGATGGATATGCTGTTAAATCAGAAGATTTGAGTGATGGCGCCAAGTTAAATGTCATTGGTGAATCTGCAGCTGGTTCTCGCTTTAATGGAATAGTAACTTCAGGAAGTGCAGTTCGTATCTTTACAGGTGCCCCAGTACCAGAAGGCGCTGATCAAATTTTAATACAAGAAGATTGCACTTTATTAAATAAAACAATTATTGTTAATAAAAACTTAGACACAAATTATTATATTCGCCCTTGTGGTGGCGATTTTAAAGTTGGTAGTATTATATGTGCACCACTTAAATTAGGGCCATCAGAAATTTCATTACTGGCTTCAATGAACATACCTAATATTGAAGTCTATAGGAAGCCTATCATTGCTTTGATTGCAACAGGTGATGAATTAGTAAGTGTTGGAGAAACACCCAATAGAGATCAAATAATTTCATCAAACAACCATGGACTTAAGGCGCTTATAGAGGCGGCAGGAGGCATTGCACGCCTACTCCCAATCGCACGAGATACGCGTGAGGAATTACAAACGGTGCTAACGCTTTGCAATGACGTAGATATGATTGTTACAATCGGAGGTGCATCAGTTGGCGATTATGATCTAGTACATTGTGTTGCAGAAAAAATGGGTATGGATACATCATTTTACAAGGTTTCTATGCGCCCTGGAAAGCCACTAATGGCGGGAAAGTTAAACGGTATACCTTTAGTAGGGTTACCCGGAAATCCTGTATCAGCACTTGTGTGTGGTACAGTTTTTCTTACACCAGCAATAAACGCGATGCTTGGTAAACACAAAGGGCCAATGCCTACATATAATGCTATACTAAATACAGATTTGCCAAAAAATGGTTCACGCACACATTACATGCGAGCAATTACAGACTTAAAGGACGGCGATTTGATGGTTTCTGTATTTGAGCATCAAGATAGTTCGTTATTATCTATACTATCAAAAGCGAATGCTCTGTTAATACGTCCACAGAATGATCCCGTAAAGATTAAAGGCGATAGGGTAAAAATTATTCCATTATAAGATTAAACACTTCGGGCTTTACTTAATATAAGCACTCATAGCTAAGTTTGTATTTTTCAGATCAAATTAATCTCATAGAGATTACAATATTATATTTAGTTATTTCAGAAATTATTTAATTAAAAAAAGTTGCTAATTACATAATCATTAAATAATATTTGACACAAAGCAAGAACATATATAGAACTAAAGTGTACATTAGTAAAACATAATAAGGTAGGGAGTATCATGCTGACACGTAAACAACTGGACTTGCTCGAATTCATTCATAGAAGACTGCAGAAGGATGGAGTTCCTCCTAGTTTTGATGAAATGAAAGAAGCCCTTAATTTACGTTCTAAATCTGGCATTCATAGGCTAATTACAGCTTTAGAAGAGCGTGGGTTTATTCGTCGTTTAGCGCACCGCGCTCGGGCTATTGAAATCTTACGTTTACCAGAAAGTATACAAGGTGGTGGGTTTCACCCACGTATAATCGAAGGCTCCTTAACACCACCACCTGCAGCTGCTTTACCAATAGAAGCTGCAAATGCAATAACTTTGCCATTGATGGGTAGAATTGCAGCTGGAACACCCATCGAAGCAATACAACAAGTTTCTAATAACGTTTCAGTACCAGGTGAAATGTTAAAAAATTCTGGCCGCCATTATGCACTAGAGGTTAAAGGTGACTCAATGATCGAAGCCGGCATTAATGATGGTGACATAGTAGTTATTAATGAGCAAAATGATGCAGACAACGGTGATATTGTTGTAGCATTAGTTGAAGGCAATGAAGCAACCCTAAAACGGCTTCGCAAACGAGGTTCAGTTGTTGCTTTAGAAGCTGCAAATCCAGCTTATGAAACACGTGTATATCGTGATGATCAAGTAAAAGTTCAAGGTAAGTTAGTTGGTTTAATTCGCACATATTAGCTTAAAATATAATCAAATTTATTTTTCAGTAATTAATAAATTAGGTTTAGCTATTAGATATTATAAATTGTTTTAATCAATATCATTACTTTGGTATTAATATTGATATTAATAATTTTTATATTTTTTTGCTCAGAAAATTACTAAAATGTTGATCTCTTGCCACGCGTTGATCTATTGCCTAATAGATGATATAAATTTTCTCCTATAAAATAAATTAGGTTTATTACAATGTCAGATCAACAAATAGTCACGCGCTTTGCACCTTCGCCCACAGGTTACTTACACATAGGTGGCGCTAGAACTGCACTATTTAATTGGCTATTTGCAAAAGCAAATTCTGGTAAATTTTTATTGCGCATTGAAGATACAGATCGTGATAGATCTACACCTGAAGCAACTGATGCGTTACTTAAAGGTTTAAGCTGGTTGGGACTTGATTATGACGGGAAAGCATATAGCCAACACAAGCGAGCTGATAGGCATAGGGAAGTTGCCCACAAGTTAATTGAACTTGGCCATGCATATAAATGCTTTTCGACAATAGAAGAAATAAATAATTACCGCAACCAAGCAATTGTTAATAAAAACCCTCTTCCATTTCAAAGCCCATGGCGTGATGCAAAACCCTCAACACATTTAAATACTCCATTTGTAATACGATTGAAGTCCCCACGGGAAGGTGGCGTCACGATCAAGGATAAAGTGCAAAAAAAAGTTAGTTGGGCCGCCTCCACATTTGACGATTTGATAATGCTACGCTCTGATGGAAACCCAACTTATATGTTGGCAGTAGTTGTGGACGATCACGATATGGGAATAACCCACATAATTCGTGGCGATGATCATCTTATAAATGCAGGTCGCCAATCTTTAATTTATAAAGCCATGGGCTGGCCAATACCAGAATTTGCTCATATCCCCCTTATTCATGGCGAAGATGGTAAAAAACTTTCAAAACGACATGGTGCAACAGGAATACATGAATATGCGGCATTAGGATATATGCCTGAAGCAGTTAGAAATTATCTTGCTCGGCTTGGGTGGAGCCATGGAAATGATGAATTATTTTCAACCGATCAAGCCATTCAATGGTTTAACTTTGAAGGCATGGGTAAATCACCATCTAGATTAGACATTAAAAAATTAAATAATGTATCAGCTCATCATATCAAAAACTCTAACACAGAAGCTTTAGCACTCGATTTATTTTCGTATGCTAGTGAAGTTGGGAGATCAATACCAAAGGAAACTAAAAATCAAATTATATCATCAATACCTATTGTTCGAGAAAAATCAAAATTATTAGGAGATATACTTGATAAATGTCATTTTATTTTAACCACACGACCTATTGATTTTGACATAAAATCTTCTGAAAGTCTAAATTCGGTATCCATTGGTATACTAAATCAATTGACCTTATTGCTATCAGATGTTAGCTGGACAGCAAGTGAGCTAGAAGTATTAGCGAGAGACTTTGCTTCAGAACAAGGTATAAGCCTCGGCAAAGTTGGAATGCCATTAAAAGCAGCTCTTTCAGGCCGGGCTAATGCGCCCTCAGCCTTTGGAATGATGGAAGTTTTGGGCAAAGATGAAAGTCTGGCACGTATTAAAGAAGTAATTAAAAATTATAGACCAATTTGATCATAAATACATCTTGGTTAGAGAATAGAGTACACGCTAATAATTCAGCCTAATAGAAACACAAGGGAAACACATGTCAGATAGTAAGTTCGCAATATTAACAATTAATGATAAAAAAATAGAATTACCTATCCACTCCCCATCTGCTGGTCCTGACGTAATTGATATAACAAAGCTTTACGCCGATGCCGACGTCTTTACATACGATCCTGGTTTTACGTCTACTGCTTCTTGTGAAAGCACAATCACATATATTGCTGGCGCAAAAGGTGAATTATTATACCGCGGTTATCCAATTGATCAATTAGCCGAACAATCTCATTATTTAGAAGTTTGCTATTTATTATTATACGGTGAGTTACCTTCTGAAATAGAATTAGTAGATTTTGAGGCAAGAGTTACCAATCACACAATGTTACACGACCAAATGAACCACTTATTTAGAGGTTTTAGGCGTGATGCTCACCCAATGGCAATAATGTGTGGAGTTGTAGGCGCTCTTTCAGCGTTTTATCATGATAGCACAGACGTTTCTGATCCAGATCAACGTGAAATTGCATCTATAAGAATGATAGCTAAAATACCAACTATTGCAGCATACGCTTTTAAATATTCTCAGGGACAGCCTTTTGTATACCCAGACAACAAACTTGATTATGCATCAAATTTTTTAAGAATGTGTTTTGCCGTTCCTACCGAAGAATATATAGTTAACCCCATTCTGGCAAAAGCAATGGATCGTATCTTCACATTACATGCGGACCATGAACAAAATGCGTCCACATCAACTGTTCGATTAGCCGGTTCTTCTGGTGCAAATCCTTTTGCATGCATTGCCGCAGGTATTGCCTGCTTGTGGGGTCCTGCTCATGGTGGGGCTAATGAAGCTTGTTTGAATATGTTACGTGAAATTGGAACCGTTGATCGGATACCAGAGTTTATAGAACGTGCAAAGGATAAATCAGATCCGTTCCGCTTGATGGGATTTGGTCATCGTGTATATAAAAACTTTGACCCTCGCGCGACAGTAATGAAAGAAAGTGCCGACGAAGTGCTAGAGTTAATGGGTATAGAGAATAACGAGACTTTACTCGTGGCTAAAGCCTTAGAGAAATTAGCTCTAGAAGATTCATATTTCATAGAAAAAAAACTCTACCCAAATGTCGATTTCTATTCTGGAATTATTTTGGATGCTATGGGCTTTCCAACATCTATGTTTACCCCTATTTTTGCAATGTCTCGTACTGTTGGCTGGATAGCGCAATGGAAAGAAATGATTGGTGATCCAAAACTAAAGATTGGTCGTCCACGTCAGCTCTATACTGGCGCAACAAATCGAGATTATGTTAATCTAAAAAAGCGATAAATAGACTACCCATCATTTCCCTCAAATATTTAGGTGATTGGTGGGTAATGAATACTAACAATAATAGTATAGGCAAAGAGTTATTAAGGAAATTAGTCGTCCATCAGATTACTTAATCTAGTAATTTCTTCTTCAGTTAATGCTTTTAGCTGTATATTTTTTTTTGAACGTATAAACCATAAACTAAGTAATGCTCCAAGCAATAGAAATAATGGTCCAGATATCCATAATATCAGGTTATTAAGTGATACCTTAGGATTTAGTAATACATATTCTCCATAACGATCAGTAATAAAATTTATTACCTCTTTATTGTCATCACCAGCTATAATCCGCTCCCTAACCAAAAGCCGTAAATCCTTAGCTATACCGGCATTTGAGCTATCAATATTTTCATTGCGACAAACTAAACAGCGCAGCTCTTTAGATATTTCTCGCGCACGTAATTCTTGAGTAATGTTTGATAGTATTTCACCTGGCTCTACTGCCCAAGCACCAGAACTCATAACTAATAAAAAAAGTATAACACGTATCATTAAGATAAATTTTTCAACCTGGACGTGGAAGCAATACGCAATCGACGATCTGTCATGCTTAGAACACCTCCCATTGCCATTACCATACATCCAATCCATATCCAAACTGCAAAAGGTTTAACATAAGTTCTAATAGTCCAACCATCGCCATGAGCGTCACCTAATGCTATATAGAGATCACGAGCTAAGGTACTATTAATCCCTGCTTCAGTCGTTGGCATACGCTGGACTGGATAAAATCGCTTTTCTGGCTTTAACGTTGCAACTAATTTTCCATCAAAAAATGCACTTATATTTCCTACATCTGCAGTATAGTTTTTTCCATTTATTTTCTTAATATCATCAAATTGAAATATATAACCACTAACCTCAAAACGTTCGCCCAACTTAGCAATACGAATATCTTCAGATTCCCATGCAGTGATAGCAGCTATGCCAAATATAGTGAGACCAAGTCCAATATGTGCAAACGCTTTCCCCCAATCGGCTCGAGGTAATTTACATAATCTTATTAGACCTGCACCAAATCCTAGTTGTAACATTCGAGTGCGAACAATTAAGTCAGTTAAAGTTCCTAAAATTACCCATCCAGCTAAACCTAAACCAATAGGTGCCATCATCCGCCCACCAGTTTGCAAACTCCAAACCAGTAATCCTAAGGAAATACTAAGTATTAATGCACCAAATAAAGGTTTTCCAGAACGGCTCAATTGAGCTCTTTTCCACGGTAAAATAGCACCCACCGGGAGTGCTAGTGCTAAAATAATCATAAATGGTGTGAACGCTAATTCAAAAAATGGGGCCCCAACTGAAAGCTTACGACCCATTACTAACTCTGCTAAAAGCGGCCAAATAGTGCCTACAAATACAACTATAGTTGAGACAACCAATAATAAGTTATTTAGAATTAATCCACTTTCACGACTAACAGGACTAAAGACAACATTTGATCGAAAACTGTTTGCTCGCATTGCATACAATGTTAGCGCCCCACCTATTGCAATAATCAAGATTACAAGAATAAATACTCCTCGTTCAGGATCATTAGCAAAAGCATGTACAGATGTAATTACTCCAGAACGTACAATAAATGTACCTATTAAAGAAAATGAAAACCCTAAGATTGCTAATAATACAGTCCAGCTTTTTAGTGTTTCACGTTTTTCTACTACAATTGCTGAATGGAGCAGAGCTACGGCAATAAGCCATGGCATAAATGACGCGTTTTCAACTGGATCCCAAAACCACCATCCACCCCAACCCAGCTCATAATATGCCCACCAGGAGCCAAGAGCGATACCAATCGTCAATGTAATCCAAGCCAATAATGCCCATGGACGTACCCATCGCGCCCATGCAGCGTCAACAGAGCCCTGAATTAAAGCAGCTACGGCAAAGCTAAATGTCATGGATAGGCCAACATAACCCAAATATAAAAATGGTGGGTGAAAAGCTAATCCTGGATCTTGAAGTAAAGGATTTAGGTCATTTCCATCAATAGGTGGAAAAGGAAGGCGTTCAAACGGGTTTGATGTAAATAAAAGAAAAGCAAGAAAGGCCACACCAATCATTGCTTGAACTGATAAAACACGTGCCTTTAATACGAGTGGTAAGCGCCTTCCAAATAGTGAAACTAATGCACCGTAAAAAGCCAAAATTAATATCCACAGCAACATGGAACCTTCATGATTTCCCCAGACACCTGAGACTTTATATAACATAGGCTTCAAAGAATGCGAATTACTAGCTACTAATTTTACTGAAAAGTCAGATGTTACAAATGCAATCATGAGCATTGTAAATGCTAATAAAATTGCTAAAAATTGAACAATAGCAGCTGGAGCAGCTGCATCCATCCATCCACTATAGCCCTTTGCTGCTCCAATCATTGGAACAACTGACTGGATAATAGCCACCATAAACGCAACAATAACTGCAAAATGTCCAATTTCTGCTAACATTGAAACCCTCCTTAATATTTAATACATAGACTTAAAATAAATTCTCTCAATGCGCTTTTATGTCACTGAGTATATACAGTAAAATTTAATATTATTTGTAAAGGATAATATGATTACTACTTAGTCTTGAAAAATACCTTGTTCCTTTAGTGCATCCGCAACTTCTTTAGGCATGTAATTTTCATCGTGTTTAGCTAGAATTTCAACAGCTTGAAACTTTCCTTCATTCAACGTTCCAGTAGCAATCATACCGGTTCCTTCAGAAAATAAGTCAGGCAAGATACCATTAAAAATAACAGGTACATCATTAACTAAGTCAGTCACGATAAAACTTACATTATCACCATTTCTAATTAAAGTTCCCTCTTTAACCAATCCACCAATACGAAAAACTTCTGACTCATTAATTTTTTCTGATAAAACTTGAGTTGGGCTTCTAAAAAATTCGATACCATCTTTAAATGCAAATCCAATTAATATTGATGCACTTAATAAAAAAATACAAGCAATTATAATAAGTTGCACACGTCTTCGCTTTTTAAGCCCTATGGCCATTACGGGAACAAAGGAGCCATTTCTAACCCCATTTCTTCTTGTAAGTTTAGCATTAAGTTAGCATTTTGTAATGCTTGCCCCGAGGAACCTTTAGTAAGGTTATCAAGGGTAACGATTATCATAGCATGGCCACTTATGCGATCACCAACAACACCTATATGACAAAAATTAGATCCCCTTACATGTCGAGTACTTGGAGTTTGTCCAAAGGGTAAAACCTCAATAAAGTATTCACCATCATAAGCCTCTTTAAATGTGCGGTAAATTTCTGAAGAATCTCCTTTAACATACACGTTCGCAATAATTCCCCGATTTATTGGTAATAAGGTTGGAGTAAACTGCACCTTTACAGGTCGTCCTGCTATCTCAGAGAACTCTTGATCAAACTCTGCTAAATGACGGTGCGTGCCACCAATAGCATAAGGTTGAGCACCTTCGGATAGCTCAGCATGTAATAAAGGTTCTTTTAATGAGCGCCCTGCTCCACTTACTCCAGTCTTAAGATCTATAATAATATGATCTAGGTCAATTAAATCTGCAGCAATTATTGGCCGCAAAGCATATTGCCCTGCAGCAGCATTACAACCTGTTCCTGCAACTAAGCGAGCTGACTTAATCAACTCTCTATTAAATTCAGTTAACCCATACACAGCCTCAGCTTGACACTCTAATGCTTCATGCTCGCCACCATACCATTTTTTATACTCACGGGGATCACGCAAACGAAAATCTGCTGATAAATCAACAATTTTTAATTTTTTAGGTAATTTAGATATAACAGCTTGGCTGGTAGCATGGGGAAGCGCACAAAAGCATAAATCGACATTACTAAATTCGATTTCATCAATTTTAATAAGTGTTGGAAGATCTAAATGCCGTAAATGTGGGAACACCTCAGACATCTCCAGACCAGCTTTTCGGTCAGCACTTAAAGCAACAATCTCCATCATAGGATGAGTTGCTATTAACCTTACTAATTCAGCTCCAGTATACCCAGAAGCCCCCAAAATCGCAATTTTTTTCAACAATGGCATTTGATGCTTTCTAAATCTTTAATCAGCGTTTATGGCATTTCTAGCTTGTATTCAATTAGACAGACGTAAATTCGATAGTTTTTGCTAAAAGTCTAGTTGCGGCTTTGCTTACTTTAGTTATGTTTCCCGTTGTTAAAAATTTTACTTGCCCCTTCTCAACAAAGTTAGGGTGACGGGATAAGTAATCGACTAAACTTTCAGCCACAATCTTACCTTGCGAATAAACCTGAACATTAGAGCCTAATGCACTCTGGAAACAATCTTTTAAAATTGGGTAATGTGTACATCCCAAAACAGCAACATCAGGTTTTGGCATACGTCGTAATAATGCTGATACATGAGATTTAACTAAAGCTTCAGCAAGTTTCAAATCATTTTCTTCAATAGCGTCAACTAATCCACCGCAAGGTTGCGCATCAACATCAACACCAATAGCTCGGTATGCAAGCTCACGTTGAAATGCTCGCGTAGCTACCGTTGCCGGAGTAGCAAACAATGCAACTTGCTTAACATTAACTTCACGAGGGGCTGAGTTATCACCCCAACGGCGTTCTGTAACTGCTTCTATGAGTGGGACAAAAACACCTAAAACTCGTTTATCACGAGGCAAACATTCTTCTTGAATACGTTTAACTGCTACAGCAGATGCCGTGTTACAGGCTATAATAACTAAATCACAATCTTCACCCCAAAGCCGCTCGATTGCTTTATGCGTTAAATCATAAATTTGCTCATGATCACGAACACCGTATGGCACGTGAAAATTATCACCTAGATAAACTATTGCTTGGTTAGGAATTCTTAAAGAAACTTCTTGTTGGACAGTTAGGCCACCTAAGCCACTATCAAAAATACCAATGGGCATAAATTTACCTTTTAAATACTATTTGAAAAGTATGAATATAAGAACATTAAAGTAACTTTTTTTCCTATAAAAAAGGGCTCGCGCTGCGAACCCTTTAAGATATCTTAATATCTGATAAGTCCAGGTTAACGTTTTGAAAACTGGAAACTCTTACGAGCTTTAGCTTTACCATATTTTTTACGCTCAACTACACGTGAATCACGAGTTAAAAAGCCAGCAGCTTTTAAAGCAGCACGTAGTGATGGTTCATATAGTTGCAATGCTTTTGATATACCGTGCTTAACTGCGCCTGCTTGACCAGATAGACCGCCACCTTTTACGGTTGCCATTACGTCAAATTCACCAGTAACACCAGCAATTGAAAATGGCTGAGCCAAAATCATTTGCAAAACAGGACGGGCAAAGTATATATTCATCTCTTTACCGTTGATTACAACTTTACCTGAACCAGGCTTAATCCAAACACGGGCAACAGCATCTTTACGCTTGCCTGTTGCATATGAACGTCCTAATTCATCACGAACTGGTACACGTGTAATTGCAGCTTGAACTTGCTCAGCAGCAGTTACGCCACTAACTGCATCTTTTAAGGCGTCCAATGATTTAATTTCTTCAGTCATGACTGGCTCCGCGTATTCTTTGAGTTCATAGATTTAACGTCCAAAACTTCTGGATCTTGCGCCTCATGTGGATGCTCTGTGCCTGCATAAATACGTAAATTACGCATCTGTTCGCGAGACAAAGGGCCACCTGGCAACATGCGTTGAACGGCTTTTTCTAACAAACGCTCAGGGAATTTTCCCTCAAGTATTTGTCCAGCTGTGCGTTGCTTAATTCCACCTGGGTGACCAGTATGCCAATAATGAATTTTATCAGAGCGCTTTTTACCAGTTAGCTGAACTTTTTCAGCATTAATGACTATTACGTTATCTCCCATATCCATTGAGGGGGTAAAGGTTGGTTTGTGCTTGCCGCGCAAACGCATAGCTATAATTGAAGCTAAACGACCCAACACCACGCCTTCAGCGTCGATGATGAGCCATTTCTTATCAATATCAGCTGGTTTTGCTGAAAATGTTTTCATGGGTTTCGTTCCAAAATTTGTGAGAGCAACAATTGCACTCGAATTAGATAGTTAGCTTTTAAATGATTTAAATGTAAGGTCAACAAAGATAATGTTAATTTAATGCTTTAAAAACAATGCTTTAAAATTATGGTACTATAGTACCCCAATTACTTTTGTAAGAATATGTTAAACTTGCTCTCGCAACTGGGTTTGGAGTACTTTTTGAATATAGAAGCACATCCCCAACAATTAAACTTTTTCCTAACTTAAGAATACGTGCTTTAGCAGTTAAATCTGATTTTAATGGTTTACGCATAAAATCTATATTACAATTAGTTGTTACTGCAGTAGCTTTAGGTCCAATATTTGCAAGCACAGCAATATAAAAACTTACATCAGCCAAGGCAAACATTGACGGGCCAGAAACAGTACCACCAGGTCGTAAATGACGATCTTTAACTAAAAGTGAAACAGTAGCCCCATCATCACTTAAATTAACAATTTCAAATTCACCATTAATTTGAGGAAATTCAGCCACAAGAAAATTAGTTATCTGACATACAGTCATCTCCATCAAACTCTCCTACTTAAAAATATTAGCTAAAATTTATTTATAATTAAACCATTAGTAAATCGGTAACCTAACTAAATATCAGCGCAATGATTGTTCTTGGGGATAACAAGCGATAAACCTAGCCTGTAATATTAATATTAGAAGGAAAATAGCACCTAGCTGATGCACTATGGCTATGTACCATGGTGCTGCGTAAAGAACTGTTAAAATTCCTATAAACATTTGAATCAGAAGCATAATCAATATGGCTTTAAAACTGATGCGTAGCTTTCGATGTGCAAGATTACGGGACTTAAACCAAGCTATTATACCCACACTCATAAGTACGTATCCTAACATTCTGTGATTAAATTGAACAAGAGCTGGATTTTCAAAAAAGTTTGTCCAAAAAGGCCTATAATCAAAACTTTCAGATGGTAAAAATTCACCATTCATCATTGGCCAATCTATGTAACCTCTGCCAGCATCTATTCCAGCCACTAACGCACCTAATAAAATTTGCGCAAATGTTAGTATTAATAATAATGTTGCCCAACGCACAGACTTTTCATCACGCAGACGTCGAGATTGCAAAAGCTCAACCCCGGGACGACCTAACTTCATAATAAACCAAAATAAAGTTCCAAGTATTATAAAAGCTAATCCTAAGTGTGTCGCCAAACGATAAGATGCTACATCAACCATTCGGCCACTCAAACCAGATGAAACCATCCACCAGCCAATTGTTCCCTGCAATCCACCTAAGATACCTACTAATAGCATCCTATATTTCCAAGTCATTGGAATTTTTTTAGAAATAAGAAGGTATAAAAAGCCAAGCAACCAAACTAAACCAACTAATCGTCCAAGTTGGCGATGGCCCCATTCCCACCAATAAATTACTTTAAAATCAGATAAAGCCATACCCTTGTTTTGGAGTTTATATTCTGGAATAGTTTTATATTTATCAAATTCTAAGATCCAAGCGGCGTCATTAAGTGGGGGCAAGGCACCCTTGATAACATTCCATTCAGTGATTGATAGTCCACTATCGGTTAACCGTGTCAAACCACCAACAATTACCATTGCAACAACCATTGAAAATAATATTTTTAACCATACCGAAACGCTATTACGCCAATTATCTTGCTCACGATTAATGATACCAGACTTAGGTTGATTGACTGATGATTTCTCCACAGTAACTTCTTCAAAAATATTACGAGTTTTACCCATAATCATCCTCATGATTTATAACTGTAATTTATTTAGGTCAAACCATTACCGACGTCCAACCCTTTACGTGGTCAAATGAGCGCATGGCACATTAATAGTTAATAATAGCATAATTATATATTAATATTTGATAAAATAAAAAAATTATTTTTTTCGTGATTTTTCCATTGTTTTAATAATTCCATGAAATATTCGAATATCGACTTTAGTAAATCTCAAGCGTGAAAGCATGTTACGTAATGCAAGAAGCATGCTTTCAGCCTTATCTTCTGGCCAAAAAAAATTACGGGCATCCAGAGCCTCTTCCATACGTTTACAAAGACTCTGGACTTCAATAGAGGATGCAAAATCTGTTCCAGCTAATTCCATGAATTCGGGTGGTACTACGCTTAATTGACGACGCCATTCATATGAAAGCAATAAAACACACTGCGCTAAATTTAATGATGCGAATTCTGGATTTACGGGAACAGAAATAAGTGCATTTGCATAAGAAATATCATCATTAGATAGTCCAGATCTCTCAGGACCAAACATTATACCTACGTTTTTTCCATTAGAAATCAATTTTCTAGCATGCAGCATTGCGCGTTCAGGCGTCATTACATCTTTTGTTAAATCCCTTGTACGCGCAGTTGTTGCAAAAACAAAATTCAAATCTTCTAATGCCTCTGAAGTGGTATCTAATACTTGTACTGAATCCATAACTTGGCCTGCTCCGCTTGACATTGCTTGAGCACGTGGGTTCGGCCATTCATCTCGCGGATTGACAATACGCATGTGAGGCAAACCAAAGTTCCACATTGCACGTGCAGCTGCGCCTATATTTTCGCCCATTTGTGGCTCAATCAAAATAATAGAAGGTACAGGTCCAATCCAACTAATTTCCTCATCATAATTGTCTTCAGACATAATAAAACCTCAGGTTTGAATTTTTAATGTGATAAATTGCTAGTTATTAAATAACAAGGCAACTGTCTCTTACAATATGTAACATAAAATTAATTTTTTTATGTGTAAATTTTTTAGATTTTTTATATAAAAAACCAATAATTAAACTATTAATTGGCATAAAACCTTTATATCTAACTTAAATAAGCATAATGATTCATAAAAGATTATTTACTCAAAAATTGTGTATACAATCGTATACATACTTTTAAAATAAATCAAAGTGCGATAGTAGATACATGTTATGATTCCAAATACTGACATATAAAGAGGTCCCAATGACTAAGATCAAAGTGGAAAACCCAGTCGTCGAATTAGATGGCGATGAAATGACGCGTATTATATGGCAATTTATAAAAGATAAGTTGATTCTGCCATATGTAGATTTAGATTTAAAGTATTACGATCTAGGCATAGAAGCGCGCGACGATACAGACGATCAAATCACTGTAGATGCTGCTGAAGCAATCAAAAAATATGGTGTTGGTGTAAAGTGTGCTACCATTACTCCAGATGAAGAACGTGTAGAAGAATTCGGCCTAAAACGTATGTATCGCTCTCCCAATGGTACTATCCGAAACATTTTAGGTGGTGTAATTTTCCGTCAACCAATTATTTGCAAAAATGTACCCCGATTAGTTCCAGGTTGGACACGCCCAATAGTTGTTGGTCGTCACGCGTATGGAGACCAATACAAAGCAACAGACTTTCGCTTTCCAGGTGCAGGAAAGTTAACAATAAAATTTGAAGGTGCAGATGGAACAATCATCGAAAAAGAAATGTTTAATGCTCCATCTTCTGGAATAACAATGGGAATGTATAATTTAGATGAATCCATATATGATTTTGCTCGCGCATCATTGAATTATGGTTTAAATTTAGGTTGGCCTGTTTATTTATCTACTAAAAATACTATTTTAAAGGCATACGATGGCCGCTTTAAAGATATTTTCCAAGAAGTGTATGAAAGTGAATTTGAAGAAAAGTTCAAAAAAGCGAACATACATTATGAGCACCGATTAATAGATGACATGGTTGCTGCAGCATTAAAATGGTCAGGTGGTTATGTTTGGGCCTGTAAAAACTACGACGGTGACGTCCAGTCAGATACTGTAGCGCAAGGTTACGGTTCACTTGGCCTAATGACATCGCAGTTAATGACACCAGATGGGAAAATTGTGGAAGCCGAAGCTGCTCATGGTACGGTCACCCGGCATTATAGACAGCATCAAAAAGGTAAAGCTACATCTACAAATTCTATTGCCTCAATTTATGCTTGGACAGGTGGTTTAAAACACAGAGCCAAATTAGATAACAATCAACCATTAATGGACTTTGCAAATAAATTAGAAACCATAATTGTTTCAACAGTAGAAAATGGACATATGACTAAAGATTTAGCGTTGCTAGTCGGGCCAGATCAAAACTGGTTAACTACAGAAGGTTTTCTGGAAAAGATTGACGAAAACCTTAATAAAGCAATGTAGTTTAAATTTAATCAAATATTATAAAGGGCCGTTATTTTTCAAAAACGGCCCTTTATTTTTCATCTAATAATAAATATCAAAAGATCTTATACACCCTCAACAATCGTATAGTTTCTAGTTGAAACTCCACCAACTAAAGCATAGCTTAATGCATATTGATACTCAGCGGATTCATAAAACTTAACCGCTTCATCAAAGTCGGAAAATTTTATAACCACATTACGTAACTGTACAGATCCTTCTTTAGTTATACACTTGCCACCACGCGCTAAAAATTCACCACCATATTTTGCCACAACAGGGCCCGCTAGAGCTGCATATTTAGCATATTCCTCTGGATTATGGACAGTAATCTGCGCCAAACAATAAGCTACCATTTTATAACTCCTTTAAAAGTTTTTCTGCTGCAAAAACAGCAGATTTAGAATTTGAAATGTCAGTACCACCAGCCTGTGCCATATCAGGGCGCCCACCGCCTCCTTTACCTCCAAGTTCTACAGCTGCGACCTTAACAAGATCTACAGCGCTAATTTTATCTACTAAATCAGCAGTAACACCGGCGGCAACTGCAGCTTTACCACCTGCACCTGAAATCAACAAAATGACAGCTGAACCTAATCTATTTTTATGTTCATCAACTAATCCACGTAAATCCTTACTGGGGATGTCATCCAATATTTGTGAGTAAAAATTTAACCCATTTACAAGCATTGTATCTAGAGCTTTTCCAGCACCTCCCATTGCAATTGATTTACGTAAATTAGAAATTTCATTCTGTTGCAATTTACGCTCATCAATCAAGGCCTGCACTCGATCAAGAATATCTACTGGTTTAGCTTTAAATACTTCAGAAATATTAGCTATTATACGAGACTGTTCAGCATGATGCAATTCTGCAGCAACACCGGTGAGAGCTTCGATTCTACGAATACCACTAGCAGAAGCACTTTCTGAAATAAGTGCAAATGAGCCAATAGAACCAGTTCGGCTTACATGTGTACCACCACATAGCTCTAAGGAATAAGAATTTCCAACAAGACCTTTACCAGACCCCTCTTGATTACCCATCGAGACAACACGAACTTCATCACCATACTTCTCTCCAAATAATGCTTGAGCTCCTAGAGATCGTGCATCGTCTGGCGTCATAATTCGTGTTTCAACAAGTGAATTTTGGCGAATAAATTTGTTTACTTCATTTTCCACAGTAATTAATTCTTCATCAGTCATACCTTTGGAATGGCTGAAATCAAACCTTAAACGATCCTGACCATTAAGGGACCCACGTTGTGCAACATGTTTACCAAGTGTTGCTCGAAGCGCTTCATTAACCAAGTGCGTTGCAGTATGACTATTACAAATGCCAGCTCGTTTTTTATTATCAATTGTTAATACAGCTGAATCCCTAACAGTAATATCACCAGATATAACAACGCCAATATGGACAAATAGGCCAGCTTTCTTTTTGACATCTGAAACTGCTATTGTGCCACTTTCAACTCGTAAAAATCCACTATCAGAGATTTGGCCACCACTCTCTGCATAAAAAGGAGTTTGGTTTAATATTACCATTACACTGTCACCATCACAAACAGTGTCGACCAAAACTCCATCTTGAATTAATGCAACTATTTGGCCTTCAGAACTTACAGTATCATAACCCAAAAAGTCCGTCACTCCCTGCTCATCGGCTATATCAAACCAAATACTTTCATCAGCAACTTCCCCAGAGCCAGACCAAGCTGCACGTGCCTTTGCTTTTTGTTCAGTCATTGCAACTTCAAAGCCTTCAAGGTCAACCTCAACTCCTTTTTCACGCAATGCATCTTGGGTTAAATCTAATGGAAATCCAAAGGTGTCATATAATTTAAATGCAATATTCCCCGACAAAGGGTAACCCTTATCCATTATAGCAAGTTCATCATCTAAAAGTTTTAAACCTCGATCTAAGGTTGTTTTAAAACGTGTCTCTTCTAGTAGTAAGCTTTCCTCAATCAATGCTTGAGCCTGCCCCAACTCAGGATAAGCCTGTCCCATATGGCTGACTAAAGCAGGTACCATTTTGTGCATAACAGGATCTTTAACGCCTAATAGATGAGCATGGCGCATTGCTCTACGCATAATTCTGCGTAAAACATAGCCCCGACCTTCATTTGATGGCAATATTCCATCAGCAATAAGGAAAGATGTAGAACGTAAATGATCTGCAATTACACGATGATGCACATTTTGATCTCCAAATGGCTCTACACCCGTTACTTGCGCGGATGTTTCAATTAAATCTCGCATGAGATCAGTATCGTAATTGTCGTGGCTACCTTGCAATAAAGCAGCTATACGCTCTAAGCCCATACCAGTATCGATAGACTGCATATTTAATGGTTTCATAGTTCCATCAGAAGATTGTTCATTTTGCATGAACACAATATTCCAAATTTCTATAAACCGATCACCATCTTCTTCAGCAGAGCCAGGAGGACCGCCCCAAATATGTTCACCATGATCATAGAATATTTCAGTGCATGGCCCACATGGTCCAGTAGGGCCCATTCTCCAAAAATTATCATCTGTTGCTATTCGAATTATTCGATCGTCAGACAAACCCGCATATTTTTTCCAAATATTAGCAGCTTCATTATCAGTATGATAAACAGTGACATATAAACGGTCTCTGTTGATACCAAACTCTTTTGTAATTAAATCCCAAGCATACTTGATAGCTTCTTCTTTAAAGTAATTGCCAAATGAAAAATTACCAAGCATTTCAAAAAACGTATGGTGCCTAGCAGTATAACCAACATTATCTAAATCATTATGTTTACCACCTGCTCGTACACATTTCTGTGCAGTAGTTGCACGATTATAATCACGACTTTCTTGGCCTAAAAATTGATTTTTAAATTGTACCATTCCCGAATTAGTAAACATAAGGGTTGGATCATTTCGTGGAACTAAAGGCGAACTACTTACTACCTTATGGCCATTTTTCTCGAAAAAATTTAAAAAAGTGGATCGTATATCGTTAACGCTAGCCATTTTTATACCTTGCAAAATAAAACTTAAACTTGGTTTACCGACCGATTTTAAAACTGTCCACAGTGCAAAAAAAAAAGGCTGGGAATTTACCCAGCCTTTTCGTAAATATTATTATAATTTAGCCTTCAACAACAGCATCTACATCATCACCTGCTAGATTATCCCCTGGTGGTGGCACATCAAAATCTAATCCATGTGCAGCACGTATTTTATCTTCAATTTCATGAGCTAAACGCGGATTATCTCTTAGATAGGCTTTCGCATTTTCACGTCCCTGCCCAATTCGTTCGTCACCACAGGAAAACCAAGAGCCAGATTTTTCAACAAAGCCCAGCTTAACACCTAAATCAATTAATTCACCTCGTTTTGAGATGCCTTCACCATACATAATGTCAAATTCCACTTGCTTAAATGGTGGTGAAACTTTATTTTTCACTACTTTTACGCGTGTTTGGTTTCCAACAATTTCATCACGATCTTTGATCGCACCAATACGTCTAATATCTAAGCGCACAGATGAATAAAATTTCAATGCATTACCACCTGATGTTGTTTCAGGCGAACCAAACATAACACCAATTTTCATACGAATCTGATTAATAAAAATTACCATGCAACCAGACTTAGCAATAGAACCTGTTAATTTACGCATAGCTTGGCTCATCAAACGTGCTTGTGCGCCAACTTGATGATCACCCATATCACCTTCTAATTCTGCACGAGGTGTAAGTGCGGCGACAGAATCAACTACAACCATAGAAACTGCACCCGAGCGTACTAAAGTATCAGTTATTTCCAAAGCTTGCTCACCCGCATCTGGTTGAGAAATTAAAAGTTCGTCAATATCGACGCCTAATTTTTTTGCATAAGTTGGGTCCAGAGCATGCTCAGCGTCTACAAAAGCACAAACACCACCTTTTTTTTGCTCTTCTGCAATAGCATGCAAAGTCAAAGTAGTTTTACCTGAGCTTTCAGGTCCATAAATTTCAACAATACGGCCTTTTGGTAGTCCACCAATGCCCAATGCAATATCAAGACCAATAGATCCTGTTGAAGTTGCTTCGATGTCCAGACGTGCGCTGTCATCGCCTAATCTCATAATAGAGCCTTTACCAAACTGTCGCTCGATTTGGCCCAAGGCAGATTCTAATGCCTTTTCTTTGTCCATACTTTTCTTTCCGCTAAATTCTAATAAAGTTGATGCCATACGTTATCTCCTTATTTCAAACCTGTAGCAATCAAAAACCACAGATGTTCTCTTATTGTTCTATTTAGTTATGGGACCAAAAGAAGAACATTGCAAGAAAAAATTTAATAATGAAGCTTGCAACATTTTTGTAAGACTTTAAAACGCAAAAATTAGGACAAATTAGAATAAGTAAAATCAATAATATTAGAAATATTATAATTTATTTAGAATAGCTAGATAAAAACCATCAGTTCCAGCTGAAAGTTCAAATCGTTTGGAGGATGTTAATTTCCAGCCAACATTTCTCTCAATAAAATTAGAAATTTGATCTTCATTTTCACAATCAAAAAGAGAACAAGTCATATAGACCAGTGTGCCACTTTCTGAAACTAATTCTGATGTAGCGTTGATAATATTAGCCTGCGTTTCTAGTAATTCATCCAAACGTGCTTGGGTTAATTTCCATTTTGCATCTGGGGTTCGACGCCAAGCACCGCTACCTGAACACGGAACATCTAATACAACAAGGTCAAATTTCTCACCTTTAGTAACTGGATCTTTTTTCAATAATTTAACGCGTATTCCAGCCCTATCAGCACGATGGCTTAAAGCTTTTAACCTACCTGGATCTCTATCAAATGCAGATAATATAACATTATTGGATATTAATGAAGCCATGGCTAACGTTTTACCACCACCACCAGCACAATAGTCTAAAACTTTACCATAATTTGGGAAATTTAACTCTAAGACTAATGCCTGAGAACCTGCATCTTGGAGTTCTATAAGTCCATTTAAATATGAGTTAGTCTGAGGGATTTTACGTGTGTCTCCAATCACACGAAGCGCAGTCTTAGCCATATCCAAAGGTTCAGCTTTGATGCCTTCTTTTAACAAAGATGCAGCAATATTATCCAAACTAACTTTGTTAAGATTAACCCTAAGATCAATTGGAGCACGTTTTTTTAAAATGCTATATTCATCTTTACCGTTAAACTTTGGAACAAGCCAATCTGGGATATCCAACTTAATAGCAAGTGACATGTCAGTTTTTAATGAATAAATTATCGTATTTTCTTCATTAGATAAAATCGGTGGTGCATACCCTTGGCCATTAAAAACCGACGATAATTCTTCATTATTTGAAATTAATTGACCGATTAATACACCACGTGCGCCTCCTATACCACTAATATGGGCATAACTGCGCAGGTTTCGTAATCCATCATAAACAATATCTCTAATAGCAGCGCGATCTTTAGACCCTGCAAAGCGATTACCACGTGCCCAGCTTGTTAATTCGCGTTCAGCAGGAGCTCCAATCAAAGTACGATCAAGAATTTCGATGGCGGCAGCATATCGAGCTGCAGGTGTCATGAATTATCCTATTCTATAGTTTGGGCTTTCCCGTGTAATTTGCACATCATGAACATGGCTTTCTTTGAGGCCAGCTCCTGAAATTTTCACAAAATTACAACTTGAACGCATATCTTCTATCGTTAGATTGCCAGTATATCCCATTGCAGCACGTAAACCACCTACCATCTGGTGCAGAACATTAGAGGCTGGGCCCTTATAAGGCACCTGCCCCTCAATACCTTCAGGTACCAGTTTTTCAGCACTTGCTTCTTTTTGAAAGTAACGATCAGCAGATCCTTGAGCCATTGCAGCAACTGATCCCATACCTCTGTAAGATTTAAATGACCTACCTTGATATAATATTATTTCACCAGGTGCCTCATCAGTTCCTGCCAACATTGAACCAACCATTGCGCAACTTGCACCTCCAGCGATTGCCTTAGCAAAGTCGCCCGAAAATTTAATACCACCGTCTGCAATGATGGGAATGTCATCTTTAGACGCAGCTTCAGCACAATCATTAATGGCTGACAATTGCGGCACACCAACACCTGCAACAATTCGCGTTGTACAAATAGAACCTGGCCCAATGCCAACTTTTATAGCATCTGCGCCTACATTTATAAGAGCTTTTGTAGCTTCTGCTGTGGCAACATTACCTGCAACTATTTGTATATCATATACTTTTTTAATACGTTCAACGATAGCACTAACCGAAGAAGAATGTCCGTGTGCTGTATCAATTACTAACAAATCAACGCCTGCATCAATTAATTTCATAGATCTTTCAAAACCTTTGTCTCCAACAGTCGAAGCTGCCGCAACACGCAGACGACCCAAGTCGTCTTTACATGCTATAGGATTCAAAACTGCTTGTTCCAAATCTTTAGTTGTTAGCAATCCGGTTAATTGATTATCTGAATTAACAACTAATAGTTTTTCAATTCGTCTAGCATGCATCAAAGATTTGGCGCCGTCCAATCTGACAGGCTCACTCACAATTGCTAGATTGTCTGATGTCATCATTGCTGAAACCGGTGTTTTTACATCTGAGACAAAACGCATGTCACGATTGGTTAAAATACCTAAAACTTTTCCATTACCATCAACCACTGGAAAGCCAGTAATACGATATTGTTCAGCTAATGCCCTAGCATCTGCTAAAGTTTGATCAGGAGTAAGTGTAATAGGGTTATAAACTGTGCCAGATACAAACCTCTTCACTCGTCGCACGTGAGATGCTTGCTCATCATCTGATAGATTTCGATGAATTACACCCATCCCACCTGATTGAGCAAGAGCAATAGCCATTTTTGCTTCTGTCACAGTATCCATTGCAGAACTCAAAATAGGAATATTAAGTTTTATACTTTTTGTAACATTAGTTGATAAAATTGCATCGGAAGGAAGTACGCTAGACGCACCCGGCACTAATAAAACATCATCAAATGTAAGCGCTTCACGTATCTCCATTGGTCTCTCCAAGAGTTATCGATATTGCATACGTTCTATCACATGGGATTATAAAAAAGAAAAGGCCTGTTTTTAGATTTAACTCAAAAAAAACAACCAATTCCTAACTTTTTTACTTTAATACATAAAATTTATTGAACGGTTATATATTTAAAATCTCAAAATTAAATTATTAAAAACTTGCAAATATTTTACCTATTGAAATCCACACATCTGTGTCACAATATTTTATAAATAATTTAGGATTCTTTTATATGGGACATAAATACGAAAATGGTCGCTTAAATCTTCCCTTCGTAGGTATCGCGACATTTGGTAAAAAGCAATATATTGAAGATTGGTCAAAATTAGATGCAGATGTTGCAATCATTGGAGCTCCTTTTGATTTTGGCGCACAATATAGATCCGGTGCACGTTTTGGGCCTCGCTCTATTCGTGAGGCATCTACTTTATTTTCTTTTGGCCATGCAGGTGCATATGATCATGAAGATGATGCAACATATCTTGGTGAAGACGTTCGAATAGTAGATATGGGTGATGCTGACATAATTCATACTGATACGATACAAAGCCATGCAAATATAGAAAAAGCAGTTCGTGCAGCATTAAATTCTGGTGCCCTGCCTGTAACTATAGGAGGCGATCATTCTATAAATATTCCCTGTATAAATGCATTTTCAGACCAAGGTGATTTTCATATTCTTCAAATTGACGCTCACCTTGACTTTGTTAATGAACGCCATGGTGTGCGATTTGGCCATGGAAATCCAATGCGTCGTGCGGCTGAAAAAACATATGTTACCGGTCTATCCCAGTTTGGAATACGAAATGTTAGTTCTACTGCTCGAGTAGGCTATGAAGACGCCCGCAAAATGGGGTCTGATATTTTATCAGTGCGCCAAATTCGGGAAATGGGGACAAAAAAAGCTACTAAACGTATCCCAAAAGGTAAATTATATGTGACCATAGATATAGATGCTTTTTGCCCATCAATTGCTCCAGGAACAGGCACTCCAAGTCATGGAGGTTTTTTATACTATGATGTTTTAGAAATATTGCAAGAAGTGAGCAAAAACAATGAAATCATTGGGATTGATCTTGTTGAGGTTGCTCCAGCATATGATCCATCAGAGGGAACTGCTATTTTAGCTGCTCAATTATTATTAAACTTTTTAGGATTTATTTTTCACAACCGCAAAAGTTAATTTATAATATTAGTGCGGATCAAGGGCAGACATTATTTAACCCCGAAATCCTGTTGCAACTACAAATTTTTCAGAGCTGTCTTGTCGGCTACTTGGCGGCTTCATATGGTGAACTTTGGTAAATTTTTCTTTAAGAAGTTTTTGCAAATCTCCTTCAGCACCACCAGCTAAAACTTTAGCAACAAATGTTCCACCTTCTTCAAGAACATCAAATGCAAAATAAGCAGCTGTTTCACATAGTGCCATAATTCGTATATGGTCAGTCTGCTTATGCCCAGACGCACTTGCAGCCATGTCAGATAATACAACATCGGCCTTACCGCCTAACCAAGCTTTAACTTTTGCGTCCGCGTCATCTTCCATAAAGTCTAAAAGATGAATTTCGCAACCTTCAATTGGGTCAACTTCTTGAAGATCAACACCTAAAATTGTTCCAATTCGTTTACCTTGTTTGTCACCACTAGCATTGACTCGCTTAACCGCAACTTGGCACCAGCCCCCTGGCGCACATCCTAAATCAACAATTCTTGCTCCCGGGACTAAAAAACGAAACTTGTCATCTAATTCCATTATCTTAAATGCTGCTCTACCACGGTAACCTTCTTTTGTGGCACGCGCCACATAGGGGTCATTTAATTGACGTTTCAACCATAAAGTCGACGACAATTTTCTTCCTTTTGCAGACTTCACTCTAACCTGCAAATCACGCAGCCCACGTCCAGATGTATTTTTCTTTTTTTCGATCATGATTTATTGTTTAACTCAAGTAACCTTGTTTGACCATCTGAGAATACAAAATTCCTTCGCGCAAACCTCGATCTGCAACAGTTAGTGTATTGGTTGGCCAAACTCGTAAAATAGAACGTAAAATTGCAGCTCCTGACATTATTAAATCTTTACGGCCAGCGCCAATGCAAGGATTATCTGCACGCCAAACAGGGCCACCAACCAAATACCGGTCAATTTCGGCTTCTACCTGATCGGATGTCATTTCATAACCATCAACTTTCTGACGGTCGTATCGGATTAATCCCAAATGCGTAGCAGCAATCGTTGTTATAGTTCCAGATGTTCCAATTATTTGAAAATTTGGTAAAATATTAGCGAGAGAATTTGAGTTTGAAGGCCCAAAATGAGTTATGTACTCTTCAAAATACCAGGACATCATAGCGTAAGCAGCTTTATCCTCTTGAACATCACTAAACTGCTCTTTTAATGTACTGACACCAAACGGGACAGAAACCCAATCCACCACCTTAACACCAGTCGCTGCATCAAACTTCTTTGTGTGCATCAAATTGCTTTGTAACCGCATAATTGAATTGCGGCGATTCTCAGGTTTTACATTTGTTAGATCCAGCCAAACTAGCTCAGTCGACCCGCCGCCAATATCAACAACTAGAACTTGCTCAGTAATTGATTTTAGATGTCCAACGCTGCCCACAACAGCTAACCTAGCTTCTTCTGCCGGCTTGATAACTTCAAGCTTAATATGCGCTTCACGTCGTGCACGCTTTATAAAATCTCGTCCATTTACAGCTTGGCGACATGCAGCAGTAGCTACAAGACGTGAATATTTAACATTATGTTGACGTAATTTTTTCTGACAAACGTGAAGAGCAGAAATTGTTCTTCGCATAGCAGCATTTGATAATCGTCCAGTAGTGTCCATGCCTTTACCCAGATACACTGTTTTAGAAAAGGCATCAACAACTTCAAAATCATTTTTTCGAGGCCGAGCTATTAGCATGCGACAACTATTAGTACCTAAATCTAACGCACCAAATAAGGGCGCTTTTTCAGGTAAAACAGCAGGTGACTTAATAGCCAAAGAAGATATATCTTGTTGATTAGACATTTAACAAACCTACGCTGATGAACGAACACGCGCAATCGGTTTCAAATGATCTATTTTTAATAAGTGTCGTTATTTTCACAATGCAGTCGAAAACTGTTTCTGTTATTGAAAAATTAACTATTACTCTCATAAAAAAAGGATTAAATAATGCCAAATTTAGTTATAGTTTATTGGCGCGATATTCCAGCTCAAGTAATAGTTGGTAAAGGGCGGCGAGCTTCAAAAATACAACTGCCAGAACGGTTTGAGCAGGCTATTGATAGGGCGGCCATGAAGACAGGTGCCGCAGGTGATGACGCCTATTTAGCAGAATGGCGCAAAACAGAACCTATTGAGGTCGAAGGAGACGCAGAAGAAGTCGTAAAAAGAGAAGCGGCTCGTCTTGATGCAGCTTACGACCAAGAAAAGATAAAATCCCTAATTGCCAACGATGGTTGGGAATAGCACCTAAGTGAGCCACCATGTCTATTTTACATCCTTCATCAAATATTGCTTCTGAGGTTAACCTAAACTTAGAAGCATTTTTAAAAGACTTCTCGATAGAAGTGATGCCGCGTACTGCTGCAAAAATTGAGAATTTTTGTGACATACTGCCACAACAAACTCTCATCTACATAGCACATATAGAAGGTACCCCTATTAAAGAAATGGTGGATACAGCTAAACGTTTAGTTGATGAAGGTTTTGACGTTATGCCGCACTTTCCTGCACGAATAATTAAAAACCACGCAACTCTAGTTGACTGGATAAAACGTTACCAAAATGAATCAGGAGTGAAACAAGCTTTACTCCTAGCTGGTGGGGTAGATAAACCCTATGGAGAATATCAATGTTCTATGGATTTATTAGAAACTGGAGAGTTTGATAAAGCAGGGTTTACAAACTTACATGTTGCTGGTCACCCTGAAGGTAATATTGATATTGATAAAGATGGATCAACATCCAACGTAGATGCTGCAATTTCATTGAAGCAAACTTTCTCCAAACGTACTGATGCAAAAATGGCTATGACCACACAGTTTTGCTTTGAGTCAGGTCCTGTTATTAAATGGGCTAATCGTATGGCTAGCCGTGGAATTGATATTCCAATTCATATTGGAGTAGCTGGGCCAGCAAAACTTCAAACGATGATCAAATTTTCACTGGCATGTGGAGTTGGTGCTTCTTTGCGCGTTTTAAAACGTCGAGCAAAAGATGTAACTAAATTATTGTTACCCTTTAAACCTAATCAAATACTTACTGAACTAGCTGAACATAAAGCAGCAAATCCTAATTTTCTCATAACAAATGTGCATTTTTTTCCATTGGGTGGAATTAAAACTAATGCTAACTGGGCTATGGAAAATGGCGGTACTTCTACCATGCCAGCAAACCAATCCTAAAGGATAAAAGATAATGACAAGAACAATAGTTGAGAGCAAAACTAAAACGGCAATTATTGGCTTTGATCAACCATTTGCAGTTATAGGCGAACGAATTAATCCTACTGGACGTAAGAAATTATCATTAGAATTGGAGATTGGAGATTTTTCAACAATAGAGGCTGATGCAATAGCTCAGGTAGCAGCTGGCGCAACAATTTTAGACATTAACTCAGGTGCAGTTTTCGCAAATAAAATGTCAGAAGATCCTAGGTATGCTGATAATAACTTTGTTGAACCGCCTTTAATGAGAGAACTAATCAAACGTGTACAGGCTATTTGTGATGTCCCTTTATGCATTGATAGTTCTGTCCCAGGTGCATTGGAAGAAGGCCTAAAGGCAGCCGAAGGCCGCCCGTTACTTAATTCAGTAACTGGTGAAGAAGAGCGCCTAGAATTAGTTCTTCCTTTAGTCAAAAAATATAATGTACCAGTAGTAGCCATATCAAATGATGACACTGGAATTTCTGAAGACCCTGATGTTCGTTTTGAAGTTGCAAAAAAAATCGTTCAACGCGCTTCAGACTTTGGCATTCCAGCACATGACATTGTAGTTGATCCATTAGTTATGCCAATAGGTGCAATGGGCACAGCAGGTTTACAAGTATTTGCGCTGGTCCGACGTTTGAGAGAAGAGTTAGGTGTAAATACTACTTGCGGTGCTTCAAATATTTCGTTTGGCCTTCCTAATAGGCATGGTATTAACAATGCATTTCTCCCTATGGCAATGGCTGCAGGCATGACTTCTGCGATTATGAATCCTGTCGCATTACCAATTGGACCTAAAAAATTACAAGCAAAATTAGATGAATTAGCAGCCGCAGGCATAATAGTTCCAGACGACATAGATATGGAGTTATTAGCTAAAATTACAGGTATGGGCTCAACTAAAACGCTTGCAGGTAAAGAGATGGAAGCAATTCGTGCCGCAAACTTTCTAACTAATAATGACCCAAATGGTTTTCAATGGATACGAACAAATAAAGACCCAAACGCAGGTTCTGGCGCTGGAGGCCGTGCCGGCCGAACTGGTGGACGTAGACGCCGCGCTTAAATTAAAATAATAGGAACTAAACCTTGTACGGTAATAATGATCCATTAGTGATTTTTACACCATCTGGAAAACGTGGTAATTTTCCTATTGGAACACCTATATTAACTGCAGCGCGTCAACTCGGGGTAGACCTCGATAGTGTTTGCGGTGGTCGTGGTATCTGTTCACGCTGCCAAATCACACCTTCATACGGAGATTTTTCCAAACATGGTATAACAGTTGAACCTAACGCAATTAGTGGTTGGAATTCTGTAGAAGAAAGATACAAATCAAAAAGAGGCATGATTGATGGGCGCCGCTTAGGGTGCCAAGCAACAGTTCAAGGCAACGCAGTAATTGATGTCCCTCCAGAAAGCCAAGTACACAAACAAGTTGTTAGAAAACGTGCGGAAGCACGAGATATATTAATTAATCCATCAACACGATTATTCTATGTAGAAGTAGAAGAGCCAGATATGCACGATCCTTCAGGTGATTTGGAACGATTAATTAGTACTCTGAGAGCTGAATGGGATTTATCAAAATTACAAGCTGATTTCTCAGTCCTATCCAAAATCCAATCAGTGCTGCGAAAAGGAGAATGGAAAGTTACATGTGCAATACACATGGGCGATGAAACAATAGGCCCACGTATAATAAATATATGGGCTGGCTATTACGATGGTTCTATTTTTGGTATGGCAGTTGATCTTGGGTCTACAACAATTGCGGCTCATCTTTGTGACCTTCAATCCGGAAAGGTCGTAGGTTCATCAGGGTCAATGAATCCTCAAATTCGCTTTGGTGAAGATTTAATGTCACGAGTAAGCTATTCAATGATGAATGCTGGTGGTGATGTCGAAATGACTAACGCAGTTCGTGAAGGAATAAATGTATTGTTTGCCGAAGTTGCAGACGAGGCAGGCATTAGTCCAAGCCTTATCATGGATGCGGTGTTTGTCTGTAATCCAGTAATGCATCACTTATTTCTTGGAATTGATCCCTTTGAATTAGGTCAAGCGCCATTTGCATTGGCAACCTCTGACGCTGTTTCAACACAATCTTCTAACCTTGGATTAATCCACATGCATCCTGCTGCTCGTGTTTATTTACTACCATGTATAGCAGGCCACGTTGGAGCGGATGCAGCTGCAGTTGCCTTATCTGAAAGCCCCAATACTTCAGAAGATCTGGTACTAGTTGTTGATGTAGGCACTAATGCGGAAATTCTTTTAGGTAATAAACATAAAGTGTTGGCATGTTCATCTCCCACCGGACCCGCATTTGAAGGTGCACAAATTTCAAGTGGGCAACGTGCCGCACCAGGAGCAATTGAACGTGTTGAAATTAATCCAATAACAAAAGACCCACGCTTCCGCGTTATTGGATCAGATATTTGGTCCGATGAAGATGGGTTCGAAAAATCTATATTATCTAGCGGAATTACAGGCATATGTGGATCAGGAATTATTGAAATGGTTGCGGAAATGCGTGTTGCTGGTATTGTCGATAGCCCTGGACTCATTGGAAATCCGGAACAGTCAGGTACTGATCGCTGTTTTCTAGATGGTCGCACCTACTCTTACCTAGTATACGATGGCAGTGTTTCAGGTGGTCCTAAAATTACTGTAACCAATCGTGATATTCGAGAAATTCAAATGGCGAAAGCAGCATTATATTCCGGTGCACGCTTATTAATGGATAAATTTGAGGTTGATAACGTAGATCGAATAGTTTTAGCTGGTGCATTTGGTGCACATATTAGCCCAAAACATGCTATGATTTTAGGAATGATTCCTGACTGCAATATAGAAAAGGTCACGTCGGCAGGTAACGCGGCGGGTACTGGGGCACGTATAGCTTTGTTAAACCGCAGTGCACGAAAAGACATAGAAGTAACCGTCAAAGAAATTCATAAAATAGAAACTGCTATAGAGCCCCGTTTTCAGGAACATTTTGTTAATGCATCCGCAATACCAAATTCTGTAGAGAAATTTCCAATCTTAGAAACCATTGTAACACTGCCAGATGTTAACTTTAATACTGGTGGATCTGGTGAAGGTAGCGGCCGGCGTAGGCGCCGCCGAAACTAGAAATATTGAATATTACTTATAAAATAATTTAGTTATCAATGTCGGCCCAAAAAACTTTAGTTTGATTGCCAAAGACTGTTCTAATTGGCGCCAACATGGCTGATGTTTTTGACATAGCTAGATTATAAGCTGCAAGCTTTTCTTGCCCAATAATCAAAATATACGTCTTAACGGCTTGAGCAAGAACTCTTCCAGACAATGTGATGCGCGCCTCTGGCTGAGAAGCGGGCCGTACAACATACAATGAATCAGAAGTACTTAAGGCATCTGCTAACTCAGCACTATCAGGGAACAAACTAGCAGTATGCATATCTAGCCCCATGCCCAGAACAGATACATCAATAGGCATAAACGTATTCATATACGCAATACTTTGGCGAACAAACTCATCCTCAGTTTGATCAGGGCTATAAAATCTAATTAATTGTGCCTTAGCTGCATTGCTTTGCATCAAATGGCGTTTAACCAAAGTTGTGTTTGATCTATTATTAGTTTCAGGAACGTATCTCTCATCACTCAATAATATCCTTACACGCGACCAGTCCAAACTTTCTTTACACAAAAGATCAAAAAAAGGTGCCGGAGTAGTACCACCTGGCACTGATAAACTAACAAAATTTTTATTTTTTAATGAATCTCGCAATTCCTTAGCAACAGAAATAGATAATCCATGCATTAATTGTTGAATATTATTATGTTTGACAAGCTTGGTCATTTATTTATCTCCCGCCAACGGCGTCAATCTTTATATAAAAGCCTTAATGCATCATAACAAAAAATTTCAGTATTGTAATCATTTCAAGACACGCCAATAATTAAAATGTAAGTGTCAAACTGCCCTGCCCGCATATGATTATATAATTTAGGTAAAATTTATATTTTCCTCAGTTACCGTTTACTCCAGCATTTATAATGTCAAATGTATCAACTAGGGCTTTATTGAAACCATACGGGTTGCCTCTATTTTCCTAAAGAGGAAAATATTAATTATAATAACAAACTTTTATAAATAGCTATTACACTTTTATGTGCTGATGCTTTTCTTTTTAATATTAAGACTATAACAATAACAAAAATAAAGGTAATAAGACACGTGAAAGACATGAACCTTCCTGAATTAGGCGAAAAATTCAAAAACCCAGATATAACAGCCAAGGGCGATGTTCGTGCATCAGTACCTTTAATGAAAGCAACAACACTTTGGTTTAACACTGGAACTCTATGTAATATAGAATGCATAAATTGTTATATTAAAAGTTCTCCCAAAAATGATAGTTTAGTTTATATTACGCCAAATGAAGTAAACAATTACCTTAATCAAATCAAAGATCGAAAATGGGCAACATCAGAAATTGCGTTTACTGGCGGTGAACCGTTTATGAACCCAGATATGATACAAATAGCACGTAATTGTCTCAACCAAGGTTATGAAGTTTTAATTTTAACAAATGCGATGCTACCAATGATGCGAAAATCTATAAAAATAGGTTTGCTTGAATTATTAGCAGCGTACGGAGAAAAACTTACAATACGTATATCTTTAGATCACTTTACAGCTGAGTATCATGATAAAGAACGCGGAAAAGGAAGTTATGATATTACCATAAAAGGTATGCAATGGCTTCGTGATAATAAATTTAAAATGGCAATTGCAGGTCGTACAGTTTGGGGCGATAGTGATAAAAATAGTCGTGCTGGATATGCTAAACTATTTGAAAAGTTTAAATTTTTAATTGACGCACAAAACCCTGCTATGACTATTCTGTTTCCAGAAATGGACGAGACAGTTGATGTACCTGAAATCACAACTGAATGTTGGGGAATTCTTAATAAATCACCTAGAGATGTTATGTGCTCTTCATCTCGTATGGTAGTAAAGCGTAAAGGTGCAAAAGAACTAGCAGTATTAGCTTGTACATTACTACCGTACGATAAAGAATTTGAAATGGGCTCAACACTTGAAGATGCTGAACGTTCAGTGAAGTTAAATCACCCTCATTGTTCAAAGTTTTGTGTTTTAGGTGGTGCGAGTTGTTCCAGATAAATTTCAAACTTATATCAATAATTGCCTTACTATTTCCTGGTTTAGCAATAGCAGATGAAATTTTATCCATTTATCCAAAAACTATAAATAAAGATTGTTTTGCAGGCAGAGCAATATCATATGATGAATGTGGACTTCAGAGAGAAATTCTCCACAGCGCGCTTCGTGAAGCAAATAAGACTGATAAAATAGTTCTCGTAGTGTATGGCGCAGAATGGTGCCTCTGGTGCCATGTTTTCAAAGAACATATAAAGGGGAAGTTTGGGGAATTTAACTATAAACTGGAAGGTCAAGCAGGATATAATTTAAATGAGATGCATACGGATCAAGACATCTTAAATGCAAACAATCTCAGACTTTTCGCAGCAAAAACGTTTGTAGTGGCCAATATAGAAGCACAGTACTCTTTTGATGGCTACGACGTACTTTACGAGAGCGGTGCTGAAAAATACATTAAGGATTTTATACCTTTCATTTTTACTACTGATAGAAACGGTCAGTTTTTACGGGGAATGCCCAGTACACATGAACTAAAACCTTTGGAAAAAAAACGAGATGGTGATGATTGGTATCGAGGATATAATCGTAAGATTTTATTAAGTGAGTTAAAAAAATTATTAAATTAAAGCTTCACGTAATATATCACGAACTATATCTAATTCAACGTTATGCGATACAAAGGTATCACCAATCCCACGCGCCATAATAAATGTTAGTTTACCATCAAGTACTTTTTTGTCTTGCCCCATAAGATCAATCAATACATTTTCGTCAGGTAATTCACCAATAATATCAGATAAATCAGCTTTCATGCCCATTTCTTTTAAATGCTTGCGAACCCTACTCGGCGCCTCTTGTGAACACAGACCTAGCCGCATTGATGTTTCAAATGCCAGGGCACACCCAATTGAAACACCTTCGCCATGAAGAAGCCTATCAGAAAAGCCAGTTGCAGCCTCTAATGCATGACCAAACGTATGCCCAAGATTTAGCAATGCACGATCTCCTCTTTCTTTTTCATCCCTTGCAACAATATTTGCTTTCATCTCACAAGAACGTTTCACAGCATAAATACGCTTTTCAATATCTCCACTTGCCATTGCAGGTGCATTTTGCTCAAGCCATTCAAAAAACTTAAAATCGCCCAATAGGCCATACTTTACTACTTCACCATATCCTGCCAAAAAATCACGCGAAGAAAGAGTGCCTAATATATTGATGTCAGCTAATACCATTTGAGGCTGGTAGAAGGCACCAATCAAATTTTTACCTTGAGGGGAGTTGATGCCTGTTTTACCACCAACAGAGCTATCAACCTGTGCTAATAAGCTAGTAGGAATCTGTACAAACCTCACCCCACGGCGTAATATAGATGCCGCAAATCCAACCAAATCACCTATTACTCCACCACCAAATGCAACTACAATATCATCTCGTTCAATATGTTCCGCCAATAGCCATTCAACAGTTTTCTGAGCATGCATCCACGATTTTGTACTTTCTCCTGCTGGTAATATTAAAGTTGACACTTTAATCCCCTCAGAACTCAGACTACTTTTAAGGCAATTTAAATGTAACGATGCGACATTTTCATCCGTGACCACTGCTATTTTTCGTCGCCGGAGTAACGGTGAAATAAACGCACCAGTTTCCTGTAATAAATCAGTTCCAATATGAATTGTATAAGAGCGGTCATCTAATTTGACCTCAACATTATCAAGCATGACTTTGTACTTTCGTTAATCCAGAGTTTGGATCAGTTAATAATCGTTTAATAACTCTCTCAACCATGACTTCCTTAGTCTGGTTTGAAAGAGCTTTAACACTAACTTGTGCTTTTGCATATTCAGGGTTACGTGCTTCATATAACTCTTTTAATTTCTCTTTAGGATTAGCAACCATGAGCAATGGACGTGTTTTTTTATCTTTGACCCTATCCCAAAGAGTATCAAAGTCGGCATCAAGCCACACAGATACACCGGATTTTGCAATCATTTTTTTATTTTCATCCGATAAAAAAGCTCCACCACCAGTAGATAAAACGTGAGGCTCTGCACTCAATAAACGCCTAATTACTTGCGTTTCCTTTAATCGAAAAAAATCTTCTCCATCACGTTCAAAAATTTCAGGAATAGACATATTTGCTGCCTGTACAATTTGTTCATCTGAATCAATGAATTCAACACCAATTCTATCCGCAATCAATGAACCAATAGCAGTTTTACCTGTACCCATTAAGCCTACTAAAACTAGAGTTTTGGACAGATAATAACTCACCTAAGGATCCTTTTTAGGCTTAAGATTGCCTATCTTAAATTTAAGCATATTAAAAACCATTTAAATTACTTTTACCTGTGATAACATTGTTGGTAAGCGTAACAAGAGCACTATGCAAATCAAACAAGGTGTCATAATGGGTAAATTTTTTAAATATTTCTTTTATTTGACTGTTTTAACATTAACTTTTCTTGTGGGATATTCTTTTTTTGGTGACCTATCAGCTCCAACAACACTGATTATTGAAAATATACCAATACCAAATGAAAATTAAATCATCATTTTTTAATATAATATTAAAACTATTTTCATATACTTTTTTGCAATATGAAACTCAACTATGCTATTTTGTTGTGTTGACTGATACATGAAACAAGACACAATATGGATCGAAGGCTTTTTAGAGGCAATTCATGCAGAGCGTAATGCATCAGAGAATACTTTGTTAGCCTACCGAAGGGATTTATTAGCATTTTGTACCTTTCTAAGACAACGACATAAAAAACTAATTACTGCAACCCGCGCTGATATTGAGGCATTTATAATAAATTTAGAATCTAATGGTATGGCACAAGCTACACGTGCAAGACGGTTATCAGCAATTAAACAAATTTATAGGTATGGATTTGAAGAGTCTTTAATTACAATTAATCCGTCATCAGAAATAAAAGGCCCAAAGCCTAAACGCACATTACCGAGCAACCTCTCAGAAAAAGATGTAAACAAACTACTAGAAGCATCCACAAAAGCAGGGCGCTCTCCAGAAAAGAAACGGCGTAGTAGTTGCTTAATGCAAATCCTATACGCTACAGGAATGCGAGTATCAGAACTTGTCTCTCTCCCAGTTGCTTCTGTTCGAGGGAACCCTCAAATGTTGCTTATCAAAGGTAAAGGTGGGAAAGATCGATTGGTACCCCTCTCGACACCTGCAAAAATGGCAATTGCAGCATATTTGGTTGATTGGGAAATTGTTCAAGAAAAAAATCGTTTAAAAGGAAAAATAACTTCAAAGTATTTATTTCCATCAAATTCTCAGCTTGGACACCTCACTCGTATCCGATTTTATATTTTCATAAAAGAAATCTGTTTAATTGCTGAGATTTCTCCAAACAAGGTGTCGCCACATACATTACGTCATGCATTCGCATCGCACCTATTAGCAAATGGAGCTGATTTAAGAGTTATTCAAATGTTATTGGGACATGCGGATGTGGCAACTACTGAAATTTATACACATGTATTAGACGAAAAACTAAAATCCTTAGTATTCAATCACCATCCCTTAGCAAATTAAACCCACATTTCTTTTGGTAAAATTTCCTCACTCGGCCAATATCCAGTCCTAAGTGTTGAGTGATATCCCTGTATGAGAGATGTAGCTTGCATAGCCTGAAATGCTGAGTTAACATCATATTCTAACTTCATGTTAATAATTGATTTTTCACTTATGATAATAAAATTTGTATCAATTTCTCCATTGTTAGCAGGCAATCCAATTGCACCTGAATTAACCCATTTTTTATCATTGATGTCACGTATCATCGGAATTCCAGTATGACCCGCTAATACACAATCAATAGAGTTGATTTCTGTTTCAAGTAAATCTATTTCATTTAGTATAGTTTTATCACTGTCTACAGGCCAAATAAATTTAGAAACATCAGATGCACCGCCATGTACTACGCCAAAACGCAGATTGTTATGTGAAAAAATAATCCTATCTGGCAAATTTGACATCCAAATACGAGAACTTTCAGTTATCTGTGATTTTGCGTGTGCATACCATGTTTTCGACAATAAAGAACATGTAGAATCTAATTCAAATCCACAACCACAATCCTCTGCATCTACTGCTAATTGATTTTCACAATTACCTGCTAAAACATGACATCCAAAATCTCTGATACGTTCCACACTATCTTGTGCATACGCACAGTATGCAACCACATCACCTGTACAAATAATATTTTCAGGCAAAATATTCATACTAGCTGCTTTATCAATTAATGCGTCAAGAGCATGTAGATTTGAGTATACCCCCCCAAAAACTAATACATCCCCTGACAGTACACCTAAATCTATTTTTTTCATGCTATTCCCCAAATGGTCAAGGACGTCTATATAGTTCATAATAAATAATACTATGGAAGGTCGGAAAACAAATGAAAACCATTTATGCAGTAATTACAGGTATAGACGCTACTTCATGGCTAACAGTCTTAGCTATATTTGTTTTATTAGGCTTGTCCGCTTTTTTTTCAGGGTCGGAAACTGCCTTAACTGCAGCAAAACGTGGAAAATTGCACTCCATGGCAGATAAAGGATCACGCGGCGCTAAGCGCGCATTAGCCTTAACAGAAGATACCGAACGCTTAATTGGTGCTGTTTTATTAGGAAACAATTTAGTAAATATTTTAGCAGCTGCTTTAGCTACAAGTTTATTTACACGCCTATTTGGTGACAGTGGAGTTGCTCTGGCAACTTTAGTTATGACTTTGTTAGTTTTAATTTTTGCTGAAGTTTTACCAAAAACATATGCTTTAACTAATTCTGAAGGTGCAGCAAGCTTGGTTTCAGCACCAATACGCATATTAGTAACAGTATTATCACCAATTGTAGCTACTGTTCGCCTTTTGGTACGCATTATGCTACGAATACTAGGCGCCAATATGTCAGAAATCGGGAGAGGTGACGCAGCTCAAAAAGAAATTGCAGGTGCCATAGCTTTAGGTCATTCAGAAGGTGATTTTGAAAAAGATGATCGTGATCGCCTCCTAGGTGCATTAGATTTGAAAGATCGTGAAGTTGAAGAAATTATGTTACATCGCTCAAACATTGAAATAATAGATGCAGCTTCAGATCCTCAAAGTATTGTTAGTCAAAGCCTTGCTTCACGTTATACTCGGTTACCAATATTTAAAGATGAGCCTGAAAATATTATTGGAATTATTCATACCAAAGATTTGTTAAGAGAAGTTGACCGTCTCGTTCGAGGAGAAGATGGTGGCCCCAATGCTTTAAAAAAATTAGATGTCCTTAAGATTGCTCGAGAACCATATTTCGTGCCAGAAACGACACCATTAGATGACCAAATGAGAGAGTTTTTACGTCGCAAGGCTCATTTTGCATTGGTTGTAGACGAGTATGGTGATTTACAAGGCTTAATAACACTTGAAGATATTCTAGAAGAGATAGTAGGCGAAATAACTGATGAGCATGATGAAGACGCTGAAATTTTAGATGGTAAGGACACATCGGGAAATTTTGAAATTGATGGATCTGCCACAATTCGTGATATTAATCGCATGCATGATTGGAGCTTGCCAGATAATGAAGCAAATACAATTGCCGGATTAGTAATCCATGAAGCACAGATGATTCCAAAAACTGGGCAGGTATTTAGTTTTCATGGGTTTAGATTCGAAATAGCTGGGCGAAACCAAAACCGAATTACAAAACTAAAGGTACGCATACTTTGAACATCTTATTTTTTGATGACATCAGTCTTGAAAAACTATAAACAAAAATTTAATTAAATGAGTGTTATAAAATGAATTTTATTACTTCTTCGCTTTTACTTGTAGCATTAGTTGTAGCGGGCCCATCCATAGCTTCAGACACTATTACATTAGATACTGAATTTCCATTGAACCCACCTCAGGAAAATAATAAAGGCCCTTATGTTCGTGAAACACATGGCATATGGGAAGTGCGCTGTGTCAAAATTGACGAGAAAGAAAATTGTACTTTATATCAACTTTTAAAAGATAAAAATGACATTTCGGTGGCAGAAATAAATATTGAAGTTTTACCTGAAGGCAGTCAAGCCTCAGCTGGAATTACGGTTATCACGCCACTTGGAACATTACTAACTGCACAATTAGGTTGGAGCATTGATGCGAATAAAGTTCGAAAATATTCGTTTAGCTGGTGTGAGCAAAGCGGATGTATTGCACGTTTTGGATTAACAAATGAAGATGTGTTATCGATGAAAAAAGGAGCTAGCGGTAAAGTATCAGTAGTATCCATTTCCAACCCAGAAGAGCCATTTGAATTAACTTTATCATTAAATGGTTTCACATCCGCTTGGAATTCAGTCACCCCTAATTAAATTGAACGCAATGCAATTACTGCGTTAAGCCCACCAAAGGCAAATGCATTACTCATAACAGCACTAACTTTTTTATCTCGTGCATGATTTGGAATAATATCTAAATCACAGTTTGGGTCTGCTTTTTCGTAACCTACGGTTGGTGCAATCATGCCGTCTTTAAGAGCAGCAATACATGCTATAAGCTCAACAGCACCAGTACCACCAATCAAATGTCCATGCATAGATTTAGTAGAGGATACCATTAGTTTCTTTGTATGATCTTTAAACACTTCTTTAATTGCTGATGCTTCAGTTTTATCATTAGCTACAGTACCAGTACCGTGGGCATTTATATAACCAATTTCTTCTGGGTTCATTTTAGCATCCTTTAACGCTGCTAAAATAGCCCGCCTTGCACCACCTATTGACGGCATTACAATATCTGCAGCATCACTACTCATTGCAAAACCTGAAATTTCAGCTAAAATAAATGCACCTCTAGCTCGCGCATGTTCATATTCTTCAAAAACAAATATTGCGGCGCCTTCACCCTGAACCATTCCATTTCGAGTAGCACAAAAGGGGCGACAACCATCATGAGACATTACCCGTAAACCCTCCCATGCTTTAATTCCCCCAAAGCATAACATACTTTCAGATCCACCAGTTATCATTACCTGTGCTGCACCAGAACGCACCAAATTAAAAGCTTGCCCCATTGCGTGATTAGAAGATGCACACGCTGTTGAAACTGTGAAGCTAGGGCCTTTAAGGTTATTAGCCAAAGAAACATGACTAACAGCTGCATTATTCATCAACCGCGGAACAATAAAAGGATGCACACGATTTTTTCCTTCTTGGTAAACCGCACGATAGTTTTCATCTTGTGTTTGCAAACCTCCCCCAGCAGTACCTAAAACAACACCAGAATAGTGTGAAAGTTCTCCTTCAAATATTAATCCAGATTGCAAAATTGCTTCACGAGCAGCAAAAACAGCAAACTGTGTAAACCTATCGTATAGAGATAACTCTTGTCGTTTAAAATACTTTTTAGGATCAAAATTTTTGATTTGACCACCAATTTTTATATTTAGCCTATTTATATCAGTAAATTCCATTTGACCAATAGCACAACGAGATTCTGACATCGCCTGAATAGTAGATGCAACATCAATGCCTAAGGCATTAATTGTGCCCTGACCTGTGACAACTACACGTTTCATTCTCTAATTATCTTTGGCTGAAACCAGCTCTTCAATAGCATTTATAATTGTTTTAACTTTGCTTACATCAAATTCAGATGCAGCTGGATCATTTGCATTGAACGGAATATTTATCTCAAAATACTCTTCAATAGAAAATATAGCTTCAACCAAACCAAGACTATCTAAGCCTATGTCCTCTATCAACATATCAATAGAAACTTCAGAAGTATCTAACATTGCCTGTTCAGCAATGATCTTTATGACCTTGTCTTGAACTGCATTTGTCATGATAAAAAACCTTATAGTTGTAACTTTTAAAGCTGATTTACTTAATTTGATCTGTCTTTAGAACTATTTTCTCCAGCTTTGTGACCTTAGACACTAAACGAGGTAAGCGACGGATTGCTTTATAAGTTTCTATATTTAGGTCCATACGCATTGCGGGGTTACCCATCATAACACGACCAGAGGGGACATTCGAAGAAACTCCAGATTTGCCAGCAACAATAACATCACTACCAATATTAATATGGTCAGCAACACCAACTTGACCACCTAAAACAACTCTATCTCCAATAACAGAACTTCCAGCAACTCCCACTTGGCCACAAATAAGACAAGTCGAACCAATAGTTACATTATGCCCAATGTGTACAAGGTTATCCAACTTACTACCATTTCCAATAAAAGTATTTTCAATTGTACCTCGATCAATGGCACAATTAGCACCAATCTCAACATTTTCACCAATTATAACTGTTCCTAGAGAATTAATACGTTCAAACGAAGTAGTGCGTGATGTAGAGGTAATTTTCCCAGTTTTTTTGGCCTCTTCAACTGCACCAGGTTGTGGTGTCACGTAAGAAAAGCCATCAATCCCAATGACAGCGTTCGATTGACAAATGAAGCCTTTGCCTATTTGAACACGCGCGCCAATACGAACACCAGAGTATATGAGTGAATCTGAACCTATTATTGCATATTCTGAAACAGTTGAATGTGATAAAATACACGTATTATCTCCAATCTTTACTTTTTTACCAATAATAACGAAGGCGCCAATGGAAACATTTGCACCAATTTCAGCATCACTAGCAACAATAGCCGTAGGATGAATTCCTAATTCAATTTCAGGTAATTTTTCAAATAAATAGGTTACACCAGATAAAATATATCGCGAACGAGGTGCTATAATTGCAGCCTTTAAACCCATGCTTTTCCAATCAGCACCTGGCCAAACTATTCCAGCTTGAGCATCACTGAGTTTTAATGATTCTGCGTAACTTGGATCCATGGCTAATGCCAACTGATCAACTGTGGCATTAGCAGGTGCATGTACTCCTGTAATAATCAAACTGAGATCACCAAATGCCTCAGCATTCAAAGTACTAGCAATTTCTTCAATCGTAATTTTTTTCATTCTAGTCCCTGCCGTCAAAATGAAGTCTTTGTCGGTATTTAGTAAATGTTTATTCTCTTGATTATCATATAACTAGTCCAGCTTTCTATAGACAAAAAATGTTACAACTAATTACGTGTCGTTCCGTCACCAGTTACTAAGTACTTAAAACTTGTAAGTTGTTCAGCTCCTACAGGACCTCGAGCATGCATTTTACCTGTGGCTATCCCAATTTCAGCCCCCATCCCAAATTCACTACCATCGGCAAATTGTGTGGATGCGTTTCGCATTAAAATAGCACTATCAACTTTCTGGAAAAATTCCACCGCAGTTGTGTCGTTTTCAGTCATAATACAGTCAGTGTGATTAGAAGAATACTTTTGTAAATGATTGATGGCATCACTTAACCCATCAACTATCCGCACTGCGATTATTAAATCTAAATATTCTTTACCCCAATCATCTTCCAAAGCGGGAATAACACCACTTATTGATTGCAAAGTTTTGTCGCCTCGAACCTCTACTCCAGCATCTATTAAATCAGTTATGAACGGTGCACCTTTAGTTTCATAAAAAGTACGATCAATTAAAAGACATTCTACAGAGCCACAAACACCTGGACGGCGTATTTTAGAATTCATAATTACTGCACGTGTTTTTACTAAATCGGCATCTGTATCTATGTAAATATGACAAATACCTTCAAGATGCGCAAAAACAGGAACACGGGCTTCGGATTGAACACGGCTAACCAATCCCTTGCCTCCACGGGGCACAATCACATCAATATAGTCAGTCATAGTTAACATTTGGCCAACAACCGCACGATCTCGCGTAGGGACTAGCTGTATAGAATTAGCAGAAAGACCTGCTGATATCAAACCTCGAACTAGACATTTATGTATTGCGCCAGAAGAATGAAAACTTTCTGAACCACAACGTAATATTACTGCATTACCCGCTTTAAGGCATAGTGCTCCAGCATCTGCAGTCACATTAGGACGGCTTTCATAAATAACGCCAATAACACCTAATGGTGTTCTAATGCGCTGAATATTTAAACCAGACGGCCTATCCCATTCTGTTAATACCTTGCCAACAGGATCAATTTGCGACGCAACAGCCCTAAGGCTATCAACAATTGATTTAATTCTAACTTCATCAAGCATCAGGCGATCTAACATTGCAGCTGAAAGACCTTTCTCCAACGCAAAATTCATATCAAATGTATTTTCTTTTAATATACCGGCGCGAAAGGCCCATACTTCATTTGCAGCATTATCCAAAGCTTGCTTTTTTTGTTCTGAACTAGCACAGGCCAACTCAGCACTTGCAAACTTTGCCTGTGCCCCAATCTTCTGCATTTCAGCTTTAATATCCATCATACCTCACAAAACCATATCATCGCGATGAATTAAAGCGCCACGGCCTGCATAACCCAAAATGTTAGCAATATCGTTAGTTTTCTTACCTGAAATTAATTCTGCTTCATGCATATCATAACTCACTAAACCTTTACCCAATTCTTGGCCTAATTCATTTTGAATACATAATGCATCTCCACGGTTAAAGACGCCCTCTATTGTTTTAACACCTACAGACAATAACGACTTTCCCAATTTTAATGCTGCTTCTGCACCAACATCAACAGTAATTAATCCTTTAGGCTTCATACTAGAAATCCAAATTTTACGTGCCAAATTTGGTGAATTAGCTGATTTGAACCAACTACACTTTACTCCTGCTGATAGTGCTGACAGAGGGCGTTCAATATCACCCTCCATAATGACCATAGTACAGCCAGCCGACATAGCGGTTTTAGCTGCCATTAACTTAGTACGCATCCCCCCTTTGGAAGACACAGTACCTGTATCACCTGCACCAGCTTCCATCTCTGATGTAATTTTTTCTATAAGTGGAATGTGCTTAGCAGTACTATCGATACGTGGATCACCTGTGTACAGCCCATCTACATCTGATAATAAAATTAAGAGATCACCCTCAACCATAGAAGCCACTTGGGCTGCTAATCGATCATTATCACCAAATCTAATCTCATCTGTTGCAACAGTGTCGTTTTCGTTAACTATTGGAACAACATCTAATCCTAGCAAAGTAGTCATAGTTCTTCGTGAATTCAGATAACGTCGTCGATCAGTACTATCTTCTAATGTAAGCAATATTTGTGCAGTTTTAATTCCCAAGGGGCCTAATGCTGCTTCATATGCTTGTGCTAATCGAATTTGACCAACAGCAGCAGAAGCTTGGCTTTCTTCTAAAGATAGAATACCATCAGAAAGGCGTAAAACATTTCGTCCAAGCGCAATTGATCCAGATGATACTATTAAAACTTTATGTCCCTGTAACTTTAGGTCGGCAATATCTGCAGCTAATCCGCGCAACCAATCTGTGCGTAAGTCACCAGTGACTGAATCTACCAATAAAGCAGACCCAATTTTTATTATAATGCGCTTATAGCTATTTAGGGCCGCCATAAGCCAGTCTCCTCATCAACATTTTCAAGCTCCTCGTCCTTTTTTGCCCTTTCAGAAGCATCACGCTTTTCAACCTCAGCAACTACAGCACGTAATACATCAGTAACACCAGCTCTAGAAACACCAGATAACTGCAAAACAGGGGCGCCAACAGCTAATCCAAGCTCATGAGCTTTTACCGCTAATTCAGTAGCATCAATAGCATCAATTTTATTAAGAGCGGTAACTCGTGGACGTTCAGCAAGATCTCCACCATACTTTTCCAATTCTTGGATGATAGTATGATAATCTTCAACTACTGTATCAGACGTACCATCAACAAGATGCAACAACACAGCACAGCGTTCTACATGTCCTAAAAACCTAACCCCTAAACCAATACCCTCTGAAGCACCTGCAATTAAACCAGGAATGTCTGCAATTACAAATTCTTTGCCATCCACACCCACTACACCAAGATTAGGATGCAAAGTTGTAAATGGATAGTCTGCAATTTTTGGACGAGCGTTGGATGTTGCTGCTAAAAATGTAGATTTACCAGCATTTGGAAGGCCAAGTAATCCAGAATCTGCAATTAATTTTAAACGAAGCCAAATTGTCCGCTCTACGAAAGGTTGGCCAGGGTTAGCTCGACGTGGAGCTTGATTTGTTGAGGATTTAAAATGTAAGTTACCAAAACCACCATTGCCACCTTGTGATAAAGTGTAACGCTGGCCTGTTCTCGTCATATCAATAATTACAGTCTCTTGATCCTCTTCCAAAATTTCTGTGCCAACAGGTACTTTAAGAATAATATCTTGACCATCACCACCAGAACGCTGTTTACCCATACCAGAGCGTCCATTTTGAGCAAAAAAGTGTTGCTGATATCTAAAATCAATTAATGTGTTAAGATTATCTATAGCTTCAACAATTACATCTCCACCGCGCCCACCGTTGCCACCATCTGGTCCACCATATTCAGTATGAGCTTCACGGCGGAAAGAAATACAGCCATTTCCACCCGCGCCTGATTTAATATAGACTTTTGCTAGATCAAGGAATTTCATAAGATATCTCTATTGGTTTAACTATTGGATATAGAAGCGCAACCAAATGAACAAGCGCCACAAACAAAAAGGGCCGGCAAATCTGCCGACCCTTTTAAAAAACATAAATTTTATCCGTCGATTTATTCAGCAGCTTCAGTCGCCAATAAAACCGATACAAATGTACGTCCCTTGAAGCCTTTGTGAAACTTTACGTTACCACCTGATAATGCAAATAATGTGTGATCTTTACCTTGACCAACATTTTCACCAGGCCACCACTTATTGCCACGTTGGCGACATATGATATTCCCAGGTATAACCAATTCACCACCATATTTTTTAACGCCAAGGCGACGTCCAGCGGAGTCGCGACCGTTGCGGGACGAGCCGCCTGCTTTTTTATGTGCCATTTCGCTTCGCTCCTATTTATCTTTAGCTTTTTTAGCTGCTGCCTTTTTAGGCGCTGCTTTTTTTGCTACTGGTTTCTTTTCAGCAGCAACTTTTTTTGCTACAGGCTTCTTTTCAGCAGCAACTTTTTTTGCTGCTGGCTTCTTAACTGGTGCAACAGGAGCAGCAGTTGTATCAAAACCGCGACCATTTTCAGCAATAGAAACTCCAGATTTCTCTGCGCCTTTTGCTAAGATATTTGTTACACGTAAAATAGTAATTTGTTGCCGATGGCCTTTACGCCGTTGTGAACTGTGCTTGCGACGACGTTTAACATAGTTAATGACCTTTGGGCCTTTACCTTGTTCTAAGATTTCTGCTTGAACAGCAGCATCTGCAACAGTAGGAACACCAATTACTAGGTTCTCGCCACCAACCATCAAAATTTCATTAAATTGAACAGTTTCGCCAGCATTGCCAGTTACTTTTTCAATACGTAGGATATCCCCACTAGCAACTTTATACTGTTTACCACCAGTTTTTAGAACCGCAAACATATGCGTTTTTCCTTTAGCTTCCGCGTCTTTCGGCCCCTCGTTTCCAAGTGTTTTGGAGATCATCTCCGCCTTCAAACTGCGCGCTCTTTTAAAGAGCGATCATACAAAACTACGTGGATATTCACGTAGATAAGGGCTTATCGGAAAAACAGACTTATAAGTCAAGCGGATAGTCCTTTTAATCTACACTCTGAGCGACTCACTAATCAATGATCTTGACTTTAAGCACACTTTCTACAGAAAAATTATTTATACAAATAAATATGTTACAACCTATATATAATACCCAATAAATTAACCAATTTCTTCCAGCTCAATTAGCGCGCCATTAAAATCTTTAGGATTCAAAAAAATTACAGGGTTTCCATGAGCGCCTATTTTTGGTGTGCCATCTCCCAAAATTCTCGCACCCTCAGATTTCAGTTTAATAATAGCTGCTTTGATATTATTTACTTCATAGCAAATGTGGTGAATACCACCCGATACATTTTTTTTCAAAAAACCAGCGATCGGGCTATTTTTCCCCAAAGGGCAAAGCAATTCAATTTTAGTATTAGGCAGTTCAATAAATACAGCAGTCACACCATGTTCAATTAAATCCTGGCGTTCACCAACAGTGGCCCCCAATGCACCTGAATACTGCAGCGTTGCCACGTCTAAATCGGTGACTGCAATCGCAATATGGTTTAAACGTCCTATCATTTGATGTTCCTCCTCAAGCCTTGGACCTGACCTAATACTGAATTAGCCGCATCAATTACATTTGTTCCTGGGCCAAATACTTCGGCAACGCCAGCTTCACGTAAGAAATCATAATCTTTCTCAGGAATGACGCCACCCGCAACTACAATAATATGTTGTCCTCCATTAACTTTTAATAGTTCAACTATTTCAGGAATTAGTGCCTTATGCCCTGCAGCTAAAGAAGAAACTCCCACAACATCAACACCTAATTTAATAGCTTTATCAGCAATTTCTTCAGGAGTTTCGAACATATCTGATAAATCGACAGTAAAACCAAGATCAGCAAAAGCTGTAGCAATCACTTTAGCACCACGATCATGCCCATCTTGACCAACTTTGGCTACTAAAACATGAGGACGCTGCTCCATATCCTGAATGCGAGCCTGTAAATTTTTATATTCAGGATCACCTGCATAGGCATTTTCATAAACCCCACTAATCACCCTAGTGGTTGCAGAGTGGCGTGAGAATGCTATTTCCATAGCATCTGAAATTTCGCCTAATGACGCACGATGACGCGCAGCTTCTACAGCAAATTCTAATAAATTTCCCTTTCCACTTGTGGCTGCGTTTTCCAGGTTTTTTAACGCATTATTACATGCCGAAAAATTACGGCTACGTTTCATCTTATCTAAACGCGCCATTTGAGATTCACGTACCGCAGTATTGTCTATTTCACGTGTTTCTAATTGGTCTTCTTCTTCTAGGCGGTATTTATTAACACCAACAATAACATCTTCGCCCTTATCAACGCGAGCTTGGCGAAATGCAGCGGCTTCTTCTATCCGCATTTTTGGTAATCCAGCTTCAACAGCTTTAGTCATTCCACCTAAAGCTTCTACTTCTTCAATCAACTCCCATGCCTTATCAGCCAAATCTTTAGTTAGTGCCTCTACATAATATGACCCTCCCAACGGATCGACCACATCAGTTATGCCACTCTCATGCTGTAATATTAGTTGCGTGTTTCGAGCAATTCGTGCAGATTTTTCAGTGGGTAGTGCAATAGCTTCATCAAAAGAGTTAGTATGGAGAGATTGAGTTCCACCTAAAGTAGCGGCCATCGCCTCAATCGTAGTACGAACTATATTGTTATATGGATCTTGTTCAGTCAATGAGACCCCAGAAGTTTGGCAATGAGTGCGTAACATTTTAGAGCGATCTGATTTAGCTCCAAAATCCGTCATAATCTTAGCCCACATCTGGCGTGCCGCCCGCAGTTTTGCAGTCTCCATAAACAAATTCATGCCAATACAGAAGAAAAATGATAATCTACCGGCAAAAGCATCTATATCTAGGCCTTTGCTCAATGCTGCACGAACATATTCCATTCCATCTGCAAGAGTGTAGGCAAGCTCTTGAGCTAGCGTCGAACCAGCTTCTTGCATGTGGTAACCACTAATTGAAATTGAATTGAATTTCGGCATTCCTAATGCAGTATACTCAATAATATCTGAAACGATGCGCATACTTGGTTCTGGAGGATAGATATATGTATTTCGCACCATAAATTCTTTTAAAATATCATTTTGTACAGTTCCAGACAAAACAGACTTATTTACGCCCTGCTCTTCGCCCGCTACAATAAACATTGCCAATACTGGAATAATAGCTCCATTCATCGTCATCGATACTGACATTTTATCTAAAGGTATTCCTTCAAACAAAATCTTCATATCTTCAACACTGTCGATTGCAACTCCAGCCTTTCCTACATCTCCAACTACTCTGGGATGATCACTGTCATATCCACGATGCGTAGCCAAATCGAATGCTACTGATAAGCCTTTTTGACCTGCAGCTAAATTACGGCGATAAAAGGAATTACTTTCTTGAGCAGTTGAAAACCCAGCATATTGGCGAATAGTCCATGGCCGCCCAGTATACATCGAGGCCTTTACGCCTCTAGTAAATGGTGCAACACCAGGAATTTCATCAATAACACTTTCTGGTACATCATCAACATCATAAAATGATTTAATATCAATATCTTCTGGCGTACTAGTGACTGATGGCTTACTGCCTTTGGCTTCTTTTGTTGCCAATTCAGTCCATATTTTCTTACGATTATTAGCCATTTTTACCTCTTACTCACCATTTTGTGGCGGATATTCAAACTTACTAGTGACACTATAGCTTTGAAAATAATAAAGCCAAAAAGTATCTAAATGAATATTTAGAACATCTATATTTATACAAATTCCATGATAATTTCATCTACGGCCAAACTGTCACCTTCAAACACAGATATTTTAGATACAATTCCTGGGCGCGCAGCACGTAATACATTCTCCATTTTCATAGCTTCGACCATAGCTAGAGCTTGCCCTTCTTCTATCATGTCGCCCTCAGATACCATTATAGAAACTATTAAACCTGGCATTGGGCAAAGTAACAATTTAGATGTATCAGCAGGTTTTTTATCTGGCATCAAGACCGCTAATTCAGCAACCCTTGGTTTCATTACTTTAATGATCTGTTCAGCACCACGTGCACGAAGAGAATAACCGCCAATCACAGGGTTTACTTTTACGGCATACGATACATTGTTTAGTGTTAATTCTGCCAAAGTGTTTCCCAATTCATATTTAATTAAAGATTTAAAAGATTTTTCACCCAGGGTAATATTATATCCATCAATTAAATCACTAATAGTTGCATCAGTATTTTGACGCCCAATTCTTATAGTTAACTTGTCCTCTTGAGGAACTGAATGATCAAACGTGCTATCGCGCGCAGAAATACGTTTCATTTTCATTCGAGTAATAATTAAAGCAGTAGCTGATAATACATTTTGCAAATTTTCATTTGGCGATACACCCTTAAAGCCATTTGGGTATTCCTCTTCAATAAATGCAGTCGTTATATTGCCTGATTGGAAACGAGAATGCCCCATAACAGCAGACAAGAAAGGTAAGTTATGTCCAATACCTTCCAACTCAAAATTATCTAGTGCTGTTTCCATCACAGAAATTGCTGCATCACGATCAGGAGCCCAAGTACATAGTTTTGCGATCATTGGATCATAAAACATTGAAATTTCACCACCTTCAAACACACCTGTGTCATTTCTCACAATTCGATCAGCATGTACTTCTTCAACTGGTGGGCGATAACGAGTTAAGCGGCCAATTGACGGTAGAAAATTACGGTAAGGGTCTTCAGCATATAAGCGACACTCCATTGCCCAGCCATTAAGTTTTACATTATCTTGCTTGTGCGAAAGCTTCCCGCCCATGGCTATACAAATCATTTGTTCAACTAAATCTATACCCGTAATCATTTCTGTTACCGGGTGCTCCACTTGCAACCGGGTATTCATTTCCAGAAAATAGAAATTACGATCTTTATCGACAATAAATTCTACCGTACCAGCACTTGTATAGCCGACAGCAAGCGCTAAAGCGCATGATTGCTCCCCCATTGCTTTACGTGTGTTATTATCCAAAAATGGACTTGGAGCTTCTTCAATAACTTTTTGATTTCGACGCTGAATAGAACATTCACGTTCACCCAAATAAATACAATTACCGTGACTGTCAGCTAATACCTGAATTTCGATATGGCGTGGTTGTACTACAAATTTTTCAATAAAAATCCTGTCATCACCAAAGCTACTAGCAGCTTCGGATTTTGAACGTGCAAACCCTTCTCGCGCTTCTTCGTCATTCCAAGCAATTCGCATTCCTTTACCACCGCCACCTGCAGAAGCTTTAATCATAACAGGATAGCCAATTTCACTTGATATTTTAACCGCATGCTTAGCATCATCAATCAAATCCATGTGTCCAGGGACAATTGAAACGTTAGCTTCTTGAGCAATTTTCTTGGATGTTATTTTATCACCCATAGCCTTAATAGCAGGAACTGGCGGTCCGATAAATATTATATTTTCAGCAGCTAGGCGCTCACAAAATTCTGCTCGTTCAGAAAGAAATCCATACCCTGGATGCACAGCATTTGCACCAGTCTGTTTACAAGCAGCTATAATCTTATCAATAACTAAATAACTTTCTGATGCTGGTGATGACCCAATATACACAGCTTCGTCTGCCATTTTAACGTGCAGAGCATTTTCGTCAGAATCTGAGTAAACAGCAACAGTTCTAATACCCATTTTTTTAGCTGTTTTAAAAATACGGCATGCTATTTCACCGCGATTTGCTACTAGTATTTTCTTAATCATATCAGACACCTACAATGGAATATTATCATGTTTTTTAAATGGTTGATTCACTTTTTTATTTTTAAGAAGTTCAAAACTGCGTGCTATGCGGCGACGAGTTGATCGAGGATTAATTACTTCATCAACAAACCCCCTTTGAGCTGCTACAAATGGATTAGCAAACCGTTCCTCATAATCAGCTGTATGTTTTGCGATTTTTTCCTCATCGCCTAAATCAGCTCTATGTAAAATTTCAGTGGCACCCTTAGCTCCCATCACAGCAATTTGAGCGGACGGCCATGCATAATTAACGTCAGCTCCCAAATGTTTGGGCGCCATAACACAATATGCTCCCCCATATGCCTTTCGTGTAATCACAGTTACCAATGGTACAGTCGCTTGAGCATATGCAAACAATAATTTAGCCCCATGCTTTATTATTCCACCATATTCCTGCGCAGTGCCTGGCAAAAAACCTGGTACATCTTCAAGAGTTAAAATTGGAATACTAAAAGCATTGCAAAATCTGACGAATCTTGCACCTTTTCTACTAGCATTAATATCTAGGCACCCTGCTAATACCATTGGCTGATTGGCTACAACACCAATGGTTTCGCCATTAATACGGATAAAACCTATTAATAAATTGCCCGCAAATTCTTTTTGTATTTCAAAAAAATCACCTTCGTCAGCTAACTTTACCACTACCTCACGCATATCATAGGGTTGATTGGGATTATTTGGAACCAATGTATCTAGAGATTTATCTTCACGATCCCAGAAGTCCAATGTCGCATGATGTGGTGCTTTTACTCCAGCATTTAGAGGTAGAAAAGAATAAAATCGGCGTAAATCAAGTAATGCCTCAATATCATTTTCATATGCTCCATCCGCTACTGAAGATTTTTTAGTATGTGTAATAGCTCCCCCAAGATCTTCTGCAGTAACAATTTCATTAGTAACAGTTTTAACTACATCAGGGCCAGTCACAAACATATATGAAGTATTTTTTACCATAAATATAAAGTCAGTCATTGCTGGTGAATAAACTGCTCCCCCCGCAGATGGCCCCATAATCATAGAAATTTGTGGAATTGCACCTGAAGCTTGAGCATTGCGATGAAAAACTTCACAATAACCAGCTAAAGACGCAACACCTTCCTGAATTCGTGCACCACCACTATCTGAAATACCAATTACGGGAATACCATTTTGCATAGCCAAATCCATAATTTTACAGATTTTTTCAGCATGTGTTTCTGATAAAGATCCCCCAAAAACAGTGAAATCCTGAGAATACAGATACACTGGTCGACCATTAATAGTTCCCCATCCAGTAACGACACCATCGCCCGGAATTTGTTTTTCAGACATTCCAAAATCAACGCATCGATGCGTTTTATACATATCATACTCTTCAAAGCTACCACTATCTAGCAACACCTCTATGCGTTCTCGTGCCGTAAGCTTCCCGCGTGCATGTTGAGCGTTAATCCGTTCTTGTCCACCACCTAAACGTGCTTTGTCACGCCGCGCTTCAAGTTGTTCAGATATAGTTGCCATTATACTTTTCCTCACTAGTCGCGTAAAATTCACGACTTTCAATCTATTTAAATCAATTTAATGCCTCGCAAACATTGACACAATAGGTCTCAAAGCATATCGTGCGATATTGTTAATCTTTGCATCTTTTAATATAGTGAATTGCTAATTTGTATAATGGATAAAAGTTCAAGAAAACTATTTGCTGGTGCGCAAATGCGAAACCTTCGAAATATGGAAGATTTATCGCAAAAAGACTGTGCTATGCGCTTAGGAATTTCTGCAAGTTACTTGAATCAAATTGAAAACAATCAGCGCCCACTTACTGCTGCAGTTATTCTTGCACTGGTTGAAGAATTCAAAGCAGATATTTCAAAATTTACTTCTGATAATAGTAGCAGGAGATTATCAGACCTACGTGAAATCTTACATGATCCAGTTTTCAAAGACGTTGCACCATCCCTACAAGAATTAAAAATTGCCACGTCAAATAGTCCAGACTTTACCAGTGCATTTTTAGTATTACACAATGCATACCAATCGTCCCAAGAACAGTTAGCTTCATTTGATGATTTACTCCAAAATAAAGAAAATGCACTTCAAGCTCAACCTTATGAAGAAGTTCGTGACTTTTTTCACTATCAGAACAACTACATTGATACATTAGACCGTAATGCCGAAGAATTCGCATTAAGCAAAGGGTTACATGCTGGTTCAATGCAAAATAAACTTATAGATCATCTAAAAATACATCATAAAATTGAGGTTAGGTATTCCAATACTTTAGAACCTCATCAAATGCGTATTATGAGAAGTAAAATTTTACTATTGAACGAAAACTTCCCAGATCCGACAAAAAATTTCCAATTATTACAACAGATAGCTTTCTTAGAGCGAGTCAAAGATATTGATGATATATTGGAAGCAGCAAACCTTAAGTCAAAAGAATCTAGAGATATTGCACGGCTTGGCTTAGGCAATTATTTTGCAGGCGCTGCATTAATGCCATACCGCAACTTTTTAAATGCCGCACAAACATTTCGCCATGATTTGGAACTACTTGCAGGAAAATTTAATGCAAGCATTGAACAAGTTGCACATCGCTTATCAACCATGCAGCGCGCAGGCGAAAAAGGTGTCCCATTTTTCTTCTTACGCGTTGATAGATCAGGCACCATAACGAAGAGGCATTCAGCAACACAATTACAGTTTGCGCGCTTTGGGGGAGCATGCCCACTTTGGAATGTTCATCAAGCATTTGAGCGTCCAGGAGAATTTGTACGTCAACTTGCTATCACACCTGATAACGAGAAATATTTTTGCGTCGCCCGGACCATAACAAAACGTTCACCAGGTTATCATTCAAATATACGACGTTATTCTATTGGCTTAGGGTGCAATATTAGTCATGCTAAAGCTGTAGTTTACGCAGACGATCTAAATTTTGAGAATATTGAAAGCTTTGATCCAATTGGAATATCATGCCGAATTTGTGAACGGACAGCTTGTCATCATAGATCAGTACCACCAATTGGCAAAACGCTACGTATCGAGACTTCGAAACGTAGCGTTGTACCATTTAATATTGTTAGTGATTAGCCCATAACAGGAATAGAAAATTCACCACCCTCTTTTATTCCAGAAGGCCATCGTGCAGTCACTGTCTTTGTCCGTGTATAAAACTTAAACGCATCAGGACCGTGTTGATTCAAATCACCAAACACAGATTTCTTCCAGCCACCAAAAGTGTGATAAGCCAAAGGCACAGGAATTGGTACATTAATACCAACCATGCCAACATTGATACGATTTGCAAAATCACGAGCAGTATCACCATCACGAGTGTAGATAGCAGTGCCATTTCCATACTCGTGATCCATAGCATAACCAATTGCTTCTTCATAAGTTTTAGCACGTATTGTAGACAGTACTGGTCCAAAGATTTCTTTAGTATATATATCCATGTCAGAAGTTACATTATCAAATAGATGTGGGCCAACAAAAAAGCCATCTTCATAACCCTGAAGGTTAAAGTTACGGCCGTCCACAACCAATTTGGCACCCTGATCAATACCAGATTGCACTAGTTTTAAAATATTTTCTTTAGCTGCGGCTGTTATAACAGGACCATAATCAACATCATTTCCCGCAGTATAAGGACCAACCTTTAGTGTTTCTATGCGTGATGTTAGTTTTTCAATCAAAAGATCTGCTGTTTCTTCACCCACTGGTACGGCTACTGAAATGGCCATACAACGTTCACCAGCAGCCCCATAGCCAGCACCAAGTAACGCATCAGCAGCCTGATCAAGATCTGCATCTGGCATAATAATCATATGATTTTTAGCACCACCAAAGCATTGCACACGCTTGCCGTTTGCACAGCCTGTTGCATAAATGTATTCAGCAATGGGAGTAGATCCAACAAAACCAATTGATTGTACAGTTTCTGAGTGCAAGAGTGCGTCCACAGCTTCTTTATCACCATTTACAACCTGTAATATACCATCAGGTAAGCCAGCTTCTTTTAACAATTCAGCTAGCATTAATGGGACCGAAGGATCACGTTCTGATGGTTTCAAAATAAATGCATTTCCACATGCAATTGCAGGAGCAAACATCCACATTGGTATCATTGCAGGAAAATTAAATGGTGTTATTCCTGCAGTTACACCTAAAGCTTGGCGCATTGAATACATATCGATGCCTGGTCCAGCACTATCAGTAAAATCGCCTTTGAGCATCTGTGGCGCACCAATACAATATTCGACAACCTCTAGGCCACGTTGAACGTCACCAGCGGCATCAGGCAATGTTTTGCCATGTTCACGACTTAACGCTTCGGCTAATTTATCCATATCACGGTTTAGTAGCCCAACAAATTTCATCATAACACGTGCACGGCGTTGTGGATTAACCGCTGCCCAAGCTGGCTGGGCTGCCGCTGCTTTGGCAATGATAGCATTAACTTCTTCTGTTGAGGCAAGAGGGCATTGTGCCTGTACTTCACCTGTAGCTGGGTTAAAAACATCAGAAAAGCGACCCGATACGCCTTCAATGTGTTCACCATTTACGAAATGCGTTAAATTTTGCATTAAAATCTCCTAATAATATTTCTCAAATCTCTTTTAAACTGCAAAATTACAATATAAAGAGTAAATATTACATAGTTCACATGCAAAAATGCAAAGGTTACTTTATGCTTAACTGGGATGACTATAGGGTTTTTCTCGATGTTGCACGATCTGGCAGCTTATCTGCTGCATCCTCAACGTTAAAAATCAATCCAGCTACAGTTGGGCGACGTATCACTCGTCTCGAAGAATCTTTAGGCTCAAAATTATTTAATAAATTACCACGTGGATATCAGCTCACACAAGCAGGTAGTGAGTTGCAAGAACATATCGAGCATATTGAACGTACTGAAAAAAAAGCACGTGGAGCGCTTCAGAAAGCCTCCGCAACAATTTCTGGTAGCTTTCGCATTGGTGCACCAGATGGCTTATCTAATTACGTGTTACCCATTGTGATTGCAAACATCCAAAAACAGCATCCAAATCTAGATATTCAAATATTATCTTTACCAAGAGTATTTAACCTATCAAGACGAGAAGCTGACCTAGCAATCATGGTAACCCCTCCAAAGACTGGGCGATTTCTTATAAAAAAGATTGTTAATTACCACTTACATTTAGCAGCTCACAGTGACTACCTCAAAAAATCTGCACCAATACTGTCAAAAGCTGATTTGAAAAATCACACAATAATTGGATATATTCCTGATTTAATTTTTGATCCTACTTTAGATTATATGTCTGAGGTCACACCAGATCGAATTCCAGATTTATCTTCAAATTCTGTAGCAGTTCAAATGCAAATATTAAATTTAGGAGCGGGAATAGGATTTGCACACGATTTTGCATTAGCTCACTTTTCAGGAATTACTCCTGTATTAAAAACAATAATCCACCAAGAGCGTGCATTTTATATGGTACGTGATCGTGACGATCGTGCGTCAGAACAATCAAATCTAATAGCTTCTCTTCTATATCAAGGTATAAAAAAAGAAGTAAAACGTCTCGAAACTCTAGCTTACCAAATCTAAGGATAAAAAATGATAAAATCTAAAATCAACATGACTGATTATAAATATCTGATTGGTTCTGAAATTGGGGTATCTGAATGGATTACTGTTTCACAAAAGATGATTGATGGATTTTGTGATATTACAGGAGATTATCAATTCATTCATAATGACCCAGAGCGTGCAGCTTCTCAAACACCCTTTGGTGGATCAATCGCACATGGATTTTTAACTTTATCATTAATTACAAAAATGTATAAAGATACAACACCTATAATTTCTGGACACGAGTTAGTCATAAATTACGGGCTCAATCGTATACGGTTTTTATCCCCAGTACTAAGTGGTGCTAGAATTCGCGGACGCATTACTCTTGGTAAAGTAGATAAACGTGGATCAAGTCAGATCTTGACAGAAAATAAAATTATTGTTGAAATTGAAGGTGGCGAAAAACCCGCAATATTAGGTACTTGGGTAACTTTATTAGTTAAAGATACCGTATGATATTAGTTTTTATTTAAAATTAAAAAAGCCCACGCTATTAACGTAAGCTTTTTAAACTCAATGGCGCGGTTGACGGGGCTCGAACCCGCGACCTCCGGCGTGACAGGCCGGCACTCTAACCAACTGAGCTACAACCGCTACTCATTGAGTAGCGGCTTATTAGGACGCGAAGCCTTATGGGTCAAGCGTGTATTTCTAGAAAGATGAAAAATACCTAATTTTAATTTTCTATTCCTATTTTTACAATTCTTAACTTAATGATTATCCTTAATTCACATGTATATTATTTAATATTAAATTCTTAAAATAATAATTTTTAGACACAATTTAAACGAATAATTTTGCAATATCATTACAATATTAAAAGTATTGATTTTCTCAATTCAGATACTTAAATCTTTATTATTGCTATTGGCATAAAAGTTTTTATCAGGCTAAGTCAGCTCGAAATATATGGAAATTTAAAGTGACCCCAAAATCTGCTACTATCTCGATTTTAATGGGCGCTTTGTGCATGAGCTTTGCCGCATTATTTGTTCGCTTAATTCAAAATGCTGACGGCTATCAAATCCTATTTTATCGTGGCTTTCCACAATGTGGTATTGTAATTTTAATTGCATGTATTGCACGAGGCATGAGTATACGTATTTTTTTCAACTCAATTGACCGTACTGATGTATTATTGGGCATCGCAATGTGTAGTGCATTCTCGTTTTATATTTTTGCACTGTTAAATACATCAGTCGCATCAGCATTATTCATTTTATCGATAGCCCCTGTAGTAGCAGCATTACTTTCTTGGTTTTTAATTGGAGAAAAGCCTTTAAATCATACTTGGGCAGCAATCTTTTTAGCATTAATCGGTGTAACTATTATGGTTGGAGCTGGCTTATATCAAGGGCGTATGCTCGGTAATTTTTTTGCAATGATTTCTGCATGTAGCTTTGCTCTTATGTTGGTAATTGCTCGAAAGTCCAAAAAAACAGACGTATTAACTGGAAATTTTCTTGGAGGTGGATTTGCTACAATTTTAATGGCAATTCTTGCCCTTACAATTGGGGATGGTCTTATAATAAGTGCATCAGATATGTGGTTATCATTTGTTTTGGGCGCATTCACTATAGGACTTGGTATAGCTTTAGTTGCTTGGGGTGCACCCTATTTACCAGCAGCAAATGTGGGTCTCCTAGTTTTACTAGAAAGCGTAATGGCGCCAGTATGGGTGTGGATGATTTTGGGCTACCCAATGGAATCCCAAGAAATGTTTGGTGGATTAATAGTTTTATGCGCCGTTATTATGCTCTCGATTAAAAAATTTATAAAACATAAATTATGCTGATAAAAATAAAAAAATTTAGTCAATATATTTAAACCTAATAATTTTTTTATAATATTTAAATTTGTTAAATATCAGAATTATACTAATTATACTAATCATACATATACTAACAAACAATTTTAAGGCTATCATGAAACATTCGTTTAATTTTACACGTCGCCAATGGCTCACCTCTGCAATCGGATTTTTAGCAACTACAATCGCTAGCCCTATAGTTGCACAAACCAAATTTCGTCGAATTAAAACCCAATATATTGCAACATTGGCTCCAAGTGATAAAAGTTTTGGAACTGGCGCAGAGACTTGGGGGATCTGGACGGTTGATCCTGGCCCTATTGGAGTTTGGCTAAAATTTTATAAAGCTTTGCAAAAAGCTGGAAATATTGCACCTTCCGGATGGCGTTTTAATATTGACGATTGGTGGCTTGATGAAAATGGTTTAATTATGAAAGCCCCACAGTTTCCAATACCCCCTGGAGGATACTATGTTACAAATGGAGAAAAACATATTTCATTATTAATGATAGGCAAGCCTGACACTATGGGAAAACAAACGTGGTCCTTGTCTGATAGTAAAACTATTGCAGATGTAACTCATGGCCCTTGCCGCTCAGCTCGTTACAGGCCAGCTGGTGAAACAGGTACCTGCTCGCCGGAATATGCTGACCGCACAGCCTTCCCACTAAAACCAGGCGAAACCCCACCTCTTGTGACAGGATGTAATCGTGAAGAGTATGCTGTGCTTATTGTTTTTGGTAAACCGATGGAGAGTTGATCTACTCTTAGGTTATAAAAACATATAGCTTTGATTAAAATTAGATACGTATCTATGTAGAGGTCGGGGAACATACATAGATACGATAAATTTCATATAGGTTTTTTTGAAAAAAATTCAAACTACAGCCTTATATTTTATTAAATTTCAGATATTATATATTTTCATAGAATTTAAGTACAAACTTTTTAATATGATTTTAATACAATAGGTTAAAAATTTGACTAATGGGACGCATGAATAAAATAACGGGAGCAAAAATTTTGATCTCTCAAACAAATCATAAAAACTAAAGGAAAAAAAATGACAGATGATAATTTTGATAAAGATTTCGACAAAATCCATGATGCAATAGATGATACCATTAATAATTTAGAAGAAACAGGATCTGAATTACCAGATGTAGCTTTTGTAATGCTAGTGGAAGCAGCAAATCTGATGGAACATTGTGGCTGGACGAAAGAAGAAATATCAGGAATGGTTATCGATTTTTTATCATCAGATGAATCTACCGCAGAATTACCAAAAGAAGAATAACTTAATTTGAAAATCTAGGCACACTAAATAATATATGATCATGGCAAGAGTGGTATAAAACTCTGACCTCAAATTCACTTTAGCGGCTTCGGCTAATTCAAAAAGATTATCCAGATGAAATTTAATGAGATCAAATACCGTATCTGTAGAATGGCATCAATCATAGCAGTCTTATGGGTAATCATTGGATTTTCTGAACTATCGTCTCACGGTTATGAATTAATAAAATTCTTTATAAATATTATACAACCGGTATTATGTGTATTAGCTCTAAATTGGATAGCTTATAATCGAATAACTTTGTGGATTAAGGACAAATAAGTAGATTTATTTTGATAATAATTAATTTATTAGCGTACTCATAAAAATATTTTTAATATTACTGGTACAATAAAAGCTGTTAATATAGCATTTAGCCCCATGCCTAAGCCAGCAAATGCACCAGCAGTTGGGTGTACTTGGAAAGCCCTTGCAGTGCCAATACCATGAGCAGCCACACCTACAGCCAGTCCACGAGCTCGCCAATCTTTGATACCAAGAGCATTAAGTAATGGCGTAGCTATAATTGCGCCAATGATTCCTGTAATTATAACTAAAACTGCAGTCAATGTAGGCGAACCGCCTAATTGATCAGAAATTCCTATGGCTACGGGAGCAGTCGCGGATTTAGGCAGTAAAGAAACTAGAGCAACGTCACGAATACCAAAAGTATAAGCAATTACTAAAGCAGATAGAATGGCCGTAAGAGACCCCGCAGTTAAAGCAGCTAATATGGGTAAAGTTGCACGCCTTACCTGTGTTATATTTTGGAATAAAGGCATCGCAAGCGCTACGGTTGCTGGACCAAGTAAAAAGTGAATAAATTGTGCACCCTCAAAGTAGGTTTCATATTTAGTACCTGTTGACCAAAGAAGAATCGCTAAAACTGATACTGCTATCATTACAGGATTAACGTAGGGTCGCCGATTAAAATAGCGAAATGCAGCATCACCTGCAGAATAAGCACAAAGTGTTGATGTTAGCCAAAATAACGGTTCTTGGTTAAGATAACCCCAAATTTCAATGAAATCTTTCATTTAATATCCTCAAAGCTTGGATTATCACCAAATAAATTTGCAACGCATACAAAAGCATAGGCTGTGACAGTTATAGTCAAAATTGTAGAACCAATTAATGCAAAGACAAGCCCAAGCCCCTGCCCACCTAAGACACCAAAATGTCCAACTATGCCAACACCTGCTGGTACAAATAGAAGAGATAAGTGGCTTAATATTCCATCAGTTAATGGGCACATTATTTTTTGAAGTGGTTTATAAAAATGTAATGCGATTAATAGGATAATCATACCCCAAACTGGTCCAGGCAGAGGAAGGTTAAAACTGCGTAATATCATTTCCCCGACTAACTGACAGATTAAAATTATCATAAAGGCGAATGGCATAGCTAAGATCCTTAATTACAAGCTCTAAAAAATATATTTTAAATATAAAAAAGTAGAAGAGATCTTAACCCTTTAAAAAAATTATGATATAAAAGGATTAATAAACCCTAATGCACTTTGCAAATCTAAATACAGTCTAAGAAAATATGGTGGGTGATAAGAGACTCGAACTCCTGACATCTTCGGTGTAAACGAAGCGCTCTACCAACTGAGCTAATCACCCTACGTGGTGCGGTTTACCCAAGGTTTGATCTGGCTTCAAGTACCTTTTACCATCTATTTGAATTTTTTCTACTCTAGTAAGAAAAAAAGGTCGTAAAGCAAGCTAAACGACCTTTTTTTATGATAAGTTTTATACTTAATGTGCTAATTGAACTCCATGGGCATTCTCAGCACGTTTTGCTGCTGCAGCTTCTTCTGCTGCTTCATCCCATTCAATCGATACAGGAGTAGAAATTAGTGCATGTTTAATAACTTCAGTTACATGATTAACTGGAATTATTTTTAAGCCAGCCTTAACGTTATTAGGTATTTCTGGTAAATCTTTTTCATTATCTGCTGGAATTAAGACAACTTTTATTCCACCACGTAGCGCCGCTAATAACTTTTCCTTGAGTCCACCGATAGGCAAAACATTGCCACGCAAAGTAACTTCCCCTGTCATTGCTATATCTTTACGAACAGGAATAGATGTCAAAACAGAAACTATCGATGTTACCATACCAACACCCGCAGAAGGTCCATCTTTTGGTGTCGCTCCTTCAGGGACGTGAACGTGAATGTCTATTTTATCAAATTGTGTAGGCTTTACTCCTATTTCAGGTGCAATTGAACGCACAAAAGAAGACGCTGCATCAATGCTTTCTTTCATTACATCGCCCAATGTTCCCGTAGTCTTCATCCGGCCTTTACCTGGTAATCTTAAAGCTTCAATATGTAGTAATTCACCTCCAACAGATGTATACGCTAAACCTGTCACTACTCCAACTTGATCAGTCTCTTCGGCAAGGCCATATTTGAATTTCTTAACCCCTAAATAATCGCTTAATGTATCTTTTGTAACGGCAACAGACTTGGCCGTGCCTTTTACTATAGCAGTTAATGATTTTCGACATAGTTTGCCTAATTCTCGCTCTAAACTTCTTACTCCAGCTTCACGAGTATAACGGCGGATCATTTCTTTCAAACCGTCATCAGTTAACGAGAACTCATCTACTTTTAAACCATGATTTTTAATCTGTTTACTTAATAAATGTTGCTTAGCTATCTCATACTTTTCATCTTCAGTATAACCTGATAATGGAATAATTTCCATTCTATCTAATAATGGGCCAGGCATATTGTAAGTATTTGCAGTTGTTAAAAACATTACATTTGAGAGATCATATTCTACTTCCATATAATGATCTGTAAACGTGCTATTTTGTTCAGGATCTAAAACCTCTAACATTGCAGAAGCTGGGTCACCACGAAAATCTTGACCCATTTTGTCTATTTCATCCAACAATATCAAAGGATTATTAGTTTTAGCTTTTTTCATTGCTTGAATAATTTTACCCGGCATAGATCCAATATATGTCCTACGGTGACCACGAATCTCACTTTCGTCACGAACTCCACCTAGTGAAATCCGAATAAACTCTCGTCCAGTAGCCTTCGCTACCGATTTACCAAGTGATGTTTTACCAACACCAGGAGGGCCAACAAGACATAGGATTGGGCCTTTTATTTTGGTAGAACGTTGCTGGACTGCTAAATATTCAATAATTCTTTCTTTAACTTTATCTAAGCCATAATGATCTTTATCTAAAACCTGTTGTGCTGCATTTAAATCTTTTTTCACTCGTGATTTCTTATTCCAAGGTATGGATGTCAGCCAATCAAGGTAATTTCGCACAACAGTCGCTTCAGCAGACATTGGTGACATATTACGTAATTTTTTTAATTCACCTTCTGCTTTTTCACGTGCTTCTTTTGAGAATTTAGTATTTTTGACTAACTCTTCCAACTCCGAGGTTTCATCTTCACCACCTTCACCATCACCTAGTTCCTTTTGAATAGCCTTCATTTGCTCATTTAGATAATATTCACGTTGTGTACGTTCCATTTGATTTTTTACACGTGATTTAATTTTACGCTCAACTTTAAGAACAGACATTTCGCCTTGCATAAGGCCATAAATTGCTTCTAGTCGCTCGCCTAAATCAAGGGTCTCTAAAAGCTCTTGCTTTTGGTCAACTCGAATTGCCAAGTGGCCCGCAACTGTATCCGCTAAAGCATCAGCATTGTCACTTTCAAGAGCTGTCGACAAAGCTTCTTCAGGAACATTCTTATTCATTTTAGCATAACGTTCAAATTCTTTTGAAACTGTACGCGTTAAAGCTTCAATAACGGCTTCATCTTTTCGTGTTACTTCTAATACATCAGCGGTTGCTTCAAAAAATTCATCATTATCTAAGTATTCAGTGATTTGTACACGCTCTTGGCCTTCAACTAAAACTTTTACAGTTCCATCAGGCAGCTTTAATAACTGCATAACAGTAGCTAAAACACCATTTTGGTAAATAGTTTCAGTTGATGGATCATCCTCGGATGGGTCAATTTGGGAAGCAAGAATAATTTCCTTACTTTCTTCCATCACTGCCTCTAAAGCGCGAACAGATTTTTCGCGACCAACAAACAATGGAACAATCATATTTGGGAAAACAACTATATCTCTTAATGGTAAGACGGGGAAGGAGACACTTTTAGCATCAGTCATGGTAATTCCTTTAATTTAGCAAGAGATTAATAGTCCCACATTTGTAGCAACGCAAAATCTCTCCTGTAAGTTTAGCTAGTTATAATGTGGTTAATGATCGCAAGAAGTCAAGGAACAGCACCCTAATTTTTTATTAAAAGTTAATATTTTTGATCACTTCTTTGTAATAACTCAAATCGGCTCAATATCACCTTCTTTACGTACGTTATGAAAATTTGAAACAAACGTATCAAGTGAGTTAGAAGCAATTGCTCCACGCAAACCCTCCATCAGTACCTGATAGTAATGTAAGTTGTGCCAAGTAAGTAACATTGAACTAATAATTTCTCCAGCTCGATGCACATGATGTAAATAAGCACGGCTATAATTTTTGCAGCATGGACATTCACATGTTGAATCCAAAGGTCGCGGGTCATCTCTATGTCTGGCATTGCGTAAATTAATAGGACCCATTCTAGTTAAAGCTTGACCCGTTCGCCCCGATCTACTTGGTAAAACGCAATCAAACATATCAATTCCACGCTGAACAGCACCTACAATATCATCTGGCTTACCTACCCCCATTAAATACCGAGGCTTGTCTTGTGGCAATTGGTTGGGTGCATAATTAAGTACTTCAAACATTAAATTCTGCCCTTCACCAACCGCTAAACCACCAACAGCATAACCATCAAATCCAATATTAGTAAGCTTTTCAGCACTTTCCTCACGCATATCTTTAAATGTAGATCCTTGTTGAATTCCAAATAGTGCATAACCTGGGCGGTCACCAAAAGCATCCCGAGATCTTTGAGCCCATCGCATAGATAAATCCATGCTAGACTTTGCTTGCTTATCAGTAGCAGGGAATGGTGTGCACTCATCGAATGACATTACTATATCAGAACCCAATAACTGCTGGATTTTCATAGAGTATTCTGGTGTTAAATTATGAACAGATCCATCAATGTGGCTTTTAAATTTAACACCCTCTTCAGTCAGCTTGCGTAAATCAGTCAAACTCATGACTTGATATCCGCCCGAATCTGTTAAAATAGGGCCTTTCCAATTCATAAATTTGTGTAAACCACCCAAATTATGAATACGCTCAGCCCCTGGCCTCAGCATTAAATGATATGTATTTCCTAATAAAATATCTGCCCCAGTAGATAGTACACTCTCAGGTAGCATTGCTTTGACAGTAGCAGCCGTACCTACTGGCATAAATGCTGGCGTACGAATATCACCTTTAGGCGTTGTTATTACCCCTGTACGGGCACGCCCATCAGTAGCATTAATATTAAATTGAAAACGATTTGTCATGTCGAGTTACCTTGAAGGTTTGTTTTTCTATTTCTTATATGTTTAGTCAGAAATTCCAAGCAAGAAGAATAATATACTGTTTAAATACAGATGGACGTATCGCTTAGTATTCCCTATAAGTTTAGTCAGGAATTCCAAGCGAGAAAAATAATGAACGCTTCAAATGATGCACCAATGGAAGGCACACCGTTAATTGTGCCATCAAGTACAGATCATGTTTTGTATGAGCCCATCTGTGAGGCATGCAGAACTGTGCATGACCCAGAAATCCCTGTAAACATCTTTGACCTTGGATTAATTTATACTATTGAAATTTCTGATTCTGGGGTTGTTGATGTCAAAATGTCACTAACAGCACCTGGATGTCCAGTTGCCGGTGAAATGCCAGGATGGGTACAAGATGCAATAGAACCTGTACCAGGAGTGCAGTCTGTCAACGTAGAGCTAATATGGGAACCGCAATGGGGCATGGATATGATGTCTGATGAGGCTCGTTTAGAATTGGGTTTTATGTAAATGTTTAGCATTCCGGGAAAACAAGCAGTTACTATAACTAAAAAAGCAGCAAACCAAATTCGTAAACTTATGAAGCTTGGTGACAAAAAAGGTTTACGTGTTGGAGTTAAGAAAGGTGGCTGCGCCGGGATGGAGTATACAATGGATTATGTAGACGACATAGATCCAAATGATGAAGTTATTTCTCAAGATGGTGCTACAGTTATGATTGCACCAATGGCACAAATGTTTTTGTTTGGCACTCAAATTGATTACGAAGTGTCATTACTTGAAGCAGGCTTTAAATTTAATAATCCAAACGTTTCAGAAGCATGTGGATGTGGTGAAAGCATTAAATTTGAAGGTATGTAATCTTGCAAAAGATGGCTTAACTTTAAAATACACACAAATAAATCACAGCTTTAAAAACGATTGGAACAATTGTGAGTATTAAAATATAATATTTAATAAAATATTTTAATAACATCAGTCCTGATAAGTAATAAAACTCAATACAAAGGAATATATTATGCGCAAACCTATGGTTGCTGGAAATTGGAAAATGAATGGCTTGAGAGCAAACCTTTCTGAAGTTGCAGCAATTGATCAAGCAGCCGCTAAAGCTAATTGTGATGTTATTTTATGTGTTCCAGCAACTTTGATTTCACAATTAGCCTTAAAAGCAAAAAATATTTTTATTGGAGGCCAAACTTGTCACAATGAGGCATCAGGGGCACATACCGGTGATATTTCTGCAGAAATGTTACAAGATACTGGTGCACAATATGTAATTTTAGGACACTCAGAACGTCGCATTGACCATGCTGAAAAAGATGAATCTATACAACAGAAAGTTCTAGTGGCGTGGCAATTTGGGTTAAAAGCTATAGTATGCATCGGTGAAACTTTAGATCAACGTGATAGTAAAATTACATTAGGTGTTATAGGCAAACAGTTATTAAATTCTATTCCAGACAGCGTTTCTGGTGAAAACTTAGTAATAGCTTATGAGCCTATTTGGGCTATTGGAACAGGATTGACACCCACTACTGATCAAATTTCAGAGGTTCATAATTTTATCCGTGTTAGCTTAGAACATCGTTTTGGTGATCAATTAGGACATTCTATCAATATTTTATACGGTGGATCGATGAATGGTAAAAATGTAGTAGAAATTTCAGCTATTCCTAACGTAGATGGAGGCCTGGTTGGTGGTGCATCCTTAAAAGCACAAAACTTTATACCTATAATAGAATCTATAGGTTAACTATATCGCGTTCAATTTTGGTTAATTTCCTTTTTTTGGATTAACCAAAAGCATCAGGTTCGCTATCTTTACGAGTTTGGATATACAACTTTAAAGCTTCATCAATTTTAAGATCAATTGGGGGCTGAATATAATCTCCTAACATTTTATGAACCTTTTCATTTGCTAATGTAACAGTGTCTTTTTCACCGTCTTCAGTCCATGTCTCAAAAGGTTTATAATCTAAAACGCCTGAACGCCAAAAGCTACTTTTAAAGTTATTTTGTGTATGATCACAGCCCAAATAATGCCCACCTGGTCCAACTTCCCGTATAGCACCCATTGCCTGTCCATTTTCAGACATATCTATACCCTCAGCAATTGAATGTAGTACTCCTAACTGATCTGCATCCATCACTAATTTCTCAAGGCTAGAAACTAATCCACCCTCTAGCCAACCTGCAGCATGTAAACAGAAGTTAACACCTCCCAGTAATGCTGCGTTCAATGTATTTGATGTTTCATAAGCCGCTTGAGCATCTGGAAGTTTAGAACCACATAAAGCCCCACCTGAACGGAATGGCAGCTTTAGGCGTCGCGCTAACTGTCCAGCGCCATAAAGGATTTTTGACGCTTCTGGCGTGCCAAATGTAGGTGCACCTGAATTCATATCAATTGAAGCTACAAAAGCACCCATAATTACAGGTGCACCTGGTCGGCATAATTGATTATAAGCAACACCAGCCAAGGCTTCTGCTAATACTTGTGTTAATGTACCAGCAACAGAAACAGGCGCCATAGCTCCACCAACGATAAATGGTGATACGATACAGGCTTGATTATTTTGGGCGTAAACTTCCATTGCACCCATCATAATATCATCAAAAACCATTGGCGAGTTAATGTTAATCAATGAAGTCATGACTGTGTTATTTTGTACAAAGTCTTCGCCAAATAGAATATTACACATATTTACACTATCTTGCGCATTTTGTGGTGCAGTAACAGATCCCATAAACGGTTTATCTGTTAGTGTCATGTGAGCATAAAGCATATCTAAATGGCGTTTATTAACTGCTACGTCAGTTGGCTCACAGACTGTACCACCTGAATGGTGTAAATATTTAGACATGTAGGTTAATTTAACTATTTTATGGAAATCAGCCATGGTTGCATAACGGCGTCCACCTTCTAAATCACGAATAAAAGGAGGGCCATAAACTGGGGCAAGAACCATGGTCTTACCACCTATTTCAACATTCTTTTCTGGATTACGCGCATGCTGAGTAAACTTTTCTGGCGCCGTTTTGATTAGTTTACGAGCCAATCCACGAGGAATTCTAACTCGGTCACCATCTATATTGGCACCAGCTTCTTTCCAACGCTTGATAGCAGCAGGATTATCTGGAAAATTTACGCCAATTTCTTCTAATATTGTTTCAGCATTATATTCTATGATATCTAAAGCTTCATCATTTAAAACTTCAAAATTAGGAATATTTCGCTCGATGAACCTTGCCGTCTCGATCACAACAGCCGTTCGCTCTGCACGCCGCGCCGCGCCGCCTCCACCGCGGGTTCGGCGACTTACAGGGGCTTGCTCAACTGTATCTGACATAATTCAAATCCTTTATAATTTTAATTATATTACGATCGGATAAAAAAACACACCGTTACAAATTCGGCTATTGTGTGTCGATGGCGACATTTGGTTTTATTTTTGCCATTTAAGAGAAGCATTAAATAAAAATATTTATTTTATAGGTTTTCAAAGTTTTATTTTAATTAGCGTGGGTAACAATCCCTCTTGCACCACTACTGTCATGAGAATAAACCGCCTTCATGACAGATATATCACATGACCGCCTCCTCATTATCGATTTCGGTAGCCAAGTAACTCAACTAATAGCACGTCGCTTGCGTGAACTGAATGTTTACTGTGAAATTCATCCCTTTAATAAAGTAGATGAGGCATTTTTAAATGCGTTCAGCCCAAAGGCTGTTATACTATCTGGTGGACCTTCTTCAGTAACTACAGAAGGTAGTCCACGAGCTCCAGAAGCATTGTTTGCAATGGGTGTGCCTTTACTAGGCATTTGCTATGGCCAGCAAGTGATGATGCATCAGCTTGGCGGCAAAGTTGAATCAGGTCATGATACAGCAGAGTTTGGTCGTGCCTATGTCAGCCCAGGTTCAAAAAAATTAAATATACTTGATGGCTGGTTTGTAAATGGCAATGAACAGGTCTGGATGAGCCACGGGGATCACGTATCAAAGATTGCAAAAGGATTCCAAGTGTATGGAACTTCTCCAAATGCTCCATATGCTATTATAGCAGATCTTCAGAGAGACTTTTATGCTGTTCAGTTCCACCCTGAAGTACACCACACGCCAAACGGAGCAAAGTTATATGAAAATTTTGTTCGACTAGCAGGTTTCACTGGCGATTGGACTATGGGCGCTTACCGCGAGCAAGCTATTACAGCCATAAAGGATCAAGTGGGTAATCAACAGGTGATATGTGGCCTCTCAGGGGGCGTTGATAGTTCTGTTGCGGCTGTATTGTTACACGAAGCAATTGGGGATCAATTGACATGTGTCTTTGTCGACCATGGCTTACTCCGTATGGACGAAGCCGACGAAGTCGTGAAAATGTTCCGTGATCATTATAATATGAAGCTAATACATGCAGATGAACGTGAATTGTTTCTTGGCGAATTAGACGGCCAATCAGATCCAGAGACTAAGCGTAAAATTATAGGCAGACTATTTATTGATGTTTTCGATAAATATGCAAAACCTATTGGAGCTAAATTCTTAGCTCAAGGCACCCTGTACCCTGATGTAATAGAAAGCGTATCTTTTTCTGGTGGCCCATCAGTGACTATAAAATCTCATCACAATGTTGGTGGTTTGCCCGAGAAAATGGATATGGCTTTAGTAGAACCCTTACGTGAGCTATTCAAAGATGAAGTTCGTGCTTTAGGTGTTGAGTTGGGATTGCCTGCAAGTTTTGTTGGTCGACACCCCTTTCCTGGCCCTGGACTTGCTATCAGATGTCCTGGCGAAATTACTCGTGAAAAATTAGAAATTTTACGTAAAGCAGATGCTGTATATATCGATCAAATCCGCAAACACAATTTATATGATGAAATTTGGCAAGCCTTTGTAGCTATTTTACCAGTTCGCACAGTTGGCGTAATGGGTGATGGACGTACTTATGATTTTGCATGCGCGTTACGTGCAGTTACTTCAGTTGATGGTATGACCGCTGATTATTATCCTTTTACACATGAATTCTTAGGTGAAACGGCAACTCGCATTATAAATGAGGTTGAAGGTATTAATCGTGTTACTTATGATATTACGTCAAAGCCTCCTGGCACAATTGAGTGGGAGTAATTATTATTTTTTAAATCATTGATTTATCACAGTAAATACACTGTGTGTATTTGGCTTTCAAAATAAGAGATGATAGAAATAAATTCGTTGATGATACCGCAGGAATGCTGAAGTCCGAGCGTGAAAATTATTTAGCAGAACACTTCACCTAAAAATTCAGTCTAATACGCAACAAGGCAAAAGCTACTTTTCAATTACAAAAAAAAAGTATGTAGCAGTATCTAAATTTCCACAAACCTGGTGTTGAAATAGGACACGTTTTACTGGAAGACACTCAACAACAAGGTACTTACAACACTTCTTAAACTTTATTAGCAAAGAACTTGGCTTACAGTTGATATGTTTAAAAGTACATTTGCTAAAGGGCATGGTCAGAAATGAAAAGTCTAAAATTGTTAGTAACAAACCCGTCTTTATTCATAAAAAAAGTATTTGGAGGGCCATTACGTTTATACAAAATACATATTCTTAAGGATGAATTTATTATCGAAATGACTCGGTGGAAAAAAAATAAAGGTGATAAAACGCATAGGCTAGATTATCCAACATTAACAGAAGAATCAATAGTGTTTGACTTAGGTGGTTATCTTGGCGATTTCGCACACGCCATAAATAAGAAATATGGCTGCTACGTTTATGTTTTTGAACCTCATCAAAAATTCTATGAAGAATGTACAAAAAGATTTTCTATAAATCCAAAAGTCACTCCTCTAAACTTTGGGGTCTCCGACGTTGACGGAAAATTTTTCTTGTCCGATAGTGTTGATGGTTCATCATTTTCGAATCCAACACATGAGAATAAACAAGGCATAGAATGTATCGTAAAAGAGTTCTTTAAAACTCTTTCAGATTTGGATATTGCTAAAGTAAATTTGATGAAAATAAATATTGAAGGAGGTGAATATCCTTTACTCATGCACATTGCCGACAATGATAAGTTGGGTTTAGTGGATGAATATCAAATTCAATTTCATAACTTCATTGAAGATGCTGAACACAAACGTGAGAGCATAATTAAGTCCTTGAGTAAGACACATAAACGGACTTGGTGCTATACGTTTGTTTGGGAAAATTGGAAGAAAATCTAACAATTTTGGGCAATTTACAAACACTGATAAAACAGCAAACACATTTAAGCTGACAAGTTACACAGAAAGTCTATACCTTGAATTAATCTATAAAAAATTAAGTTAAATAGATTACTTTATGTATGAGATACCACGTATTTCAAAATCAAGATATAAATTGAAAATAGGCAAATCAAGTGTTTAAATCTTTTTCCAACACATTGCAGGCAGTTATTTGGATGACTGGCACAATAGTATCTTTTTCTGCGATGGCTGTTTCAGGGCGTGAAATATCATTCGAACTCGATACATTTGAAATAATGATGTACCGCTCGTTAATTGGATTTATTATAGTATTTCTATTCTCAACGATTTTAAACACTCGCAGCCAAATTAATACAAATAAGTTTGGCCTTCATTTTGCCCGAAACGTATCTCACTTCGTGGGACAGAACTTGTGGTTTTATGCATTGACACTAATCCCATTCGCACAACTTTTTGCATTTGAATTTTCAGTACCACTTTGGGTTATGATAGCCGCACCATTTTTATTAGGTGAAAAATTAACAAAAATTAGAGTTATTTCCATTTTGGTTGGTTTTATTGGTATCTTAATTGTCACCCGCCCCTGGCTTGCAGGCTTAGCACCCGGCATTATCCCTGCAGCCCTTTGTGCCGTCGGTTTTGCTTGTAGTGTTATTTTTACAAAACAACTCACAAAAACTACTACAATTACGTGCATCCTATTTTGGTTAACTTTGATGCAATTAGGTTTAGGAATAATATGTGCAGGTTATGACGGTGATATAGCTTTACCCTCTAAGTCTAGTTTACCTTGGATTATCGTAATAGGTTTAGGCGGATTGCTTGCACATTTTTGTATAACAAAGGCACTACAGCTTGCACCTGCAACAGTTGTCACACCCATTGATTTTTGTCGATTACCAATCATCGCAGCGATTGGATATATTTTTTATAATGAAGCATTGGATATATTTATTATAGGCGGTGCCATTCTTATTTTCATTGCTAATTATATCAATATTTGGTCGGAAACACGCAAGAAAGTGACACAGTAAACATGGCTACTTTCTTTGGATACGGATCACTAGTTAACTTACGCACACACAAGTATCATAATCCTAAACCAACTCAAATTGTTGGGTGGAAACGTGAATGGGTCAGCTCATCCATTAGAGATATTGCATTTCTATCTGTTAGACCAAGTAAAACCACAACATTACAAGGAATGAGTGCAAGTACGGAAAATATTGGCTGGAAATCATTAGATTTACGTGAAACTGGGTATTTTCGGCACAAACTACTTAATTTAAATATGCAGATGTATATTGGTGACCCAAAGACAATTAATGATCATATTAAACAACCCATTTTACTTAGCTATATAGATTGTGTGATCCAAGGGTATCATGAACACTTTGGAGAACAAGGTGTGATTGATTTTTTTGCCACAACAGTCAATTGGGATCACCCAATTTTAAATGACCGTAATTTACCACAATATCCTCGTGCCATAACTTTAAAGCAATACGAACAGGATCTGGTAGATTATCATCTAGCTCAATTGTGAAACAGCAATCACTTTCTCTATCTGCATGGATAACTTTATCTTTACTTGCTATAATTTGGGGTGGAAGCTTTTTAGCGTACTCACTAATTTTAAGAGAAGTTCCTATTTTTACAATGGTTGCAAATCGCGTTCTTTGGGCAAGTTTAATACTTTGGGTTATCATATTTGCGCTAAGAATCCCTCTTCCAAAACTAAAACAATGCGGTCCATTATTTGTCATGGGCATATTAAACAATGTCATTCCATTTTCTATGATTGCTTGGGGGCAAACTCACATTGAAAGTGGCCTTGCCTCAATACTGAACGGTACAACTGCTATTTTTACCTTTGTTTTGGCAGCTGTGCTATTTAATGATGAACGCCTATCACGCAAAAAAGGTCTTGGAGTAGCAATCGCTTTTATTGGCGTATGCATTGTCATAGGGTTAGAAGCTATGCGCAACTTTAACATTAGATCTTTAGCTCAACTATCATTGATAATAGCTTGTATATCATACGCATCAGCAGCTGTTTGGGCACGTGCTAATATAAAAGGTATTCACCCAATAATGGCTGCTACAGGCATGCTATCGAGTGCCTCCATAATTATGGTTCCATTAGCTTTATTTATAGATGGATCTCCAAATTATAATTTTTCTTCTACAACGCTTGGTGCAATGGCTTTTTTATCTTTTCCAGCGACAGCAATTGCATATCTTTTATATTACCGAGGACTACGTCAAGCTGGGAGTGCAAACCTGTCACTAGTCACATTGTTGGTACCCCCAATGGCTGTTATTTGGGGTGCACTAGTGTTGGGCGAAAGGCTGCACTCTTCAGCCTACATTGGGTTTGTATTAATTGCTTTAGGAATGGTCATTATTGATGGGCGCTTACTAAAACGCGAAAAGCGTTGAATTTAATGTAAATTTTTGATTTACCTAATATAAACGAGGGCACGGAGCATATGCTTTATAATTCAGCATCAGACTGGGAATCTTCAAAATCTAAACGCGTAATGCTTTTTGGAATGTCAGGCTTGGGCAAAACTTACATTTCAGAAATGTTAAGGAATAATGGCGACTGGTTTCATTACAGCATCGATTATCGAATTGGCACTCGCTACATGGGAGAACACATTGCTGATAACTTTAAAAAAGAAGCAATGCGCACTCCATTTCTAGCAGAACTTTTGCAATCTGATGCAATTTACATTGCTGCAAATATGAAATTTAGTGATTTATCACCACTATCGACTTACCTGGGAAAACCTGGAAATCTTAAAAACGGTGGTATTTCGTTTGCAGAATACCTTCGCCGTCAGCGATTACACCGTGATGCAGAAATTAATTCAATGATAGATACTGTTCACTTTATTGATCGTGCTAAATCATTATATAATTACGATAATTTTGTTTGTGATACATCTGGTTCAGTCGTCGAAGTGGTAGATTGTGATGACCCGGACGATTATGTATTAAAAGCTTTATCCAAACATGTATTGCCTGTTTGGATTGAAGGATCATCAGATCACACTGAAGAATTAGTTCGACGCTTTGCAGCAGCACCCAAACCAATGTACTATCAAGAATCTTTTTTGATAAATTGTTGGACAAACTACCTAGAAGAAAAAAATATTTCAGAGGCAAATGTAAATCCAGATGATTTTATCGTGTGGGGTTATCGTCAACTTTTAGAGAATCGTCTCCCACGGTATCGTAAGATAGCAGAAAAATGGGGTATTACTCTTAACGCTAATGATGTGGCTAAAGTAAAATCTGCAGAAGGTTTTAATTCTTTAATAGCAAAAAATTTGAAAAGATAAAAAATGCCAATTCGTATTCCATCAAAATTACCAGCATTCGATGTTTTAAAGTCAGAAGGTGTGGACGTCATGTCTAATACCGATGCTAATCGCCAAGACATCAGACCATTACGTATTGGATTATTAAACCTGATGCCACTAAAAATTCAAACTGAAACTCAATTTTCACGCTTAATTGGCTCTACACCCTTGCAAATTGAGCTTACCCTAATTCGTATGTCAGAACATCAAAGTCGCCATACGGCACCTGAACATATGGAATCTTTTTATAAAAGCTTTGAAGAGATACAAAATCAAAAATTTGATGGGCTCATCATTACAGGTTCTCCAATTGAACATCTTCCATTTAGTGAGGTAACTTACTGGAATGAATTAAAAAAAGTTTTTGATTGGACGCAAAAAAATGTCCATTCAACCTTTGGTGTTTGCTGGGGTGGAATGGCAATGATTAATCATTTTCATGGCGTAAAAAAACATATTCTAGATAAAAAAGTTTTTGGTTGTCACCGCTGCCAAGTTACCAACCCATCATCAAGGTTTTTAACTGGGTTTTCAGATGACTTGGTAATTCCAGTAAGCCGATGGACTGAAAATAGAGCCGAAGAAATTAGCAATGTAGGCCTTGATATATTAATCGATAGCAAAACTTCAGGCCCGTGTTTGGTAGAAGACGCTAAACATCGCGCATTATACATATTCAATCATTTTGAATATGACCGAGATACGCTTAAGCAAGAATATGATCGTGATATTGAAAACAATACACCAATTAATGTTCCTATGAACTATTACCCTAATGACGATCCCTCAAAAAAACCTTTAAATAAATGGCGCAGTCATGCGCATTTACTTTATGCAAATTGGATCAATCAGATTTATCAAAGTACACCCTTTGATATTAATGATATTGGAAGTTAAGATATAGACATCGAAAACACAAAGTATAAAATATAATGGATAATCACCAGATACCAGTAAACGCAAACCTGCGACGCTGCCCAAGATGTCAGTCAGTTCTCAATACTGTAGCAGTGCATGGTCATGAACAATGTAATATTTGTAAATCTAATATATTCGAATGCTGTTCAGGCGATACCTGTGCGACAGATCATGATTTGGCTTCAGGATATAAAAAAATATAAAACTCTCGGGATATATCCAGATCTAATTAAACCTTAAAAAACAGCTTTTTAATGAAAATATAAAAGTAGTAATAATCTTAAAAATATTTAATTTTTTATATTAAATGTTTACTTATCATTTATGTGCATGCCATTTTTCTAAAACTGCATAGGCTTTCATTCTGTCTTTATTTATGCGTGATACTGTCATGGCCGGTAGCCCTAATTCTCTAGCTGTCGCATTAACACCGTTTCCATAATCAATCATCATTATAATCTGATCGACCTGTGCTTTATTGTAGGTAGGCTTGCGCCCCCTATATGCGTCTGGATTAATATACTTCTTATAAGCAATTCCAGCTATCTGAGCCTCTTTGGAAGTTTCTGACTGTGAAGTTGCGCTGGCAGTCATAAATGCGATCAGTGCGTCGCGTACAGCTTTAGACACGTCATCTGTGGGTCGAGCATCAAAAGTCATTTCATTTATAATCGTACAAATAGTTATACCATGGTTCATAAACCACTGAATATTAGCTGTAACGTCTTGATAGTTATGCCCAAGACGATCGATCCAACGAACAACTAAAGTGTCGCCGTCTCTTAAGATGTCAAACAGTCGCTTACCTTCAGTTCTATCTTCAAGCTTAGTGGAAACTCCGCTAACTGCATGATCTGCAACTACAGTATCAATTGAAAATCCAGCGTCTACCGCTTGTGTAGTTTGGTGATCAATTGTTTGTTCTGCTGTAGATACTCGCGTATACAATACCGTAGCCATTTTTCCAATTTCTCCATTTAAATAAATTATATGTTAACTATAGACGTAACGCAAAGAAAATGTAACCCCTAGTGTTATGATTTAAAATATGAAAATTTTTTAAATTCAAGATTAGAGGTGTTTTTTGAGTAGAAAAAAATATGATTACGTTATTTAATTATTGAATCAGTATTCTAAAATGATAATAATTTAGGAAAGTCAAAAAATATAAATTGGATATTGTTGATTAGTATTATTTTTAATTTGATTAAAATCAATGTTAGGAATTTTGGATGGCAAAACGTTTTATAGTGTGGCTAATGCTGTACTCTTGCACAATAACTGCTGCAGCTGGAGCTATTTGGTTCGTTGGTGATATAAATGCTAACAACTGGATAGAACCAGCCATTGCACCTCCTGCATGAATTTTTGGCCCAGTTTGGACTATTTTATATGCGCTTATAGCAATTAGTGGTTTTCGTATTCTATATTCCAAGCCACACAACTCTAAAGAGCTTGCAATTAGTTTGTGCGCCATTCAAATATGCCTTAATACTTTGTAGACGCCTGTCTTTTTTGGTGCATATGACTTAACTGGTGCATTAATCATAATAGTAATTCTATGGCTTGCAATTGCTGCCTTTGTGGCTGTTAGCTTTAAAATTGACAGAACAGCCAGCTGCTTGTTTATGCCTTATTGGGCATGGGTCTCATTCGCTGCTGTTCTTAATTATAGTTATATTGTGGTCAATCCGATAAATTAAATTTTTTAAAGGAATTGTTTCTGATGTTATCACTCTTTAAAAACACAATATTTACAATATGGTTAGTCGGTGCATTAGCATCCTTATCCATCGGATGGCTACATGGGCATTCCAAGCTACCGCTACAGTAGCAAAAATGAGTGCTGAGGCGGCAATCACTGCAGTTAAGCACAGAAAAAAATAGCAACTAAGGTTAGTAAGATTAAAGCTAAAGCAAGGTTAAAACGTATAATCACAATGATCCCGTTAGTTGGAGCTGCAGCTGGTATTTACTTCGAAGAACAAGAGTATATGGAATGGAAAGTAAATAATGTAGATGGATCAAGATCAGATTACATGTGTGAATTGGCTGAAATAACTTCAGATGTTTTAAATGAAGTACTTAACGAACTTCCAGAAGCACTAGTCCCCTCGCAAACTACTTTAAACAGCATAGTAAAAAAAGTGAAAGTTAACTAAAATAAGGTAAAATATACATGAATTTTCATGTGCCTTATAATGTATCATTCATTAACGCTTCAGCAACATCAATAATTGAGTAAACAGGGCAACCAGTGGCTCGCTCTATTGCTTGTTTATAAGGTGGTAGGTTTGTACATTCCAAAAGAAATACAGAGATATTTGGTTGTCTTTCTTTAAGTAATAATGCTTTATTTACAATAAAATTTTCTATAGTCAACGTATCAATTTTTTGTAATTGATCATTTTTAAGCTGTAAGATTGCATCAGAAAATGCAGAACAATCTTCCATTCCTGCTATACAGACTTCATGACGTTTAAGTCCAGCAGCTCGTAAAGCAATATCACCTAAACTTTTAAATGAAGCTGTTATGACCCCTACTGATCCCTCACCGAATTTCTTATAAATTTTTGGATACAAAGATAAAGCTGATACCATTACAGGGATGCTAACAGCATCAGCAATTGTATCTTGTATAGTAATCAAAAACCCACAGGTTGATATAATTGCAAATGCTCCATCAAATTCTAATTTTTTTGCAGCTTTGCAAAATAATTGAATAATTTCTTCAGATGGCATTTCATCCTTTACAAGATCTAAACTTCCAGCACCTTTTACAATGTGTATCCGCACAGGAAACATATAACTACTTTCGTTACCCGCATCACCAAGAACCCGTGGGAAGTTTGTATCCAGCATCATAATACCCAGAAAAGGAATATTTTTTTCATCCATCATCAAAATTTATCCAATTTAGGAGGCTGCTCTCTAAATAAGGTTGGCGTTAAAAACATCGGAATTTGGCTAGTTGCTACAAACATACTCAAAAGAGGATTTAAAGGCAAAACAGCCAAATAAAACGATAGATTTCGGTTGCCAAACATAAGCCCCAAAGCATTAGCCGTCTGCATCGAGCAACCACTTTTACTGATCCATCTAATAAATAGATTACCAAAAATATTCAAAATAAAGGCTAAAATAAAGATCATAAAAGATTGTAGCGGTGCACTGAAAACATACTTGAAAACACCATCAAATAATGGAAAAAGAAACAATATCATCGCAAGAGTTACCACCCCATTAAAAGCATCTTTATTTCGTTCAATATTTCCTTTTCCCAAAGCTATTTGAATACAAATACCTAGTAAAAATCCTCCAAAAATCATTATTGCAATGCACAAAGCTTGAACTAACATCTCCAAATCCAAATTAAGTCCAACAATTGAAAAACATAATGGTCCCAAAATTGGTAAAAAAAGAGTTGCCAACAGTGTTACTTGTAATGTTAAGCGAGAATTATATCCCAATAATAAGCTTAAACTTGTTGCTGAACTCAAAGGTGGTGATGCCGCAAAAACAACTAGCAATAATATATAGCTATCATCTAAATCAAACTGACGCCAAATGCACACTATTATTATACAAGTGGCAGGCATGAATAACACAACTATCCCGGCCAATAATAGAGATTTTTTCCATTCCATGAATTCTTGTATAATGTGTAAAACATCTAGGCGCGCAATTGCTAATCCTAAAACTAAAGAGACAAAAAAGGGTAACGCAGGCCGAAGTAAGATTGATAAAATTGGCAAAAAAGCAGCTAGAACTAGCCCTAATATTAGAACATACGATGCCTTCTGCCCGATTATGGACAGTAATTTTATCAAAACTATGGACCTCTTATATTATCAGGCAACCATGTGGCAAGTTCTGGCCAGATAACCAAAATTACAACCATCAGTAGCATCAATCCAACCATTGGAATAGCAGTCTTAGAAATATAAGAAATTTCATGCTTAGTCATACCCTGCAAAACAAATAGATTAAAACCAACTGGTGGAGTAACTTGTGCAGTTTCTATTACTACAACAAGAAAAATACCAAACCAAATAACGTCAATGCCTGCCTGTCTTATCATAGGCTCTACGATAGCCATCGTAAGGACAACCGAGGAAAGACCATCCATAAACATACCTAAGATAAGGTAAAATATAGTTAAAACAGCAATCAGAACAATTGGCGAAAGATTCATACTATCAATCCAACTGGCGAGGGCTCTTGGCAAGCCTGTAAATCCCATAGCTAAAGAAAGAAATGCTGCACCCATTAAGATAAGCGCAATCATAGCAGAAGTTCGTGTGGCACCCATCAAACTGGCACTAAAAGTTTCCCAGTTCAATGAACGTTGAATTGTGGCTAAAGCAAGTGAGCCCAATACGCCAACGGCAGCGGCTTCAGTTGCAGTTGCCCATCCGAAATACATTGAACCAATGACTGTAAATACTAACAACATAACAGGTATTAAAAAGCGACTCTCCTTAAACTTATTAGCAAAAGACATAGGCGGTTCTGGCTCAGGTCGTTCGTCTTTACGTAAATAATGCCATGCAATTATGTAGCTCATAAACAAGCCAGATAAAACTAACCCAGGGAAAATGCCCGCCATAAAGAGCTTTGTAATAGATTCATTAATAGTAACACCATAAACAATTAGTGTAAGTGAGGGTGGTATCATCAAACCAAGTGTGGCTGCTCCCGCCAGCGTACCTATAATCATATATTCAGGGTAACCACGCTTACGAAGTTCAGGAATCGACATCTTTCCCACAGTTGTCAATGTAGCTGCTGATGAACCTGAAACAGCAGCAAATAGTGTACATCCAGCAATATTTGTGTGAAGTAATCCCCCTGGCAACATCCGCATCCACGGAGCAAGTCCTCTAAATAAATCTTGCGATAAACGGGTTCTAAACAGAATTTCCCCCATCCAAATAAATAAAGGCAAAGCCGTTAATGTCCAGCTAGATGCACCGGTCCAAATTGTTGTGATCATAGCATCGCCTGCTGGCCGAGTTGTAAATAATTCCATTCCAACCCAGGCAACCCCCATAAGAGCTAAGCCTATCCAGACTGAGCTTCCAAGAAGCGCAAAAAGTACAAAAAGAAAAATAGCTGTTGCATAAAGTTCAGTCATTCTACTGCCTCACGTTTTATACTTGTTTTGCCATTAATCAAAAGACGGTAAAGGTTATCCCAAAGCGCAATCGCTAATAGAGTTGTACCGATAGACATCGGCAATTGAGGAAGCCAAACAGGCGTATAAACCCATTCGCTTCCAGATTGTGACCATAACTCTCCCCACTTGGTTGGCCATGTGCCAAACATACTGACTAAAGTTAAAAGCCATTCAGGCACTTGATCCATGCCCTGTGTTCTATCATTTAACATATCTGACATGAAGTTAGTTTTTACTGCATAGCGTGCAAAATATGTGGCTATTATAGACGCTATCAACATTGCAAAAGCATCAACCCATCTGCGCGTAAAATTATTTATATTTAAAACAATAGAAACGCGAATATGTGCTCCGTTATTTAACGCGTACGCGAACGCAAAAAAGGATGTTGCTGCCATTGCATACCCTGCAAATTCAGTCGAGCCTTGGAAGCTTACACTACTCCACCTTGCAATCATTTGCATTACAATAATTAATAATATCAGTACCATACAAATCGCAGCTAATGCGCCACTGGCCGTATACACTTTATCCAAATACCGCCAAATTGGTGTTAGTATCCGTTTAACGGTCACTGGATTTGTATAGCTAAATACTGCAATAATAGTAGGCATAACAAATAGCCATGCCCACAACGGCATTCCTAAAACTGACGCCCAATCATTCATAGTCACTCTCCTGTAGAATCGTGGCCCTCTAAATGTATGAAGGCCACGCGACTGTTTATATTAAAATCAGTTAGCGTTATAAGCATCTATGATTGCTTGACCATCTGGACCAACTTTTTCTAACCAATCATCAGTCATCCTAGCACCAATGACTTTTAGTTCCGCAAGAAAGTCAGAGCTTGCTGGCTCAACAGTCATGCCGCCCTTTTGCAACTCTTCAAAGTAGAAGTTTGCAAGGTCAGAGGACTTTTGTGCGCAAGAAGCACCTGTTTCATCGCCAGCTTTTTGTATTGCGGCTTGAGTACCTGCATCCAAACCATCCCAAACACCTTTGTTGACCATCACATAATTACGTGGCAACCATGCATTTACTTTATAATAATGGCTTAAATGTTCCCAAACTTTACGATCATAGCCAGTCGAACCTGACGAAATAAACGATTCAGCAACGCCAGTTGCCAATGCTTGGCTCAGTTCAGCGGCTTCAACCTGTACTGGGATCATACCAAGACCTTCAGCAAAAGATGCTGTTGCTGAATTATAAGAGCGAAACTTAACACCTTTTGTATCAGCACTAGAGTTCACAGCTTTATTAAAGTAGAAACCCTGACCTGGCCAAGGACAAGTATAAATAGCAACAAGATTTTGGCCAGAAAGAGCAGCATTAACTTTATCTTTTGCAGCAGCCCAAAGCTTATCATTTTCCTCATAGGTTGTTGCAAGGAATGGTAGATTATCCCAACCTAAAATAGGTGCTTCATTAGCATGTGCAGACATAAAACGTTCACCAATTGGCGCTTGACCAGTTTGAACTGCACGTTTGATCTCTCCGCCTTTAAATAATGATCCACCTGGGTGAACAATAATTTCCAATCCACCATTGGTATATTCTTTTACCTTACTTGCAAAAATCACACCCTGTTCAGAATGAAAATTTGTAGCTGAATATGCCATTGGCATATCCCAAGTTTCTGCAGTTGCAACACCTGCAAATGTGAACGCCACCAAAGTCGCTCCAAGTGTAGTATTTCTTGTTTTCATTTTATTTTCCTTTTTTCAAGTTCAGTTATTTATATTTGTCGATCAGCAGCATATGCAGACAAATCAACGTTTAATGGGGCGCCAACTGCAAGCTTTGCCAGCCAACGCCCAGTTTTTGGCCCACCTGACAACCCAACATGGTGATGCCCATAGCCCATAAAAATATTATATGCGTTTGGACTTACACCAATAACAGGAAGACTATCTGCCGTAGCTGGCCGGTGTCCCATCCATTCATCAATCCGATCATAAGTAAGATCAGGAAAAAGTTCTGCCATCTGTTTTTTTAATAATTTAATTGGTGCTTTAGCGGGTGGATTATTTAAGCCACCAAATTCAATCACACCGGCGCAACGCAAACGTCCATTCATTGAATTAACAACGAATTTTCCTGCAACCACCATTAAAGGTGACCGAAGCGTAATTGATGGGTTAACAAATTCAATGTGATATCCCCGTTCAGATTCTAATGGAACTGTAACCCCTAAAGCATCTGCCCAAGCGCCACTCCAGGCACCTGTTGTCAAGACATATGTGTCTGCAACAAACTTACCTTCTGAAGTTATTATAGACTTACAGTGACCGTCCTCAATTTCGAAATTGCTCACATCTTTGATTGATATAGTTCCACCATTGGCAACAAATTGCTTAGAAAGACTTAAAATGTAAGCGCCAGGGTCTTTAATTCTACCATGGTTTTTGCATTGAACACCAAAACCAAAACGTCCCTTCAGATTAACATCATATTCACCTAAATCTTTTGCATTCATTTTGACAAAGCTCACGCCTCCACGCTTACGCACATCCCATCCAAAATGATCAGACATGAAAGCTTCCTCATTTATATATCCAAACATATAATCAGCTAAATCAATGTATTCTTCTGCCCCAGTACCATTAGCCAAAGCAAGATGTTGATCTGGTGCATCATGCAAAAGTTGACTGAGCCCTTTTGATATACGTTCTACTGAATTAGCATTTGCATGTTTCAGGTACTTAAACAAAAATGGAATTAATTTAGGCAGATAAGTCCACTTCAAAAATAAAGGTTGATTTGGGTTAAACAACATTTTGGGAGCTTTGCCCAAGAGCCCTGGAACTGTCACAGGCACTAATGAACCAGAAGCTAAGACCCCCGCATTACCAAACGACGCACCTGCTGCAGGACCTTCCTTATCAATTAGAGTTACGCTGTGGCCATCGCGCTGCAACCACAAGGCTGTAGATATGCCCACAATTCCAGCTCCAATTACTATAATATTTTTGGGTATAGATGATTCCAAAAAACTCTCCTCAATAATATTGTTGCTTGACTACCTTATAATATCAAATACTAATAATTTAGTATAACATCAGAAAAAGTGATATGAGGTTTAGACCACTACAGGCACTCCATTCAGTAATTGAAACTGGCACAGTAACCGCAGCCGCACAAAGCTTGGGTATTTCTCAACCTGCAGTCAGTAATTTATTATCCCAACTTCAAGATCAAACTCGATTAATATTATTTGAGCGTGAGAGAGGAAGGTTGGTACCAACCCCAGAGGCAAAGGTATTATATCGCGAGATTGACACAGTTGTTCGTGGGATGAATCAAGTCAATTTAGCAATTGCCAACCTACAAAACCAAAGAGTAGGCACCTTAAAAGTTGTTTGTACACATGCTGTTTCTTTTGGTTTTATGACAGAATCTGTTAGTGATTTTATAAAAGAAAATCCAAATGTAGATGTAACATTTCAAACACGATACTCTCAAAATATCCAACAATGGGTAGCTTCAGGCTTAGCAGAAATAGGAATTAGTGAACTTCCCATTGTAGATGACAGCTTAGGGTGGAAACACATAAGGTTTTTATGCCAATTGGCAATACCTGAAGATAGTCCACTAACTAGTTTAAAAGTGATAACACCTAAAGACCTAGATAATGTACCTTTTATTGCCATGGGTGAAGATCATATGATCAATTCACGAACTAGAGAGCTTTTCTTAAAGAGTAACAGTCGCCTTCGTATTAAGTGCCAATCTCATCTATTCCGCTCCCTATTAGAGTTTGTTAAATCAGGAATAGGAGTATCTTTGATTGACCCCTTCACATTGACTCATGATGACGGAAAAGGATATGTTGTGCGACCATTCAAACCAGATATCTATTTAGATTTAGCTTTAATAAAGCATAAAACACGTGCAACATCATCACTGGGTCAAGTTTTTTATAATCAAGTTTTAGATAAAATGGTTGCAATTTCTAACAATAATTAAAACTTAATTTAAAAAAATACATCTTATCGATCGATTAACTGTTTATATAAATTAAAAGGTATAGTTATAAAAAACTTTTAGATTTATTTAACTACTTTTTGTGTAATTTTAGGGTTTATAGTGTGCAAAACTTTTTTTATTTCTATTTGAAATGTGCTGGCCGGCAACTATTGACTCATATTTGCAATTTTGTTTTGAAACACCAAGATTTATGGGATCAACAATTGTATCCGTATGGGGATCAAAAAAAACTGGAATGGAATAACGCGCATTATTCGATCGATTAATTACTCTGTGTAAAGTTGATGCAAAGCGATCATTACTCCATCGAGCAAGAAGGTCTCCAATATTGCAAACTAATGTGCCAGCAATAGGAGGTGCTTCAATCCAATCACCCGATTTACTTTGCACCTGCAGACCACCACTAAAGTCCTGTAAAAGAATTGTAAGAACGCCAAAGTCTGTGTGAGGCGCAACACCAAAGCGTTCCTCAGCTTCGTCAGTACTACTTGAAGGTGGATAGTAAACAAGCTGCCCTCTTGCCAATGGCTTTATATAAAACTCAGTAAAAAAATTTATAGGTTGATTTAAACTTACAGCAATTGCCGCCATAAGATGATGACCAATATTACAAATCGCATCATAATATGGTCGTAAATCAAGTTCCAAACGCGGAAAAGCTCTCGATGGCCACTGATTCATGGCGACTAAGGGCTTTCTAGCTAATAGGTCTTGATCATCTAATGCCGTCTCAGCACCCCAAAAAAATACTTCCTTTAAGTCATGTGTTTTAGCACCTGGAAGGTGAGACATACCTTGCGCCATCCAGCCACGTTGGTGGCTATTAACAGCAACAGTTTGTTTATCAGCCATCGGAAGATCAAAAAAATCCTTTGCCACTGAAAACGCCTGATCCAAAAGCTTTTGGTCAATTCCATGACCTGAAATATAAAAAAATCCATAATCTTTAGCTGCTTTATAGATTTTTTCAGCAACACCTTTAATATCATCTCCACTCACTACCCCAGAAACATCAATAACTGGTATCATGGATTCATCAGTAGGTTTTGCTATAGCAAAATCAATTGGTTCCATTACAAAGTCCACCACTTTAAAATTCATTACATGAAACTAGATAAGCGCTTTCAAATCAACTTCTAATATTAAAAAATCTAACCTATTGTAAGTTATATATATTTCAAGAAAACTAAATATTACTTTCATCAAAAGATGCACTAATCATCTCCTTAATTGACTTTACAATTATCTATGAGAGCGAAGTACATTCATTTTTTTATTTTATTACGAACAACTGTTTCCCGCCAAAGCATCAATATTCCTCCACTAAATATTAACGCCATTCCAGTCCAAGCCACAAAATCAGGCCATTCATTAAATATAAGAATACCCCATATAACTGCTAAAATTAGTGCAAAATATTCAATGGGGGCAATCAAAGCAGCTTCACTTATGCGGTAAGCTTGAGAAATACAATATCCACCTATAGCGCTGGCCACACCCACGCCTGCCATAATACGCAAATCAAAACTTATTGGCCAAATCCAAGGCCTAAAAAGAAATTGTAATGCACGACTTTCACTATTAACATATACCCCATCTCCAAAAATAAGTCCCATCAAAGCAGATACTATTACAAAACTTAGTTGGAGGTAAAAAGACATGGTTGATGCCCTTTCAGTTGATCCCATTTTGCGCGTCATTATATGTAAGCCAGCATAACAAAATGCTGCCCCAACAGGGAAAAGCCCCGCCAATTGAAAGCTATTAGGTGTGGGTCGTAACATTACCAAAGCACCAACCAGCCCCATTCCCACTGCAAACCAACGCCATGGGCCAACCTTTTCTGATAAAAATAATACAGAGAATATAGTTATAATTAGTGGTGATACAAAAAATATTGCAATTGCTTCTGATAGTGGAATTTCAGCCAACCCCATGAAAAAAAGTATATTTGCAGCAACAAGAAAAGTACCCCGAATTATGTGCATCTTAAGGTGTCTTGTTCTAAGTAACTTAAATCCACCTTCTAGTGGGATTATTATTATTAAGGTTAAAGTTAGCCCCACTAAAGCACGAATAAGAACGACTTGATGTAAAGGATAATCGCCACTTAGGAACTTTATCCCAGCATCGTTTAGGGAAAATGCTGTTGAAGCAATTAACGCACAAAAGACACCTATAAAGGTTAAAGGAGAAGAACCTAATTTCATATATATATGTTGGTGTAAAATATAGAAAAATACATGCTTATTTACGACTTTTTAGTCGTTAATTTCTTATTAACTTATTATGTGCATGAATATCATAATATTAAAAAATATATTTATTTACAGTAAGTTATACGGCTTAGTTAATACTTATAAAAATAGATTTAAGGCCAAAACCTTAAATATTATGCTTTTTTGACAAAAGCCATTCAGGAAGGCCAGCCTGCGCTTGACCACTTAAGGAGGCTAGTGCACAATTCTTCAAACTCCCAAAACGCACATCTCGGCCTGTAAGGCCCTTTCCATAATGCGCATATTTTCCTGAATTTGTCATCAAAACCAAAGTATCAACTGGAAATACAGGCTCAGTAATTGAGCACCAACAAATGTCAGAAATAACTTGTATGCCTGCATCTTTAAGTCGATCAAAAATACCTTCAGCTTTCATTTGTGAAAGAGTTTGGCGACCAACAGTTATAATTGTCTTTGTTAAAGCAAAACACTGTTGATTATTAAAAAAATCAGCGAATTTTCTGCATTCCATAATTGAAGCATGCGGACTACCTATTGCCACAAGATCAATTTTGTCATCGCCAACATTAAATTCGTGCCATAGATCAACCAAATCATTTATTGTAATGTTAAGCTGTTTCGCATCAGAGGATATTGGCAGATGTCCTTCTGGTGTGTGACCACGCATATGAATTAACGGAGCGGCAGAAGTTGTGCCAAAAGCTGCACAAAGCGACTTAAGGTCATCTAATGTTGGAGAAAGTGCTTCAAGACCACATAATACTGGAATACCATTTGGAGATTTAGTACCCGCCAACCAACCCAACATTGGCCAAAAAGCATCATCAAAATTTTCAGGAATTTCTACGTGCAACTCACAGGTAGGCACCCTATTTTTAGCTAAATACACACCAGTATTTGGTGCTCGTCCCGTCATAGCAATAAACAGGTCAAGATAGTCTGGGTGTTTTTGAGTGCGCGCACCAAGTACCGAGTTTGCAAAAATAACTGCATTAGATTCTGACCATCCAATTGCTTCATTTTCAATAGGAATGTCATCAAGTAAATATGGTGCACAAGTAAAAGTTGGACGTGCGCCCATATTGACGTAAGCATCGGCAAGTCGACTTGCTTTCATACCAAAATCAGGTGTAAACCCTTGGGAATGCCAGTTTTCTCTATCCACAGAAATTGCATTAATCGTAGTTGGAATACAGGTTTTTGCTCCCATATCATGCATCTTTTCAGCAAAATCAAGATTGGCATCATGCGCTAAAATGCAACCATCAATATGGCCACGGGATACATCAATTAACTCAGTTGCACCTTGTACAGATGCCATAAGACAGATGACTTCTATTGCAAGTTTACGAGCCTGCCCGTCATGACCTTTAATTATATTTAGATCAGATGCAACAAGTTGAAGGTTTTGAGTATTTGGCTTTAAAAGCAAAATAGACTGATCCAAAAAAGACAGATTATCATTATAAATCTCTGCTACTTTTGCTTTGGACAAAGCGTCATAAGTAAATTCAGGAAGGCGCAAAATAGCCACAGGTTTTTCAAACAATTTAGCTGCAATAATCGCACCAAGCGTTAAAATATCCTCTTCTTCTCGAAAAACAAGTGCCGCTGGAGCCAACCCAATACGTGCCAACTGCAGTAAGACACCACTACCACTACAAGAACCTCGAGAAGTTGGCATTAAAACAATTTTACCCGTCAGTATTTCACCATGATTAGGGTGATGTACATCAATGATTGTTCCAGTACTTGGGTCAACGCCACCCCAAAAGCTCAAACCCTCTGCGCAAGTAAGAACTTGGCCCTTGGCGTCATTTTGAACAAACAGCATAGCTTTTGTTGATACATCTATATTCATAACTGACATTCACATATCAAATTCATGAAGTCTTCCCAAAAATTAAAACTCAATATATTTATGCTAGCATCAATTACAAAATCTAATTCTTACCAATATAACTAAACTGCCATTCAAATTATTATAAAAGCAAGATAAAATATATTTATACTAGTTGAAAAATTATTTTAATGGCAAAGCAACCTTTGAGGCAACCATTATAGCCCCTGCTCAATAAGATCAGTTGCAATCGCAGTACCACTGCTCCAAGCATCTTCAACTTCTGGCCCAATACACCAATCACCACCCAGATAGAGTTTTTTATCAGGTGTGCGGATGAAATTTTCCCCCAATGGCTTGGATACTCGAGAATATAGCCACCGATGTGCAACAGAATGCGTAACGCAATCATTACTAATATTCAGATGATCACACAAAAAAGGCAGCATTTTTGATGCAATATTAGGTAAGTCACCTTCAAGGTGTGCCTGAGTAAAATTTATATTTGCATGAGCAATCCATGCGGAAGTATTCGCTTGCGGTCTGAGTGGCTTTCGACACTCCTGCGTAATAGATACTAAAGGAAAGCCTTCAGGTATTGGGATAACATTCGAAGGATTTCCAGAAATCGCAACCATTAATGTTAAATCTGGTGACATTTGAACATCAGATACCCGCTTCACTAGCGAATGATTGTCCCCAAGGAGACCCTTGATCTGAGGTGCCGGTATGGTCATCACAACATGTGTGGCATCATAGTGAACATCATCATAAAATAAACGCCATTCCTGCCCATTAGGCCGTAATGCTTTAATTTGCGTTCCAAGACGGACATCTAAACCAGCAGCCAACCCTTTGGGAATTGATGACATTCCAGGAGTTCCAACTATTAGCGACCTTCCAGTCCCATCATCCCAAATATCAGCATTACCTGTATCAATTAATCCACGTAATACATGGGAAAAGTTATCATTATTTGTATCAATGTATGGCGCACCATGATCAAATCGATGATTATCAGTACGACGAGTGGCAACACGTCCACCAATTCCACGCCCCTTGTCAAATAAAACAGGTTGAAAACCAGCATCCGATAAAGTTTTTGCGCAAGCTAGTCCAGTAATACCAGCTCCTATAATTGCAATACGTGTCATAATATTAATGCTTTCTCCAAAATAATAGGAATTTGTTTTTTTACTTTGAAGAAACCTGCTGTAGCATAAGGCCAGATCGCATTATCCCATTCTCTTCGTTGTTCACACAATTTAATATTTAGATCGTTGAGAAATGGTTCTGCTTGTTTCAACCAATCCCAAAGCGGACCGCATGTGATAAATGGTGTAAAAACTTGTTTAGCTCCTACTTCTTGTGCCCAATTGGCAAGAGTTTTAGGATGATTTGCTTTTAGATGTATTGAACTTTTATTCAGGCGCATTGCAGCATCAAATAGTGCTCCATTTTCAAAAGATAGGATAGTGTTGGAAACAGGTCTAGATGAACGCAGGTGACTACAAGAAAGTGTCGCCGTACCCTTTATATTAAATCCAGAAAGATCAAAATCTTCGATCTGGCAATCTTCGTCAGTAACCAAAACCGCAGTAGGAACACCAGACTTTGGTTTCTGAACATCGCGTAAGCTTAATAATGTTGGTAATCCCTCAGGCTCAGTTTCTTCTAAACCATGACATACATCCGCTAATTCACCATCAAGTGGATTAAAGCGACCATTGGTAAACATAGAAATATTTTCCGCACGTGCAATATAGGGTTTGCCACGAGTATGAAGCCCTGCAACCCAACGCCAACTAAGTGTATTAGATGCTGCATCTCCATCAAGTAGGTGCCGATAAAAAAAATCTGCCCCCAATCGCCATGGCAAACCAAGGGTAAAAATCCAAATTGAGGCAAACCACATTCTTGCATGATTGTGAAGATAGCCAGTATCTAACAGTTCTCGGGCCCATTCATCAAAATAGTCTAATCCAGTTTGAGCAGATTCGGCACGTTCAATTTTTTGTCGTAACAAATGATTATTCTCTAACAAAATACAATCATTATACAGTCCACTTACATAACTATCCCAAACTTGTGGGCGCCGTTCAAGCCAGCCTTTAAAGTAGCCCCGCCAAATGACCTCTTCAATAAACTTTTTAGATACATCCGGCCCATGTGCAGTAACTGATGCACAAACCACTTCTTTTTCTGTTATTAATCTGCGACAGATATAAAAAGATAAAGTGGACACAGCTTTATGTTTATTCAGCCCATAATCATAATTTCGTTTATTTTCATAATGAGTTCCCATATTTGGGATGAATTCCTGTAAAGCTAACAATCCAGCTGCTCTAGTTGGGAATAAATTAGACATTTTGCTACACCTATTTCTTATAATTTTTAAATGGTCTCCCAACCATCTAAATTTGACCCAGTGTGACTTTGCAGATAAAATTTTTAAAACTTAAAAAATCATATTTTTTCATTAATTAAGGCCTAATAATCAAATTTATTTACAACCACCCTGCTGCCATCTGGCGCTGATGAGCAACCATAGCATTACGCATTAAAATTGCCACTGTGACTGGACCAACTCCACCTGGAACAGGGGTAATCCATCCTGCAATCTCAATAACTGCATCAGTATCGACGTCTCCAACTATCTTAGTTCCATCTGGGGTATCAATTTGATTTATGCCAATATCAATAACAACAGCACCTGGCTTAATCATATCTGAACCAATTAAATGTGCTTTACCAACAGCTACTACAACTACATCTGCACGCCTTGAGTGCATAGCAACAGAACGGGTCATATGATGGCAAACAGTTACAGTACAACCCTCAGCCATTAACATCATAGCGGCTGGCTTCCCTACAATTTCCGAATGGCCAATCATAACAACTTCAAGCCCCTCCATGGGAAGGCCAGTCTCTTTTATTAAAACAACACTTGCTGCAGCAGTACAAGGTGCGAGTGCTACGTCAGAGTAAACAATATTACCAATTGATGCAGGGCTCATACCCTCAACATCTTTAAGTGGATGAATAGCCGATTGTAGTGACCTTACATTGATGTGTGAAGGCACAGGCCGTTGTAAAATAATACCAAGGACAGTTGTATCTTCATTAAGTGCAAGCAGTTTAGATTTGCATGCATCTTGAGTAATGTCAGATGGCCAGCTGACCTGCTCAAAAGGCATTCCTGCTTGGTGAGCGCCACGCGCTTGATTTCGCACATAAACTGAAGCTTCAGGCACATCTCCAATCAGGATAGAAACAAGTCTAGGCATATCTGGGTGTTGATCAGCATAAGCCTTAACATCTAAAATAATTCGCTTTTTCACAGCTAAACCGTCAATTAATCTATTGTCTTTTGGATTATTCATCGTTGTTCCTTGCTATTACATGTTCTAAAGCCAAGTTATCAAAAATAATATAATTACCTAAATGCAGGTACAACTTAAACAAGAATAGTTATAATAAATATAGTTTTTTCAAGCATAGCATAATATGATAAAAAAATTGCTATCTACTAATTCTGTACCTGACAACACTAAACTTTAAATATTTTATTTTAAACGTTGGTCTGCTTAAAATAAAAGTATATTTTTAAAAGTGCGTAAATCTTGGCACAGGGTTTTCTGTAATATGAATTGTCTCAAATGGGTTTAAAATAAATGATGCAACTTCTAAAGCTAGAGGCTTTTAACTATGTCAAAACTTTATAATTATTTTTTATTACATTTAAAAAATTTTTGTTTTTTTAAGAAAACTTCTCAAAGACTTTAAACCAAAGATACCAAGAGTGACGTTGGGCCACGAAAGGCGAAGCCCTTAAACTCCACTAAATTTTTATTTTTTAACGCCAATGCTGGAAAACGAGCAAATAACTTTGGAAATACTACTTGTCCTATAAGCATTCGATACATATCACCTCCAAGGCATTTGTGTGATCCATCTCCAAACGTCTGATTATCTTCAGGCCTTCGCCTGACATCAAATAAATGTGGATTTTCCCATATTTCCTCATCGTGATTAGCAGATGCTTGAATGGCCATAACCGTTTCTCCTTTAGGTATAAGCATGCCACGCATAATTAAAGATTTTTTAACAATTCTTGGGCTAGCCTGAATTGGAGCAATCCAACGTAAACCTTCTATACAGGCCCCAGTCCAATCATTTTGATCTATGCAATACTGTATTTGTTTGGGTTGAGATAATAGACCATACAATGTTGAAAGTAATGCATCTCTTGTCTCGATAACAGCACCACCAATACAAATTTTCATATTAGTTCTGATCTGACTAACTTCAATTGGATGAGTATGAGAAAGCATGGTTGAAAGAACAGAGTAATCCATATTTCTATTTTTGTTTGCTATCAGTTGATCAAAACAGAAATTCATTTCCTTATTTTTTTCATCAGACATATTGAATATTTTTTTATCAAAACTTGTATTCATTGCCCCAGTAACTAGAGCAGTAGCCCAACTAAGTAATTGTTCATCACTTACATCTTGAATTCCTAAAACTTTCTTTAGATATCTTGCACTTAGAGGCTGAGCAAAAGCTGTTAAAAGATCTACAGTTTTATTGGTAGCAAGTTCATCTAGCAATTTATCAGTTAAATACTCAAATTCTGATTTCCAATAGCTTGATAGGCATGATGGCTCAAATGTTCCCTTCATGGCCTCACGTTCTCGCATGTGTTCACACCCGTCTTTACGCATTAATGTATGACCACCAAATGCACGTTGCATTGGTGTAGTTACATCATTTGAGCCAAAATGTTCAGTATCCACCTTCACTCGACGAACATCATCAGCCTTTGTAAAAACAATTCGGCCAATTGCTTTCAAACGAACAATTGGTGTTCTCTGTCGAAGTCTACGGTACACTGCTGCAGGATCAGAATTCAGCATGGACATGGTAGTATCATCGTCAATTGGAATATCAAAACCTATGACAGTCTTTTTACTCATGTGTTTGACCGTATTATTAGGTGTAAATTATTACTTATATAAATCACAATGCAGTCCTTGCAGTAAAATTAACTTCACAACTTAAAGAATTACTAACTGTACAGATTAATTTTGCTTGCCTCATAATTCGAGGTATTAGATCTTCATTGTCAATAAATTTTCCAATAATTTCAATGTTAATTCGCTCAATTCGGTTTGGAATATCGAAAGCCTTTATTCCCACAACCTTAATTATAAAAGGATTTAAAAAAAATTTTCGCTGATCTGTAGACCATTTAATGGACATTACAATACAGGCTCCAAGAGAGGCTAAAAATGTATCAACAGGTGCTTGGATTGGAGGATATGCACTTGCATTAGAAGGATCTATATGAGCGTATTGAAGAGTATCAGTTCCATTAAAAAAAACAAATATTGGCCCAAAGACTTTAGGCTTTAATTCTACAGTCATCTAAATATTCCTATTCAAAAAAGAAGCTCTGGCAAAAATAGTGCTATTGCTGGAAAAATGGTAAGAATTAAAATAGCAAAAAGGTGGATTAACCAATAAGGAACAGTTGCAGCGGCAACACGCCCTAAGCTTACCTCATTATTAGTTAATGCGGTCAATACAGATAAATTCAATCCAACCGGCGGTGTCACTTGACCAATTTCAATAACGATCGTTATTAAAACACCTATCCAGATTGGATCAAACCCAAGGCCTGTTAGCAAAGGGAAGACTACAGGTAATGTCATAATCATGAGCGACAAACCATCAAAAAAACACCCAAGCATCAGATAAATCAGTACAACTATGAGTAATATAGTGTATGCACCGAGCCCACTTTCAGCCACAGACTCAAGGATTTGTTGAGGTACACCAAGGACGCTAACTGATTGCGCAAGAATTGTAGCTCCAAGCACTAAAAAGCCAACAGTAGAAAATAAAATTACAGATTGATAAACAGATTCAACTAATTTTTGGAACGTTAATTCACCCCAAATAGAAGAAATAAAAACTGCTAGTACAACCCCCACCCCAGCAGCTTCTGTTGGCGTAGCCAAACCAAACATTATGCTACCAATAATTGAAAATATTAAAATAAGCAGAGGCCATATCTGCTTGAAGCCAATAATTATCTCAAACAAAGAGCTCGGCGCTTCATCTCGTGGTGCAAGATCTGGATTTCTAATACATTTTATTAAAATATATATCATAAACATACTTCCAACCATGATTCCGGGAATAATGCCTGCTGCAAAAAGACGCCCAATAGAAGTTTCTGTTAATGCTCCAAAGATAAGAAATGAAAGACTTGGTGGAATAAGTAGACCAAGCGTTCCACCACCAGCAAGACTTCCAACCACTACACTTTTATCATAACCGCGTTTAGACATTTCGGGATAAGCAACAGAACCCACAGCAGCAGCTGTCGACAAACTTGATCCACTAACTGCTCCAAATAGAGTACAAACTGCAATGTTTGTATGAAGTAATCCGCCAGGAACTTTCCGAAAGAGAGGCGAAAAGGCTGAATATGCTTTTTCGCTAATCCCACTTCGTAAAAGTACTTCCCCTAATAAAATAAACATTGGAACTGCACTAAGTATAAAAGAGTTAAAAACGCTCCAAATGGCATCAATAGCAAGCGAAGTTGCTCCATTGGAGAAAAAATACAGTATTATTAATCCAGTTAGGCCAAGTGCCGCACCAAGTGCTACGCCTGTACCAGCTGCAACTAGCAGGCCACCTATAAGAGTAATCCATAATAACATCAGAGTTTACCAGATATTTTTGAAAATTTTGGTTTAATGTCTTTAGGGTCAAAACGATCAATAATACCAAACAATCGTGCAATTAATACCGAGCACGTGAGCGTAAGTGAAAAAGGCATAGCTGCCATCCACGGGTATAATAGAATACGCGATGTCTCAGTTTTAATGTTTCTATTGAAAGCAAATTCAAACCAAGGAACCGTTTCTATAATCAGCCATGTAAAAAACCCTATGCCAAATAACAAAGCCATAATTTGAATTCCCAAATGCCACTGATCCTTCAATTGATCAGCTAAAAGAGAAACACGGACATGCTTTGATCTCATTGTAACCAAGGGTAAACCAAGAAAAAGTGATAGGCTCAATAATAAACCAACAACTTCTTCAGTTATGTGCAACGGTGCATTTATGAGTTTACGCATCAAAACACTCATGAATATAATACCCACAATTGATATCATACTCAGCATAGCCGCTCCAGCACTCACAAGGACCAGCTTTTCCAGTCCTTGTGCAATGATTTTATTAAACTCTTTAATCAAACCTTAGCGGCCTAAAGCATCTAAAACACGTTGACGATAAGCAGGTGCATTACCGCCTGCTTCGTCTGCAAGTGTTTTCCAAATTTTAGTAACTGACCCAACAAAAAGATTACGATCCTCCTGAGAGAAATCTTCACCCCAAGTAACTCCACCTTCAACTAGACTTTTTCTGGCAGCTAATTCACGTTCAAAATCATCTTCATATTGGTTCGTACGATTCCAAAGATCTTCTGCTGCATTTACAATAGCTAGTTTAATATTGTTCTCAGTTTTTTCCCAACGATCCGTCGCAACACCTATTACATATGGACCCGATGCCATCGGATATAGGAACGAAGCATATGGCGCAACTTCCTGCAGTGAGACAGTATGTGCGTAAAGTGCAGGATAAAGAGCACAGTCAACAACACCAGATTTCAAAGCAACATACATTTCCGCTTGAGGAATAATTTGTGCTGCAACACCAAGGCCAGTAAAAGTTTCGACCTGATCTCGCGCCCAAACTCGAAGCTTTTTTGATTTCAGTGCCTCAATTGAACTAACGGGTTCATCACGGCAAAATACTGAGACGGATAACATGGGTATTGCAACGTATCCAACTGAAGAAACACCCCATTCTTCAAACTCTTCCTCATATATCTCCCGAACCGTAGAAATAGCTTTTTCAAATTCCTCAATAGATCCTATTGTTCCCTGAACAACTACTGAGCTTAGCGCAGGCGCATCTCGGCCTAAATAATTTGCCCACATTAGGCTCATTTCAACGGCTCCTTTAGGCAAAAACCTAAGTGTATCCGTATTAGGAAGACCCAAAGAGCCACCACTGTACATTTTTAACGTAGCATCACCAGCCAAAGCCTGATTTACATCGACTATAAATCGTTCGAGCTCAGCCGACTCTGGGCGAGTTTCTGGCAAAAAGTTGTTAAACCGCCACTCTTCCGCCACAACGGATGAGACTGTTAAGCCAAGTCCAAGCACCCCCATAGAAAAAGTCTTTAGAAAAAAATTCATGATTAATCCATTTTCCATAAGTTAATAATAAGTTAATAATAAGTTAATAATAAATTTATACCATATTATTATAGAAATTTATCCTAAATATATTAAATAGATTATATATATTGGGATAAAATCTCATATATGAATAGTAAGCTTATTAATTTTTAATAACATTCATTCAAACCAAATAGTTTAATTATGATATCTAATTTTATATTTTAAATACATAAAAAATATCAAAATACCTAGCAATAGTTTTTAAAACAGCATCTGTAAATTTAAGTTTAATACCACACA